>Ga0307380_10011683_pt1 | contig 10975 bp, 10 predicted proteins | sample UN3MG_FD_202239 | JGI IMG/M metagenome (GOLD analysis project Ga0307380, IMG submission 202239) | Soil microbial communities from Risofladan, Vaasa, Finland - UN-3 | ecosystem: Environmental > Terrestrial > Soil > Coastal area > Acid sulfate soil | place: Finland: Risofladan, Vaasa | collected... | reverse complement strand
CTGCTACTGCGGGGCAGTCAATCGGGCTGAAGGTGAAAGAGCGGGTAAGGTTACACGATAGTGTTTACAAACTAATGGAAGCTGAATGACGAATAAGCAGAAAGAACGCGAGAGGATAAACGTAAGTGATATAATGGTAAAAGATGTCGCTTACGTGACAGTACCAGGGACGAGAGAGGATGTAATGGATATTTTTAAGGAAAAACACATCTCAGGCGTTCTGGTTGTTAAGGATGGAAAAGTAGTGGGCGTCGTTACGAGGCAAGATCTGTTGAGAAACCCTGATGAGGAACAGGTGGCATTGCTAATGAGCAGGGACCCCATTGTAATCAGTCCAGACGCGACCATTGCAGAAGCGGCTAAAGTTATCCGTTCGTCTGCTATACGCCGTTTACCGGTGGTGGATGGCGAGAAGCTCGTAGGGTTGGTAACAGTTGCTGATTTCATTAGAGAAATAGCAAGATGGGAGGATAATACCCCCATAAACGGGTACATAAGAGATAAGACCATCGCTCTGTGGGACGAGATGCCGTTATCAGTTGCAGGTCGACTAATGGAACTTGCGAGGGTAAACGCAGTTCCAGTTCTCAATTCAGAGTTCGAAATAGCGGGATTGATAACTGATCAGGATTTGATAAATGCTGCGGTAATAGAAGAAGGGATGGGACATTCGGACTTATCTTTGGGCTCTGACGGGGACCAGTGGTCATTAGATGGGATGAGGGATACAATGAAACTGTACTATAGTGTATCGAAGATAAGATTGCCTGATAAGCTTATAAAGGATATAATGGTGAAGGAAGTAGTTACAGTGACTCGCAATTTTGAGGTGGGTGCATGTGCAAAGATGATGATCGAAGGGCGGTTCGACCAGCTTCCCGTTATTTCCGCAAGAGGGAAGTTGATAGGGCTGCTCATTGATAGAGATCTTTTGCGGGTTTTACAGTAGTAGTAAGGGGAAATAGGCTTTTTAGTAGGGATTTTTAGGCAGAGCGGAACACGCTACGAGAATAGAGTAGTAGCGCAATCAGAAGTGCAAATCAAAACTGTTTTTTCTTTGGAAGAGAAAACCGGTGCTAAAAGAGATTAGAAGGATATCTGTTTCTTATTTTATTTATTAGTGTTCTAAAATAAGAGGGACGAATAGGACAATAAGAGATGGTAGGAGCAGGTAAAGAAGGAAGGAAGGATGAAACCGCAGAACTCGCTCGTAGAAGGGGTTTTATATGGCAGGCATTTGAGATCTACGGTGGTGCAGCGGGTTTCTATGATTACGGGCCTTTGGGCGCATTGTTAAAAAGACGAGTGGAGGAAAAATGGCGAGATTTTTACAGGCGCGAGGGCTTTTACGAGATCGAGACCACGACCATCGCACCGAGGGGCGTATTTGAGTCGTCAGGGCATTTGGAGAGCTTTACAGATCCCACAGTGATGTGTAAGGGCTGCAAAAGTGTTTTCCGTGTGGATGAAAATGTGAATGTAAATGTGAAATGCCCGGAATGTGGTGGAGAGCTTGAAGCATCTGGCGAGTTGAATTTGATGTTCCAGACGAGGATAGGTGTGACTAAAGGTGCAGGTGACGAACAAGCGGCTAAGAAAAGCGAAGGCTATCTGAGACCTGAGACTGCACAGGGCATGTTCATCAATTTTCAACGCTTGCTGAAGTTCAACCGTGATAAACTGCCTTTTGGTATAATACAAATCGGGAAGGCGTACCGGAATGAGATCTCACCGAGACAAAGCCTTATTCGACTGCGGGAATTTACGCTGGCCGAGGTGGAACTTTTTGTAGACCCTGCTGAGAAGAACAACCACCCAAGATTTGAGGAAGTAAAGGATAGAAAGCTGAGGATCGTTCCAAGTGACGGTAAAGCGGAGGAGACGAGTGCAGGGGAGGCAGTAAGTCGTGGGATAATTGCAAATGAGTATCTGGGCTATCATGTAGCGAGGGTGGATGAGTTCCTGGAAAGCATAGGACTTCCACGCGCTAAATTACAATTCAGGCAGCATCTGCCGGATGAGATGGCGCATTATGCAACAGATTGCTGGGATGCCGAGTTCCTTAGTGATAGGTATGGCTGGATGGAGATCGTGGGTGTCGCGGATCGCGGTGATTACGACCTATCAGCGCATGCATCGTCTTTGAATGTTGATATGCGCGTGCATGCTGAATCGGGAAAGATCATCCCGCATGTGATTGAGCCTTCGTTTGGAATAGATCGGATAATTTATGCGTTGCTGGAAAGTGCTTTTTATGAAGAGCAGGTGGGCAAGGATAGCAGGCGAGTGCTGCAGTTCAAAAGCGAGATCGCACCGATACAAGCGGCGGTGTTTCCCTTACTTAATCGTGATGAGTTGAAGAGCAAGGCAAGTGAGGTGTTTCAGAAGCTCAGGGATGCATCATTCTTCGTTGAATATGATAATTCCGGCAGTATTGGTAAGCGGTATCGCCGTCAGGATGAGATCGGCACGCCTTATTGCATTACCATAGATTACGAAACGTTGGAAGATGATACGGTGACGATACGGGAAAGAGACACGATGAAGCAAGTTCGTGTTCCGATAGCGGAGATAAAAGAGGTATTGGTTTAGCCTTTAAAGATTGGTGGTCATTAGTTGACTTATTTTGATTCTTGATTGCACCACTTTACCAAGCACCCGTGATGAGGTTGCAACACGGCATGCTTTATATACGTACATTTTTATACTTCTAAGTGCATAAATGCACATTGAGGTGAGAAGATGAACATAAAAGAGAAGATATTTCTCGACGAAGAAGAGATCCCGAAGGAGTGGTACAATATACAGGCAGACATGCCTTCGCTACCAGAGCCACCGCTCAATCCGATGACGAAGGAGCCCGCAAAACCAGAGGATTTTGCACCCATCTTTCCGATGGAGATAGTACGGCAAGAAATGACTACAGAGCGATGGATTCCAATACCAGAGGAAGTGAGGGACGTTTACAGGCTCTGGAGACCAACGCCGTTGTATAGGGCGAAGCGATTGGAGGAGAAACTGAAGACGCCCGCGAGGATTTATTACAAGTGGGAGGGCGTTAGCCCGCCAGGGAGCCATAAGCCAAACACAGCAGTTGCACAGGCATATTACAATATGAAGGCGGGGGTAGAGCGGTTAGCAACAGAAACGGGAGCGGGTCAGTGGGGCTCAGCACTTTCATTTGGCGCTATGCTGTTCGGGTTGAAGGCTACGGTCTACATGGTTGGTGCAAGTTACGACCAGAAACCATACCGGAGGATAATGATGGAGACATGGGACGGGGAAGTGTACCGAAGCCCAAGCAAGAATACGGAATATGGGAGGAAAGTTTTAGCAGAGGATCCGAATACATCTGGTAGTTTAGGGATGGCCATTTCTGAGGCGGTAGAGGATGCAGCCACGCACGATGATTCTAACTACGCTATCGGGTCGGTTCTGAACCATGTTGTGCTTCATCAAACGGTCGTGGGATTGGAGGCGAAGAAGGCTTTTGAGATGATAGACGAATATCCCGATTTCATCTGCGGAAACGTAGGAGGAGGCAGTAACTTTAGTGGCGCTACTTTCCCGTTCGTCGCCGATAAGCTCACCGGCAAGAGACCAGACCTGAAAATACTTGCTTGTGAGCCGATGTCGTGTCCCACGCTTACCAAGGGGCTTTATCTCTATGATTACGGAGATACCGCGGGGATGGCACCCATATTGATGATGTACACCTTAGGGCATACGTTTATTCCGCCACCAATTCACGCTGGTGGGTTGCGATACCACGGAGACTCTCCCTTGCTGTGCAAATTGGTGAAGGACGGATATATCGATGCGGCGGCATATCATCAAACCGAGGTTTTCAAGGCTGCGAAATTGTTTGCCGAGACCGAAGGGCATATAATAGCACCAGAATCAGCGCACGAAGTGAAAGCGGTTATAGACGAAGCGTTGCGATGCAAGGAAGAAGGTAAAGAAGAAGTGATCTTCTTCAATAACAGTGGTCACGGGCATTTCGACTTAGGGGCATACGATGTTTTTCTACAAGGAAAACTCGTGGACTATGAGTATCCCGTGGAGTTGGTGAAACAGGCGCTGGAGAACTTGCCGAAAATAGAATGAACAGGTAGATGGAAAAGAGAATTTTAACGAACAGCGTAAGAAGGGTGGATATACCATTCACCCCTCTTGAAGTTTTTTCACGGATAAGAAGCATCTTTGACAAGAGTTTCCTACTCGAATCAGTAGAGGGGAGGGAAAAGATTGCGAGATATTCATTCATTGGTTTCGACCCGCTATTGGAATTCAAATCTAAAGGGCGGGAAGTGGAGATTAATGGCGAAAGCTACAGGGTGGAAGACCCTTATGAGGAGATGGCGAGAGTACTTAATTCCTTCGAGTGCGATGGAGTAGAGACATTGCCATTCTCAGGTGGTCTTGTAGGCTTCTTCTCTTATGACATTGTCAGATTTTTTGAAAATCTCCCTTCCTCACTCCCGGATACGTTGGGATGTCCAGACGCGCACTTCATCATACCTGCATACCTGCTCTGTTTCGATCATCTCAAGAAGGAAGTGACTCTCGTATCGTACAAGAAGGAGAATAATGCGATAGAAGACCTGGTGGGTAAAGGAGGAGAGAATGAGGTTGATGATTTTTCCGTGTCTTCCCTTCATGCAGAAATAGGAAAAGATGAATTTGAAGAAGGAGTGGTAAAAGCAAAGGAGTATATCAGAGAAGGGGATATATTTCAGGTGGTTCTTTCAAGAAGGCTTGAATCGAGCTATAGTGGCGACCCGTTATCTTTTTACAAGACTCTGCGATCAATAAATCCTTCTCCGTACATGTTCTATCTGGACTTTGACAACATAGTTGTAGGGTCGTCTCCGGAAATGCTTGTACGGCTAAGAGATAGCATACTAACGCTGAGGCCGCTTGCCGGGACGAGGAAGAGGGGAAGAACGAGAGAGGAGGATGAACTACTAAAGGTGAATATGTTACTCGATGAAAAAGAGAGGGCTGAGCATATAATGCTTGTAGACCTTGGTAGGAATGACCTTGGGCGGGTTGCTCAGTCAGGAAGCGTTGAAGTAACAGAACTGATGAATGTAGAGAGGTATTCCCATGTCCAACACATTGTCTCAAATATAAGCGCAGAATTGGACGAAGGCAAGGATGCGTTTGACGTTTTTCGTAGCTCTTTTCCCGCAGGCACTGTCACGGGAGCACCGAAAATACGTGCGATGGAGATAATAGAAGAAACGGAGAAGAGCAGAAGAGGCATATATGCTGGGGGGGTTGGTTATTTCGACTTCTCGGGCAATCTCGATTTTGCAATCACGATCAGAACAATGTTCACGGTTGGTAAGAAGGCGTATTTCCAGGCAGGTTCGGGTATAGTGGCAGATTCAGTTCCAGAGATGGAATTTTTAGAGACTGAGAACAAATTGCGTGCTTTAGTAACTACTGCGGAAAATGAAAGTGCTTGTGATAGATAACTACGATTCCTTCGTATACAATCTCGTGCAATATGTTAGAGAACTTGGTGCGGAGGTAGTAGTGCGGAGGAATGATGTAGGGATAGAGGAACTCAAGAAGATCAAAGCAGACAGGGTCATCATTTCCCCAGGACCCGGAAGACCGGAGAGCGCCGGAGTTTCTGAAGAAGTAGTGAAAGAGCTTAGGTGTCCTATTCTCGGGGTTTGTTTAGGACACCAAGTAATAGGACATGTTTTCGGTGCCAGGATAGGCTACGCACGGAGATTAATGCACGGAAAAGTTTCAGAGATACATCACGATTCCAAAGGGCTATTAAAAGGAGTGAAGAATCCCTTTCACGCAACGCGGTATCACTCACTTGTGGTTTGTGAAACGGATCTCCCATCTTGCTTACAAATTTCCGCACGAGCAGAAGATGGCGAAATAATGGGAATACGGCATAGAACGTTGCCAATAGAAGGAGTTCAGTTTCATCCAGAATCCATACTGACCGGAGAAGGGAGAAAGATAATAGAGAACTTTTTGAGGAAATGATAAAAGAAGCGATCTCGAAAGTAGTGGAGAGAAAAGACCTCGAACCGGGGGAAGCGAGGCTTGTGATGGAGGAAATAATGAGTGGCAGAGCGACAAGTGTACAAATAGCAGCCTTCTTGACTGGACTGAGGATGAAAGGTGAGACCGTTGAAGAGATTGTTTCGTTTGTTCATGCGATGCTTCAGTATGCATCCATCATTTCTCCGAAAGTTGATAGAGTAATGGTAGACACCTGTGGAACTGGTGGTGATAGGATAAAAACCTTTAATATAAGCACCGTTTCAGCTTTTGTCTCTGCTGGTGCTGGTATTGTAGTTGCAAAGCATGGGAACAGAGCAGTTTCGTCAAAAGCAGGTTCTGCAGATGTTCTGGAAGCACTTGGTCTTAATGTGATGCTTGAGCCAGAGAGGGTGTGCGAGTGTATAGAAAAAGTAGGAATAGGCTTTATGTTTGCGCCGGTATTCCATCCGGCAATGAAATATGCGTTAGGACCGAGAAGGGAGATAGGGATACGAACGGTATTCAACATCCTTGGCCCGCTGGCAAATCCTGCGAAGGTGAAAGCGCAAGTGATAGGGGTTTATGATGTTTCGCTTGTAGAAAAAATTGCGGAGGTGTTAGCAGGTCTTGGCGTGCGGCATGCAATAGTCGCTCACGGATTGGACGGCCTGGATGAAATCTCGCCAATTGGTGAGACGAAAATCGCAGAACTCAAAGACGGAGTGATAACAACGTACAACATATCTCCAGAGGCTTTTGGGCTGGAAAGGGCGAAGGTAAGGGAGATAGAGGGTGGAGATGCAGACGAGAATGCGAAAATTGCAATTGAAATCTTGAAAGGTCGTAAAGGAGCGAGGAGAAATGCCGTTTTGATGAATGCTGCAGCAGCACTGGTCGTTGGGGGACTTGCAGAAAACTTAAAAGATGGTTTTGGGCTCGCTTCTCTTTCAATAGATTCGGGAGAGGCATACAGAAAACTTGAGGATTTAGTTCGATTTACAGGAGGTCCGTCAAGACTTGAACGATTTGATAGATAAGATAGTCAAGGACACGAAGATAGGAGTTGATAGAAGGAGAAAGGATAAAATCCCAGAAAGAACAAGTAGTATTCTCAGTTTATCAAGAGCAATTAAAATACCACATAAGTCAATAATAGCAGAGATAAAGCCTCGGTCCCCGAGGGATGGCGACCTTATAGGAAACAGAGAGGTTTTATCATTAGCAGGTGAATATGAGGAAGGCGGTGCAGCGGCACTATCTGTTCTCACTTCTCCCTATTTTGGAGGGGAGGTTGAAAATGTGTCAATAGTGAAGGAGAGAGCAAGTATTCCTGTGTTGTATAAGGATTTTGTTGTGGATGAATACCAAGTCAGGGAGGCGTTTGGATACGGTGCAGATGCGATATTGTTCATCGAAGGGATATCGCCAGTGGAAAAGCTTCTGGATGTTGTGGCTGATTTAGGTCTTGAGGCGGTGGTTGAATGCCACTCGGTGGGAGAGATAGAAAAAGCAGTAAATGCGGGGGCGGAACTCATCGGAATTAATAATCGGAACCTCAGGACGTTTACCGTGGACATCGAAACAACCGCAAGACTTTCGGAGTATGTGTCAGAGGATACGATACTGATAAGTGAGTCAGGGGTTAAGACACCGGCAGATGCGAGTTATTTATTTGAATGCGGCGCTGATGCGCTACTCATCGGAACTGCATTGATGAGGTCGGAGAATCCAAAGGAGTTTATACTGGCATGTCTGACGTAGTGAAGGTAAAGATCTGCGGAATTACGAACAAGGAAGATGCTCATTTTGTTGCAGATAGCGGTGTGGATATGCTGGGTATGATAGTGGACGTGCCGGTTGAAACGCCGCGGAAAATAAGCATAGACAAAGCGGAAGAGATCTCAAAAGAGATAGATGATGATATAAATATCGTGGTAGTTCTCTGCCCGCGTTCTGTGGGAGAAGTGGAAACAGTGGTTAGAAGGATTGACCCATTTGGCGTGCAGTTGCACGGCTTTGAATCGAATGAGTTTTTGAGGTCCGTCCGCGACGCACTTCCTGATGTGAAATTGATAAAAACCGTGCATGTGGATGAACATGGCACGATTCATGGTGTAATGCCAGAAGAGGACTATGTGGATTTTATACTTCTTGATACTTTTTCTGCTAAGATTGGGGGAACTGGTAAAAAGCACAGTTGGGATAAAAGCAGGGCGATCGTGAAACATAGCACGATCCCTGTGATTCTATCAGGAGGTTTAACACCCGAGAATGTGAAAGAAGCGATAAAAGAGGTTCATCCTTATGGTGTGGACGTTGCAAGCGGCGTGGAATCTTCAGGTGGGCGGAAAAGCAAAGAGAAGGTTTTCAAATTCGTGAGGAATGCAAAATGTATATAGGGAAATATCCAAAAGCAGGTAAATTTGGTGAATATGGAGGACAATTCGTTCCTGAGGTTTTAATGCACGCGCTGAATGAGCTTGAAGAGGCTTATCTCCGCTACGGGAAAGATGAACAATTCAAAGAAGAATTGGACTCTTATTTGAGTACTTTTGCCGGTAGACCAACTCCTCTTTACTTCTGTTCCAGGCTTTCTGATCTACTGGGCACCAATTTATACCTCAAGCGGGAAGACCTCGTTCACGGCGGTGCCCATAAGTTGAATAATGCGATTGGTCAAGCGTTGTTAGCAAAGAGGATGGGCAAGAGAAGGCTAATTGCGGAAACGGGAGCAGGACAACACGGATTGGCGACTGCGATTGTAGGTGCTTTGTTCGGCTTGCAAACGGAGATTTACATGGGTGAGGAGGACATAGAACGGCAGCGGTTGAACGTTTTCCGGATGAAATTGATGGGTGCGGAGGTTCATCCGGTTGGCAGCGGTTCAAAAACACTCAAGGACGCGATAAATGAAGCTATCAGAGACTGGGTAACAAATGTGCAGGAGACGCATTATCTTTTAGGCTCTGTCGTGGGCCCGCATCCATATCCAATGATGGTGCGGGATTTTCAGCGTGTTATCGGGCTTGAGGCAAAGGGGCAGATGTTAGAAGCTGAAGGGAGGCTACCGGATGCACTCGTTGCATGTGTCGGAGGCGGGAGCAACAGTATAGGGATGTTCTACGATTTCCTTGACGATGAAGACGTGGCGTTATACGGTGTGGAGGCAGGAGGTGAAGGCATTGCGTCCAATAGACATTCCGCAACTCTCTGTGCCGGTACAAAGGGCGTATTACATGGTACTTACAGTTATCTGTTACAGGACGAAGATGGCCAGATACTCCCAACGCACAGCGTCGCACCAGGGCTTGATTATTCTGGAGTCGGACCCGAGCATGCATTTTTGAAGGATATGGGTCGTGTAACCTATGATATTGTGACCGATGTGGAGACTCTGCACGCATTCGAACTTTTATGTAAGTACGAAGGGATATTGCCGGCACTCGAGTCGGCACACGCATTAGCATACGTGAAGCGATTAGCGGATGAGAAAAGAATAGGTAAGGAAGATCGTGTTGTGGTATGCCTATCGGGAAGGGGAGATAAGGATGTAGAGATAATAGAGAGGGCACTACACGGACGTATTCGATAATGTAAAATTTTCAAAAACCTTTCTCAAAGCTTCTTTCATAGGCCATTTCGAGGTTTTCGGTTCGGTGTTTTTTAGAGGTTTTGGTCATGGTCTCTATATATTATCTTAGGTCTCTGGATCTATACCTATGCTTTTTAGTTTCCAAAAAAGTTTTTCGATGATATCATCAATCGTTTTAAAATCGTGTTGCTTAAATGTCACTACTTCTATAAAAAATATCTAAAAAAATGAACAAGAAACTGCTGATCATCCCTGTTGCTCACAGCGAAGCTGAGATGGGCTCGCTAAGTGGTGATATATCAAAGATAATAGAAGGAGTGATGGGCAAAGAGAGGAGGGAACGGCACAGAAAGGATGTATCTACCTTCTGGGAGAACTTAAAAGAGCTTTTGGAGCGGATCTTACTGAATGGTGATATGGAAAAAGTGAAGGTTTATCAAGACGGTGTCCCGATTGGAGGAGAACTCGGGATTAAACTGGTAGAGGATTGTGCGAATAGTGGAAGCCAAAATTTCCAGATTGTTTCTGCTCTAATCGACCGAGGTGCTACGTTGGAGAAGACAGAAGATGCTAAGTTGCTTAAGGAGGAATACGAGATCTTAAAGGATATTATCAGTGCAAAGACCGCTGTTGAGAGAGAACGGCTTGCGGAGAACTATAAGAAGAGATTATATGAGCTGACAGCGGAGAGGGACAAGTACATAGCAGACAGGATAAAAGAGACCTTAGGAGAGGGTATGCTCGGCATTCTATTCATGGGTGCAACACATAATATCGTGCCTTATCTATCGCCGGAAATAGACGCGTTTGTCTGTAATTATAAGGAAAAGGACGTTGTAGACTGGCTGCGGAGAGAGAAGCATTCATAGAATTTAAAAACGTAAAAGAGGTGGTATCTGTCATTGCCATTGTCTTCGATTTTTTATCTATTATCCCCACTCCTTCTTCCTCGGCTGTCAATGCTTATCGTTGTTATTTTTCCGGCTTCATCCCGAAAGTCGGTACAGATTGAGATGACACCATACCTATCATCTTAAGCGAGAGTAAGTTATATCACAATGAAGAGCAGATATGCTAATTGGGGGTTCTGGGGTTCACTGCGGATGCCGGGTTGGGATTACTGGCAGTTCACCCAAAGGGGGATTCCCAGATCCTTCGCCCTTTCTATATAAAGCACCCTTTTGACATTATACGCCAATACTTTCAGCGAGAGCTCTATACGTTTCAGCCAACCTTTTATGCCCTTTATATCGGGACCCCAACACCTTTTGAGGCTTGAGAACGCAGCCTCTATGATGCTTCTTATGTGGTATTCGGCCATCCATTCATCTGGATTGTCCGTATATGCCCTGAAGGATATTTGCC
>Ga0307380_10011682_pt1 | contig 10976 bp, 7 predicted proteins | sample UN3MG_FD_202239 | JGI IMG/M metagenome (GOLD analysis project Ga0307380, IMG submission 202239) | Soil microbial communities from Risofladan, Vaasa, Finland - UN-3 | ecosystem: Environmental > Terrestrial > Soil > Coastal area > Acid sulfate soil | place: Finland: Risofladan, Vaasa | collected... | reverse complement strand
CTCTCGACCAACAACGGCACAAGCTGGACTGAGGTCAATACCGGCTTGACGAACAGAAATGTTTGCGCCCTTGCGGTGAGCGGCACGAATCTCTTTGCAGGGACGGGAGGCGGCGTTTTTCTCTCCACCAACAACGGCGCAAGCTGGACTTCGACCGGCTTGACGAACACTGATATCTTTGCCCTTGCGGTGAGTCCTGACTCATCGGGAAATCTCTTTGCAGGGACTGGTGATGGTTGTGTCTTTCTCTCCACCAACAACGGCACAAGCTGGACTGTCGTTAAAACAGGCTTACCGAACACTCGTGTCCGTGCTCTTGCAGTGAGCGGCACGAATCTTTTTGCAGGGACTTGGTGGGGTGGCGGCGTTTTCCTCTCGACCAACAACGGCACAAACTGGACTGTGGTCAATAACGGCTTGACGAACAGAAATGTTTCCGCCCTTGCGGTGAGTCCCGACTCATCGGGAAATCTCTTTGCAGGGACTCAAGGCGGTGTTTTTCTCTCGACCAACAACGGCACAAACTGGACTTCGACCGGCTTGACGAACACAAATGTTTCCGCCCTTGCGATGAGCGGAACAAATCTCCTTGCAGGGACTTACGACAGCGGCGTTTTTCTCTCGACCAACAATGGCAAAAGCTGGACTGCGATCAACATGGGGCTGACGAACACACATGTTTCCGCCCTTGCGGTGAGTCCCAACTCATCGGGAAATCTCTTTGCAGCGACTTACGGCGGCGTTTTTCTCTCGACCAACAACGGCAAAAGCTGGACTACAACCGGCATGACGAGAGCCTGGGTTTGCGCTCTTGCGGTGAGCGGCAGGAATCTCTTTGCAGGGACTGAAGGCGAAGGTGTTTTTCTCTCCACCAACGGCGGTAAAATCTGGACAGAGGTCAATAATGGCTTGACGAACACACATGTTTCCGCCCTTGCGGTAAGTCCCGACTCATCGGGAAATCTCTTTGCAGGGACGGGAGGCGGTGTTTTTCTCTCAACCAACAACGGTAAAAACTGGATTGCGGTCAATACCGGCTTGACGAACAAAGATATCAATGCCTTTGCGGTGAGCGGCACGAATCTTTTTGCAGGTACTTGGGGCGGCGGCGTTTTTCGCTCCGCCAGCAATGGCACAAGCTGGACTGCAGCCACTTGTAGTACCGCTGCGGCCGCGACATATTACGTGAGCCCTTCAGGCAGTGACAGCAGCCCAGGTACTTCCGTCGAAACCGCGTGGCAGACGGTCGATAGGGCCAACGCGGTAGACCTGAACCCGGGTGATAAGGTTCTCTTTGAGAGCGGCCATGACTATCCGGGCAACCTGCTCTTAACCGCCGAAGATGCAGGCACACCAGAACATCCGGTTGTCATCGGATCCTATGGCTCCGGCCGTGCCAGGATCAAAGCTGGCGACGGCTCCGGCGTGACCGTGCTGAATGCCGGCGGCGTGGTGGTGGAAAACCTCATTGTGTTGGGTACCAACTACAGGACCAATGTGGGCAGCGGCATCAAAATCGCCAACGAGTTGCCCAATAACCAGAAACTTCACTACGTTAGAATCCACAACGTAGAGGCATCAGGTTTTGGCCGAAAGATAAACCCGGCTCCCCTGGGATTCCAGCCGACGGACGGATGTGGCATCTTTGTGGGCGGACATGCTTCCGATGGAAGCAAGAGTGGTTACAGCAATGTGCGAATAACCAATTGCGTCACCTATCAAAATGAATACTTCGGCATTCTGACTTCCGGCTATTGGCAGGATGATCCCGATACGTATGCCAATGGCAATGTGTATGTAGGATATTGCATGATGTATGACAATCCAGGAGATCCTAACTTTTACGAGAACCACTCAGGCAGCGGTATCTTGATGGAAGATGTAGACGGGGGAATGATTGAGTATTGTGTGGCTTATCAGAACGGTTATGAGTGTGGCTGCAGGATCGGCGGGCCAGTTGGAATCTGGGCGGCAGTGGCCAACAATGTCACCATCCAGTATTGTGAATCGCATCACAACCGGTCTGGAAATGAATATGACGGTGGTGGCTTCGACTTTGACGGCGGCACCACCAATTCCGTTCTGCAGTACAATTACAGCCATGACAACGCGGGGGCCGGGTATCTAATCTGTTCGTACAAGAACGCACCGCACAGCTTCAAGAACAACACCGTACGCTACAACATAAGCGTGAATGATGTTCAAAAATCGAATCAGGGTGCGATTAATCTTTGGACGGGCAGTCCTAAAGAAGATCCTATCCACGACACCAGGATTTACGGTAACACGATTTACACTACGCGAGCTCCGGCCATAACCTTCCAGGCAAGAGCAGGTATCTATAATACACAGGTCTTTAATAATCTGTTTGTTACGGCCAATAATCAGAAAATGGTCGCTGGTGACCCCAACAAATCGGTGGCGACGTTCGCTGGCAATGCATACTGGTCTATCGACGGCGAGTTCGGCTTCGCGAGATATAGGAGCCTCAAAGACTGGCAAGAAGCCAGAGGCCAGGAGATGCTTAGTGGAAAACCTGTTGGTTTGGTCGTGGATCCGCAGCTTACGGATCCTGGGAAAAGCCCTAGTATCGATGACCCGACGAAGCTTCATACGCTGACTGCATACCAGTTGCAGAAGGATTCGCCGTTGGTTGATGCCGGATTGGATCTCCGGTCATTGTTTGATATTCATCCCGGAGGCAGAGACTTTTACGGAAATTCCATCCCCCAGGGCAAGGGCTATGATGTGGGGGCTCACGAACTCAACTGGAAATGACTCATTCACTCGCTGAATCCTGTAAACGGCGGTTGAAAAGTGCGTCAGGGGGCGGTCGAAAAGTGCGGCACCTGGTTAAAGGTTATTCTGGTACATAAGGGAAGTCAATCCTTTCTATACTTGTTCAGTTGATTGATTTGGGGGTTGCAGAGAGATTTGTTTCCTAGAGCGGCTTTTGGATTAGCGCAGGCGGTAGCTTTCGCCGTTGGCTTCCAGGATATTAATGCGGTGGGTGAGTCGATCAAGCAATGCACCGGTGAGACGTTCGTTACATCACCTCGATCCAGTTTTCAAAGGGCAGATTGGTAGTGACGATCAGGCTTGTTCTTTCGTAAGCCTGACTGATGACTTCGAAGAATAACTCCGCCCCTGCTTTTGAGAACGGCACATAGCCCAATTCGTCCAGAACGATCAGATGAAGCCGTTCAAGCTGCTTGTGGAATCGCTCCAGTTGTCGATCCTCACGGCGTTCGAGCAGTTGAGTTATCAATCCTGTTGCAGAGAAGAAGCGCAATCGATGACCTTGTTGGCAGGCGGCAAAGCCAAGGGCTGTGGCGAGGTAGGTTTTGCCGGATAAACTTGAAACCCAAAGTTTATGATATATTGCATAATGTTCGTTTAATGTTCTCTGTAGTAAAAGGTGCAGGGTTCAGTTTTCGGTTTTCTGCCCTGCTTTTTTGATTCAGACGAATAACCGGACATGGAGGAGATAAATGAATGATAGTTTATTCCTGACAGACAGGAAATGCAAACCCTGCGAGGGCGGCACAAAGCCTCTCGGGGAACTGGAAGCGCGCGGACTGCTCAAGGAAGTGCCCGGATGGGAGCTCGTGGAGAACAGGGAGATCAGGCGGCGCTTTACTTTCAAGTCTTTCCGCCAGGCACAGGCCTGGCTCAATAAAATGGCGGACCTGGCCGAGGATGAAGGTCATCATCCGGATGTGACCTGGAATTATTCCAGAATTCTTATCACCCTCACAACGCATGCTATCGGCGGCCTGAGTGAAAACGATTTTATCCTTGCGGCCAAGATTGACCGCCTTTAAAACCTCATTGCTCCATAAAAAAAGCCGGGTGCGAAAAATTTCGCACCCGGCTTTTTACGGATTTTTTCTACTCTTTTTTCAATTCATCCAGGCTGGCAGGAAGCCCCTGGAAGACCCTTTTTTCCACCCCGAAAATCCGCTTGTCCCCTGAGAGCCGCAAAGCTTGCTCCTCGGAGCCGGGTATCGAGTCCGCGAAAGTGAAAACTGCGGCCGCATTTTTATCTTTCGTGAGAACCACACGCAAGCCCGGCCTGTCAAAACCGTAGCGGCTGGAATCTTCCCCGGTTTCCGAGATGACCTGCTTGAAATCCATGCCGGTAAGGTCCCAGAGTATGTTCTGCACTTTCCAGCTTTTAGCCTCCATGCTTTGCGGAGCGACAATTCGCCAGTCGTCTTTTTCCTTGGCCAGTTCAAACTGTTTGTCTGGATAATCGAGTCTGATCCGGGTAATCTCATTCGTATCGAGATCAATAATCTTTTTGTAGCGCAGGTCGTGGAAGCTTTTTACCAGCTTGACAGCCTCTGCGCTGTCTACTGCAACAGTGCCAGGGATCCCGTTCGCGCGCACATAGACCAGAGAATCTTGCGACTCGGAGGGAAGCCTGGCAAATGTGAGATGCTTTTCCTTTTCCTCCCAAGTATAGACTATTTCCAGGAAGGGCGTCTTGAAGGAGCTCTCGATCTCCGGTGCGGGCTGATCAATGAATTTAAGGGCCCTGAGGTCTTTCAAGTCCCACAGGAAACCATCCACAGCAGGGCCATCGGCCCTGGTGGAATCAGGCTCGCTGAGCCGCCACACGCCGGCGCTATCCTTGAAAGCGGCGACAGTCCCGCCTGGAGTGATAAGGGAGACCAGTTTGATCGAGTCTTTGGTTTCTCTCACCAGGGCGCGGCTGCGCAAGCTGGCGCTATTCTTTATAAGCTGGTTTCTGAGCTCCTCCTTGACCAGGTACACATTTTCCATACCCTCCCGGCGGGCGAAATAGGAGCCTGAGGTGTCTCTGGAGCCGATAAAGAGGGTCCGCACAGCTTCGCCCTCTTCCTCGTAGATTCTGGCTGTAAGCTCTGCCGGTTCGAGTCCGTAAGATTCCCCCTCGCGCAAGCTGTCAATGAAGCGTACCGCTTCCGCCCCGGCAAGCTCATCGAGCAGGCCCTTCACACTATCCTGGTCAGCCGCCGCCCGAAGGGGAGTGTCCAGGTACCAGCCGTCAGCGGCCTTTTCAAGCTTGAGCCTCTCGGTCCCTTTCTCTTCGATAACGAGCTTGTTTACCCGGTCTTTGTCCAGATGCAGCACTTTCTTGTCTCTGAGATCGTGCAGGGATTTGTTGAGATCAGAAAGGATCCAGCTGTTAACCAGGACCACCCGGTGCGGCTGGGCGGCATTGACAGCGTAGATATAGCTTTCGGTTGGGTTTTTGTTGCCTAAAAGGAGCTTGAGACTTGCAGGCGACCCGGCAGGGGAAACCTCGAAAACCAGATTGGGTTTATCGAGGCCGAAAATAGAAAGCTCCGCAGCCGAATCCTCGACCACCCGGTCGGTTTCCGCTCCTGCTGCCGCATGCAAGAGGCGGGCCACGGATTCCGAGTCAGCGGCTGCTTCCAGAGGCATGATGATCCGCCAGCCGTAAGCGGAGTGTTTCAGCGAGACCGTATCGAGCCCGGCAGGCTCTTTTTCCTTTTCTGGACGAGAGACGATCGAAAAACTATCTACACTGTCAGCGCTGAACACGATCGCCTTTTTTTTTAGCTCCTCGCGGGTTTTCCTCACCTCGCCGCCCTTATATTCGTAGAAATAATAGAACAGGGCCAGAGCAATGAAAACGCCGAGAAAGATCAAAGGCTTTTTCGCGCTCACCGTTTCGACCTCCTGCGAACCCAGACAAACAGTCCGATGAAGATGATTCCCACAGGCAGGGCCACCACTGTGGTCAGCCCCATAGTGACCAGGTCCGAGCGCTCGAGCATCAGTGGGGTGTTCTCGGTTTCTTTAGGCGCAATAGTTATCTCATCCGACTGTCCCTGGAGCCAGCGCAGACAGTTGAGCAAGAGATCGCTGTTGCCTAGCTGTGTCAGATAGGCGTTGGTGATAAAATCACGGTCGCCGATAACCACCATCCGGGCTTCTTGCGGAGCCAGGCTGTCGCTGGGCTCGACCGGCTCAGCGGCTTTCTCCCCGGTGGTGTCCGATTGAGTTTTGGCAGAGTGGCCCTCGAGTTTCCTGAGAAATTCTTCTTTCAGGGTGACAGCGACACCTATCGGCACGGCCTGTCCCTCGTCCATCGCCTTCTGGGCCACGAGATCGAAGCGTGTCTGGAGAAGTTCCCGGTCTGATTCGGCGTAGCTTTTCTCGCTGGTTTTAATAAACTCCTCTACGCTGATCCCTGGGGGCAGGGAACTGTCGGCGCGGACCGAGCGGGTCATGTCGAACACAGTGCCGATATCGAAATAGCGGGTGATATCATGGGTGGGATAGCTGTCGACCAGAAAGGCGAAGGGGCTTCCGGCTGCACCGCGCAGGAGATCGATTACCAGATCATCGCCGAGCTTGACCCCGTAACCGCCGAGAAAAGGGATCAGGTTTTCAGCCATAAAGGGTTCAAGGAGAAAAAGAACCCGGCCTCCGGCTCTGATAAAGTCGGAGATTGATTCCAGTTCAGCGTTCAGGAAATCCTTCTCAGGTCCGGCCACCACCAGAATCTCGCAACTGTCCGGGACAGGCTTCCCGGTGGCCAGCAGCAGCTCGCGCACGGGCCCGATACTTTCAGAAATCACATCCTTGGCCCGGCCGTAGTTGAATGCTTCGCTTAAATCGAGAGCGGGCTCGCCATGGCCGGTCACAAAGTAGACAGCGCCCGCACTCGGTTTGCTTCCCCCGCGCAGGAGACTGGCGATAGCATTGGTGATTTTGGCTTCCTGCTCTGAGTAAATCTTCTCCTCCCGCTCTCCGTAACGCAGAATAATCGTGCTGGTGCTTGTAATTCCGAGCTGCATGGCCAAGAGGGGATTGCGGTCGATATCCACCAGCTCGTGCTTGAAGCGCTTGGAGTAATAACCGTAAGTCTTGAAAAGGTCCACCAATTGCTGCTTGCTGCGCAGATCCGCATCTCCGCGGTAAAAGGTATATGCGTAGAGATCCAGGGTGTCCTTATCGAGCCGCTCAAGCTGCTGGCGGCTCTGCAGGGCTATGGAATGGGTTTTGTTCTTGGTCAGGTCCCAGCGGTAATTGTGGCGCTCGCTGAACAGGCCCGCCATTACAAGGATGCCCAGGAACGCCAGGATGAAAACAAGCGATATCACTCCATGGCGTGCCGAGCGGCGGCGCAATAAAAGCAACAGATCGTCTTTGTTCTTGATCAGGTATATGACGATAAAAATTATGCCAATAGCATAGGAAATAACCGACCAGGGCCCGAACCCGGCTTCTATGTTCTGCATGGCAAAGCCCGCAATAAGGAGCATCAAGCCCAGGATCAGGAAAATAAACCATCTCGCAGCCATTTATGCTAGCTCCTCCACTTTTTGGATTCAAGCACCCGCAGGGTCATAAAAAGCCATAAAACCATAAAGCTCAGGTAATAGACAATATCGCGCGTATCGATCATCCCTTCGGCGAAGTTGTTGAAATGCTCCAGCAGCGAAAGGTGCCGCAGCAGTTCATTGCTGCCTGTCCACTGGATGATCCAGAAGATCAGCAGCACCCCGAAAGTGGCCACTGCGGCGATAATCTGGTTTTCAGTGATCGAGGATATAAAAAGCCCCAGAGCGATAAAAGCCGCTGCCATGAGCAGGAGTCCCAGATAACCGCTCGTAATAGTGCCGAATTCGGGGTTCGTATGAATGGCCATGAACAGGGTGTAGACCAGGGTAAGCGCGAGCATCACCAGAAAAAGGCTCAACGCGGCGAGGAACTTGCCCAGCACAATGTCTATATCGCTCAGCGGGAAGGTAAACAGAAGCTCCATTGTGCCGCTTTTGCGTTCCTCGGCAAAGGGCTTCATGGTGATCAGCGGTATGACAAACAGCATGATCACGCTCATATTGCCGAAAAGAGGGCGCACCACCCTGTAAGTGATATTCAGGTTGTAGCTTTCGTAAGGCGACTGGTTCATCGAGGCGAAGTTGAAGTCGCTAATAAAAACCATGAAAAATATCCCGGTCAGAAGCAGGAAAAACAGCATCACCACGTAAGCAATCGGGGAGGTGAAATAGCTGCGGATCTCTTTCTTGTAAACCGGCCAGAATTTCATTTCAGCACCTCTCCTAGACGTTCTTGGTGATGGTTTGCATGAAGATATCCTCCAGGCTCAGACGGATGGGCCTGAGCTCGAGCAGCCCGCACCCCGACCCGACAACGGTTTCCGCCACGATACGGCGGATGTCGCTCTCTTTGTCTGTGGCGAGGATGAGGTCTGTTACTCCTTGCTCTTCGGGTTTGCCGGCATCGCGGACAGAAACCACGCCTTTCAATGAAGCGAGTTTATCCCTGAGCCTTCTAGTGTCGCCCTCCACCCGGATCATCAGGCTCCCGCCTTTTGCGGAACTCCCGGTAAGGTTGTCCAGCGAGTCCTCGGCCACAATCTGGCCGTCATTAATGATGATTACCCGCTGGCAGGTAGCGCTTACCTCTTGTAGAATGTGGGTCGAGAGAATGATCGTATGCTCCCCGGCGAATGATTTTATCAGCTCCCTGATCTCGATAATCTGGGCCGGATCGAGCCCTGTGGTCGGCTCATCCATTATCAGGACTTCCGGATCGTTGATAATCGCCTGGGCCACACCCACACGCTGGCGATAGCCTTTGGAAAGGCTGCCGATCAAACGGTTGGACACATCCTCAATCGCGCACTGGCGGCTTGCCTTGGAGAGCTTGGCCTTGCGCTCTGACCGGGGGACCTGCTTGGCCTCAGCCACGAAAGCGAGGTATTCTTTTACCGTCATATCATTGTACAGGGAGACATTCTCAGGCAGGTAGCCCATTCGGCGTTTGGCTTCCAGCGGATGCTCGTCCACAGAATAGCCTGCCACAATCGCCTTGCCTGAGGTGGCAGGCATGAATCCGTTGAGAATCCGCATCGTGGTGGTCTTGCCTGCTCCATTGGGACCGAGAAAACCGACTATCTCACCCTTGTTTACCTTGAAAGAGATGTCCTTGAGAACCTGGAAGGCGCCGAAAGACTTGTTCACACCTTGGAGTTCAATCATCGAGGGATCATTCCTCCTTTGATTGCCGTCAAAAACAAGTGTCCTCGATTTTTGCAGGAATACTGGATGCAAGGTATACAAAATTTATACCAAAACGCACGTATCCCTTCGTTTAGCCGTTAATAACCGCTAAAACAGAAGCCTATAAGCTTTAAGCTCGCGTAGGGTCGACCTCAGGTGTGCCGAAATCGGGTAGAAAAACTCCAAACGAGGCAAAAAAGTATGATATGCAATCTATAATTCTATATTTACCGTTGCTCAATTTATACCGTTGTCAAGGCCGGGAGTTCACCTAAGTACTAACCTTTCGAGCGTCCCCGCAAGCGGAACTCGAACCTTTTTAAAAAAGGATCTTTTTCACTCTTCAACTGGAGTTACATTGGCGGCTTGCGGGCCTCTGGGCCCATCAACGATTTCAAATTCCACCAGTTGGTTTTCGCTAAGGGTTTTGAAACCTTCCATTGTGATTGCGGAATAGTGCACGAAAACATCTGCACCTTCTTCGGGTTCAATAAAACCGAAACCTTTTGCATCGTTGAACCACTTAACTTTTCCACGCGGCATACTGAAAAACTCCTCAAAAAAATTAAAGACCTGCCAGCTCGAAACGGGCTGGAGAAGCGGAATAAAAGGAATCGAGCTTAAATAATACCCGCTTGGCGAAAAATATTCAAGAAAATTTTAATAAAATCACAATATTTTTTTTGGCATTGATTGGATCTGCTGAATTTTATCAACCGCCTGATCAGTAGTAAAGCTTCAAAATGTTTCTACAGTGTTTCAAACTTGACAAAAAATTTCGCCTTCATAAGCCCCACGCCGTTATGTGAACTCCTTTTTTTGCGTAAAGGGGCAAGGTTCCCGGACAAATCAAATAAGTCTCGAAGCCCTGACAGGTTTTAAAATATCTTTGAGAACTTATTGATTCCTAAATCGCCTCCAGTTCGACCTGAATTGCGGAAGCCGGAAATCTATGGGCATAGTATTTTTCATAGCGCCTGGGCGAGAGCGCAAATACGAGCTTACCCACTGCTCCCCAGAAACTGTTCGAGAACAAGAGCCTGCGCCGGCAGTATCTAAATGAGATTTTCGTATATTCGGCAGGCTTGACTCCGTCAACAAAGTAATCGAAGCTTTCCCAGGTGAAAAATCTGCAGTGGGTCGGGTCCCTGTAAGCGTCCGGGTGGGCGAAATAAGGCACCTCAATTGACAGCCTCCCGCCTGGAAGGAGAATCCGATGAATCTCCTCGATCAGGCGCACAAGGTCCGGGACGTGCTCCAGCACATGAATGCAGATCACCTTGCCTGCCACATTGTCGGCAAAGGGCAGGTTATCCGACAGATCGGCAAGCACATCCGCGCTGCTTTCAGGATAACGGTCAACTCCTATTTCATCCGGCGCCTTGCGCTTTCCGCAGCCTAAATTGATAGTAACCGGTTTTTCCATCGAGGTTTTTTCTTATGGAGACGCATATAAAAAACGGAGAAAGCAGAGTATTTTTACAGTCTCGGAGATAAATCAGCACTATTTTTTACTATTGGATGAAATAAAAAGCAAGAAATAAATAGTTTGGCGGGTGTTTTTCTTCGCAGTAGTTTTTCAGGTGCGGATATTTAAATTTATTTTCAATTAACGATTAACCCGGATTATCCATAAATTTTCATAAGCTTTGCAGGGGAGACCTGTGTATCTATCCAAAATTTAATATGTTTTGATCAGGCCGGGGCGCACACACATTTGCGCCCTTGCACCAACACGGGGATGGCATTTTTTAGTACCTAAGTACATGAATTCATAAATAGTGTAGCGTATTGTTTTAAATCAATTTACAAATTTAGTAAACGTAGTGGCGAGGCATGCCTCGCCCTGTTCGGGCGACCGCCGGTCGCCCCTACGAGTCCGCACAGCGTTGCTGGAAAAAATACGTCACCGTATTTTCGAGTTACAGT
>Ga0307380_10011681_pt1 | contig 10978 bp, 9 predicted proteins | sample UN3MG_FD_202239 | JGI IMG/M metagenome (GOLD analysis project Ga0307380, IMG submission 202239) | Soil microbial communities from Risofladan, Vaasa, Finland - UN-3 | ecosystem: Environmental > Terrestrial > Soil > Coastal area > Acid sulfate soil | place: Finland: Risofladan, Vaasa | collected... | reverse complement strand
ACAGCCCACGGTGCAGCGAAGCGGAACCGTGGGTTTGCGTCCGAGAAGAAGACCCAGCCCCCGAAGGGGGCGGCGGAGCTCTCCAGCCGCTTGAGGCTCCGCCGCCCCCTTCGGGGGCTGGGCCACGAGAGGTCGTCAACCCACGGCTCCCCGAGCATCGCCGTGGGCTTTATTCCTCCGCCTCCTTCGGAGGCTCAGAACGCGGCCACCTGTCTCGAAGGAGACTACACGCACCCAGACGCGATGGCCCCTTGACTTGTCGCGGGTGTCTGGCTATCATGCGGCGCGCGGAGGATTGTCGGACGCGGCGACCCTTGGGCACTATGAGAGGAGAAGGCATGTCGAGGCCAATCACGCTGTTCACGGGGCAATGGGCGGACCTTCCGCTGGTGAAGCTGGCCGAGATGGCCAAGGGCTGGGGCTACGACGGCCTGGAGCTGGCCTGCTGGGGCGACCACTTCGAGCCCGACAAGGCCCTCAGCGACGACACGTACTGCCAGACCCGCCACGACATTCTCGGCAAGTTCGGCCTCAAGGTCTTCGCCATCTCCGCCCACCTCGTCGGCCAGGCCGTGTGCGACGTGATTGACGAGCGCCACAGCCGCATCCTGCCGCCCGACGTGTGGGGCGACGGCAAAGGCCCCGAGGTCCAGAAGCGCGCCGCCCAGAAGCTCATTGACACCGCCAGGGCCGCCAAGAAGCTCGGCGTCAAGGTCGTCAACGGCTTCACCGGCTCGAGCATCTGGCCCAAGATCTACGCCTTCCCGCCCACCACGCCCGAGGAGTACGAGGCCGGCTTCGCCGACTTCGCCGCCCGCTTCACGCCCATCCTCGACGAGTTCAAGAAGCTCGGCATCAAGTTTGCCCTCGAAGTGCACCCGACCGAGATCGCCTTCGACCTCTTCAGCGCCAAGAAGGCGGTCGCCGCCGTCAAGGGGCATCCTGCCTTCGGCTTCAACTTCGACCCCTCCCACCTCGCCTGGCAGCTCGTGGACCCCGTCGAGTTCCTCAAGGAATTCCCCGACCGCATCTTCCACACGCACATGAAGGACGTGTTCGTGGACCTCGTGCCGGGCCGCGCCGGCATCCTCGGCTCGCACCTGGGCTTCGGCGACGCCAATCGCCGGTGGGACTTCCGCTCCATCGGCCACGGCGTGGTCAACTTCCCCGCGATCCTGCGCACCCTGAACGCCATCGGCTACGCGGGGCCGCTCAGCGTCGAGTGGGAAGACCCGCACATGGCCCGCGAGCACGGCGCCGCGGAGAGCGTGGCCTTCCTCCGCAAGATCCAGTTCCCCAGCGCCGCCGCCGCCTTCGACAAGGCGTTTGAGAAATAGCCGCGCCCCGCGGGGCCGCAACGTCATCCCTCAGGCCCAGCCGGGCGCTTCCAAGCCCCGGCTGGGCCTTTGCGTTTGGGAAAGAAATGGAAGAACTCGACCCATTCGACCTTGGCCCTCCGATGACCGAAGAACGTTGGGAGATCCAAGGGCGCCTGAGCCCCTCCGAGAAGGGCGAACTGTGCTGTCAGTTGACCGAGATCGCCAGGACCACGCTTGAGGCACTCATCAGGTACCGCCACCCAGAGTACACTGAAGAGCAAGTCGCCCTTGCCCGCAACCGTCGTCTCTGGCGGGATGATCAGTTGTTCCGGCAAGTCTACCCCAATGCCCCGTTGTTGCCAGTCTGAGCCAGCGAGCATAGGAGGTCAGCAATGAAGCTCGGAGTGTTGACTGCGGCGTTTGGGGACATGCCCTTCGAGGAGATGCTCGACACGGTGAAGGCGATGGGCCTCGGGGCCGTGGAGCTGCCCGCCAGCGCCTACGGCACGTCGCCCCATTGCCCCGTCGGCGACCTGCTCAAGAGCGCCTCCCTCCGCAAGCGTTGGCTCGACGAAGTCGCCAAGCGCGGCCTCATCATCTCCAGCCTGAGCTGCCACGGCAACCCCCTCCACCCCGACCCCGCCTACGCCCGCAACAGCGACACGGCGCTCCGCAGGGGCATCCGCCTCGCCGAGAAGCTCGGACTCCACCGCGTCAACGGCTTCAGTGGCTGCCCCGGCGACCACACGGGCAAGAGCCGCGTGCCCAACTGGGTCACCTGCCCCTGGCCCCCCGACTTCCTCTCACTCGTCCAGTGGCAGTGGGAGAAGAAGGCGATCCCCTACTGGAAGAAGATGGCCAGGTTCGCCGCCGACCACGGCGTGAAGATCGGCTTCGAGATGCACCCGGGCTTCCTCGTCTACAACCCCGAGACATGCCTGCGCCTGCGGGCCGAGTGCGGCAAGAGCCTGGGCGCCAACTTCGACCCCTCCCACCTCTTCTGGCAGGGCATTGACCCCATCGAGGCCGTCCGCGCGCTCGCCGGCTGCATCTGGCACGTCCACGCCAAGGACTGCCGCGTCGAGCCGGCCGTCGCCCGCGTCCACGGCGTCCTCGACACCAAGCACTACGGCGACGAGTTCAATCGTGCCTGGATCTTCCGCACCGTGGGCTACGGACACGGCGAGGGCTTCTGGCGCGACTTCGTCTCTGCGCTGCGGCTCAGCGGCTACGACCACGTCCTCAGCATCGAGCACGAGGACAGCCTGATGACCACGGACGAAGGCATTGCCAAAGCCGCCGAGTTCCTCCAGGGCATCCTCATCCGCGAGCCCAAGCCGACCGCGATGCATTGGGCATGAAGCATCTTCGGTTCCCGATTCCCGATTTCAGAATCGTCCTCGTCGTCGAATCGGAGTACAGGAAACCCCGTTCCTCGAGGCCGCCTATTCCTACGAGATGAACCCAATGCCACGGAGGAAGCGAACGAGGAAGGAATGCGAGCGGTTTCTGATCCGTGAGTTCATGATGTTGTTGGGTTACCGCATAGTGAGAATGGAGTCTTCAGAAAGCCCGGACTGCTTCCTCACAATCAGCAAGGGGGTGAATCGTTCACGGATCGGGGTAGAACTCACCGAGTACCACGTGGACGCACCGCCGGGTTCGGCTTCTGCGGGAAGAGCGGTCAGCGCCTTCTCCGAACTAGTCCAGGCGAGCCTTGTGCGGAGGATAAGCCACAGACCGTGCCTCCAGACAACGTGGGCCAACTTCTCCCTTTCGCGCGCCAAGGCGGCAGCACTGGCAAAGGATGACGGCGATCGGAACCGCTTAGCACGGTCCATCGCCCGTGAGCTTGTCGCTGTGGCGTTGGAGCACCCCTTGGGGCCTGGGGAGCAATGGAGCGCTTCGCGTCGAGAATTCCGAAAAGACCACTCGATGCTCGCCGACTGGGTTGGGCATGTAAGGTTCCACCGGCCACAGGGTGACTTCCAAGCCAACCCATACTTGAACTGGTGTTGCCATGAGGCGGTAGCGGCCAATGTAGGCCCAGTCGAGCAACATCTTGTTGAGGCTATTGCTGGGAAGCAGAGGAAGGCTTCCGGGTACCGCTGGCGGAACGCCGCTGAACGGTGGCTGGTGGTCGCGGCTTCGGGGGCCACGCCCTACAACTGCATAGGCCCCTGGACCGGCGATGTTGAGGGAGCGCTGGCATCGGCAGTTCTGGCCTGCGCTGATTCGGGCTTTGACCGCATCTTCGTCTGGGAGCGGGTCTCGGGCTGGTATAGGCAGCTCAAGCCGCAAGGGCCGGTCGTCCATCTGGGACAGCAGCATAGGTAGAGATGCCAGGGAGACTGAGCGATGGTGACGAAGGAACAGTGGCTGGAGTTGCACAGGGTGTGCCTGGACACGGTGCGGTCGGCGATTCGGGGGCTGGCGAGGGAGGGCCTGGCGGCCAAGCCGCTGCCGCACGATGACTCGATCGGGGAGCAGGCGAATCATGTGATCGGGGCCGAGGGCTATTGGCTGAGAGAAGTCCATATCGAGCCGGCGTTCGGGCGGGTCGAGTCGCAGGGCTGGACGGAGGCGAAGTTCCTGGATGAGTTCGCGAAGATCGAGCGGCAGTACGAGCGGATTCTCGATGAGAAGGGGCTCGACCACGACATCCTGTCCGGGCTGAGCCGCGTGTGCCAGCACGCGCTGTATCACCACGCCAGGATAGTCACGCTGCGGTGGGCGATGGAGCCTGAGTGGAAGCCGGCAGAGCCATTGCGCTGGGAGCGGGCGGTGGATTTCATCACCGACCTGCTCCTCGTCGGCCAGGAAGCCAAGCCGAGGTACGACTGAAACCCTCCGCGCGCAGGTATGCACGCCCTACGCGTTCTATTCCTGAGGCCCGCAGCGTAACGCCGGCGCGAGCAGCTCGCGCAACTTTCCCTGCACGGCCTCGATGGGCGCGACGGCGTCGAGGGTCTCGACGCGCTCGCCGGCGGCGCGGGCGTGGGCGATGGCGAGGAGGTAGTTGGCGCGGACGCGCTCCAGGAGGGCAACCTTTTCGTAACGCTCGGCGGCCGTGCCCTGCTTCTGCTTGCGCTCCAGGCCAACGGCGGGGGCGATGTCGAGGAAGACGGTGAGGTCGGGGCGGCGGAAGCGGGCATTGAGGGACTCGACCCACTCCATCTCGACGCCGAGGCTCTGGTAGGCGATGGAGCTGAGGTAGTGTCGGTCGCTGACGACGATGCGGCCGGCGGCGAGGGCGGGGAGGACGACGGCGGCCAGATGGTCCGCGCGGTCGGCGGCGAAGAGGAAGGCCATGGTCGTCTCGTCGGCCTCGCCGTGCGCTCCCTGTAGAATCTGGCGGATGAGGGCGCCGACCGGGCGCTTCGTCGGCTCGGCGGTGAGGACGACCTCGCGGCCAAGCGATTCGAGCCACTCGGCCAGGAGGCGGGCCTGGGTGGTCGTGCCCGAGCCGTCTATGCCTTCGAGGACGATGAAGACGCCGCTGGCCACTTTTCGCCTCAGATTTCGAGTCCGCCGTGCTTCTGGATGTGGGCGACGAGGCCGCCCTCTTCCAGGATGTTCTGCATGACGGCGGGCAGGGGGATGAAGCTCAGGGTGACGCCCTTGGTCAGGTTGCGGACCTCGCCCGCGGCGAGGTCAAGCTCCAACTCGTCGCCTTCGGCGATCTGGTCGGTGTCGCACTGGATGAGGGGCAGGCCGATGTTGATGCCGTTGCGGAAGAAGATGCGTGCGAAGCTCCTGGCGAGGACGGCGCCGACGCCGGCCATCTTGATGATGGTGGGGGCGTGCTCGCGGCTGGAGCCCTGGCCGAAGTTGCTGCCGGCCACGACGAAGTCGCCCTGGGCCACCTTGCCGGCGAAGTCGGCCCGTGCGTCCTCCAGCACGTGCTTCGCCAGCTCGGGCAGGTTCGACCTCAGGTGAAACAGCCGCCCCGGGGCGATGTGGTCGGTGCTGATGCCGTCGCCGAATTTCCAGGCTTTGCCGCGCATCGCTGCCATTGTGCCTCCATTGGAAGGAGAGGATGGCGGGGAAGGAAGCCCTTTTCGTGAAAAGGGCTTCCTCCCCCGCACCCCCTCTTGTCCAAAAGCTTCTACATTGGGGCGGCGGCTGTCCCCGCCCACTTGAGTCGATCACCGCTCCCCAGGTTACCCTATCAACAGTGGGCGGGGACAGCCGCCGCCCCAGTGTGAAGTTCTTTGGAGAGGGGTGTGGGGAGCACCTTTCTTTCAAGAAAGGTGCTCCCCACACTCTCTCTCACAAGTATGGCCTCGGATCGGCAATCTTGCCCTCGATGGCGGTGGCCGCGGCCACGGCGGGCGAGGCGAGGTAGATGAGGGCCTTGGGGTTGCCCATGCGGCCCTCGAAGTTGCGGTTCTGGGTCGAGAGGCAGACCTCGCCGTCGCCGGGCACGCCGTCGTGAACGCCGACGCAGGCGCCGCACCCTGGGGCCGTGATGGTGGCGCCGGCGTCGAGGAGCGTCGCGATCGTGCCGTCGCCGATGGCCTCGCGGAGAATCTGGCGCGAGCCGGGCGTGACGAGGAGCCGCACGCCGGGCTTCACCTTCCGGCCCTTGAGGATGCTGGCCGCGATATGGAAGTCCACGAGCCGCCCGTTGGTGCACGTGCCGATGAGGACCTGTTGGATCGGCACGTCGCCCAGCTCGCCGATGGTCTTCGTGTTGTCGGGCTGGTGGGGGCAGGCGATGGTCGGCTCGAGGTTCGTGACGTCGAATTCGAGCGTCCGCTCATAGTGGGCGTCGGGGTCGGCGGCGAGGGGGCGATAGCGGTCGCCGCGGCCGCGGGCCTCGAGGAACCTGCGGGTCGTGTCGTCGGACGGGAAGAGTCCGGCCTTGGCTCCGCACTCGACCACGATGTTGGCGATGGTCAGGCGATCCTCCATCGTCATGGCGGCGACGGTTGGGCCTGTGAACTCGAGGGCCTTGTAGTTCGCTCCCTCGGCGCCGATGGTGCCGATGAGGTGGAGCATGAAGTCCTTGGCGTAGACGCCCCTGGGGAAGGTGCCCTTGACGACCACCTTCCAGGTCTCGGGCACGCGGAGCCAGGTCTTCGCGAAGGCGAAGGCCACGGCGACATCGGTGGAGCCCATGCCGGTGGTGAAGGCGCCGAGGGCGCCGCCGGTGCACGAGTGCGAATCGGCCCCCACGGCCAGCTCGCCGGGGCTGATGTAGCACTCGGTCGCCAGCACGTGGCACACGCCTGTGCCGGCCTCGGAGAGGAGGGCGCCGGTCCTGGCGGCGAACTGGCGAAGCGTGATGTGGTCGTTCGACAGCTCGCGGCGCGGGCTGGGCGCGGCGTGGTCAATGAACAGGATGCAGCGGTCGGGCTGCGGGAGCTTCTCGACGCCGAACTTCTCGACCTGTCGCACCGCCAGAGGCCCCGTGCCGTCCTGCACGTAAGCCCAGTCCACACTGGCCACGACGAACTCGCCTGGCACCACGTCGTGCCCGGCGTGCTCGCCGAGGATCTTCTGCGTCATCGTCTTCGCCATGCGGCGCTCTCCAGAAAGGGGTGAACTGGCCGCATGCTACCGAACCGGGCGGCGCGCGTCAAGTGCGGCTGCGGCTCGTTCGTGCTTGACATTTGCGCAGGCACGTGGTAAGCATTACATTTGGTATCCGGTACGGGAGCCTTCCGAGCGCCTGAGGGGGCTTCACGCGGCTGGGTGATCCGTCCGGGCAGGGGCTACTGTCGGAGAAGCGAGATGCCAGCATCCTGGCCTCGAAGCTTGCTCGCAGCCGCGCTACTTGCCGCCGCGGCGCTTCTACCCTCAACGGCCGTCGCGAGCGTGCTCTACGCGAACGACTTCGGGGGGTTCAGCTCGAGCGGCGATAACCTTCTCCAGCTCGACCCCGCCACGGGCGCGGTGATCGGCGCGCGGTCGCTGCGCGATCCCAGCGGAACCGTCATTCCCTCGATCTCCATCGCGGCGTTCACGGCGGACCCCGGCACGGGAGCCCTGTACGCGATCGACTCGCCCATGTGGGGGAGCTCCTACGGCAACGCCGCGAATGCCGACCTCGTCCGCATTGACCCCGCCACGGCCATTGCCACGCTCGTCGGCGACATGGGCAACGCCGGGCAGTACGAGGCCGCGGCGTTCGACACCGCCACGGGCAACATCTACGCCGCCGCAGGGGGCAATCTCTACAGCATCAACCCCGCCACCGCCGCCACCACCCTGGTCGGCTCCCTCGGCATCGCCAACCCGGATGGCCTGGCCTTCGACAACGGCGGCACCCTCTACGCCGGCGAGAGCAAGCAGCTCTACCAGGTGAACAAGGCCACGGGCGCCGCCGCCCTGATCGGCACGGACGCGAATCTGGCCGCCTACATCGCCCTGGCGATCCGGCCCGAGGACGACGTGCTCTACGGCGCCGACAACACGAATCCCGACACCCTCATCACCGTCAACAAGGCGACCGGCCTGCGCACCGTGGTGGGCAGCACGGGCCAGACGTACGTCGGCGACATCGCGTTCGTGCCCCAGGCATACGCGCCGCCCGCCCCGCCAGCGGGGGTGGTGGGGTGGTATCGCTTCCAGGAGCCGCAGGGCTTCAGCCTGGCCCTCGATTCGGCGGGGCCCGCGTATTCCAATGGCACGCTGAGCGGCACACAGCGGGTGGCCAGCGGGCCCATGGGGCTTCCCGCGCTCGACTTCAATCGCGCCGCGGGCGACCGCGTGCTGGTGGCCGACGGGGCCGGCGGCTCCGAACTCGACATCACGGGCGCCCTGACCATCGCGGCGTGGATCCGCCGCGAGACCGACCAGTGGGCGTCCAACTCCTCGATCGCCTCGAAGTACAGCACCGCCACCCCTCAGCGGGCCTACGACCTGGGCATCTTCGGCCTCCAGGAGCCCACCCGGGTGGACAAGGCGATGTTCGTCATCAGCACCACCGGCACCTTCAACCCCAGCTACGTGGCCGCCGGCACGACCACGCTGCTGCCCGACGGTGACTACTTCATCACGGGCATCTTCCGGCCCGGGTCGGCCATTGAGGTCTACGTCAACGGCCTGCTCGAAGGCACGGCCCCCGGGGCCCCCGGATCCATCTTCAACTCCTCCGCCTCGTTCCAGATCGGGAACCGGGCCGGCTCGACGACGGGGAGCGCCTTCGACGGCCTGATCGCCGACCTGCGGGTCTACAACCGCGCCTTGAGCTCTGAGGAGGTGGCCTCCCTCTACGCCGAGTACTTGCAGCAGACACCTATCCCCGAGCCGGCCACCTTGGTGCTCCTTGGGCTCGGCCTGGCCGCTCTCCGCCGCCGGCGGCGCTGACCGCCCCGCGCGGCCGGACTCTATGGCTCCTGCCTTCTCCGCAGCGTCAGCAGCGTCACCTCCGGCGGGCACAGGAAGCGGATGGGCACGTAGAGCGTGCCGATGCCGGCGCTGACGTGCATCTGCGTGGCGCCCTCGACGAAGTGGCCCTCGACGTAGCGGCGGGTGATGGCCGACTTGAGGAGCAGCGTGGCGTGGAAGGGCAGCCAGATCTGCCCGCCGTGCGTGTCGCCCGCGAGGACCAGGTCAATGCCCTCCGCCTTGGCGGGCACGATGAAGTCGGGCACGTGGGCGAGGAGGATGCGAAACGTGTCGCCACGGGCGATGGCGTCGCAGACCAGGGGGCCGGGCCGGTCGTTGGGCAGGAGGCCGAAGGGGCCGTTGCGGCGCGCCACGTTGCCCACCCAGGCCGCCTCGTCAATCTCGTGCTCGCCGCGCACGCCGTCGTTGGGCCGCACCGTGGCCATGCCGAGGAGTGCGAGGCGCTGGCCCTGCCACTCGATGAGCGCCGAGCTGCGGAGCAGGCAGGCGAACGGCCCGCGCTCGGCGAGGCCGAGGTAGAACTCGGGCGGGTCGTGGTTCCCCGGGATCGCCAGCATGCCCCAGGGATACTCCAGGCCCTCGAAGATGCGGGCGAGGCTGGCGAACACCCGCTCGTTGTCGGTGGTCACGTGGGCATTGAAGTCGCCCGTCAGCACGAGCAGGTCGGCGGGCGTCCGCTCCAGGATGCGTCGCAGCCGCCGCTCGACGAGCCCGAAGCGGTTGGTGTGCAGGTCGCTCAGGTGCAGGATGCGGAAGCCGTCGAAGGCCGGCGGCAGGCCGTCGAAGACCAGCTCGCGCTCGACGAGTGCGAGCTGCCCCGCCTCCCAGCAGCCGTAGCCGCACAAGGCGGCGGCGACGACGGCGACCGCAACGGCCGCAACGACCAGTCTTCGCCGCTTCCTCAGCCAGCGCATAGTTGCCCCTGGGGTTCCCGCCCGGTCTCAGGAGAGCGGGCACGCGGAGCGGAGGAGGCCGAGGAGGCGCTCGAGCTGCTCCTTGCTCACCTCGCCCATCAGCCCGATCTGGATCCAGTTGCGCTTCGCCAGGTAGCCGCTGCGGTAGCTCAGCAGGAGGCCCGCGCGCTCCAACTGCTCCCCCACGTCGAGCGAGCGAAGGCTCGCCGGCAGCGCGATGCCGATGACCGCCGGCGACGCGTGCTCGTCCGCCGCGACGATGCGGAAGCCCATCCTCCGCAGCTCGGGCCGCAGCCACGCCGACAACGCGGCGATTCGCTCGTAGGGCCGGTCCTGCACGGCCTGGCTCACCGCCGACTGAAGGGCGTAGAGGAGGTTCGACGAGTGGGTGAACGGCACGCCGTGGTTGGCCGCGTAGAGCCCGAGGTCGAGGTAGCGCGGGACCGGCCGCCCCGGCGGCGCGGCCGGCCGCACCTCGTGGTTATGGAACACGAGCGCCAGCCCCGGCAACGCCCCCAGCCCCTTCCCGCTCACGCCCGACGCCAGGTACACGCCCGTGAGGTCCAGCGGCACCGTGCCCAGCGAGCTGATGCAGTCCACGCACAGCTTGATGCCTCGCCGCCCGCAGGCGTCCCTCCACGCCGCCAGGTCGTTGAGCACCCCGGTCGAGGTCTCGCAGTGCGTGCCCCAAAGCCAGTCCACCTCGCCCGCGCGGTCGAGCGCCGCCTCGACGGCCGCGCGCTCGAACGCCTGTCCCCAGTCCACGGCGTGGACATCGAACGCGAGGCCGAAGCGCCGCGCGTGGTCCACCAGGCGCTCGCCGAACTCGCCGTTCACGAGCACCAGGCCCTTCGTCCCGGCGAGCGAAAGCTGCGCCGCGATGACGTCGTTCGCCAGCGTGCCCGAGCCGACGAGGATCTGGGCGTGTCGGGCCTGCGTGAGGCTGCACAGCAGGCGCTGCGTGTGCGCCACGTCGCTGAGGAACCGCTCGCCGCGGTGCGACACCGGCGCCGCGGCATACGCCCGCCGCACCGTGGGCGACACGCCCACCGGCCCCGGCAACAGCAACGCCTGCCCCTCCCGCACCGCGGGGTCCTCGACCGCGCGGGCCAGGGCCTCGGGCTTGCTGTCCCACGTCTCCACCGTCAGGTACATCGGTTGGTAGGGTGCCTCGGCCGTGCCCACCTGCGGCCCGAAGGGCACGAAGCCCAGGTGGCGGTAGAGCCGCTGCTGGCGCATCGCGCCCGAGATGATCGCCAGGTCGTGCCCCAGCGCCCGGCACGTGTGCACCAGCAGGTTCAGCAGCCCCTGGAGCACCCGCCCCGTGCGATACGCCTTCTCCACCGCCAGCAGCCGCACCTCGCACACCGTCCGCCCCGGCGGCAG
>Ga0307380_10011680_pt1 | contig 10978 bp, 11 predicted proteins | sample UN3MG_FD_202239 | JGI IMG/M metagenome (GOLD analysis project Ga0307380, IMG submission 202239) | Soil microbial communities from Risofladan, Vaasa, Finland - UN-3 | ecosystem: Environmental > Terrestrial > Soil > Coastal area > Acid sulfate soil | place: Finland: Risofladan, Vaasa | collected... | reverse complement strand
TGGTGAGCAATTCTAATTGTAAATTTTTCTAAATTATTTGTATCTTTAATTGTTAATACTGGAAATGTTACTGTATATTTTTGACCATCTGATTGAATTAATCCATACCATTCGAGAATTAAAAGATGGTTTTGAATAACATCTTGATCCCATTGATAACTCACAGAAACTTCATATTCTTCAGGGTCTATTAGCAAGGGATTTGGGGAAAAATTAATTTGTTGATATATCTCGTCATAGTTTTGAGACCCCAGATGAGCAAGTTTAAGTAAAATTTCCCTCCTTACTTTATTTTCTAAGACCCAAGGTACTTCGCTCTCATCCCAAGGTTTTCCTTTATCAAAATCGAACCAGGGCATGATCTCATCGATCTTAATTGTACCAACGAAGCGATATGAATTATATTTTGAGGTTTCCTTCATTATCTTGATAATAATGTTTTTAAAATTAATTTTTATAATACTTCAAGCAAGGATGAAATATCTAACCAACCCGCTTGCTCGTGAATTATCTTTCCGCTTTGATCGACAACAAATTGACCTGGTCCTTGTTTTTCCCATCCTTCAAATTCACCATGTTCAATTCCTTCTTGTTTTGCTGCCTTTAGCTTGCTTCTCACTTTCGTAAATGCTCCTGCTGTCATGAGTCCTAATCCATATGTAGCATATAATTCATCTTTTGATGATGAAATCACAGGAAATGTGATGTTTTTCTCATTAATGAATTTTTTAGCTATTTCTTCACCTGATTGAGTGATGTATAACAACTTAGCTCGTTTTTCTTCAATATCATTAACATTTTTTAAGAGCTCATTTAGATCTAACTGACATATTGGACAGCCGAAATATCTGGAAAAAATTATCACAATTTTTTGAGAGCCTATTAACTCTCCCAAGTCAATAACTCCTGCATTATACGACTCCAATTTGAAAAGAGGAGCATCATCTCCTATCTTTAATCCTTTACCCATTTTCATTACACCTTTTTATTATTTTTTAAATATTTATATTTATCATTCACGAAGCATTGCTTCTATTAAAATATCAGTTGCTTCTTGTTCTGTTAATCCTTTAGCTTGCAACTCATCTAACCACTTCTGAGGAAATCTTCCCAATGAAGCCTCATGAGAGATGCTTGAAGTTGGGTCTGTTGCTCGAATAAACGGACGTGCTCTACAAATTGACCCTTTTCCCAACACGATTTCATTACATTCAACATGCCCATTGCAATGTGGTGCATTTCCTTCTGTTATTCCATACATTAAAACTTCTCCACCGTCTCTTGCAGCCGCCTTCATTTTAATCAAACTCTTAGCGTTTTCTCCTTCAAGAAATATTGAATCTCTGATTCGTATGGAATCTTTTTTACTTTTTCCAAATGCTCGAATGTTTGAACGAATTGTTGAATTTCTCATTGCGTATATGTCAATCATGATCTTAACTATACCTGGTGTTCCTTTTGTCAAGTTAAAATTATTTTCAAATGTACTATTTTCTCCCACGTACATGACAGCAACTGGAGCTACTAATGCCCCACTATTTTCACCATGATAATGAGTCTCACTATATGTAAAATTACAATTTTTTCCGATATAGAAATGTCCAAACATCTTATGAATTAACCCATTTGCATTTGGAAAACTACAATGGGCTTGAATTTTTACATCAGTGTTATCTTCGGCAATAATTCTTGGAAAAATTTCTTGAATCCCTGATTCTTTATTAACTCCAAAACACAAATGAATAGGCTCATCGTGATGGGTTCCTTCTTTGATAATTACATCGGCAACTATTCCATTTTTTATTTCTCTCCCTTTTAGTATGATTCCCTCAACTTGTTCCATACCAGAGATCTTGTTGAAATCTAGCAATAATTTAGCTCCATTTCCGTGACCTGGGAGAAAATCACGGATATCGATATTGTAATCTTCCAAACTTTGCAAAATTTCTTCGGGATATTCACTCTCGTTCATTAGAGGTCTACTCCTTCGAAAATTTTGTCAATATAATCATCATCAAAGCATTTAACACCATTCTTGAATAGAGCTCTCTTACAGAATTCCTTTAGTCCTGCTTTCCGGCAATATTGAAGCATGACTTTAGGAAATTCATCTGTAATTAAATGTTCACCTCTCCATAAAAGAGTTCCATAGTCGGCCACCATCCCTATATCTTCTCTATGAGTGATTAAAATGATTGTCATATTTAAATCTTTAATTTTATTAAATATATGCCAGAAATCTTCTGTAATTATTACATCTAAACCAGAATCGGGCTCATCCAGAATAATCAAACGTGGTTGCATTGCTATTGCCGCTGCTAATTCTATTCTCTTACGTTCTCCTCCACTTAATGAATCATCAATAAAACGATCTACGTATTTTTCTGGTTCTAAATTAACTGTTTGAAGGACATCCTTTACTTTTTCTTTAATTTTTGATTTATTTTTCATGCCCAATGCGATATATTTTGAAACGGATAACCCTTCAATTCGTGCTGGTTCTTGCCATGCCAATGTAATCCCCAATTGAGCACGTTCTGTAATTGTCTTATCAGTGATGTCTTGCCCTTCAAATTTGATCTTTCCGCTTGCTAGTTTATAATTTGATAATCCCATTATGGCATATGCAAGAGTAGATTTCCCCGAACCATTTGGTCCTATGATGGAGTGAATAGATCCTTCTTTGACTCCAAAGGATACGTTATTGACAATTATCCTTTGTTTATCAAATGTAGAAATGGTAACATTCTCTAATTCTAAAAGCATCTTTGTGAATATTTGAAAATTATTACATTATTATAATATTATAATTTTTAATAGCTTTATTGTGGCAAATTGATTTGATTGAGTTTTTTACCAATAAATTAAGGAATAACTTGATTATCAGTAACCAAAAATAATAGATTAATTTTAATTATCTAAGGTTCACTAAATATTATAATTACTGTGAACTTAAAGTAAATCAAATGAAAAATAAAATAATAAAAAGAAGTGTAAGTATTGGTAAAAAAAGAGTATATATGCGAAAAAGGTAAAAAAAGTACTCTAGTGGTTATGGATACGACGATTGAGATCAAACCCGGTGCTACCATGATCTTAGGATTTGCAGGGATAGGATTGATCGGTCCAATCGTAGCAAATACACTCATTGATCAAATACCAGACATTAAAGAGATTGGATTCATAACTTCGGAATATCTTCCACCTATAAGTGTGTTTTATGACGGCGTATTAAAACATCCTTTTAGGCTGTACTACTCACCTCAATCTAATCTCATAGTCGGAATCGCTGAAGTACCATTTCAAGTATCAACTGCATACAACGATCTCAGTAGAACCATTAATAATTGGGCATTATCCGAGGATGTAAGAGCAAATGAAATTGTTATCTTTCAAGGCATTCCTCAAAGAGATATTATCGATGATTATCCCGTGTATTATGCCGCTGAGAAGGATCTTGTTGAACGATTGGAATCTTTTGATATAAAGAAGGTCGAAAAAGGGATAATAGTCGGTCCTGAGGCAACAATACTAAATGAAGCTTTATCTAGTAGATTGAAAGCTTTTGCATTATTCACGCCTGTTTTAGAAATTCCTACCCCAGAAGGTGGTGCAGCTATCATTGAAGTGTTAAATAAAATGTACAATTTAAACATTGATACTTCGAAGCTTATTGAAGAGGGAAAAATGATTAAGAAAAAAATGTTAGAATTAGCAGAGAAAGCTCAACAATATCAACAAGCACAACAACTACCTGAAAATCCAAGAAAAGAATACACGCAATACTTTCAATAAAATTTATTTTTTTTATTCTCGAAACAATAATTTCTTTATAATATTTTATAAAAATCAAGTTTATACTATTTTCTTCATTTTTAAAATCATAATTTCTCAAAACACCATTCTTCTAAGAACCATGAGAAAAAAGGAACGTTTTATTCCCGTACAAATCGATGCTGATTTATGCTTGCGATGTGAAAGATGTTTGAACGCTTGTAAAAGTAAAGCAATAGTGTTTGATAGGGGAATCCGAAAAGTGGATTATAATAAATGTAAATCTTGTCTGGTATGCGTCCAAGTCTGCCCACGAAATGCTATAGTAGTCACTTCTGTAGAACCAGAGCAAGTGCTTACGATTAAAATTGATCATGATAAATGCACGTTATGCGAGCAGTGTCTTACAAACTATTGTCCCAATGATCTATTCTATAAAGAATGTGTTAAACTTGGAGAGAAGGAAATTAAAATTATTAAATTCAAGTATACTCAAGTTGCTCGATGTCGTGGGTGCTTACAATGTCAAGCTCAATGTCCAGAAAACGCAATACTACCTATTATTTTTGATTCTTAACATATCTTTTCTTAATTAAAATTTTCAATTATATCTGAGATTAATTTTATAATTTCTGAAAAATCAGTAAGAACAACAACCCCCTCCATTTTTCGTAATTTTTCAATGTTTTCAATCTCAATATCCCTAATTTTAAGGGTTAAAGGGCTCCCATCTGGTCTCGTGGTAATAATTGGTTCTAAATCTTGATCTGATGGTAAAAGATAAGCAATTTGCCCTCCTTTTATTGCTTGCGCTACGCAATTGGTGATTAACGTATCCCCGATCCCATGAGCTATTTTAGCTACACTATTAGCAGATACAGGACACGTAATAAATAAGTCATACTTTCCAATTTGTAACGGTCCAGCATAGAATGGGTTATTTGGTGTTTTTTCTATAGCAACTTTCTTTACTACTTCGTTCAAATAAAGCCATTGTCTATACCATTTTACCACTACTGCTCCCTCTTTTGATAACATGACAGTTATATCTATATTTGGATTTTCTTGTAATTTATTCATTAGATCAATTGATTCTTTAATTAGATAACCCGTTCCTGTAATTCCCCAAAGGATTTTGAAATTAGACATGTACAAACCTCCTTTATTCTTTTTTAATCAACTTATAATTTCTAATCAAAATTATTAATGATTTAAAACTTATTATTCTTCAATAGTAGATCAAATTATAGTGACTTCCCTTAAGAATGACGGAGCAAAAATACATATATTTGGATTGTGCAGCAACCACCCCAATGGATCCTCGAGTAATAGAAGAATTTAATAAACAGATGAAAGAAAACTATGGTAATTCCTCTAGCTTACATGCTATGGGACAAAAATCAGCAAAAACATTAAATAACTCTCGAGAAAATATTGCTTCGTTAATAAATGCTGAAAGAAACGATATATTTTTTACTTCTTCAGGTACTGAAGCGGATAACATTGCTCTTCTGGGAGTGGCCAGAAGAAACAAATCACGAGGAAATCACATCATTACAAGTAATATCGAGCATCACGCGGTAATAAATACTTGTCATCATTTAGAAAAGCAAGGCTTTGAGATAACGTATATACCCGTGGACAATCAAGGTCTAATTGATGTAAAACAATTGGAGGAATCTATTACTGACAAAACTATCTTAATAAGCATAATGCTTGCTAACAACGAGATTGGAACAATCGAACCAATTAAAGAGATCGGTAAAATCGCCAAAAATCATGATGTGATTTTTCATTCTGATGGTGTCCAAGCTTTTGGGAAAATACCGATTGATGTTAATGACTTAAACATAGATTTATTATCTGCATCTGCTCATAAATTGTATGGTCCTAAAGGCATCGGAATGCTATTTATACGGAATAAAGGTATAAGACCAGGTTGGGGAAAATATATTGAACCTATAATGTATGGTGGTGGACACGAAAGAGATATGAGACCAAGTACCGTAAACGTTCCTGGAATAGCTGCTTTTGCAAAAGCAGTTGAATTAGCTAAAGAAGAAATGTCTACAGAAATCACGCGTCAAATAAGACTCAGAGATAGGATCGTCAAAACCGTTTTGGAAACCATCCAAGATAGTTATTTAAATGGTCACCCAACATTGCGTTTACCCAATAATGTGAATTTAGGCTTTAAGTACATTGAGGGAGAATCAATCGTTTTAGATTTAGACTTCGTGGGAATTGCAGCCTCAACTGGTTCAGCTTGCTCTTCAAAATCATTAGAGCCTTCTCATGTTCTGCTTGCAATTGGACTCAGTCCACAAGATGCTCATGGTTCATTAAGAGTTTCATTAGGGAGGTTCACATTAGAAGAAGATATAAATTATTTTCTTGAACAATTACCACTGGTTATAAAGAGATTAAGACAAATCTCCCCTTTACAACACAAAATAAATTAGAAATTAGGTGCTCAAATTGAATGGTGAAGTAATTTTTATGCGTTTAACTGATGTGGGTAGAAAAATTTATATTAAAAAGGCAAGTTCGATTTTCCCAGGTATCCACGATAAAAAAATTATCAAGACAAAAGATACCCCTTCATATGTAGATTTTCCAGAATGTCTCAGATTAGATTTACAGCAAGAAATAAATACAGAATCTAAATACATAAATAAGGTAGATCTTCAGATTAAATTATATGAAGATGGAGTGATTTCATTAATAGCCCGATTAAAATTTACAGATCTTCCAATAACCGAACTACATAGTTTAAGAAGTATCAAATTTTCCATACAAGAAGGAGATTACAACATTAATCAATATTTACGATTCCAGAATGAAAAAATTTTCCTCAAAATTAAAGATTATGTTGAAGAACCAGACTTTGGGTTGAATGAAGCCAAACACGAAAAATATACATTATATTGTATTACTGATGATATCAATCCTACTGAAATGGTTGAAAATAATAAAAAATATTTAGCTTGTTTATTAATGGGAGAAGATCCTAATCTAAATCTTCATGAAACTCAAATTAACGAGACTATAGGAAGTCCTTTTTCATTCTTAAAAAACGATTTGTTGATTTTAGATTTTGATCGTGGGATTATTTTAGATCCTAATCGAGATTATGAAGACATTTTACTTGTAACAGAGATTGCTAATTATCAATTGCTTGGATTGCGTGTATTAGATAAATTATTAGAAAAAAGGTTAAATATTGCAGAAGAAGATATCCGCAAGATCTATTCTACAGGATCAATCATGCTTAGAAGGTTAAATAAAAAAGTAGGAAAATTATTGAGAATAAAATATGATTTAACATTTATTTTGGATAATATTGAAAATGTCTCAAAATTGATTGGAAATTATTTTCTGGCTCAAATATACATGAATCTTTCAGAATTGTTCCAATTGAAACAATGGAGCGATAGCATCAGGCATCGCCTTGAGACAATTGGAGATATCTATAATACTGCCCAAACAAAAAAAAAGGAGGGATACTTATTATATTTAGAAATACTCTTGACTTTTATATTTGTTATGGAATTCATTTTCATTATAATTGATTTCTTTAAATCTTAATCAATTTAAATACCCGAAAATAGACTTAAGAAAAACAAGTAAGCTATAGATAAGAGCACATGAATAATCGCAAACATAGCTCCTACTTTTAGTAATCTTTTAAAATTTAAATTCTCAACGGAGTTGTTCTGAGCAATCTTCAGGGTCATCATATCACAAGCAGCGCCTTGGGGTATCAAGTTTCCTCCAATATTAATTGCAATAATGAAAGCAAAGTATAAAGTGACTGAAGGAAAATTAAAGGTTTGGATTAAAAGCTCGATTATTGGTAGGAAAATTAATGCTGTAGGCGTATTTGCCACAAAACCTGAGATAAGACTGACCAGAATAAGGATAATCAAACTTAATATGAAAGGATCTAAGAGTTGGAATGGGATGCTTAAAAAAAGATCTTTAAATCCAGCCTCTAACATGCAAGCTATTACCACATAAAGTGAAATAAAAAAGAAAATTATCTCCCATTCGATATCCTTGAATAAATCGCCAGTTCTCTTTTTAGTGAATTTCTTGTTTGCGAGAATGAGAGAAAAGGCAGCCACTCCCGCAGTGAGATAAAGTAAAGGTAATATTGCAAAAAGAGCAATTGTAATAATAATAACGGTACTATTAAAGTAAAACATTTTTTTGCTCTTTATCATGATATTTGCATCCACTAATTCTAATACAAATTTCTTTTGTTCCTCCTTTATCTCTGGTTCCTTTCTTAAATACCATCTATTCATTAGGAATATCGTGATAAATAATAAAAAGAAAGAAAACCCCCAATAATATACGATAAAATATAATGTGTCTAAATGAAAATAAGTTGAGATAATTATGTTCTCTCCAGATGAAAATGGAGTGATTATTGAACCAATATTAATACAAATTGTCATTCCAAGGAGATAAGTTCCAGCTCGAGTATTTAAAAATCTACATAAACGAATCACTACTGGCGCTAATATTAAAACAACAACTAAATCACTTATAATTGCAGCTAAAAGCGTGGTTATAATGCATATTAAGTAAAAAAAGATTGTTCTATTTCCTTTTGATATTTTGAATAACTTTACGGCTACATATTCTAAAATATTTGAATCTTGAGCGATTTTTGTAATAATGCTCATGCTTAATATAACAATCAGAGCTTCAAATTCTATATGTGAGATGAAGTAATTTATATCTAAACCATAGATTAAACCAGTTATAGTCCCCGCAACAAAACATCCCATTAGAGATACTGCTACGAAATCAATTTTCTTCGAGGAATAACTTATTAATATTATTATAAAAATGCAAAAAAGGAATATTAACAGTGGTAGATTCATTTAACGTATCAAATTATATCTCTTTAAATAATTATAATCAAAATCACTCAAACATATAAAGTTAATTTATTTATGATAAGGTACCTTAAAAAAAACATAAATATTAGCTTGTTTAGCTATTAGTTAGATCAAAACAATTTTAAGAAAAGAGGAATTTTATGGAACATCAGAAGAAATTAGCTATTCTAATACTTATTGGAGGAAAAAGTACTCGATTTGGAGTTGAAAAAGCAGTCATAAATGTACTCGGTAAACCGTTAATTCTTCATCAAATTGAAACATTATCAAATATCGATGAAGATGTATTTCTCGTTGCCCATTCACAAGAACAAATTTATGAATATCGGGACATCATTGAATTCCCCAAAGATATTAAGTTTATTGTTGATGATAGAGAATTTTTCAAACACCATAATATATTCAAGCCCATACTTGGAATTTATTCAGGATTTAAACATCTAAATAAGCTTAATTTCGAAAAAGCATTAGTTCTATCATGTGATATACCTCTGATTAAAGCTGAAGTAATCAAATTTATGATAAAACAATCTGAAAATTTTGATTGTTGCATACCTCGTTGGGGAAATGGGTTTTTAGAGCCATTCTTTGCTATTTATCCAGTTGACAAAGGCTTAGAACGTGCGAAAGAGATTTTATTAAATGAAAATTATGGTTTACTTAATTTAATTGATAAACAATGGAAAATAAATTATGTTTCGGTAGAACAACTCATCCAACCATTAGATAAAAACCTGGTTAGTTTAATAAATATTAATGGTCCAATTGATATTTCAAAATTAATAAAATTATATAATTAATTATTATAATATTTTTTATCTTTCTCTTTTGTTAAGTTTTCTTTTCAGATTATTAAATTAGAATAAGAGTAGAATGTAAGCAAAATCTCTATATTCATCTATAATATTATATAAAAGTTTTTAAAACAGAGTTGTCTAAATATTCTTAATACTACAAGAAATATAGGTTAGACATTTATGAGGGAATATAAATATAACATTCTTAAAGATAATACCTTTTATGTAAAGGACGAATATAAAAAAAAGGGAAAAGAATACGGAATTGCCAAATTAAGTAAAAATCAAATTAATATTTTAACTGAAAGCATAGATTTAATATCAGTCGCTCCTTTGGTTTCCGTTAAGTTTAGTAAAAGAATCGAAGAATTCCTAAATCCAAGATTTCAAGAGCTTACTGGTGCGTTGTATGAAAATAAAACGCTACCTGATATTATCGGAATAGAATTTTCTAAAAATAATCTTAAGGATCTCTTAAATGGGTTAAAATTCCCTAATGTTGCAATTACCATTAAAAATAAGAATTTTCCAATTGGTGAATTGAATACAAAGTTAACTGACATTAAATTTACGAAGTTCAAATAATTTAATTAATACCATTCAACAATTGGAACTGTTCCATATTTGAAAATCCATCAAAATTGAAATTTTAAACGATATTTTATACTTTTATTGTTTTCAAGCTATAAGAAATCTTTTTTGAATTGGTAAAAATGGTAATTGTTTTCTTGATTGAAAAATTGTTTTATCTTAATGGTTAAAGAGGAATTTAAATTTTCAGATAAAACGATAATCCTTGAAGAAGAGGATATATTAAGCTCATCTTATAAAATCAATATATATAAGGATAAGATACGATACATGGAAAAAAGGAGCATTCTTCAAAAGCCAATAATGGAAGTTATCAACCATCTTTTTTCTGAGGATACTCTTATATCTGAAAAGACCAAAAAGTCCATCTCTAAGATAATTCATTGCTCGAAGGACAAAATTATTATTCTTGTAACTGAATCGGGTAAGGATATTATATGGAATCGAGATAAATTAATTAACGAGTATGGATGGTTTTTCTTTGTTGCTGAACAGGAAAAAAAGCAAAAACCAAATCAAAAAAAAAAAGGGGAAAAACAACAGAAGAAGGAAGAGATTATAAGCTCTCAAGATTATGTATTTGAAGATTTAACAATCCATCTTGAAGAAAAAATAAACATGCGCTCTTTATATCATACAAAAGAATATTTCCAATATTTTAAACTAATTAAATCAAAAAATATCAATCAAATGAATATATTGGAAGTATTAAATGATTTTTACAACAATAATACATTAGTACCAATAGAAGAAAAGAAATCAGTTAGAAATATCATATATTATAAAGAAGAAAAAGTCATAGTCGTAAAGGCTTTGAATGGAGATAAAATGTATGATAATCTTGAGAAATTGGTTAAAAAATATGGGTGGTATTTTTATATCACTGGAGTTCCCGTTGGAAAA
>Ga0307380_10011677_pt1 | contig 10979 bp, 9 predicted proteins | sample UN3MG_FD_202239 | JGI IMG/M metagenome (GOLD analysis project Ga0307380, IMG submission 202239) | Soil microbial communities from Risofladan, Vaasa, Finland - UN-3 | ecosystem: Environmental > Terrestrial > Soil > Coastal area > Acid sulfate soil | place: Finland: Risofladan, Vaasa | collected... | reverse complement strand
CTGACAAATCTTCAATGGCACCATGCGGCAGGGTCGCGTAAGTGCTTTGATGACAAGGCGAATGAGGTTTTTCCGGTGGACGGCAATTTAGTATATACCCGGAAACAGATGATTCATCATCTTCGGGCCCTGTCCTGCTGCCTGCGGCTCCGTCGAACCTATTGAAAACGGTGTGCTTTTGTGGTATATTGAGAACGGTGCACCGCGCATCGATGAGGTTGGTGCCGGTGGAATACATACGAAAACTAATTTGGAAGGAGAAAACCAATGGATAAGACACTGGGCGTTATTTTGGCAATCTCTCTTACTCTTACTGTGGGAGTAATCGGTGCCGATGAGCAGAAGGACATTCTGATTGCCGATTTCGAGGGTAAGACCTATGGCGACTGGAAGGTAGAGGGCGAGGCGTTCGGGCCGGGGCCTGCTCGTGGGACGCTGTCCGGCCAGATGAATGTCAGCGGGTATGAAGGCAAGGGCCTGGTCAATAGCTATTACAAAGGGGACGACACAACGGGCATGCTCACATCACCGCCGTTCGAGATTCAGCGTAAGTACATCAACTTCCTGATCGGCGGAGGCATGCATCCGGGTAAGGCGTGCATCAATCTTCTGCTGGATGGCAAAGTCGCCCGGACCGCTACGGGTCCCAATGATCGACCCGGCGGCAGCGAAGCGCTGAACTGGTGGAGCTGGGACGTATCGGACCTGATGGGCAAAACGGTCCGCATTGAGATCGTCGATAAGCAGAAAGGCGGATGGGGACACATTAACATCGATCACATCTTCCAGAGCAATGAGAAAGTGGCAGTGGAGAAGGACCGTACGATGCGGTTTACAAAGCGGTATCTGAATCTGCCGGTCAAGCACGGCGCAGCCAGGCGACGGATGGATGTACTGATCGATGGAAAAATCGTACGTCAGTTCGAGATTGAATTAGCTGATGATGAGCCCGACTACTGGGTGTTTTTGGATATTGCTGAGTTCCGTGGGAAGCAAGCCATGCTGCGAGTCAACTCACTTGGGCGCAAGTCCAAGGCGTTTGAGATGATCTATCAGGACAATGCTATCAAGGAGGCCAAGACATTCTACCGTGAGAAGAACCGGCAGCAGTTCCATTTTTCATCGCGTCGGGGCTGGAACAATGACACCAACGGGATGGTGTACTATGACGGTGAGTACCATATGTTCTGGCAGCACAATCCATACGGCTGGAACTGGGGAAATATGACATGGGGCCAAACGGTCAGTAAGGACATGGTGCACTGGAAGGAACTGGGCGATGCGATTCATCCCGACCATCTGGGGACAATCTTCTCCGGCTCGGCAGTCGTGGACGAGAAAAATACCGCGGGCTGGCAGACCGGTGATGAGAAAGTCATCGTCTGCGCTTATACCTCCGCCGGCGGAACAAACTCCTGGTCGCGTGATGAGCCCTTTACGCAGTCTATGGCCTACAGCAACGACCGAGGCCGAACGTGGACCGTTTATGAAGGCAATCCTGTGCTCGGGCATATCAATGGAGGCAACAGGGACCCGAAGGTGATCTGGCACGAGCCGACCGGACGCTGGGTGATGGTGCTATATCTGGATGGTGGCCTGATGGGCTTTTTCAGCTCGTCGGATTTGAAGTCCTGGACGAAGCACAGTGAGCTGAAGTGTTTCCATGAGTGCCCTGAGTTATTTGAGCTGCCGGTCGACGGCGACAAGGGCAATACGAGATGGATTCTTTACGGGGGCTCCGGTGATTATTTGATTGGTGATTTTGACGGCAAAGAGTTCAAGCCGGAGGGTAAGGCGATTCGTTTCCAGCACGGCAACTGCTTCTATGCGTCACAGACGTTCAACAATATGCCGAAAGATGACGGGCGGCGGATTCAGATGGCCTGGGGCCGGATCGCCACGCCCGGCATGCCGTTCAATCAGTGCATACTCTTTCCGGTGGAGCTGACGCTGCATACAACGGACGAAGGCATACGCATGTTTGCCGAGCCGGTCCGCGAAATCGAGAATATCCACGGGTCGAAGCATACGTTTGGTAAAATGACCGTTAATCCAGGCGAAAAGCAGTTGCCGCGACTTTCGGGTGAGCTGTTCCATATCAAGGGCCGGTTCCTTCTCGGTGATGCAAAGGAATTCGGCTTTGTTATTCGAGGCACCCGCGTCACGTACAATGTCGGCAAGGCCCAATTGACCTGTCGGGACAAGAAGGCGGCACTCAAGCCGGTCGACGGCAAGATCGAACTGGAACTTTTAGTGGATCGTAACAGCATTGAGATATTCGCCAATGGCGGGCGCATATATATGCCAATCGGCGGCATCCTGCCCGAAGACAACAAGTCGATCAAGCTCTTTAGCGAGGGTGGTACGACGCGCCTCGAAACGCTGGACGTCTGGGAACTGAACTCCATCTGGCGTTGATAATTTAAGCCAGTAGTTTTCAGTCAATATAACGCTGATGAGGTAAACAAATGATTAAAAGCTGTCCACGAATCTCAATGAACAAACGCTCCCTGGCTGTGTTTAGTGTTTTACTTTGTTTATGGTTGTCACAAAGTTTGCCTGCGGACTTTTTAGCCGACCTTGCCCGGCCCCATCAGGGACGGAGTATGCGGGAAACCTCGACGCACAAGATCGGCGCCGACGGCAAGTTTGACCCAAAAGGAAAACCCGATCCCAATAGTAACTGGGATAACAAGTCCGTCCCGCCAGGCCAAACGAAGGTGTTGATGGATGTGAAAGGACCCGGCGTCATCACACATATCTGGATGACGTTTTTAGGCCCCGAGCCCCACCCCTGGGCCAGGAACGGTTCTGCCAATCATCAGGAAATGCTCCTGCGCATGTATTGGGACGCAGGCAAACGCCCGGCAGTCGAAGCACCGGTAGGTGATTTTTTCGCCAACAGCTTCGGCAAACGCAGTGAGGTCATCAGCCTGCCAGTTGTCGTCGAAGATGCCGACTCCTATAACTGCTTCTGGCACATGCCGTTCCGCAGGAGCGCCAAAATAGAGATCGTCAACCAGAGCGAAAAACCTATCAGCCTGCTCTACTATAACATTGACTGGATCAAAAAGGAAAGCATCCCCGAAGATACACCTTACTTTTATGCGCAATATCGCCAGGAATATCCTGCGGCCAAAGGCAAGGACTATCTAATCCTTGAAACCGAGGGCAAGGGCCATTATGTCGGTACTGTATTGAGTGTGCGGACACGCAGCCCTGCGTGGTTCGGAGAAGGCGATGAGAAAGTCTATATCGACGGTGAAAAGAATGCCTCCATCTGGGGGACTGGTACGGAGGACTATTTTTTGTCGGCCTGGGGGCTGAAGACCACGAGTACCCCATACTTCGGCACGCCATACTTCGACCAGTGGGGGATCGTAGGCGGCCATACAAGTGCTTATCGCTGGCACATCAACGACCCGATTGTCTTTAGCAAAAGGATACGGTTCACCATCGAGCACTTCGGCTGGATGTCACCCGATGAGAATCCCGAATATAAGAGCCATAGCTGGAATGAACGCGAGGATGATTACTCCAGCGTGGCGTTCTGGTACCAGAGCGGTAAACCGACTTTCAAAGCCCGCGCCCCCCATGCGAAACAGCGCACGTTACCCAATCTCGACGATATTATCTATGCCCGGGATTTCACGGGCAAGAAGTATCACGGCACGGCCAATGCCGTAACACAGCAGCTTGGGCTCTATACGGAAAAACAGTTATTGTATACGCCGAAGAGCGCTGAAGATGCCTGGCTTGAAATTCCTTTCGAGGTTAAGAAGAAAGAACCGCTCCGCCTTTTGCTTACGATGACTCACTCATATGACTTCGGCAGGTATCAGGCGTACTTAAATGGTGTTAAGCTTGGTGACGTGATGGATCTTTACAGTGAGAACATCAGCAGTCGCGAGCATCACCTGCTGGACTTCTGGCCGGACCCGGGAAAGTATACGTTGCGCCTGGAATGCGTCGATAAAAATCCCAGGTCGACAGGCTACTACCTCGGGATCGAGTCGGTGCGTTTGCGAAAGCGTCGGCCGCGCGTACGGGAATATGGACATGATGCCGATAAGGACTGGCGTAAGAAACCTATTCTTTACAAATAGACAATAGTAATGTAAGCAGGCCTTTTGTGTACAAACTCGGACCGGTCACCACGCCCCTGCCGCCGGTTTTGCCCAAAAAATCTCGAACGCTCAGCCCTGTTCACTTGACAACGGTCGTTCCATATCAATTTTGTTGCAGGCTGCGATTGATTGTAATATTGGTAAATCAATCAATAACTCTCTTGTACCTGCGGCAAAAATGAAAGGGCTGCAATGTTTAAAATAGCAGCCCTTTAATTCTACTTTGTACTTAGTAGGCAGCAGGTTTCTTATCTTTGCTTCTCTATTTTGCCTTTTTTTTCTGTGCGATTAGATTTTTTGTCCCGCATATGTGAAAGCCCATGTCCGCGGGGCGTCTTTGGGCTGCTGCTCAAGCGCAGCAGCAACTATATTCGGGGTTTGCACTGTACGGCTGTAGTGGTTCCGGGCTTCCATGGGACACGAGTCAACTCCTCCCACGAGATAGAATATTTTTCCATCTCGCTTGTTCACATCAAGGCCGATCGCCGGCGTTGAGGAAGGTGTTTCCACATTCTCTACAGGTTCGGTAAGAAGAGAAGAAGGCACCGGGATCCCTTCATCGACAAGCCATCTGGCCAGGGTAACTGTTTGAGCGACCTGCTTGAATTCTGCAAGAATGGAATATTCCATAGCAAATTCATCATAATGTTCGCTGAAGAAGTTGGCAAAATCTGTTGCGGTCTTGCGGACTATTTCGGGAGCATTCGGGTCCAATACTTCCGATTTTCGCTTTTTTCGAACCGTTGGTAATGAGATTGTCATCTTCTCTGAATATTCTCCAAATGGTAGCCTATCGAGACGGCAAAAGCCTCTTTTGCAAAGCCTATCAGGTAATATCAACAAAATCGCTGCCAATAGGTGTATTGTTGGTCTGACCACGGTCGTCGTAGCCGCATGAGAAGATGGAGCCATCGGATTTGAGAGCCAGACTGTGCCTGCTCTTTATGCCAAAGGCGCGTGCGCTGAACAATTTTTTGTCTGGACGACTGGGGGCGCTTGCAATATAGTCTTATTATGGCTAATCTCAGATGTGCCAAATGGTTTGCCAGATTTGGGTATTGGGTGGCAATAATCCTTATGCTGGCAGGGTGTGGCGTTTTTGGGCGCAAATTTACCCTTTCGGATTTGAAAAGCCCCGATCTGAGGGTCAGGATTGTGGCTATCAAATGGGCTGGTGATAATAAGATGTCGGCCGCGGTGCCCCAGTTGGTAGATTCTTTGCAGGACGAAGACAAGTCAGTCCGTTTCTATTCCATTGGGGCTTTGCGCCGGATCACCGGCACAGATCACGGTTACGACTACAAGGCCGCCCCGCACCTTCAGGCTGCTGCCGTCAAACGCTGGAGAGAATCGCTTGACCCAAACGAATTGCAGGATGATGAATATCAAAACGAAAGAACGAGATAGTACAACGAACACTCAGATTGAGCTACGTATATGCGCCAATCCAGATTACCTATCCGTGGCGCGTGTGACGGTGCGCCAAGTAGCTCAAGTTTTCGGATTGGAAGAAGACAAGGCTGAATCGGTCACATTAGGGGTGGTGGAGGCTCTGACCAATGTGATCCGTCATAGCTATGGTGGTCCTTGCGATAAACCTATTATTGTAAGGCTTAATAAGATTGACTATGGTAGTGAGAACAGGCCGGCGTTGGAGATTGTGATTCGTGATTTCGGCAAGCAAGTAGAGCCGGAAAGTATAAAGGGAAGGGACCTGGCAGAACTAAGGCCTGGTGGTGTGGGAGTACACATTATGCGTTCGGTCATGGATGAAATCACATTCTGTCGTGCTGATGATTGTGGTATGCAGTTGCGCATGGTAAGATACATAACTTAGAACGTCCAATAAGAATAGAGAGCTCCAAGTCATGATAGATGGTCATAGTCATCCTCAAGATGTAATTAGGGGTGTCAGACATGAAGGTCAGATTGTGGTCCTGGAAGTGGGCGGGGAAATAGATATGAAATCTTCTGTCGAGCTGAAAGGCAAGTTTCAGGAGCTTTTCCGGGTGAAGCCACTGGTGATTGTGGTTAATATGACATATGTGAAGTTCCTGGACTCGAGCGGACTTGCTACTTTGGTGGAAGCTTTGAAGTGGTGCCGTAAGAATGGTAGCGAACTCAGACTGGTGGGTTTGTGTGAGCGTGTCCGGAGCAATTTCGAGGTCTGCCGTTTGGAATCAATATTTCAAATTTATGACAATGAAGCTGAGGCGCTGTCTCAATGAACGAGTTGGACTTTGCATCAAAGAGGGCAACAAAGACGAGCGGCCTTACCCGGACTGTAGGATTCCTCGGCCAGTTCATCCTGGCAGCAGGACACAGGATTTTCTCAATGTTAGGAGGGATGTCTTTGCTGTTAGGCAAAGTTGCTTCCAGTACCACTAAGGGATTGCTTGTCCCGGGACAGAGGATAGGGCGTGCCGCCCTGCTTGCGCAGATGGTGCGTGTGGGAGTTAGAGCTGTTCCTATTGTGGTTCTGATACAAGCGGCTATCGGCATGATTCTGCCGCTACAGATGTTTCCTATGCTCGATGAATTCGGACAATCCGACCAAGTCGCTGCTATTAACGCAGTTGCCGGCTTTAGAGAATTTGGTCCGTTGATGACGGCTGTAGTGCTGTGTGGTTTTGCCGGAGCCAGTATCGCTGCTGAATTGGGTACGATGGTCACAACCGAAGAAATCGAGGCACTACAGGCTTTGGCCCTGAATCCGGTTCGGTTCTTGGTCGTTCCGCGCCTGCTGGCGACAATAATAATGACGGTAATGCTGACTGTAATCGCCGATGTAGTTATAGTTCTCAGCGGTATGTTCACGGCTGCCCAGCTTGGAATTGACCCGGATACATATTTTCATTTGACGTGTGAGGCAGTTGATGTCGCCGGTTTCATTACAGGTCTCGTAAAGGCGGCTGCATTCGGTCTTGTAATTGGATTGATTGCATGCTTCCTGGGCTTGTCGGTTAAATCCTGGCAAGGTAGTGAAGGAGTGGGCCGTGCTACGACCAACACGGTAGTTTATAGTATCGTAGCGATCATTGTTGCGGATGCGGTCTTTACCCTGATTTTCTATTCTTACGGACTATTTGACTAAAATAACAAGAAGGATTAGTTTATGGGTTAAGTATTTCGGCTGAAGATCAAGTGCTATGGGCACAGAAAGCAAGAAAAAACCTATTATCGAAGTTCGCCAAATAACAAAGAGCTTTGGCTCCCAACGAGTGTTGGACGACATCAATCTGGACGTATATCCCGGCGAGGTCATGGTGATTATTGGCGGCAGCGGATGCGGTAAGAGCACCTTGCTGCGACACCTTATCGGCTCACTCTGTCCCGACCAGGGCAGCATCAAGTTGTTTGGACGGGATATTACTACGATGCCGGAAAACAAATTCGACGAAATTCGTAAATGCTTCGGCATTCTGTTTCAGTCGGGTGCCTTGTTTAACTCGCTTACGGTAGGCGAAAACGTAGCTTTGCCGCTCCGGGAGCACACTAACCTTGACGAATCCACTATTGAAATCATGGTGAAGATCAAGTTGGAACTGGTAGGTTTACGCGAGCATGCTGATAAGATGCCGGCCCAACTCAGCGGAGGAATGAAGAAACGCGCTGGTCTGGCACGAGCTATCGGACTGGACCCACAGATTTTGTTTTATGACGAGCCCAGTTCCGGCTTAGACCCGGTGACTAGCGCCCAGATCGACCAGTTGATTATTGACTTCACCAAAAAGCTTCACATGACCAGCTTGGTGGTAACTCATGAGATGGACTCGGCTTTTGGCATAGCTGACCGGATGTGCATGCTGCATAGAGGTAAAATTCTAAAAATAGGCCCTCGGCAGGAGTTTGAAGCCTTGCGAGACAGCGAGCCCGACCAACTACAAGGTGAACAGGACAAATTGGTACGACAATTTCTACGGGGCGATGCTCAAGGACCGATTACTGATCGTATGATGGCAGGTGATTATGAAGATGATCTGCTTACGGTCAGTCTCAAACACGAGACTCGGTAGAATATTTTGTGTGTTTATTGACAGCGGTCACGGAACAGGAATATGGCAAGAAAAACTCATAATGAGGTCGCGGTTGGCATAACCGTGTTAGTGGTGTTAGTGCTGGCGATTTATATTGTGGTAGTGCTGGCGGACTGGTCCAGTTTGTTCACGGTTCAACAGGAGATTACAGTTAGGCTTCCCTATAGAGTTGGCCTGAGAGGTCTTAGTGATGGTAGTCCTGTGCATCTGGGAGGAGTCAAGGTAGGTCAAATCACACACACCGAAATCATCAAACTCGATCCAACCAATCCAGGCACTGACGACGTCTACGTATTTTTCACTATGAAGATACCTCAACAATATCCGCTGCGCCGTGATTGCATACTGGTGCCCCAAAGCGGTGTTTTGGGCGGCCAGTCATTATTGTCCATTGAGGATTTAGGTCAGGAAGGTGAAATGATCAAGGACGGTCAAACGGTGGACTTAATTCTTGCCGACAGTGTAATGGATGTGATCAAACGCGAATTTGACTCCGGTAATCCCGACAGTATCCTTGCTCTGGTGAAGTATGAGGTTAACCGTGATAATGCCGATTCAATCGTCGCTTCTCTCAAGAAAGCTGCGGCGCAACTGGAGAAGAGTATTTCTGCTGTGAGCGGCCAGATCGAACAGACGCTTGCAAAAGCTGATTCGGCTCTTGATACAGCCCAGTCGGCGTTGGAGGATCTCAAGGAATTTGCCAGCGATGGACGTATTGACAAGATTGTCGGCAACATGACTGAGGCGAGTGTGAATCTGAAAGAATTTGTCAGCGATGAACGTATCGAAAGGATCAAAAATAACATTGCTGAAGTCAGCGTCAATCTCAAACTGACCAGCCGGGAGGTTCGCCGGGCACCGTGGAAGCTGCTTTACAAACCTAACGAGAAGGAGTTTAAGATACAGGCCCTGGTCGATTCGGCGGGTGCTTTTGCCGCTGGTGCTGAACGCTTAGATAGTGCTGCCTTGTATTTGCAGAAGATGATCGCCACAGCGGATAACAAGGTATTGATCGATGAAGACCGGATCAAATCGATGGTTTCGGAGTTGGAAGCCAGCTTCAAACAATTTCAAAAGGTTGAGCAGAAGTTCTGGGAAGAGTTAAAGTGAACTGCTCATGCTGGATTACGTTGACTTCGCTAATCTCTGCGGTAGCGGGCTTCGGATCGGTACTGGCTAAATGTCTTATGTAGACTAATGTTACAGAGGAAACGCGGATTGTTGAAAAAGGATGAAGGATTGGATGACGCGGATTCTCGCAGGGGGAAAGGTCGTAAATGGCTGAAGGTCTTGAATACGAACGGAAACAAAGACTTGCATACAAGATTTTGTGACACTATGCAGGAAGAAACAACAAGGGCAACCCAGAGGAATGTTACCAGAGTTTTCTTCGATAAAGGCGAGAACAAAAGCATTAGCGGAGCAGTTTTGATCACGGGAATATAATATGGCAATGACAAAACTGATTATATCCGGACCGGGAGGTACCGAACATGTATTGCTCGATCCCAAAGGCACAACCTTGGGGCGAAGTTCGGATTGCGATATCGTACTTGACGATGACAATGTATCACGACTTCATGCCAGGCTTTTCCAAGACCCGTTTGGTCGTTGGATTGTCGAAGATCTCGAAAGTCAAAATGGTGTATTGATCGAAGGTCGACACATTAAAGCACAAGCAGTGTTGCCTGACGAGAAGATCAGTATACATCCATTCACACTATCTCTGTTGCAGGAATTTGACCAACAGATGGTTCCAGAATCGTCGTTTCAAAGTACAAGTTTGGTTATTGATGATGGCTTAAAGGAAGAAGTTATATCTCATAAAGCTGACCGAGATGCCATTTTATCCGCCACACTGATTCGGCACCTCAATGAAATCATCGGTCGTTTGCTCGGGCTGTCCAGTCCCTCAGAATTATATTCGGAAGCGTGTCATTACCTGAGTGAGATGTTGGAAGCGCTTGTGGCCTTTGTAAGATTGCCGCCCAGTTCAGAACCACTGCCGAATTCTCCACATGTTCTTGCGTGCCATTTCAGCAGAGATGCGACAGATATTGCAGGCGAGCAGACATGCAATTTGTGTTTATCCAAGCGTGTACTTGATGCAGTGCGATCAATGGATACACCGGTGATAGCAAGCAGCCATTTGTTTTCCAAACAAAATCTGGATTTGACAGTTGTTGACGAACACGAACCTCATCTCGTTTTCTCTGCTCGCGTAAACGATGGCGACGTACGCGGAGTAGTGGACGCTTTATACGTGGATATCCTGGAGGATAAAGCACCAAAGGAGATGTATGAGTTTGTGGAGGCAGTAAGTAAGCAGATCAACTTTGTGCGAAAAAGCCTTCTTTTATCCGCAGCAAGGGCTGAAAGACGAACATTAGACGAACAATTGTCGCTTGCTCGTGACATCCAGTCTAGACTGGCTCCACGTGGGCTGGAGCGTGGATTTGGGATTGACGTGGCAGTGTTTTACAAGCCTGCTATGTGGGTGGGCGGCGATTATTATGACGTATGGTCGTTAGAAGACGGCCGGATCGCCTTTGCAGTTGGAGACGTATCGGGAAAAGGCCTGCCTGCTGCGATGATAATGTCCAACTTACAAGCGGCTCTGAGGACTACTATGACTTTCTGCTCAGGGCTATCTATAGTGGTTGAGCATGTTAATCGGCATCTATGTCATAATCTACAGGATATGTTTGTAACACTCTTTCTCGGTTTGTTTGATCCATCAAAGAACGAATTAGCATACGTTAACGCCGGACACATCCAGCCACTGATTATGCGGCATGGGAAATGTACCCAGCCA
>Ga0307380_10011673_pt1 | contig 10982 bp, 10 predicted proteins | sample UN3MG_FD_202239 | JGI IMG/M metagenome (GOLD analysis project Ga0307380, IMG submission 202239) | Soil microbial communities from Risofladan, Vaasa, Finland - UN-3 | ecosystem: Environmental > Terrestrial > Soil > Coastal area > Acid sulfate soil | place: Finland: Risofladan, Vaasa | collected... | reverse complement strand
TTTTATTATACCTCACAGATTGGCTCAAGAAGGGGCCTAGATTGACCGCTGGAGGCAGAATAAAGCACTCTGCACCCGGAACCCTCTTGAGGAACTCATCTCTCATCTGGGAGCAAAGGAAGCCGTATAAATCCCACTTCTTCGTCCATTCTGCCTTGCCAGCTCCGCCCAGTTTAAAGTTCAGCATCATAATCTTCTTCTTGGCCTGAACATCCTCCATGATCTTATAATGCTCTTTTTCAAATTCCCAGATCATGTCATTGGCGTATATCATAATGATGTCACATGGCGCTGTAATGTCATTGGTTATCTCAACACCCGGAATGTTTTTAAGGAACTCAGTACAGACGTGCTTGGTAGGAACAAGCTGAACATGGTAGCCAGTCTTGATCATTTCGGCCATAATCCATGCGGTTGACCGTTCTCCGCCTATATAGGCATGGGCGTTACATACCATTTTGAACACTGGTTTTCCATGGGGGACTATAAAAGGTTCGGATGGTTGTCGGGGGACGACAGAAACCTTCTTTTTCAGGTCTAATGGATGTAACGCCCCGCCTTTATAGTAGTCCTGAACACCTCTTATTACGTCATCAGGTGTAATCATTGATATACAACGGGGGTACTTTTTACCGAATAAGTCTATGAGATTGCTACAGTATTCTAACTTAGACTTCCAACAGGCTCTTGTGGGGACAGTGTGCGGGGGCTTTGGTTTTACATGAATACAAAACTCCCGACTCTTGATATAATCTTCTGGGATCGGGCCGTTAAAATGGTTACAAATGGTCTTCCCTTCTTTATTTTTCCCTATGTTAAAACACTGGTTACAGTCATTCTTACACCTGAGCGCTCCCATGTTGGAAAGGTATCTGTGATGGTTGTACTGCTCGAATGAATCAGGTTCCCTTGCCCCTGCCACAGTTACACATGCCTTATTAAAAGCTGCTGCGAGATGCATTTGCATTGAGACAAGACCAAGAGAGCCGTCACAGTGATAGAATAGTTTGAACAGGTCACGGATTCCGTTATCTTCGTCTTCCGTTTGTCCTAACAGATTGATTACGTTATGACCTTTCATTTCCGGGTGGTGATGCTTTCCCGCGCCAAGCTGAACAAAAGTGATGTGTGGAAGCCGAGAGATCACTTCCTGCCAGTATTCCGGCGGCCAGATTTTCGTACCAAAATCAGGCTTGCCGCCAGCTACAACAATCCAGTACCTACCGTCTATCCACCTGTCTTTCTTCTCTTCATCGCTGAGGTGGAGGTCAGGCTTAATCGGGCCTTGCGGGATAATAATGTTTAGGTTCTCTTCAATAGATTTGCGAAACCCGTTAGCATAGTGAAGGTCGCTATGCTGGGATGCCTGAACTGCTTTCCTCGGCCCGATTTTAACGATGTGATCGGGATCGTCGAATACAGTCAGGTGAGGGTTATAGTCCCAAACGTGCATAGCGGTTGTGTCAACGCCGATAAGATACTTCTCTCCGAACGCCTTCTTCAGATCACGGATAGCGCACGTCACCATTATGGTATCGCCTAAAGCGAGATGACTGTGAAACTCTATTTTCTTACTACCGGAATCAATGGTCATTTCCAACTATCCACTCCTGTCTGTTTGGCTTTAACGTTTTGAAGGAATTTCTTAGGAGACTTTATTTTAACTTTCCCGCGCTTGACCAGATGCTTCCTTGCTTCTCCCTTCAGATGATCAAATGAAGGAAGAATGTCAGAGAGAGGAAAATTGTTAGTGATGATGTGATGTTCAAGATTGTCATCGTCTTTCTTGTAAGTGAAAGTAAGCATCAGCCTACCAGCATCGAGGGCCTGTTCGATCCTTTCTTCTATCTTGAGGATAAGGGCGTCAGGCTCTTCTTTTTGAACAATCTCCGTTTGATGTTCGGCAACTTCCGGCTCTGAAGCTTCAACACTTACCTCTTCCGGTTCCTTCTCTATAACCATTGGTTTTGCAAATGCTATACAATCAAGGATGGTAGTCGGTTCTGGATTCCAGTCAGGGTCGGTTATAAAAGCAACTTCAGCCTGAAGTGGATTCCATGTAAAGGTATAACGTTCGTCCAAAGTCTCGTTAAAGTAGGTTCGGTCGTCACCCCATGCGATAACTCTCGGGCCGCAGAGACAGGCGAGATGCATTACTCCCGATGACTGACCGATAACGTATTCACATCCAGCCATGTAGTCCATAAGGGTGCTGAGGTCTATGTCTCTTAAATCAGAAGTTACATTGCCCAGAATGAGGTGATCCGCTGCCGTTCCAATACAAGCAACTGGCCCCATCAGGAGTAACTTGGATACCAACTCTTCCCACCTGTCCAGTGGATAGTTCTTACCTCCCTTGTTGATTCCCCGAGCGTGAACAAGGAATCGGGGAGCGGGGATCATCTTGTTTCCAAACCTGATGAACATTCCCTTTGCCCGGTAGTCCTTGAACGGTGGGATGTGAACGTTTACATCCCGGGGCATTTCATATACTGCCTTTTCATAGTTCTCTTTCTTGTGCCAGTCTAAGGCTCTCCCTTCATGCTGAAGTGGTACGAAAGTTGCAAAGTCTTTATAAAGCGGTTCCATGTCGCGAAAACTACAGACATACACCTTCTCATACTCCTCCGCTTTCTTCCTGCACCACGATTGCCACGTCATCACCTCCCAGCCAAACTCTCCAATCCACGGCCCAAAAAAAGCTACCTTTCCTGTCTTTGCTATCATACTTCCCCCTTTCGCTCCCTGTGTAAGTGTTTGTATCCAAGGAACTCTCCCCAAATACCGTTATTACCCGTCTCTCCTTGTTCGTGCTCCATAGGATATACTTTGTGCTTATACCCCATTACCCTTATGCTGTGATAAAGCCTCTTTTCTATCTGAGGAAAATTAACTTCCGGTATGTTTTTTACTGCATCGTAAAGCGAATCGGTTTTTCCAAAGAACAGGAGTGTGCTACCGTATGTGTTCCACTGAGCTGAAATTATGTCATTTTCCCCGAGCAATTCAGGAAGGAGGAGAAGCCCTTCCGGTTTAGTTATGATAGCATCCCCTGTCATTTTAAAGACGTATTCGGAAACATCCCGGGCAATACCCAGTCCCCGTTTGATGGAGTAGGTCTCCCCCGGCTGCTTGCCTTTGGGGATGCCAGTAAAAAACACGTCACACTGATTAATAATGCTGACATGCGGGAGTCCTCCGTGATTGTCATAACCGACAATGAGGAAGTCAGCGTGATCACTGACTGAATTAATGGAGTCCTCTATGTATTTTAAATGAGACGTACAACTGGTGATAAGAACGGAAATCATAGGTCTCTGGGTAGCTCCTTCTTCGGAACGTCAGGCCAGCTCTTAGCTCTCTTCTTAACCATGGTAAGCCCGCAGTTCTTGGCAGTGTACGCCCATGTAAAACAGTCAACCGTAGGGTCTTTTTCCAGTTCATGTCTTAGTTCATACACCGTACCACAAAGCGTATGTCTGGTATAAGATTGGTTCGGGGGGAGCGTGTCGTGGAAGAACATTACTCCCCCGGGAGCAAGGCGTTCGATGAAGAAGTCGTATTCCTTCCTTACCATTTCATGAGTGTGGCATCCGTCGATAAATACTAGGGCGGGGGTGTCGGTGAAAGACTTAATGAACTCTTCTGATTTCATAATGTGAACCATGTGGTTAGAAGCTGCCTTTCGGTTAATCTGCCGAGGATCGATGTCAACACTATGAAGGACTGTCCTTGCCTGATTAGCATGCTTGACCAGAACCGCCGTTGATGCTCCCATTCCTATCTCTACGATACATCCTTTAGCGTGTCTTAAGATTACATCTGCCAGTCTGTCTACTATTATCCACATCATTTAAACCCCCTTCCGTAAACCGCTTGTCCTAGTTCGTGAAGCTCTATGTTCTTACATCCCCTAAAGAGAACGCCAACTGCTTCCTTTGTGAACCTCCAGTAGTCGTGAGGGTGTTCGTGCTTCTTAAACCCTATACCGGGTACGGCTATTATTATAACACCGCCCGGGGCTAGCACCCTCTTCATCTCCCTAGTAGTCTCAAAAAAGTTGTCATCGTGCTCCATAGTGTCACAGCACACTACGCAGCTACACGACCTATCGTTAAATGGGAGACTATCGCCCCGGGCGTTTATGTTTACATTACGGCCGATTCTCATGTCTAGCCCGACATAAGTGAAGTCCTTAAAGATCGGCGTTAATGCACCATTGACATCAAGACTGCCTATCTCAAGCGCTATTCCTTTCAAGGATGGCAGCTTTTCGATGGTATCCTTTACGTACTGATAAATGATGGGCCTCATCTCTATACTCATCAAAAAGTTCAAAGAACAGACGGTCTTTATGCAGGATAAGGTCAAGCAGTTCATCTGTCCAGTATGAAGGCCATGGTTCGTGTGTTGAGCTGTTAACCTTCGCTGTAGCACATCTACCCAAATGAGTTACTTGCTTTGAGGATAGGGGAAAGATGTTTTCTTCAAACATCTCGGGAAACTGCTCCGTTATCTTCTCAAGAATGATTACCTTATCCAGCAAGAGTTTTTGCTTCCCGTCACAAAACATGTGGTAGAAGAAATAACTATACAGGCCGATGTCAAGATCGTGGATAGCGCTGAAATCTATTTCGTTTTGACCCTCATCAACGGGGAAGGGGACTGTCCCCTTGTGATTAAAGATGTTTTGAACGGATTGTTCAAACTCTGGCACAGCTATTCCCTTATAAGACCAGATAGGCTTGGTTCTTCTGGCCCGTTGAGTGTTAAAAGCCCACCATGATACATACCAGCTAAAGGGACTACGAATGGCGCCAAAGGAAAACACATCTTTAAAACGAGGACGTTTTCTTTTGACGTAAGAAATCGGGTAATGCCAGCACCTCTGATCTATTGGATGATCTTCCCCGAAGTTATTCTTGAGATAGTTGTGGATGAACGATCCTCCAGCTTTCGGGAGGTGAATGAATACGAATTTATCATTGAGGATCACTTCCAGATTTCTCCTCGTTCCCATGTATCCAGAACGGTTATCCCTTCGTCGTAAGCATACTGCCCTTGAACGTGATGGATGCCAAGGTCGTGTTCCAATCCTTTCTTCGGGCCTAGTTCGTGGGGGTATGATGCTCGGGAAATGTTGAGATTAAGGCGCTGACGGGTAAAGTACCGTTCTGCCGCACCGTATGGATGACCCATTTTCATAGGTTTCATCATAGCGTAGATAATGTCGGTGAATCCAAAAACGAGAACTGTTCCTATTTGCAGCATTTGAGAGCCAGTTTCAACCAGCCGGGGAGGTTTTAATACTTCGGAGAATGTTACACGTTCAAGAGCTTCATGCAGTCGCCAGATTTCTTCGGGATTTATTTCGTAATCTGCCGCGAGTTTAAGAAAGTATCTGAACCTCATGTCGGAGAGTATTTTACTTCCCATCTGGAATTGAAGCAATTCCCCGCCGACATGGCCCGACCGCTGACCAGTACAGAAGATTTGCTTTACCCCGTTATACTCGGCAACGTGGTCTTTTATTTTACTGTCATCTACGTCGTCATAGCCGAGAAGTACGAAAAACGGTGAGTCGTTCCAGCAGGAAAGTCCTTTGTCCCAAAACATCTGCTGACGAGGGTGGGAGGTAAGAAGAACACCAACGGTTGACGGGTCGAACTCTCTTTTGATCTGATCCCATGGCTGCTTCACTGCTATTTTTTTCATGGCTTCTCCAATACAATTATTCCAAGTTTGCTTTTTACTTGATCGACAAGTTTAAGGTCATCTGTTCGGAGGATGATTTCAACCGCTTCAGTCACATCCTCTTCTACGTTTGACCAGTCGTGAAACGCTATCCTCCCGCCATGCCGAACGAAAAATTGTCCCCATTGGTAATCGGTGATTACCCATTTGAGCTTATGGCATCCATCTATAAAGAGATAGTCAACAGGTGAGTTGATGTGAATGGTATCTACCCATGGGGAAGGCATCGGAAGAAGCTCTACGTTACTGAGAAGCTCGTACTTCTCCATGTTCTTCTTCCAACGACGGGTAGGACTTGGCTCTACGCACTGAAGCGTCCCGCCGTAGTGCTTGGCTACTGTTCCGAGAATAATAGAAGAACCGCCGTCAGCCGACCCGATCTCTAGGATTTTCTGGGGCTTTATATCGTCAGCGGTTTTGAACAGAACTACAGCGTCTTCCTTGGTTATCCTTCGGTTGCCGTCTTTGATAGCCTGATCGATGTCTTCTAGGTTCATCCTTTAAACCAGATGTCTCCGACTTTAGCGCCTGAAGGCTGGGTAGGCTGTCTCCAGATTCTACTTACCCCTTTCCCTTCGAGAAGATAAGCGTTGTCTACGGAGTCCCTTTTGGAAAGAGTTGTCCGACCGTTGTGATCGTATGCATGAAGCTTTACGTTGTCGGCTCCCGGTGAGGATGGAATTGAAGCTAAGGCAGGAAGGATTAACGCACCGTCAAAATTAAATTTTATGATTTCAGTCCATGTGATGTAACCCGTAGCGCCATCCGCCCGCTTAATACTTACATACCCCTGATCGGATGCGCTGTCAACTAATTCTATTAAATAAGCGTCTTTTGTGTTGTCATTCCTCTGCCACTGGGTTCCTACTTTGTTGGCATTTACAGAAATGGCAACGGTGTTCCCATCGAATGTAAATAAATTCTCATGTATTCTCATGACTTATGGCCACCACCAGTATTCAAAAGGAACGATGAGGGGATCGGAGTATTCTCCTTCGAGATCGTTGCTCTTATCAAGAGCGCTGACACGGTAGGTGTTCTGTCCTCCAGAAGGAGCCGCTATATCAACGAAAGAAGATTTGAATGGGGGGACAGCTCCAATAGCCTGACCGACATTTATATAACCATCACCATCCGCTTCTGGATGAGTTGGCTGGTATCGGTAGATTTGATAGTTTTTAACTCCCTGCCATTTTGGAAGTGTCGTCCATCGTAGCTTACAGGACAGCCATAACTGCTGCTCTCCCCAGAGCATTCCAAAACACTCCCCGGTAAGACCAGTTACTTTGTCAGGAGGGTTAGAATCATTGTTTACTGTAATTACACCGGAATCAACAAACCCTACCGAACCCGCCCTATTGATAGCTTCTACTCCCCACTGAAGGTCAGTTTCCCCAGCAATAGGGAAAGGATAGATATACTCTGGGTTGCCATCTTCATTTACTATTCTTGACTCTTCCAGCCGAGCTGAATAATGCCATCTAGTCCACGTCCACCAGTCTCCTTTTGGATCGAACTTAATACGGACTCTGTACCATACCGCTTCTTCTATGGAAGTCCACGTCATTCTAATGCTATAGGCAAGTGATCCGAAGAAATTAACGGTAACGTTAAACGCCCCTGCCTGATCTAATACGGTGGGAGAGATGAGGACTGGCTGTTCCGGTGGGCCGAAAGAAACTTTATCATAAGATGGGGTCAAGGTGTCCCCGGGGCCTTGAACTAGACTTTTATATCCATAGACATCAACAGCCCTGACGAAATAATGATAGAATTCATCGAGTTCTGGAACGACAAGGTTGTTGTGAAGGTTGAAATCATCAATCCATAATTCAGTAGTCGATCCTATCTGTTTTCCTATATAAATACTATTGACAGGATAAACCCCTGTGTTCCATGTGCCTACTGTTCCGAAAGCATTATATCTCCAATCGCTGTCTAACCCTTCGACCTTACCCCGCACCCAGTCATTAGTCTGACTCCATTGAAGCTCTATCTTTACCCATGTGTTATCAAAGGGGGTCATCTCTCCTACAGTCCAGAAGATTGAAACATTTGTTCCGTAAACCCGTTGAAAAGTGAGAAACCCTGCTGCCCCTACTACAAAATTTATAAGCCTGCTTGCGTTTGCTTCGAGTCTGAAGATTTCAGCCTGCCCCAAAAATGGAGAAGCTGACCAGTCACAATAAACATAGAGTTGAACATACCCTTCGTTAGGGTTAACCATGGTCGGAGACGCTGAATCGTCGAATAAGATTCTGTTGTTGGCATTGGCGCTGGGGACGTGAAACGAATAAGACCCACTCGCTTTCTTACTGGTGTCAGGGGCGGCCGTTCCCGTGATCGTCCCTACCTTAGTACCAGCTCCTACGATTGCAGTCCTTCGGGCTGTGTCATCAGCTCCCTCTACAGTCCATTGGGTATTCCATCCTAAAACACCGGAAGTCGATGGCAAGCCCTCTATGTTATCATCAATAAACTGGGTTCCGAGGAATGATTTAGTTTCGGAGATAGGTCTGGTAGATACAGGATACAGAGCAGGATTAGTATCGATTAAAGCGTTAATCGCAGCCGCATAGGTATCAGCTTCGGAATTAGTCCCTGCCTTCCTCCATACTTCATAGAAATCTATCTGCTCCCGTATGATAGGGTTCTTCGGTACAGTCCAGTTTACTTTTATATAGTCACCCTTCTGGAAATTGTACCAGAAAAACCTTCTGGCATCGACGTTATCAACAGGATCAGGCGGGGTAGTGTCTTTTAACGTGGTGTACCACTGCCCGGAACTCCAGTCAGAAACAAGAGTGATAGGAACGTTTACCGCCCGGGCTCTGAATTCATAGGTCTTATCACAGATGAAATTATGAAGGATTGCGTCCTGTAAATCATGCTCCCCGAATTGATTAAATAATTGTTGTTCTCTCTCTTCATCATGCTCGACATAAACCTTCTGATAACCTAACCAGTTGTCGTTTAAAGAGATACCAGTCTTCCTTTGCCTGCGCTGAATCCAGTACCCTTCAGCCCCACCAACGCACTGCCAGATAACCCTGACGTCACACCACCATTTATTTACATCATGAATGATAGTAGTGCTTGGATCAGCTTCCATAAGCCCGCGTCTTATTTTGGGTATTTCAGGTTCCCCCCACTCCCCTCTGTCTGGGCCGAGGAAGTTATTTGATGCGTTACCGAACCTGTCTATTCCCCATACCCAGTAGTCATAGACATGCTCGGCTTCAATGTCTTTGTCGAAATGAATCCTTCTTTTATTGGTATTTTCAACAAAGTATATACTGTCCTCCCCGTCAATTATTGACTGGTTTATCTCCGCTAAAGAAGCGCCCGCCCCCACCCCGTTTAAACCTCTATCCTTCTTAAACAGGAGATAGTAATCCAGCTTTGTTGCGGTTCCAACAATGGGAGACCAGAAAATCTTAATGGTTCTGTTCCAGAATAACGCTGTCTTTGCGTTGATGTTAGCGCCGGATGCCCAGTAGATTCCCAGTTCGGCTGATGTTTTAATGGGGAGCTGATCAGTCCATTCGCTCGTACCGCTGGCGTTCCATGCTTTTAGTTTAAAAAGATGAACTCTATCGAACTTTATCCGTCTGAATTTCTTTCGTCTGATAGCCATTACACCACATCCGTTTCGGCATCTGAATCGTCGTCCACTGTCTCACCGGAAATGAGCTCTAAGTCTCTTCTAACTTGGTAGAATACGTTAATGTCTTCATCGTCTATTTCCCGGTACACTACTTCCACATTACACCATTCAAGACCAAAGAAGTAGATGTGATCGGTTTCCCGCGTCCCCTCTACTATCTCTTTCCAGTCGTAAACAAGGCCATGGACAGGACAGATAGGAAGGCCCCTGTCAGCCCCGTCAAGTTTAATGTCACAGGTTTCACCGCAGCTATGGACAGGATAGACGAAGGTAGGAGGAGCTATGTCCGCATCCCCGGCGATCCCGCTACTGTCAGTCTCAGCCGTGAAATCAGAGTAATTAAGACCTCTTCCCACACACCGGGCTTTAACGTAGAAGTTACCCAGCCGTTTTGGAAAAATACAGAAAGAACCTACATTGAACAGTCTGTTCTGTGGATAGTTCTTAATTCTCCATTCATCTCCCTCTACCCACGTTACACCAGTAGCTCTTATTGCATACCGGGGAGTGAGGAGGGAATAAGCTTGGATTTCACCGGAAGTCCCCTGTGTGAGGTTTTCGATGATAAGCTTTTCAAACAGTCCGTCTGGGCTGGGCCAGAGAAGCCTGTGGTCGAGAATAAAGGTTTCATTTAAGTCCGGGTCTGTTTCCGGGTCTTTAGTGTTGAGATAGACGTCAGGCAGGAGCAACGTACCATTCCCGAAATGGTTCCCATACTGAGTGTATCTCTCAGCCTCAACGGTAAACCCGAGGTTGGGCGATCCGAAAAACTCATACCCCCTTATCTTCCCCCAGAACTTCCATCTGAAGAAAGGGTCAACGAGGGCGAATCCCCAGAGCCCCAGATCGTAAACGGTTAGAGTTTGAGGAGGAGGGAGAGTAATGGGCTTCGACGGCTGATCGCCAGACTCGGCATCTATCTTCTCGGTAAGCTTTTCTTCTGTCTGCTTAAGCTGGTCTTTCAGCTCAACGGTTGTATCAAAAAGGTTCTGGTCAGAATCCTTCTTATTCTGTTCAACAGTATTTGAGATACGTTCAAAAATACGTTGGATAATGCTCGGTTTGTAATCTTCTGGAAACTTTTCATTAGCCATTAATACTGCCCCGCCTTCTGATGTGGCCTAAACGATTGGTCGGTGATGTCCAAAGTGAACCCTTTAATAGCGTATCTCTTCACTCCATCTAGGCTAAACCCTACCAGCGTGGTATTGTCCTCGTAGCCGGGGTCAACACAAAGATCGTATTTCTTGTAGTAGTCATGCTCAATACGTTCATCATCGAGCGCTTTGGTCGGCCGCTGGTCATAGTAAGGCGTAATCGTAAGAAGCGCTTTCCGATTCGGATCACTAGACAGATTTTTAGCGTGGAAAATAATCCAGCTAAGGTACTTGTCGGTATGCGGTGATTCAAGATCGAGATCGATTGCTCTTAACCGACTGGTGATCTGGGATACAGTATTTGCCCCGTCATCGGAAATCTCTTCTTCACCGTCGAAGATTTTGTTGATGTATCCATAGTCAGTTCCAATGTAGAGCTCTCCGTTGTCCGTACCTCCTCTCCA
>Ga0307380_10011672_pt1 | contig 10982 bp, 10 predicted proteins | sample UN3MG_FD_202239 | JGI IMG/M metagenome (GOLD analysis project Ga0307380, IMG submission 202239) | Soil microbial communities from Risofladan, Vaasa, Finland - UN-3 | ecosystem: Environmental > Terrestrial > Soil > Coastal area > Acid sulfate soil | place: Finland: Risofladan, Vaasa | collected... | reverse complement strand
TGGGAGGGGACTTGTCTTCCGCCCCGGCTGGCAAGGCACCCACAATGATCATCCGTGCCATTCGCGATGCCGACGGTGCCAATCTAGACCGCATCCAGGTGATCAAGGGCTGGCTCGACGGCAGTGGCAAGACACACGAGCAGATCTTTGACGTGGCATGGTCCGGGGACCGTCAGCCTGGTGCCGACGGCAAGCTGCCGCCAGTGGGCAACACAGTCAATGTGGACGAAGCAAGCTACTCCAATTCGATTGGAGCTGCTGCACTTGAAGCCTTTTGGCGAGATGCCGATTTCGACCCGTCGCAGCGTGCATTCTACTATGTGCGGGTTCTGGAAATCCCGACGCCACGCTGGACAACCTATGACGCAAAGATTTTTGGTGTGAAACTGCCGGACGACGTGCCTAGTTCAATCCAGGAGCGCGCCTACACCTCACCGATCTGGTACACGCCTGCCGGTTAGAAACGACCGCAGCAGCGTAGGCTTTCTTGCGCTTTTTATCTGTTATGAGAGGCAAGTACTCTTGACATTCCTCCTCACCTAACCTGCTATCAGTAGTGAAATAGTAGTTCTTGGAATGAACCGCTCTTCAATTAGTCAGATTTGAAATTTTGTGAAACGTGGAAAGGAATACTTATGATGATAGGTCGATTATCGAGTAGTATATGTTTAGCTATCTGCGCTATGCTATGTATCAACAGTCTACCCCAAGATGCGGTGGCCCAAGAAAAAAAGCCAAACATGTTGGTGATCTGGGGTGACGACATTGGCACGACTAATATCAGCTACAATAACCGGGGGCTGATGGGCTACAAGACGCCCAATATTGACCGTATTGCAAGCGAGGGTGTCGCATTCACGGACTATTATGGCCAGCAGAGCTGCACGGCGGGTCGGGCTGCCTTCATTGGAGGCAACAACCCGCTTCGCACAGGCATGACAAAGGTGGGCGTGCCCGGGGCGCCCGAAGGCTGGCAGAAATCAGATGTAACGATGGCGACCGTTCTGAAAAGCCAAGGTTACGCCACTGGCCAGTTCGGCAAGAACCACCAAGGTGACCGGGACGAGCATTTACCCACCATGCACGGGTTTGATGAATTCTTTGGCAACCTTTATCATCTCAATGCTGAAGAAGAGCCCGAGAATGAGGACTATCCTCAGAATCCGGAGTTTCGTAAGCAGTTTGCTCCCCGTGGCGTATTACACACTTATGCCAATGCAGACGGTACGCAGAAAATTGAAGATACGGGTCCGCTGACCAAGAAGCGGATGGAAACGATAGACGATGAAACCGTCGCGGGCGCGATTGACTTCATTGATAGGGCTCATAAGGCTAAAACGCCTTTCTTTGTCTGGTGGAACGGCACCCGGATGCATTTCCGCACCCATGTCAGGGCTGAACACCGCCACAAGGGCAATGATGAATACACAGACGGCATGATCGAGCATGACAATCATGTTGGGCAATTGCTCAAGAAGCTCGATGATCTGGGCATCGCGAAGGACACCATCGTTCTGTATTCAACCGACAACGGCCCTCACTTCAACACGTGGCCGGATGCCGGCAACACACCGTTCCGCAGCGAAAAGAACTCGAACTGGGAAGGCGCCTACCGGGTTCCTGCCTTCGTGCGCTGGCCGGAAAAGTTCCCTGCCGGTGTAACGCTGAACGGTATCACGTCTCATCAGGACTGGCTGCCGACCTTTGCTGCCGCGGCGGGAGCTCCAGATATCAAGGAAAAGCTTCTCAAGGGTACCGAGCTTAACGGCCGCACCTATAAGAACCATATTGATGGATATGATATGCTGGATTACCTGACAGGTGCATCCATGGAGTCGCCGCGCAAGGGCTTTGTGTATGTAAATGACGACGGTGATATCGTTGCCGTGCGGTGGGAAGACTGGAAAATCGTCTATAAGGAAAATCGGGGCCACGGCTTTGGCGTGTGGCGTGAACCCTTCACTGAAATGCGGGTTCCGCTGCTCTTCAATCTGCGCCGCGATCCGTATGAAAAAGCCCAGCACAATGCCAATGTGTACGAAGACTGGGCACTGGATCGCGTCTTCATCCTCTTCGGTGCCAACAAGCTTGCAGGCCAGTTTTTGACTACGTTTGCGGAATTTCCACCAAGTCAAACCCCAGGTTCCTTCAACCTCGACAACATCAAGAAGAAGATCGAGGATATGTCCAGGATGGAGAACTGATACCAACGGCCGCCACCACTGCCAATGGTGGCGGCTTCTCCGTGATCAGTTTTGTGTTAATCGAACAGGCTTCGCAGGAAACTTGAGATGTTCGACATTTAGTCTTGGTTCTGTGTGCGGCTCCTCCGAAAGAATCGCGATGCGTGAAATTTCGGTGTCTCTTTGGGGCCCGCTAAGAGCAGGAGGCACGTTCCCCGGCAATATGAACAGTCGTATGTGACAATGAGGGCACTTTATGCAGCAAAAATCCGTAGCAATATTGCTTTTTCTGGTGGCTATCAGCACCACGCTTACGGTTTGCGCCACTACGTTGCAAGCACGAAATGGCGCCATTTTGGTGACTAAGGACACAAGGATTGGACGGCTCGAGTTCGAGCAGGGCTATCCATCTCAGTCAACTGTGCGGGCCCTTTACGACGAGATGGATTTTCAACGTGCCACACAAGCCTATCTTTGGTCGCTCCCCATAATGGGTTATGCGCAATGGCAACGCCAACAGGAACAAGTCTTTGGGGCAGGTGATACGGATATCGTTGTCTACAACAGCTACCGCGACAAGCTCTGCCTGCTCACGGCCAATGTGACGACCCCCTACATCATAGCTTTCCCGAATCTAGCACGCACCGGTCCGTTGGTGATCGAGATCCCGGCGGGTCCAACAGCCGGAGGAATTGGCAATCTTTGGCAGCAAGGTTTGGATAACGGCGAGTTTGGCGAGGCAGGACCCGACATGGCACGCGGCGACCGAATCCTCCTTCTGGGGCCTGGCCAAGAAAACCCCAAGGCAGAAGGTTATCGTGTTGTGAAATCGGAGACCTTTGTTTCCTTAATCGGACTCCGAATACTCACACCTGATCCAACCGAGGGCAAAGCCCTTCTTGATCGATTCCAAATCTATCCTTTCGCGCAGCGGAATAATCCGCCGCCAACTCGCTTCATTAGTCCCAGCGGACGACCTTGGAGCGGTACGCAACCGCGCGGCATGGCCTACTGGACTCTACTTGCCGAGACGCTTGATCGCGAACCGGTGCGCGAACGCGACCGTGTTATCATGGCAATGTTGAAACCGCTTGGTATTGAGAAGGGTAAGCCCTTTCGCCCCGACCAGCGCCAAGTACGAATTCTAACAGACGCCGCCTTTGTGGGCGAGGCAATGGCTCGAGCCAACGCTTATCAAAAACGTTTCGAGAATTCATTGATTTGGCCTGACAGGCGTTGGGAGATGTCGCTTGGTTTCGATCCTGGCAATGAGCCTGCCTTCGCCACGCCACTTGACGAGTATGCATCCTGGTTTTATGAGGCCGTCACTGCGACCAAGGCTATGGCAACCAAGGTTCCAGGAGTGGGTCAAGCTTATCTCGAGTCGACTAAAGATGCGAACGGCGACTGGCTTGACGGCGGCAAGACCTACCGCCTAAAGGTCTCAGGTGATGTGCCCGCCCAGCAATTCTGGTCCGTAACTATCTACGACAACGAGACCCGCTGCTTTATCGATAACGAACAAGAACTTGCAGACCGTTCGTCTCGGATGGACTTACTAAAAAATGCCGACGGTTCAACGGACATTTACTTCGGACCTACTCCTCCAACGGGTTTCGAAAAAAACTGGATTCCGACCACATCTGGCAGGGGGTGGTTCACTTATTTCCGCCTTTACGCTCCAACTGAACCATTCTTCAATCGCAGCTGGAAACTGATGGATATTGAGTTAGTCGATTAACCCATCCCTGTCCGGTGTCAGCGCCTATGTCACCAAAATTATGTTGTGATTTAGGGAGTGTTTTGATCTCGTCACGATCAGGAGGGATCGAAGGGCTGGCGGCACAGACCGGCTCTGATCGAGGCGACAGACCTTAGCTGGTTTGCTGGAGATCGGGTGCGCCCCGACAGGTTGGCGCTTTGAAAATATATGCGACTGTAAGGTGTTCAGGATGATTCAAACGCACTGACCCGGACCCATTGGGCGGTTCGTCGTTTGACGGCTGGTCCGGGGCCCTTGGCCGACCTGGCGGGCCTACGCTATTTTGCGCTCGATCCGCGGAATAGGTGACGTGGCCGCCGCGGCAGTCCTCATCGAGTGCCCGGAGATCGGCACGTTGGGCCGAAAGCAGGCCGCCGCCCTTGCCGGCCTCGCGCCGATGACCCGACAATCCGGAACGTGGAAAGGCAAAGCTTTCATTCAGGGCGGACGAAAACATCTGCGCGATGCGCTCTATATGCCCGCTCTCGTCGCAACCAGATTCAATCCACAGATGAGAGATAAATACCAAACCATGATCCAGGCCGGAAAGCCTGCAAAGGTCGCTCTGACTGCCATCATGCGAAAGCTCATCGAACTGGCAAACGCCTTGATCAGAGACAACACAAAAATGGAACCCAACAATGGCTTGATCAATACGGATACTCTAGCAGTCTGTCGGACTTGAGGCGAGTACCGGAATACGATTCAATACGCACGCCGACGACGACGAAATCGGTCTGTAGGTCTTCGGCCGAGAAGACCTGGGTGCCGCCGCCATAGAGGTAGAACGGCGTCATGTGATCTTCGGTGATGATCTGGATCGAGAGGAACCGCTCGCCCACATCCGGCGAGTCCAGCGTGAATCCTTCGCTCGCATTGACTACGGCCGGCGAATAGATTGTGTCATTGTTGGGCGAGACCACCCACTTGTCGGCCGCCTTAGTAACACCTTCGAAGTGGTGGAAATTGTTGATCCCAGCGCGGCCGAGGAAATCTGCCATGAAGGCGCGGCTTTCGCCGTTGATGTATTCTGCCGGACTCATCCCGAGCGGTTGCGGATCCGTCGCCCAGCCGGAGCTTTCGATATCGGGGATTTCGGCGATGGCGGGGACTGCCAGTGCAATAAGGGCGAAAAGGGAAAGTGTCGATTTCATTTCTTTACAACCTTCGGCTGGTTGTCGGCGCCCTGCACAGGAACATAGGCGCGGGTGATAAGATAGAAATCCTTGCCCGTTGGGATACCGTTCACGCCGCTTCCATCGGGCGAGATTGTAATCGTGTAGGTGCCATCCGCGTTCGGCTCGGCGCTGTAGGTCGTGCGGTCGTAACGGCCCTGATCGTTGGAGATAAGCAACCTGTTGTCGGTGCCATAGGCGGTCACCGAAAAGTATCCCTCGTCTTCGACGATACCGGCGGGCACAGTAACCTCGTAGGTGGCGTCGCCCCGGAGCAATTCCCCGGAATCATCGGTCAGGCTCTGCGCGTAGCGGACGGTTTCGGGCGGGGTGCCAAGCTGTCCCCCCTTGACACCGGCGGCAAGCGAAAACGCGCCTACATCGCCGGAGCGCTTGCCGAACGCTTCGTCGGGGTTCAGCACCTCGACCATAGCCTCGATGACGTGCTCGGCGCGCTCCCGCACGCCGTCAGAAAACCGCTGCACCGGGCGGGCCATATCGCCGGCGCCACCGTCCATCGTAATCTCTTCCGACAACGCCATCACCGCATCGAGATTGTCGACGACCACCATACGCGTCAGCACCAAGCCCTGATCGGTCTCCATCTCGACCACTGTGAAATCCCCCTCCGGCATGTCGTAGCCGGGCCGGGTCAGGAGGATCGGCTTCGAGGGGTTCACGATCACCGCCGGGATGTTGTGCTTCATGTCGAAGACCGAGACCGAGAAGAACCGGCCGTACTGCGGGGTGGACAGCACCGCCGGGCCCTCGGACAGGCTGAACCAGTTATAGCCGTAATTCACGGTTGCCTGCGGTGTGACCACCGTAGCGTCGGTCGGATCGACCAGCCCGGTGAAGCTGAACTGGCCGGCATCGTTCTCCGCCAGCCAGATATTCATCATCCGGACCTGCTCCTGGTTCGGGTATTCCTGGATATAGGCCTCGACCATGTCCTGTGCCGTGGCACTCTGCCCGCTGGCAAGGCTTAAGGCGATGGTGGCGGAGGTGATGGCCGCGCGGAGGGGTTGGTTAAGAAATTGCATAAGAAAAATCCTTTTTTCGCTCAGCCGGCCAGTTCGAAGTCGGGCAGTTTAAAGATCTTGTGTACTATCTCCAATTCGTTGAAAACGTCAACGCTGGAGCAAAATTACACCACTCGCCGGAGTAAAAATACACCACTTGGGTGTTGCGGAAGGTTGTCTATAGGGCCCGCACTGCGGAGTGCCCCCAGATGGCTGACGCAGCAGTGCGGGGACTGTGGGCAAGCTGGGTTGTGATGGATCTGGTTTAGCTCTTTGAACGCTTGCGGCTGTGTTTGAGCCGGAAGCTTTCGCCGTTCATCTCCAGGATGTGGACATGATGGGTGAGCCGGTCGAGGAGCGCGCCGGTGAGGCGCTCGGAGCCGAACACGCTGGTCCATTCATCGAACGGCAGGTTTGATGTGACGATGGTCGAGCCGCGTTCGTAGCGCTGGGAGAAGACCTCGAACAGCAACTCGGCGCCGGTTGGCGACAGCGGTACGTAGCCCAGCTCATCGATGATCAGGAGTTTGTATTTGGCCAATTGTTTCTGCAGGCGCAGGAGCTGTTTGCCATCACGGGCCTCCAGCAATGTATGGACCAGGGCTGATGCGGTGATGAAGCCGGTGGCCAGACCCTTCTGGCAGGCGGCCAGCCCGAGCCCCAGGGCGATGTGTGTCTTGCCGGTGCCGGAGTTGCCGACGGCAATTATGTTGTCATGGCGAGAGATGTAGTCGCAGCGCGCCAGTTCCAGAACCACCATCTTGTTGAGGGTTGGGATCACCTTGAACTCGAAGCTGTCGAGGCTTTTGACAGCCGGGAACTTTGCCGTCTTGATTCTGCGTTCGACCATGCGGCGTTCCCGGTCGATGAGTTCAAGTTCGGCAAGCTGCAGAAGATAGCGGGAATGATCGACCCCCTCGGTGGCGCATTGCCTGGCAACCTTGTCGTACTCGCGCAGGAACGTCGGCAGCCTCAGAGCCTTGAGATGATGCGCCAACAGCAGTTGAGGCGTATCGCTCATCTGCCTGATCCCGGCAGCAGGCTCATATATCTGAAAGGTCAACAAACCGATCTATCGACCGCAGCAGGTGATCCTGAGGAACGTGATCTTCAAGGCAAAACTCGTAAAACAGAGCTGCCTGCGCTTCCTGACGTGGACCCATCATCGCAATCAATCTCCCAAATCATTGGAGAAATTGAATCAGTCCAAAATGCTCTCAATAAGGCGACTTTTTCAACGGAATAAGCTCGAAGTTGCCTATAGCCGACACCTCCCTGATGGAATTGAATTTTAAAGTGAGGTCGGCATGAATGGTTCCTTTTGCCAAGTCTGTTTTGGATTGGCGCGGTTTCCGACCTACGTGCTAAAATGTCCAGCCGAGCGTCAGTATTCCGTAGTCTGATTCAAAGCGGTTCTCAGCGTGAAAATCATGTATCCACTTGCCCGCAATAGCGAGTTTTCCCCCGGCCGCTGCCGGTGTCCAAAGAAAGCCCGGACCAATGCCAGCGGACGATGATTTGAAGGCGCCGAGGATGGCGCCGGAACCACTGTCTCCGGTTAGCTGTTGATACCAGTACCCCCTTATTCCAAGAGCAAACGTCTCTGACACAAACTGGTTGGCGACGTAGTCGAGATGGAATTCGGTACCGGTCTTGTAATTTGTAGCGTGGTTTTCAGTATTGTACATGACCCCTGCTTGAGCAGAGAATTCTGTGCCAGTCTGAGGGTTCAACCAGGTCATAGCCAGGTTGGTATCAAAGGCCCAATAATTTCGCCCAAGATTGACGATATCAGACGTACTGTAAGCGCCGGTAGGCACGATAATGGTCTCAGAAAACTTGAAACTGAACTTTTCATGCGTCCAGTTGAGCTGGAGCGGAGTAATGGCCATATCCGACAGATTGAAAGCATCCGCTTTCGCACTAATGGTGCCACCACCTGGACCGGTAATGTCTGCAGAAAGTTCAGCATAGCCAAATGGCACGACGGCACCGATCGTATAAACCGCACCGAAAACCGGTTCCTCGAATGTGTAAAATCCTGCAACAAGATCAAGCGCAACGGTAACATCCAGTCCGACATTCACCGCACCCTGTAACACCGCCGTGTCTACTTCGCCAGACTGATACATAACGTAATTCCGGCGGTCACTCTCCTGGGCTTATAATACGGGGCCGCGATTTAGGCGCCGCAATAGGCCACGACAAAGAGGAGAGTGACCATGATGGAGTATGTCGGATTGGATGTTTCGAAGGAAGAGACGAGTTTTTGTGTGAAGGATTGTGCAGGCAAGGTCCTTGCTTCGGGCAAGGTTGCCAGCGATCCACAGGCGCTGTTTGAAGGCTTGCGCGAGCATTGCCTTTGCCCGGACACGATTGTGATGGAAACCGGCAGCCTGTCGAACTGGCTTGCGCGTGAACTTTTGCATCTTGGTCTGAAGGTTGATGTGATTGATGCGCGCCAGGCCCATGCGGTATTGCGATTGCAGCATAACAAGACGGATGCCAATGATGCAGCAGTTCTTGCTGACCTGGCGCGCACCGGGTTCTGCCGCCAGATCCATGTAAAGAGCGATAAGGCGAGCAGGATGCGTGTACTGCTGAAGGCCCGCGATCATATGGTTGGCCAGCATCGCAGCCGGCAGAATACGATCCGCGGCCTGCTCGCCAGCCTGGGACACCGCCTGCCGAAGGGTGCGGGCAAGTTTGCCCGGCGGGTTAAGGCGGTTCTGGACAACCATCGCGACCTGGCGGTGATCTTTGATCCCATGCTGGATGAGATGGCGGCCTTGCAGAAAAGCATTGAAGAGCTTGACCGGGCGGTAGCCGCTGCGGCCAAACACAGCGCTGCGTGCCGGTTGCTGATGAGTGCACCGGGGGTTGGCCCGGTCGCATCTGTGGCCTTTGCAGCGACCATGGATGATCCTGCCCGTTTTGCCAAATCGCGCAGTGTCGGGGCCTATCTTGGTCTCACCTCGCGGCGCCTTCAGTCAGGCGAGATGGACTATAGCGGGCGAATATCCAGGCATGGAGATAAAATGCTGCGGGCTTTGCTGTATGGTGCGGCCAACAGCTTCCTGAGTGTTGTGCACCGGGCTCATCCGCTCAAGGACTGGGCGCGCCGGGTGAAAAGGCGGTCCAGCCACAAGAAAGCTGTTGTGGCGCTGGCCCGCAAAATGGCCATCATCCTGCACCGCATGCTGATCACCGGCGAGGCTTTCAGATGGCCGAAGGAAAATCAAAAGGAGGCTTTCAGCGCATAACATTCAGAATCAGCCGGAAACCGCGCCACCTGACAAGGTGGGCGGGGCGTCCCGCCGGGACGACAGGCCGAAGTCAAACCCGTTCATCTGGGTGCATGCAAGGAAGTCATGTCTTCTGAGAATGCGTCTTATACATTGGGAAGCTTCGTCTCTTTAGGGCATTATCGTGAAGCGAGCCAGCTCACAAAACTGGCAAAGACTTCGTAGACAACCCTGACCCAGCAAGGATGCCTGCCCAGGAGGGCTTGACGGATACAACGGAATTAGACAACCAGATGATGTTTGCAACTTGCGGTCCCGGTTTTGGTGGCAAAGCAGTGCCAAAATCGCCTGCAGTGCCGGGAAGATAGTCGCTGCTTCCTCCTTCTGCTGCGAAGGTGGATTCAGGGCCACAAGCAATACCGGCAATCAACACGGACAATATCAGATATTCCTTTTGCAACATTGGTCCGCTCAACTCCTTCGAAATTTGGTAATCAAACAGTCATAGTAGACAGTGTGATTTTGTCAACGGCGGCGAAAAGACTGCCATTGGCAGGTTGCTGAAAAAGTCATTTTCGGGCGTTATTTCTGTGATTCACTGATTTGAGGATCATGGAGGTTTTGACGCGCGGTCATGATACGGAAAGTGCAAATATGTTCAGCTACGTCGATCTTGAGGCCCGTGTGTCAAAGGATCATCCACTGCGGCGGATGGCCGGGATTGTCAACGACGTCCTGCGATATCTTTCGCCCGAGTTTGCGGCGATGTAGTCGCCGATTGGCCGGCCTTCCATCGCGCCTGAGAAACTGCTGCGTGCATTGCTGCTGCAATCTTTCCATTCGATCCGGTCCGAGCGCCAGTTGACAACAACACCGGACTTGAGTGCCACTATAAGAAAGAGCCTCTATTGAGGCTCTTGTTGAATTGCTGTTTGCAGATTATCGCCCAATCCTCTTTTGGCGGCACAAGAACAATGCTGCCGTCCCAGTTTACCGGAACTGAGTGCAACTTGACCACAAAGCCTACGCCCCGTTTGAATTTCCAGGCCGCGCCGATTGTGGTCATGTACTCACGGTCTGGCTCCTGACGAGCCCTGACGTTGAACACCGGCTTATCTCCCTTCGACATGTTGATATCTCCATCTTGGTTGTCCATGCATCCAGTATAATTCAATCAGGATTTGTACATTGGGAGATATCCACATGGCCTATATCGACTTTGCGACCGTCAAGGAGCAGGTGCCTATCGAGCAGGCAATTGAGCGGCTCGGACTTTCACTGAAAGAACGTAATGGCCAGTGGCGCGGGCCTTGTCCGGCCTGTCAGTCAGGCGGCGAGCGAGCACTGGTGGTGACACCAGCAAAGCGTGCCTTCTATTGCTTTGGCGGACGTATCGGCGGCGATGTCATTGCCTTCGTCGCTCACATCCGCGATTGCAGCATGAAGGACGCAGCCGAGTTCCTGGCAGAAGGGAACAGTACAAGTACCAGTACTGTTCCCAGGAAGAGTACCAGTTCCGGAACAGTTCCCGAGGAGAGGAGCAAGGAGGACGTCAGAAGCCTCCGGCCTCTAACCTATCTGCAGCCCGGCCACGA
>Ga0307380_10011671_pt1 | contig 10982 bp, 17 predicted proteins | sample UN3MG_FD_202239 | JGI IMG/M metagenome (GOLD analysis project Ga0307380, IMG submission 202239) | Soil microbial communities from Risofladan, Vaasa, Finland - UN-3 | ecosystem: Environmental > Terrestrial > Soil > Coastal area > Acid sulfate soil | place: Finland: Risofladan, Vaasa | collected... | reverse complement strand
ACGCCGGCGTCTATGCCATATTTATCCATATAGACATCAAACGCTGATTTTTGCCAACCCTGTAAATAATAATTCATTTCAAATCTCCTTCCCTTCGGCTTTGGCTTTTTGAAGATTCAACTTAGCTGACTTCAATTCAATAAAGACTTATTTCATCCCAGGTTTCATCTGCATGAAAAACAACTTTTCGCTGTGCCATTTCAACCCCTATTGGATCTCGTTTAACATATCCTTTCAATATTTCGTCCATTGCTTTTATCCTTTCCCCTGGGATATCGGCCCCAGGGTGCCGTTAGGAGGAGTTAATAATCTTCAGGCAGCATGATATGGATTGCAGGGCCACTGGTGCCGTCAATTACCGCCCATAAAGTATGGTTCTTTTTGCCAATTCTTACTATGAATGTAACCATATTCTCACGTCTTGACGTGCTGCGCCTAACTGCTAAAAACCCCATCCAAAGAACATCCCACAACCGCCCATCATAAGACTGGACCTTGTTTGACTTTGGAGGCGTGCAGAGCGTATGAACTGATTGAGTAATCCGAACAGGCCATCTAAATCCTGCCTCTTTTGCCATATCTGATACATCTATCAAATACCCATCGTCAATGGCCTCATCTGCCGTGTAAGTGCTTATTATTTCAGCGTTCTCTAACATTGTCTTAATCTCCTTTCGCCCTTAGGCGTGTTTAATGGTTATAATCCTAAAACCTCTCTCTCATATTTAAAGTTTTGTTCGTCTTCAATAACAGACATAAGCTCATTGCATTTCGGGCATCTAACACATAATAAATGCGGGTCCATATCAATATTCTCAGCAACATCCTCATAGCCGCATTTACAAACACATCTTTCGCTGCTTTCGTACCACATCACATCCCCTCCCCATTTAAATGGTTTACATTTATTTATCTCACACTATCCGGGACACCCGCCGGGCCTCGAACCCGCAGTCTGTCCACAGTCGTTCACAGTACAGATGCCCCTGATACTATAAGATAAATATAGTATGCTCCTGAAGTCTTGCGGTTGTCGCCGGGTCTTACCACTTCCGAAAACCCTTCCCATCCTTCCGCGTCCTTGATCGAGCCTTAACCTGATTTTCTGTCAAACAACAAACTTGATTTATTATATAGCAATGTTCATGCCAATGTCCCGCAACACTAAATAACTACTTAATATAACTACAAATAAATCTTTTTACTGTAAGTTACACTGCACCAAAAAACAGGCGAAAATGACAAATATTGTCAATTACGTGACAATTTTGGGTACATCAAACTATAACTACCTATCATATCGCTAATTAATTAAGGCACGTTATGTCAAATATCGCTAAATATGTGAGCGGCTATTTCGTACAAAACAGAAAGTTTTGCTGTAAATTATGGGTAAGTGTAAGATATAATAAGGATTTAGGATTGCTGAAAATTGTCATAATATTAAAATAAGAACTATCAGTTCCGGGTTATATTTTACTTACCTTTAATTACCTTTACTTACTTCGTGATATTATTCTCTTGACAAGACCGTAAAAATTTGATACAGTAATAGTAACCATTACTAATAAGGATTTTTAATGCCACAAGGCCAGGCTCTTTCACCTTTAGTCACTGAACAAATTAAGCATTCGGTTGCTAATGGAACAACTCACCAAAATATAGCTAATCAATTCGGCATCTCAAAGAGATCTTCCCTTAGAGTAGCTAAGACCTATAAGAAGGACATCGAACAGCTCGCCCTGGATATAGTCAACGAGTCTATACCTATTATTCGCGCCAATCATATCAATACATTAAAATTATCTCAAAAATTGATCGAATCAGTAAATAAAAAGCCTAATACTGAGCTAAACCTCATAAATAGTAATATGGCCGCTATGGGCCTCACCGCTAAAGACATTATCACTATTGCCGATAAAAAAGAGTTCCGTGCCTTGCAAGTTATGGGCATTGCGCCTTCGACGACACCTTCGATCATCATCAATCAGTTGCTTAACGTCAATATCTCCGAAGTGGTTGATCCTAACGTCCAGGCTGCATTAGGTGGGCATTTAGCAGGCATCCTGTCTGATAATAACGTAACCGATGCCGATTACACTGAGGATATGCGCAATATAGAGGGTGAGGATTGAGGATATCATGAGTATACTTAGTTATATAGTAGTTATGTGCGTCATTATGGCGTGGTTAGACTATAATAGGTAGTCATATCATGTGGTTATGGTAAGTAGTGTCTGATAACTTGCATTATGTCAACCAATAGTATGTTGGTATACATATATACGAGGTAAGGGGTGGGGAGTGGACCCGATCCCGTTTTCGTCTTAGATTATCATTTATAGGGATGGCGTGATAACACAAACACACATGCACGGTAGTTTGAAAGACAAAAAGGGCTGGTCTTTACTTGATGCTGCTGTTTCTGCCATCGAATCATATAAAGAGATAAAGCCCTTAAAGTTAGTAGTTAATTCAAGGCAGGCTAAATTATTTTAAGGAGCGAATAGAATGAAGAAGCTAATGTTGTTAATAGTTATGTTATTTCTGGTAGTTAGTCCTGTATATGGGGCGAATGATGTTGACATGCAGGATGGTATAATAAGGATAGGGACGATAGATGGTACTGCGTGGACGTGGACGGATACGTGTCCTGATGCTACTAATGGGTTATATATTTGGGCTATTTTTTTTCATCCTGGTGTAACGGGGGATAAGGTTGTTCTTCAGACGCGGGATGCGAATGGGGTGGAGATACTGTCATGGACTGGTGCTGACATATATGATGATCGGGTATTTTACGGTGATCCTGGGAAGCAGTACAAGTTATACATTGATCCTGCTGACTTGAATGATGATGCGTTGATTATTATACATACGAGGTAGTTAGGGTGGATTTTAGCACGTACAGGGTTAGGATAGTTAAGGGTGTTTATGTAGTAGAGGTTAATAATGTGGTGTGCCCTGCCTGGCGGGATTTCCTCCTTTGCCTGCCGGGTACGGGCTAATTAAGGGGGAATAATATGGAACGTATTGGATATTTTATATTATCTTTGTTTGGTGGATGTGTTGCTTTTTTGTGTATTTATTCTGCTTTAGGTTATTTAATGTAAAAGAGGTAGGCAATGTTCATACTGGTAAACGCGAATGATCTGAATGGTGAGGGAGTGGTGTTTAACGCTGATTACGTGGTTAGGATGGACTATATGTCTACTGATATTAGGTTGAAGTTAGTGGATGGCAGCACTATCAAGATAACGAGGGATGAGTACAAGAGGTTGGGTAAGAACATTTTCAAGGTTGTTAAGATTGATGAGGTGTGATGGACAAGAAAGCGGTTAAATTCTTTGAAGATAACGGGGTTTTGATGACGTACCTGTTAGACCCCAGGAAACAGCCTACTAAGTTGTTGGATGCCCAGGTAAAGGCTGGGGCGGAGAGTTATTATAAACAACTTCAGTCGGGTGAGGTCAAAGCCAGGGCTAATCAGTATGCTTCTGGTGTGTGGTACGAGGCTCAAAAGGTTAAGTATGCTGAATTTTTGAAAGATAACGAGATATTGGAGCATCACAAGAAGATAATTAGGGCCCTGGAGATCATCATCAGGCGGTTAAAGTGGCAAAGAGTACTGTGGATAGGTGTTGGTTGGTTTAGTGGTGTTATGGCTGTAGGAATTTACAATAATTGGAGTTTAATATGCCGATAAGCAATTGGAAAGAGGAAACGGCAACACATAGGACGGCGGCTGCCTCTTATTCTGCGGTAGTTTGTGCTACTCCCTGCTGGTTTACGAGCATATTGGTTGGACAGGCCGCAGCTGATCCTGAAATAACGCTGTATGACAGTGCTGTGGCTCCTACTCCTGGCACGACCGAGGAAAAAGCACCTACAACCACTGTTGATGTTTCCGCTCTTGGGTTTAATGGTCTTGAGAAAGGGCATAATTCGTGGTGCGTGCATGGACTTTGGTTGACAGTTACTGCTCCTGGTGGTGGGGCCTATGGTGGAACACTTGATATAGTGGTAGGATATAACGATACAGATACACATTTATATTAGGGGAGGGTGTTATGGGTATGCCAAAATTTGCAAATCCTGAAAAAGTTAAAGTCAGGTGGTGTGATGAATGTAAAAGTGTTTTATGTTTTTCACATAATTCTAAGGTAGTACCATTGTATTCATTGTGTGAGAGTGACAGAGAAAAGGCAACTTGCCAGTGTTTTAATATAATGACAAGGGATACACCTATCCCGGCAGTGAATTGTTCTGAAATTTAAGGAGAAATAATTATGTTTGTTAAATTGAGTATGAATAAGCCTGATAATAAGAATATCTGGTTGAATACGGATCAGATTGTGTCATTAGAGCCTGTAGGTAGGTCTTTTGGTGTGAATCTGTCTGATTGTAATACTCTTGTTCTGGATTTGGTGCAATATCTTGTTCTGGTTAAGGCTATGAAGATTAAGGAATCATTGAAATTAGTTAAGGAGATAGTGCCTGTAAAGGTGGATATACCTAAAATCTCCACTACTGTATTCGATAAAGCCATCCCAAAAAGGGCTGTTGACAAACAAGCCGAGGCTAAAACGCTAAATGCTGAAGAGGGTAAAGGTACGGTGGTGGAGAAACCTAAAACAAAGTTAGTTAAAAAGGCTAATAAAGAAAAGCAAATAGTTAAAAAACAACGGTATGAACATAAAAGACCGTAAAATTCAGCAACTTAACAGTTGCGCTGCCATTCTTGGGGGGTTTAAGGAAACATGGCAGTTTAAGAAGTTCATGCGGATGCCCCAGAAGATACTTGGATTATTCTCCGGCAACCAGAGCTTTAAAACGAGTTCTGTGTGTTTTCAGTACGTTATACGTGTTCTTGGCTATCATCCTGTTCCTAAAAAGAATGTGGTTTATTTTGAGTGCAGTACAAGAAACAATGACAACATGGCCCCTCATGGTTATCATGCGTTCATTGATAATGGTGTCCGGGTTCCTGGGTGGGAAAAGGGCACATGGAATGTCCAGACAGTGCCAAAGGACGGTAAATGCACGTTTTGCGGGGAACCGATTGTTATTCACAACCGTAAGAGCAAGAAGATCAGGCTTTGCAGCGAGACTTTGCCGGGTGATAAGGAAACAATTTCTAAGGATGGCACCCAGAGTGCAGAGATTAAGAACACTGTGTACCCTGAGTTAAGAAAGTGGATGCCACCTTTCCTGGTGAAAAGAGACATTACTTTCAGAAATCCGGCGCTTATTGTGCTTGATCCGTTAAAAGGGCTTTCGATGAACGGTACTGTGAATAACGGTGATGATATTGTATTTGATTTTGTGTCATATAGCCAGACGGTTCAGGCCGGCGCAGGGGTTCAGCGGATGAGCATCTATACTGATGAAGAGCCACCAAAGGACTTCTGGGACGAGCAGTTACCGAGATTATTGGCAGAAGATGGGGATCTTATTATAGGACTTACGCCAGCTCACCAGATGTCATGGACATTTGACGAGATCTTTGAGAAGGCTAATGTCTATTACAGAACTCCGGCAGTATGCGCTTTTCTCAATCTAACTGAAAAGGATAAGACTGTTAAGGAGGTAGAAGTAACCGATAGCCTTCAGTCAATAGGGGTAATTCAGTCTGCTACAGACGATAATCCTACTTTAAGTAAGCACGTAATTGAGGAACTATTTGCTAATGTTGATGACCCCGATGTTATGGCTACCAGGCGATATGGTATACATAGGCAGGTATCAGGCCGGATATTCAAGGATTTTGACTTTAAGGTGCATCTTATTGATTTTGAAAATTACTTCCCGGATGGCATGTTTCATGACTGGAACCATTACCGGATGATTGACTACCATCCTCATAATAGGTGGGCAATTTCTTGGATGTCGATAAGTCCACAGAATGAAGCCTTTGTTTGGCAGGAATGGAGTCCTGACCCGGAGAAGATCATTACCCGCCTAATTGCAAACGAGATAGCTCTGATGAGCAAGAATTACAGGTTTAAGTGTAACCTGATAGACCCACTCGCAGAGCAGGTACAGACGAATACAGGGACTACTACCGTTGAGGATCTAAATGATACTTTCCGTGAATTAAAAAGAGAAGGTGTTGGAGAGGGTGGGTTCTGGGAAACATGGGATACTAAGGGTACGAGGGGGCGCGAGGTCATACGGGAAAGACTAAAGTATGCTAAAGAGTGTAAGCGGCCATTCAATAATAAGGTAAAATATCAAGGGACTACGCGGTATTTGCCTACTCTATGGATCTCCAATAGGTGTATGGAGACAGCCAGGAGCCTGAAGCAGTGGCGGCTTGAGTCATGGTCGAGGCAGGCTTCGAATGTGGATAAAGATAGGAAAGAGACAACGAGCCAGAAATGGAGTCATTATTGTACGAGTTTGGAATGTGCGTTTAAGGACAAACGAGTTAGGCCAGGCTTGATTGGCTACTCGAAGCCAGAGAGATCAGCCCCTCAATACTTCCAGGGAAGGCGGAGGGCTATAGGATAACGTGCCCATTCATGATTATATGTGTATCAAATGTGCCAAAGCATACGAGATAATTGTCCCTTTAAAGGAGACACAACGGATTATAAGGTGCCCTCATTGCAAGGAACCCTTACGCAAGCATATTTCAGCACCTAAAACGATAAGGATTAATTGAATGAGAACAGAAGAAGAGCATAAAAAACAAGTCGAAAAAACACAGGTTGTTATCAAGGAAGCCTATGAATATGTGAATGATATTATTGGTTTAGGTGATATTGATTTACCCGTGTGTCTTGAATTTTCACTAAGGAATAGTGGAATTGGTGTCAATATAAACGTATTTGAATACGATATTTAACGATAAAGGCTAATTAAGATGCTACATAAATACGGAGAAGAATTAGAAAAAGTCTTATGTTTTCAAGTCATTAACGGGGAAGTCAATATCTCTGAAATGAACCAACAGTCATCTAATGACGAGTTTGAGCAATGTGTTAGCCTGCTTGATTCTGAGCGCCGGGAAAAGGAATATGACTGGATGTCTGATATCAGGATACCTGAGTTCGCCAGTCATGCCCTTACCCAGTCTTCTCTCGATGTAGCCCAGTATTTCCAGACCCGTGATTTTGTGGAGGTCTATCTTGAAGATGAGGGTGAAGAGGCAAAAGCTAATGCCGAGGCTGCTAAAGAACTGATAAATAGGACACTTAACAAGAAAAAATTAAACCATTATCTGAAGTTTGTCAGAGGTAAGGGCATCAATAATGTGGTTGGCAGGGTGTACGCGAAATGTTGGTGGGAACAACATACCATCACGGATGTAGTAGGTGAAAGCACAAGATATGAAGACTTGGATGTAGATAATTATGGCGATCCTCTTATGTATGATGACCAAGTTCCGGCACAGAGAGAGATAGTTGAGCCTGTGTATGGTGAAGTTCCTGTAATTGACAGGTTCAATTATGATATCTGGGATCAGCGTAATGTCTTTACAGACAATTCCTATGTGTACTCATTACAGGAAAAACAGTGGGTAACATTCAGATCCCCAGCAACTTACTCGGAACTTAAGGACGTTGAAGAACTAAATGGATATTTTAACCTGGAATTGCTCAAGGGTGATGATATCCAGCCTCCAAAGAAAACCAAGTTTGCTTCATCTGCCGCGGATAAGGATCAGAGTTTTGAACCTGTGACATCCAGTGTTGAGCGTTCCTATGACATTTATGAGAGATATGGTAAGTTTTGGACGGTTGTCGATGCAAATGGAACCGAAAAGCCAGGCATTGATAATGAGGGCAAGCGATTAGATAAAGCAGAACTGCTTGAGGTTATTATAACAATTGCTCAATCTGGCGACAGAAACATACCGATTGGCTTTAAGTTGACCCCATTTGTTGATGCTAATGGTTTCCCGTATCGACCTATTATACGTGGTCTTTGTTATGTGCATTTGACAGAGGATGGTGGAATAGGTGACGGCAAATACTCGAAAGAGCTTCAAATCGCCATAGACGATACATTCAATATCAGTCAGGACAGGGTAATGTTGGCTACTTTACCGACGTTCGCTATCAATAAGAATGCGATTGATGATAATTCGTCAATCTACTTCGAGCCAGGTCATCCAATAGAGGTTAATAATCCGAGAGAGGATATACAGGAGTTTAGAATATCTGATAACATTGCCGGGGCCTTAGCTCAAATGGCTACCCTTGCAGATAAAATGCAACAGGTGGACTCTATCCAACCTCCGAGCATGGGTGACACTGGGGCAGCTTCTACCACTGCCACGGCCTTTGCAGGGGCATTTAAGGCTACTGGTGAGAGGGCTAACTATAAGTCTTTGACCTTTGAAAATACCTTCCTGTCTGATCTTTACTGGATGATCCAGCAAATGACATTCATGTTTGCCAAGCCGGAAACAGGCTATCAACTCATGGGTGAAAAGGTATATAACTTCGATCCAAGCAAGGATTACTGGTACAAACCACTATCTCAGTCCATAGAGCCTGAATACTCGAAGGCAGCTAAACGTAAGGAATGGGCAACGCTTATTGGTTATACCCAACAGTTGCTTGGGGTTCACCCGGACGCGCCTAAGATGTTGAATTATTGCTACCTACAGTTCATAAAACTTATGGGCGATGAGTACGCCAATTTTGGAACCAAATTCTTAGATGAAAGTAAACCAGTTACACCCCAGGGTGGACAAGGCCAGAGTATGCTTGCAGGTGGTAATGGTATGCCTATGAGCAACCAGAACATGATACCACAGTCTGGTGGGGAATTAGACGCAAGGGGGCAAGCTAATATTGGAGCTTTCTGAGTCAGACGTTAATAAAACCTTGAGACAGCTTGGTCGAAAGATGGGGCCGGAGAATGCCAGTAAATTACTTTCAGCCCTTGGCCGTGATAAACAGTTCATGAATGCCATTGAAACACCTGCAGGCCAGGAACTTATGAAGGATGCAGTCAGTTGTATTGAAGATAAACTTGTATTATGGCTACAGGGTAAGGATACACCGGAAGACAAGGCAGAAGTCAAAGCCTATCTGAATATTATCAATAAATGGCAGGGTGTTATAAATCGATATTACAAGAACAAGGAGAAGTTCACTAAAAACGTAGTATAAATCCGGGTTCCCCCGAGGTCTGGCCAGGCTGAAGGGAACGCAAGAATATCATGAGGGCGCAGGATAGTGCTATCCCACTATCTTTGCGCCCTTTTTTATTGCCCGGATAACTAAATGCAGGAGGTTTTTGAAATGGTAGACGAGATAACCGACAAGGATGTAGCCGCGCAAGCAGATCAGGGTGTTACCGATGATATGCTGAATGCCGCCGCTGCGGATGCGGTGATGGAAGAAACAGAACAGGAAGAAGTGGTTGAAACTACTGAAGAAGAAATTGTTGTTTCAACTGAAACAGAAGAAGTTGACGAAGAAGGATTGCCGGTTGACCATAAAGAACGATCTGATCTTGGCCGCAAAATATCAGCCATACACCGCCGCCAGGACGATTCTGATGCGAGGTTTGACCGGGTTATGAAAGTGCTTGAAGCCCAGGCAGCATTGACTACAAAAAGGGCCGAACTAGATCCAATAGACGATCTGGACCCTAATGAACCAATGACAAAGGGCGAGATGGAAAGATGGTTCGAAGTAAGGGAAAGGAAGGCTAAAGAGAAGTCAACGAGTTATGACACGGAGTACCTGAATACTTTCAATGAGTTGTCTACCACCTTAACAAAAGAGGAATCTGATGCGGTCGTAGATGAAATGAAGGTGTTGACGTATGATCCTTCCACCAATCCAGCTAAGGATGCTGAGATAAATTTTTACAGGGCTGAACGAGCATACCTTAGAAAGCAACTTGCTAAACCAAAAGGTAAGGTAAGCCCGATAACGGGTGATAAAACCCATGCAGCTTTGGGAACAGTTACGAGCCAGAAAGTTGTTACGAAAGACGTAACTTTACCAAAACTTGATGCTAACGCTGCGTCCTATCTTGCGTTTGTAGAACGGGAAGATGGGTCGGATAAAGCACAATCGCTGCATAGAAGCCTTGGGAAAGGATAAGAAATGCCTGTCTACACAAGACCGCATAAACGAAAACTTACTAAAAGGTCACGGACTCTTCCTGTTTATGGAGAGGGGGCCGATAAGGGTAAGTATTTTCGATGCTGGAATTGTGGGTGGATTTGTAATGTAGACAGGGACGAACTTGGCGACTCCGATAGTAGTGCAGGTGATGAGCACACCGATTTTCATGAGGATCATTATTGCAGTACGTATGACCAGTATGACGGTTCTTTAAGTCCAGTTGGGCCAGAATTGATATTGAATAAAGGATTTGAGGAAAGTGATCCGCCTGATGATTGGACTGCTGCAAATTCGGCAGACCTTGATCGTCACGCCGATCCCAATACTGGCACGTATTGTCTTGAAATAAATGAGAATGGGGGCAACCATCCTGCGGCTCTACAAACAATACCTGTTGAGACAGGAAAGCAGTATAGGTTTTCTTTTTATGTAAAAGAAGGGACTGGGACAGTTTATCAGGCATATCTTTATGATGTCGAGAATGCGGCTAATTTGTATTCTGTTGGATATTGGGGTGTTGGAACGGCTGCATATGTCCAAAAAACCCATATTTCTACTATTCCTGTTGGTTGTGTGACAGTCATAGTGGTTTTATCTCATGCAGTGTTGGCAGGTGTTGGCACTACAGTATTATTCGATGATGTTTCATTAAGGCACATTATACCGTCACCTCGTGCTGCCAGTAGATACGCCACGTTAGGCGGGGACACTGGGCATTACCAGGTAGCATTGAACATCGTAACACCGGACGGAGAACCCAAGTTGATTAGGCATAAGTACACGTCAGATATTTCAAGGGGTTGCCCTTTTTGTGGCACCTTGAATTGGCGTGGTGATTATTAACAATTAAAACATAAAGTCAGGAGGTAAAATTATGGCTTTTAC
>Ga0307380_10011670_pt1 | contig 10983 bp, 5 predicted proteins | sample UN3MG_FD_202239 | JGI IMG/M metagenome (GOLD analysis project Ga0307380, IMG submission 202239) | Soil microbial communities from Risofladan, Vaasa, Finland - UN-3 | ecosystem: Environmental > Terrestrial > Soil > Coastal area > Acid sulfate soil | place: Finland: Risofladan, Vaasa | collected... | reverse complement strand
CTTCCAGCCGTGCTGTGACTCGCTGCTCGGCGGGAGCTGCTGATTGGTCTGGCGCTGGCCGTCCGCGAAGCGGATGCCCCCCCACACGCGGGTCTGGTAGCCGACCTTCGCGATGCCGTGCAGCAGCTTGTCGGTGGGATGCCCGTAATGCGACTGCACCACCCAGGGCGCATTGCCCGTGAGGGGGCTGAAGAAGGCGACCTCGGCCTTGCTGGGCGGGGCGTCGCTGCCGACGCCGAGCATCATCGTGGCCGCCGGCGAGCGCTTGCGGAGGCGCTGCCTCATCCCGCTGATCACCGGCGCCCAGAGGGCCCTGCTCTGCGGCTCGGTGTACGGCGGAAGGAATACGTTCTCGGTCTTGCCGGTGGCAGGATCGACCTCGGTGACCAGCGGCCCCATGCCCAGCTTGCCGCCGCGCTGCCTGATGTTCATGGCCTGTCGCGCGCGGACGACCCTGCCCGCGCGGCCTTGCCACCCGCCGCTGCGGGCCTCGTCGTCCGACATCGCGGCGCTGTCGGGCAGCATATAGAGTTCCCAGACGACAAGCGTCACGACCTTCGGCTCGCCGAGGTGCTTGGCGGCCAGGTCCAGGTACTTCTCCGCGATGGAGAAGTCGTAGCCGAAACGGTTCTGGCCCTTCTCGATCCAGCGGACCATGGTCTCGGCGTTGCCCATGTTCGTGTGTGCGATCAGGGGGATGTAGAGCGTCTTATTGCCGAGCTCACCGAGGAGCTTTAGGCTGCGCGCGATGTACTGCCAGTGCCTCTCCGACCAGAGCGGCACGCCGTATTCGACGGCGCTGGTGTCGGGGACCTGATAGAGGTCAACCCAGCTCACGTAATCGCTGGGGTCTGGGAGCGTCCAATCGACCACGGTCAGCCGCAGCGGCACTCGGGTCGGGCGGGCGCCCTGAGCCGAGACCGTCAGCTCGGCCATGTAGAGCCCGGGCGAGGCCTCCTTGGGCACGCGGATCGTCACCCACACAGGGGCGGCGGCCCCGCCCCGCCCGGAGGCCGCGCACTCCGCAAGCGGCGTCTCGCTCAGGCAGGCATTGGGCGTCCGGCGGCTCCTTCCCGACGCCCATGGCAGCCCGTAGCGGACCTGGACGGCCGAGGCCGGTATCACCGCGCCGCCCGGGGCCTTGAGCGCGCCGCAGGCGGCCTTCAGGCCTCGAATGGGCCCGGACGAGCCGGCCACCACCTTGCCGGAATACGTGCCGTTGCGTGCGGCGACGATCCGGACGAACGCCGGCGCGCCCGCAGCCGGACTGTCCTCCTGATCGTGGATGTCACTGACGTGAACTCGCAGGGCCGTGTTCGACCTCGGCGTCTGGCCCAGCGCCAGAGGCGCGGCGGCAAGGAGCAGGCCCAGCGCGACTCCACGCGCCACTGTCGCCGCGTGGATGGCCGTGCGCGACATACTTCGCGTCATGTCTGCGGGCGTGAGGGTCTCGGCATAGTTAGACATCGCGGCCATGTTCGTTCAACCCGCCGCGGTCTTCACGGGTTACGCCGCAAGCCCGGCGGCCCTCCTCCGGCGGCGGAACGCCACGGCAGCGCGGCCAGGTTCGGTCATCGCGGGGCCTGTGGTGCCGCGCCGGCTTTCCTCGCCTGGGTCGGCCAGCCGCAGTCCTTGGGGATGTCCACGGAATCGAAGCGTTTGAACGGCTTGCCCGCCGCCTGCGGGCAGAGCGCTTGGACCGTGAGCTTCCGGGGCGTGACGGTGATCGTCAGGAAGTGGTGGACCGTCTTGAACCTTGCCGACCAGGGCCCCAGCCCCGCGCTGCTCTGGTCTCTGAGCGGGGCTCCGCCTCCGCCGGCGGTGAAGTGGGTGACTCCCTTGACCGGCTTGGTGCGCTCATAGTTGTGGTCGTGGCCGGCCAGGACCACGTGCGCCCTGCCGGCAACCAGGATCGGCTCCACCGCCGCACGAAAGCGGAGCGCCGACCTGTGTTTGCCGCTGGAGTAGATCGGCTCGTGGAAGGCGACGAACCGCCACCGGTCCTTGGCCTCGGCGAGCTTCTGGGCCAGCCACTTCATGCGTGCCTCAAGCGCCTCCGGCGGTGCGTACTTGTCCAGCACCACGACGCGCACGGAGCCGTAATCAACGCAACGATCATCGGCATCTCCGAGCTCTGGGGGACGCTTGGGCAATGGGAAATACTTCTTGAACAGGTCAGTCTTGTTCTCGTGGTTGCCGCGCACGGGAACCAGTGGCAGCCGGGCAAGCAGACTCGCCGCCGGGCGAAAGAACTGCTCGGCGGTGGCCTGGTCGTCCGAGCCCGCCTCGGCGAAGTCGCCGGTGTGCACGACGAAGGTGAACTGCTTGAGTCGCTCGGCCTCGGCCAGCATGGCCGTCGCCACCGTGGCATGGTCGTCGGAATGCGTGCGCGTGTCGCCGTAGGCGAAGAAGGTGAACTCCTCGGCCTCGGCCGGCGCAGTGCGGAAGACAAGCTCGCCGAGCTTTCGGCCGTCGCCCTGCACTTCCACATCGTGCTCGGCGCCGGCTGCAAGCTTCGAGAGCCTCACCGCGTGGAACCGCGTGGCCTTGGCCTCCCGGATCTCCTCCCAGCGATTGGCGTTGCTGGCCTTGACACGGACCGCGCCAACCAGCTCCCGCGTGCTCTGCCAGCAGACGGTGCCGCCGTCCTTGCTCAGGTCAATCACGTAGGGCCCACTGAGCAGCAGCGAGGCCTCGGAGGGGGCGGGCGCGGGCGCATTAGTCTCGGCGCCGCCGGGCGCGGAGGCGGCCGCGACCAAGCCAAGTGTGCCGCACATCAGTGCGGCCCACGCCACACGGACCAATACGCTATGCCTCATTCTCTGATCTCCTCTCACGTGCCGGCCGCCGCCACTGCGACGCCACAGATTCTGCCTGCGCGATTCACGATTATCTCCTTCCGTCACGGACGGGGGCTGTCACCCGCCCAGCCGCTTCTGGACCTCGCCGGCCAGGGAATAGAGCCGCTTGCTGCGCTCCTGCCAGCCGGAGCCGACGAACCATGCGTGGCCGGTGGGGGTCGGAGTCCCCCTCCACGCGGTGGGGTCGAGGCTGGACTTCGGCCCCGTCTGCCACGAGATCATGCTGCGCCACATGCAGTGGTTGTGTTCGAGCAGGGCCCGCTCGCACCGCGCGGCCAGGGTTTCGCCGAGCTTCGCCCGCCGGGCCTTGTCGATCAGCGCCTCCTCCACGACGATGATCGCCTCGCACTCCTGGACACCTTCCCGGAACGTCTCGTATCGCTGCGTGGCCACCGGGCCGTTCGGGCCGGCCGCCAGCGTCGAGGAGTTGCAGTTGAGGTATCCCCAATTGGCCGCGGGGAACCGCTCCCAGACCTTGCCGACCCTATTGCCCCGCTTGTCCTTGAGCGCGAACCAGGTGTCGGCGCCCAGCCGCCCGATGCCGCGGGCGTTGCCGGTGACGCACTGCTGGGCCAACAGCCGCCACTTGCTCATCTGGTAGTTGTCCAGTTGCACCCGGTCGAAGGCCACCCGCAGGTCGTCCTGCTTCCACCCGTGCAGGCTCTTGCCGTAGCCGTGGCGGGTGCCGAAGTAGGTTGCCTGGTAGGCGAACTCGGCCAGTCCGTTGTGGAACGACTTCTGGAAGTAGTGCGATGCGTTGATCCAGGGCAGGTTGCCGCTGACTTCCTTCAGGAACTCCGCCTGCTCCTTGCTCGCCCAGAAGTCGCTGACCATTCCGAGCAGCATCGCCTTGGCCAGCCCGCGCTTGGCCATCCGCCCGCGCAGCTCGTCGAAGAGCGGCTGCCAGAGCGCCTTGCTTTCGGGCGCCGGGTAGTCCGGCAGCATGACGTTGGCGGTATTGCCGTCGGCGGCGACGACCGTCACGATCGGGCCGTCCTTGGCCACCTTCAGACTGTCTTTCTTGCGCCGCAGGTTGCCCTCGCGGATCAGGTAGCGGTCCCAGACGCAGAAGACGACGAAGCGCGGCTTGCCCATGCGCGCCTCGGCCAGGTCCAGGTACTTGTCCATGATCGAGAAGTCGTACGCGTACCGGCCGCTGCCCTTGTCGATCCAGCGGACCATGGACTCGGTGTTGCCCAGGTTGGTCTCGGCGATGAGCGGGACGTACACGACCCGGCTGCCGAGATCGCCGGCGAATCGCAGCGCCGCGTCGATCATCTTCCAGTGGCGGTCCGACCACAACGGCAGCTTGTACTCCACCGCCGTCGTGTCGGGCATCTCGATCAGCTCCACCCAGGTGCGGAAGTCTCGCGCATCCGGCAGCGTCCAGTCCACGACCGTCAGCTCGATGGGCACGTCGGCGAGCGTCCGGCCGGCCGCCTGGATGGTCAGCCTCCCGCTGTACGCGCCCGGCTTGGCCGTCTTCGGCACCTTCACGGTGACCCACACCGGCACGACCGCGCCGAAGACCGGCGCCGGCTGACCCGGCGTCCCAAGCGGTATCCGATTGCCGAACCCCCACTTCCTGTAACGCCACATGTCGGACGGCACGAGTCCGTTCGCGCGGGTAAGCTTCTGTCGAACGGGGAACTCCTCCAGGGGCGCATCGGCCAGTGCCATCAGCGGCATCGCCTCGGCTGGATAGGGCGTGGTCTCGTAGTTGGCGCCGTTAGTCAATGGCACCTGGCCCCACGGCAGCGCGTAGCGGATGCGGACGTGAGATGCGGGGATCGTCCCACCGGGACCCGTCAGATCGCTCGCGGCCGCGACGAGCCCCTTGATCGGCCGATCCGACCCGACGACGACCTTTCCGGAGTACGTGCCGTTCCGCGCGGCGACCAGGCGAATCGGCCGCACCTCCTCCGCCTGGGAGCCGAAGTCCAGGTCGAAGTCAACCGCCACCGGGTCGCTGTTCCAGACCTGCGTGCCCGCCGGGCGCGTGGCATTGGCAACCAGCCCCTCGGTGGACGCGGCGCGGAGCTGCACCCGCCGCAGCTCGCACGTGTTCCAGCTCAGATCGTGGACCTGCCACTTGCCGTGGGAGTCCAGCAGGACCTTCTGCTCGTCGATGACCTTGTGGTACGGCGCGCGGACGATCTCGACGGCCAGCACGTTAAGCCCCTCGCGAAGGGCCTCCGCGGGGATCGGCGCCTTCATGGTCCGCACTCGCTGCTCGAGCCGTTTCGTCAGGTCTGGTGAGGGCTTGTCTCCCTGCACCAGGTACTCCAGGCCGCGAAGCGAGATCGGCTTGCCAGCCTCTGTGACGAAGACGTCCTTGGGGTACGGCTCGGCGGCCGCGCCCCCGGCCGCCACGTGCTTGCGCGCGATCTGCCGGCCGTTCAGGTAGACGACCACTCCGCCGTGATAGCCGACCGCCAGCGAAAGGCCCTTGACCTTCGCGGGGTCGGTCACGGTGAACTTGCCGCGCAGGCACAGCCGCGCGAGATACGGAGTGCGACAGTGGCCGGCGGCCGTGCTCCGCAGCCAGCCGCCGTCGTCGAACTCGACCTTCATCCAGTCGGCCGGCGCGGGCGCGGTCGGCTGGCTCAGCAACTGCTTCCAGTAGCCGCCCCCGCGAACGCCGGAGGCCGCGCAGGAGACGATAGGCCTCAGGGCGCCGCCGTCGTCCACGACCGGCGGGGCCAGCATGTTGTGCATCCGCCAGAAGCCGGCCGTGTCCAGCACGACCGCCGGTCGTCCGGCAGCAGGCGCCACGGCCTTCTGGGCCGCCAGTGGAGACGACGCCGCCAGGATGAGCAGAATGAGGCCAACCGCATGCGCCGTCGTTCGGTCTCTCACGAGAACACCTTCACCAAACGGGCCTTACGCCAAGACGCTCGCCGACAATGAACCTGCGCCGGCGGATGTTGCGAACGCCCGGCTCCCCCTTTTAACGAGCCGCGCGGCAGAAGGTAACGCCACCGCGCGCCTGATCGTGCAGCCTGCCCTTCGACGCGGCCCCCGATCGTCACTCGGCACTGGGCAGCCGCGCGCGGACGCAGGCGAAGGCATCCATGGCGAAGTCCAGATCGTCGCGCGTGTGGGCGGCGGAAATCTGCACGCGGATGCGCGCCCTTCCCATCGGCACGACGGGGTATGAGAAGCCGATGACGTACACGCCCTGGTCGAGCATCATCTCGGCCATCTTGGCGGCCAGCGCCGCATCGCCGAGCATGATCGGCACGATGGGGTGCTCGCCGGGGGGGACGTCGAAGCCGCGATCTGACATCCCGCGGCGAAAGTAGCGCGTGTTTTCTTGCAGCCGGTCGCGCAGTTCGGTGGAGGCCGACAGTATCTCCAGCACCTTCAGCGTGGCCGCGGCGATGGCCGGCGCGAGCGTGTTGCTGAACAGGTACGGGCGGCTGCGCTGGCGGAGGAACTCGACGATCTCCCTGCGGCCGGTGGTGTAGCCGCCGCTGGCGCCGCCGAGGGCCTTGCCGAGGGTGCCGGTGATGATGTCGACGCGGTCCATTACGCCGAAGTGCTCGTGCGTGCCGCGGCCGGTGGCGCCGATGAAGCCGGTGGCGTGCGAGTCGTCCACCATGACGGCCGCGTCGTACTTGTCCGCCAGCTCGCAGATCTTGTCCAGCGGCGCGAGGATGCCGTCCATCGAGAAGACCCCGTCAGTGGCGATCAGGCGCAGGCGGCAGTCTTTCGACTCCTTCAGCCTGGCCTCCAGGTCGGCCATGTCGCAGTTGCGGTATCGCAGGCGCTTGGCCTTGCACAGGCGGATGCCGTCGATGATGCTCGCGTGGTTCAGCTCGTCGGAGAGCACCGCGTCCTCCGGGCCCAGCAGCGCCTCGAACAGCCCGCCGTTGGCGTCGAAGCAGCAGGCGTAGAGGATCGTGTCGGCCGTGCCGAGGAACCTGGTCAGGGCGGCCTCGACGTCCTTGTGGAGCTGCTGCGTGCCGCAGATGAAGCGCACACTGGACAGGCCATACCCCCAGCGGTCGTAGCTGTCCTTGGCGGCGGCGATCACGCGGGGATCGTCGCTGAGCCCCAGGTAGTTGTTCGCGCAGAAGTTGAGAACCTCGCGGCCGCCCGTGACGGCGATCCGCGCGCCCTGCGGCGAGGCGATCACCCGCTCTTCCTTGTACAGCCCGCCGGCGCGAATCTCGTCCAGCGCCTTGGTCACCTGGTCCTTCAGCGATCCGTACATGGCGTTCCTCTATACGTCCGCCCAGGTCAGGACGACCTTGCCCGACTGGCCGGACCGCATGACCTCGAAGGCCTGCTCGAACTCGGTGTAGTTGAAGCGGTGGGTGATGACCGGCGTGATGTCCAGCCCGGTCTGGATCATCATGGTCATCTTGTACCAGGTCTCGTACATCTCACGGCCGTAGATGCCCTGGATCGTCAGCCCGTTGAAGACGACGTGCTCCCAGTCGATCTCGGTCTCCGGCAGCAGGCCCAGCAGGGCGATCTTGCCGCCGTGGCACATGTTGGCGAGCATGTCGCGGAAGGCGTCCGGGCTGCCGGACATCTCCATGCCGACGTCGAAGCCCTCCTTCATGCCGAGCTTGGCCTGTACGCCGGCGATCTTCGTGTCGCGGACGTCGACGGCAAGCGTGGCGCCCATCCTGCGCGCCAGCTCCAGGCGGTAGGGGTTCAGGTCTGTCACGACGACGTGGCGTGCGCCGCAGTGCCGCGCGATCGCGGCGGCCATGCAGCCGATCGGGCCGGCGCCGGTGATAAGCACGTCCTCGCCAAGCAGGTCGAAGCTGAGTGCCGTGTGCGTGGCGTTGCCCAGCGGGTCGAAGCAGCTAAGCACCTCCAGCGGGATCTTCGGGTCGCACGGCCAGACGTTCGTGACCGGTATGCACAGGTACTCGGCGAAGGCGCCGTCGCGATTGACGCCCACGCCGCTGGTATGCGCGCAGAGGTGCCGCCGGCCGGCCAGGCAGTTGCGGCAGCGGCCGCAGACCAGGTGGCCCTCGCCGCTGACCAGGTCGCCCTCGCGGTAGTCGTGGACGTTGGGGCCGATCTCCTCGATGACACCGACGAATTCGTGGCCGATGGTCATCGGCACGGGGATGGTCCTGCGGGCCCACTCGTCCCAGTTCCAGATATGCACGTCCGTGCCGCAGATGCTCGTCTTGAGTATCCGTATCAGCACGTCGTTGATGCCGACCTGGGGGACCGGCACGTCCTGGAGCCAGAGGCCCTCGGCCGGCTTCGCCTTGACCAGCGCTTTCATGGTGCTCATGGAAACCTCCCCGACGGTGCAGCCGCGGTGGGACGGAGGATACCACAACTGCCGCCCCTGCGCGTAGAGAGTGGTGGAGAAGCCGGCCGACCGCCGCCGGCCGGCTTTGAGAGCGAGCGCAAGACACGCCCCACCGCGCGGCGCGGATGCGCGCAAAGCTACTCACCTTCCTGCATAGGTCAGCCCCCTGATCTGTGACTCGCAGGCGGCTAAGCCTGAAAGGCTTACATTCATCAGCCCAGGGGCGGAGCCCTGGGTCCACAGCGCCGAGCGTGCCCAAGCCCTGTACGGGCGAGACCCTCCGTTGCGACGCCCCTTCAGGGCTCGGTGAGACTGGCGGACCCGACACCCAGGGCTCCGCCCTGGGCTGGTGAATCGCGGCCCTTCGGACCGCAAGACCTATGATAGGCTGAACCTGCGCAGAACACCGAGCTATGCAGAGAGCTGCTACTCAGACTCATACTCCAGCTCGATGAAGCTGACGCGTCCGACGACACCGGAGCTGTTGCGGATGCGCATCTCCAGGCGGTTGGCGCCGGGCTTGAGGCTCCACTGGTAAGCGGCGCCGTCCACCGCCTTCCAGCCGGCCCCATCCACGTTCACGAGGAACGTGTCGAAGTACGGCGTGACCGTGCCCATCTGGACGGCGAGGATGCCCTTCCCGCCGCAGGCGGCGGCGAAGCGGACCTGGTTGATGGTCCACTCGACGTCGCTGCGCCGGCTGGTGAACAGCGCGTAGCGCAAGTCGCGAGGCACCTGCCGGTCATACCAGTTCCAGAATCCGGTCCAGTCCCAGTTGTTCCAGCCCTGAAGTCGCGGCAGCGCGTTGGGTTTTGCGTACCAGTCGTTCCGTGGAACATAGCACAGTTGGCGCCACTTCGTCCACGACGGCCAGTTGCGCCTCGGTGGGGGGTCGTCTTCGGTGTGAATCTCCATCCTGGAGTCCGCCCCGCGGACCAGGGCGATGTTGCTGGACCACTTGCCCGTGCGCGGACGGTTCGCGTAGGTGGCCGGCTTGTCGCCGTAGTAGTGCTTGATCATGCGGTCGTGGAGTTCCAGCATGGACAGGGGCACGCCGGTCTTGGGGTCGGCGGCGTACTCGTTGCGGGACGGCGTGGGGTCCATGAAGACCCACTTGGCGTGCTCGTTGGACCAGATCTCGCTCACCTCGTGGGCGGTGCCCATCGTGCCGGGGTGGTAGCCGCAGACGTAGCGGGCCTGGTGGCCCAGCGAGATCGCGCCTTGGATGAGGACCATGGCGTACTGGCAGCACATGCCGGTCTTCCGGGTGAGGATCTCGTCGGCGTCCCACGCCGGGTAGTGGCCCGGGGGTCCCTTGAACCTCCACTGTTGGCCGACCCAGTGGCGGAGTCTGGCGAACTTTTCCAGTTCCGTCTTGGCGTCCTTGACCACGTCGTCGAGTTTGTACTTCTCGCGGAGGGCCTTCATCCGAGGATGGGCGGGGTCCTCATAGGTGAAAGGCATCGAGGTGTAGCGGATCTCCTCGTTGTGGAACGCCTTCACGGTAACCTTGCCCGGCATGGGCGACCCCGGATTGGCGACTACTGCCGCCTCCAGCAAGACCTTCCTGAGGACAGGGGTGACCTTGGGGTCGGCCGTCCTCAGGATCGCCTTCCACTGGATGAAGCGGCGGCCCTTGGCGCTCACCTCGCCCGGCGCCTGCCAGTCCGACCACGACGCCTTCTCATAGACCGGCGTCGAGCCGACCCGCACGAGGAACTCCACGCTCGTGCCCTTGGGCGCGTCGGCATCAGCAGACACCTTGGCGCTCGCGATGGAGACGGGCACCAGGGGGAGTTCGGCGGCATTCGTGGCGGCTGCGTCGATGACGGGCGAGACAAACGAACCCTCGGCCCGATGCTGCGTCAGGTGGAGCCGGATCGTGAGCTCGCCGTCCAACGGCTGCCAGGTCTTGCCGCCATCCGTGCTCTTGAAGCTCCGCGGCGGGCGGTCCTTCAGTTCCGGTGCGTTCTCCAGGATCTGGCGGCGGAGCATGAGCTTCACGCCGGCCTTCTCGCTGCCCCTGGCGCGGACGATGACCTCGTTGTTGCCCTTCTTGACGAGTTGCGGCGGGACGCGGAAGAACTTGTCGCTGCCGGCGGTCCTGACGGACTGGCCGTTGAAGAGCAGCTCCGCCCTGCCGGGGCGGACGTACAGGACGGCCTCCAAGGCCTCCGGGCGGTCAACGACCAGCACCTTCTTGATCTGCGTGTCGGCGTCGACGGGAACGGAGGGGCTTCGCTCCTCCTCCGCGGTCCACTTGGGGTCGCCCCCGCCGCCGGCGACGCCGTCGTCGTCGATGAGGGTCGCGTCGTAGAGAACGACGCCGCCCTTGAGGTCGTGCTGAAGACCGGCGCATTCCATGCCGCGCTCGAAGGCCTCGGCGGCCGACATCGAGAATCCGCGCGTGACGGCGCCCGCGGGCGCGACGGCCAGACCAAGCCACATCAACACCAGGCACACAGCGCCCGCCGCCGCCGAATACTCAGTCATCTTGTGCATCGTGAGCATCCTCTGTTCCCCGCGGGTTTTCATCGGCACGGCCCGCTACCGGTCCCGGCCGAGCGTCTTTGCCACCTCGCCTGCAAGAGCGTAAAGCTTCTCGCTGCGCTGCTGCCAGCCGGAGCCGAGGAACCACCGGTATCCGATGACGCTGCCCACCGCCCTCCAACTGGTCGGCTCGTGGCGGTAGTCCGCTCCCGACTGCCAGGCGCTCAGGCTTCGCCACATGGCCAGGCGCCGCTCATCCAGGCCTTGCTGGCAGCGCGCGGCCAAGTCCTCGCCAAGCTTGGCGGTCAGGGCCTTGTCGGTCAGTGCGCGCTCGATAAGGATAAC
>Ga0307380_10011669_pt1 | contig 10983 bp, 10 predicted proteins | sample UN3MG_FD_202239 | JGI IMG/M metagenome (GOLD analysis project Ga0307380, IMG submission 202239) | Soil microbial communities from Risofladan, Vaasa, Finland - UN-3 | ecosystem: Environmental > Terrestrial > Soil > Coastal area > Acid sulfate soil | place: Finland: Risofladan, Vaasa | collected... | reverse complement strand
CAACAATGGCCGAAGCCTTATCGGAAATGGGATCACCCATCAGCACCGGCCGAGCCGAGCCGCTATTAAACAGAGCCTGCGCACGCTCGTCGCTAACAACACAAGGGTCAACCTCCGCCTTGTACGTCTGTCCGTTTTCCCGAAAGACATCGTCTACGTCACCGCTGAACACGATTAGCTGCATGCCTTGTCTCCTGAACGCTCCACATGGGTATCGTCCACGAGGGTATTGTAGCAGGCACAGACTTTCTAAGTCAAACAAAAACGCCCCGGATTTCTCCGGGGCGTCTCGGTCTCTGCTAGGCTGCTAGACTCAGCCGCTGATACCTGTGGCCTTGACCCAGGCGTTCGTCAGCGTTACCATGCCGTCGAATCGCTGCTTGATCTTGAGCCACATCTCGTCGTTGAGCCAGGCGTCGGCTGTGCCGTCATACCCGTGCTCGCTCAGGTCTACGACAAGACCTTGACGGTTCCAGACCCAGTAATGCTCCGGCATTCCGAAGTGCATCTGGGTGTCCGGGAAGTGACCCTTTGCGTTCACGTACCGGTAACCCAACACGGTCGGATACACTCCCGTGCCATCACCTGCGGTGCGCGCGCGCTCGAAGATCGGACGGCCGTCGTTGTCCTTGATCTTGCGGATACGCTTGAGGTTCGTGTCCGAGCCAACCCAAACGCAGCGCCGCGTGTCACGATACCGTGCGTCGATCGTGTGCTCGAGCTCAACCAAGGCGTCATACGAAAGGTCGCCCGACAGTGCGTAAGTGTCGAGAGACGCTGTGTAGTAGAGCCCGTAAGGCGCGTCGCTGTTCTGACCGATCAACAGCTGCTTGTCCTTCTCGGCCGCAAGGGCCTCGGCGAACTGCTGCTTGATCACGTTGACGATGTCGTACTCGGAGTCTTCGATCGTCTCCTTCGTCAGCTTCGCAAAGGCACCGAAGCTGTACGCATACCACATGTCTCGGCTGAGGGTGGGTGTCGACTCGGTGTACGACACGCCTTCTGCCTTCGAGTACGTCGTGACGTTGGAAAGCTTCGGCACGACGCCGCGGCTCTTCTTCTTTGTGAACTGCGTGCAGAGCGGTTCAAACTGAACGATCTCCGCCATCTCCCGCACGATCATGTCCGACAGACCGGTCGGGAGCAGGTAGTCGGCGTTGCTCGACCCGGTACCCTCACCGTCGCCGGTGTTGAGTACTGCTCGACCCTTGAACCAATCCTTCAGCACCTCTCGCGGATGCTCATTGTCCGCGGCGTCACGAAGAGCACCGACAAAGCTGCGCGACTCATCGTCCAGCTTGTCGATCATCGTACCGGGCCTGGCGGGAACGGTCGGCATCAGGTTCGGCCGCATCGCCGGCGAGGCTTCGATGCGCTCCTTCACCTTCTGCTCCACGAGGTCATTCAAGCGCTTCTCTTCGGCGGCAGCACGCTCTGTCGCTGCCACAAGATCAGCGGCTTCCTGTGCCCTTGCTTCTGCAGCATCCTGCTCGGACTTGGCGCGGCGCGCGTCCATCCTGTCGAGAATGGATTCGGCCATCCGTGACGCGAGCGCTTCGGCTCGTTCATTGATAGCTGCCTCAAGTTCCTCCTTGCTGGTCATCACGGCCCCTTCGGGTTTCTTCGTCTCAGGCGGCATAATCACCTCCAGGGCAGTGCCCTCTTTCTTTGTGGGGAATCGTTACAGTTTACGACTCCCACACACTTTATTTCAACAACAGTGCAAGTAGGTCTTCCTTGGTCTTCAAGGAAACCACCGGCTCATTGATCACGATCGGCATCACAACACGGACATGATTCTCGTCCGGCTCCGTGAACACGAAACCAAACATGTCCGGATCCTCACCGTTTGCCCGCAAAGCACCACGCGCGCTGTCAACACTTCCCCGGTATGTGCGAACCCACGTCTTTGCGTCGTCCAAGGTGCGGTCTTCCTTCTTGTCGAACACGAAGCGCAAGATACGCGTGGCCTCATCCTCCGCGTCCACAACCTGTCCAACCACCGCAGACACACCATCTTCCTGGCGTAGCGTTATGGACTTGCACGAGTCTTCCACAAACAGGGCCGCGTCACGAACCGGTATTTCAATCTGCGTATCCGTCTCGATTGGTTCCCGCCAGGCCTCAACCTCTGGCTCCGGATCCGACGGCTTTACGTCATGCTTCACCAAGGACGGGACTTCAATACCCGAATCCCTGAGCACAGCCTCCAACGAGTCCAGAGAATGTCCTGCTTCACGAAGCGCTGCCATCGAATTCTTTAGCGCGAGCGGATCCGAAGGCACCGGGACAGACGAGTATTCCAGAAGCTCCGTCGCTGTGAACCGGTCCCAGATCCGACGGCAATCGATCTCCTCTGTCGCATCCGGGTCCGCTTTCTTGATGCCAACCTCACTCGCTTTGAGCCGCTTGAACTTGTGGACGATGAACCCGAGCGACCATGCGCGCAGGTACCCGTTCTCAACCATCCACCAGATATCACGTGACAGGTCGGTCTGCATATGGAACTCGGGGCGGCCGGTCCATTTGTCCTGCGATCGAGTCGCACCCTTGACGTAGTTCACATTCGGAGACTTCGCAATGGGAATGCTGTCGTAGTTGTGTGCAAACAAGACCACGGGATTCTTGCGGAAATTCTTTACGTCGAGACCCGCCGCATCCAACACACAACCATCCCGCGCCAGCTTGTTCGTTGAGAACGTCACCAGGAACGACGGTGGCTTCTCCTTGCCGTTACCACGGGTCATCTCGCTGATCTCTGTCTCCGGCGTGACGGCAATACCAACCTGGCCGTTCTGCGTCTGGATTGTCTGATGGCTTGCGTCACGTAGAAGGTCCTCAATCTTGAAGTCCTCTTCCACGAATAGTTCGGGATGGGTGAGCGGGGTAATTTCCAGCATGTGACCTCCTCCTTGATAAGTCCTGGGAGGGAATCGACCAGGAACACAAGAAGGCTGGAAAAAGTAAGGTGGGGCAGTGCCAGTTAACTATTAACTACTGGACACTGCCCCGATGGAGAGGAGCTCTTGTGAATCGTCTAGGGGTGTGGGGGCGAACCGGTCAGACCAAGGTTCGCCACGTAAAAAGCCATGCGATGCGTACGTGGTAGCAGAGACAAAACCTGCACCGTCTGCGACGCGGTCAAGCCATGCCTGGCAAACACCTCCCGGATACGGTCCAGGTCCGGATCCGACACGTCCTTCAGTATGATTCGCACCTCCCGCGACACCGCTTTCAACTTCTTAGCCGTCCCCAATGTAGCCGCCAAGTTGCTCCGCATCTGCTTCCGAATCATCCCGCGACCCGTCAGTGGTCCCTTGTACTTGGCCATTGGTTCTCCATCCGTGTGGAGGGGCGCCCTCCCCTGCGCCCCTCCGTTGCCGCTTCTGTTACGCTACGAATTGGTTCGCGGCGACAAAGGCCCGCCGCTTCTCGCCGGCGCGCTCGCCAAACAAAGTTGATGCACCGGGGTTCGTTCCGTTGCGCCAGTCCGCAACAACGGACACAGCGTTGAACGCCGCCCAAGCGGTGCCTCCGAGCCTGGAGGGTTCAAAGGCGCTGTACTGTCCGATACACTCGTTGCGAAGCGCCAGCCGCTTGTCCATCAAAGCCTCGAAGCGCTGCTTGTCCATGGCCATCGCGGCCATCCGATTCGGGTCCAGATCCTTCGCAAACTGGAATCTCTCCTCCTCGTCAAAGCCACCAACCGCCGAGAGCTTTGCCGGCATCGTGGGGTCAGGGTATGCGGCCTGGAAGATCATCTTGGCCTCGTCCGAAGTCAGCGACCGCTTAGCAAAGGCCTCGCAGACCTCTTTCGCCGCTGCCTTTGTCTGCTCAAACTTCTCCAGAAGCTCAGCCGCCACAGCCAGCTGGTCCATCGTGTCTGCCGTGTGCGGAATCCGGAACGAAACGTTCGCGGCGGCCTCCGCCATGATCTGGGTGTTCCAGCACACCTCCCGTATCGGGGTGTGAATGCAGGTTGTCGACGTGCCCGGTTGCATCGAGAAGTTGAGAGCGAAATAGCTCTCCATCGGATCCCCGCAAACATCCCACTCCCCGCTCTTGAAGGTAACGAACGCCATCGCACCGTGCTTGAGAACCGCAGCAGACTCTACCTGGTGCGTCTCCGACAGCTTGTCAAACACCTGTGCCATCTCAACATACTGGTGCAGCTTCCAGCTGTTGCTCACCACACCGAAGGCGCGTGGCTTGGGGTCGTCTGCCGTGGGTTTGCGCACCACCATCATCCGATCAGTCGAGGTGTACGTGATCCCATCCATCTCGTAGATCAGCGGTGCTTTGATTACGTCCAGTCCGTGGCCAACCTCCGCCATCGCCTCCGAGCAGGAGCGCTGTACGTCCGGCTTCCACACGTTTGGTATCCGGTGCCAAGCAGGGCCGCGGCGGTCTCGGAATCGCTCAACCTGAATCTCATGACCCATCGTTGCGTCTCCTCTCTCAAGGAAGACCCTAATGGCCTTCGACCACATACTAGTCTATGGGGACCACGAGTCAATAGTTGTTTTCGTATTTTCGTAAAGAAAAGGACGTTGAAGGGGCCCCATACTATGGGGCCCCAACACTGCTACACAGCCGCTTTGATCCTGGCCTGAACGCGCTTTCGATATTCCCGGAAGTAACGGGACATGGATTGCTCCACCGCTTTGGCCTCAGCGTCGTATTGCCGAATCCAAATCTGTCCGACCTGTGCACGGGTATCAGCAACACTGCCGTCTTTGTCATACGTGCCGCTGCTTGCACACCGGCATTGGCATACCTCCTCCGGATGTCCCGCCGCAGCGTCCGCGGGGTAACGCAGCCATGCCGCACCAACTCGGAACTTCTTGTCCGCCGCCCGGATTTGTCCATCGGCTTTCAGATGCGTTTCCCGCACGACCTGGTCGTAGGTCGAGATCCATTCCTTGTACGGAATCCCCCTGGACTCACGCAAGGCCTGAGCACCACTATTCAAGGACCCGATTGTTTCGGTCTGCGCGATGTTACGAGCACGACCAGCGGCGCCTGTCACTATTGACTCGTCAATCAGGTCGGCAATATCCAGCGGGGAAAGCCCGTCGGCAATCCCACTTCGGATCACCTTTAGAAGCTCGTCCCGGTTCGTGTTTGCGATCGTGTCCTTCCAATGCTTCTCAGCACGTTCTTCCAGTGCGTCAACGAAGGGCTTCGAGTCCATCTTGATGTCGTAGTCCTCGTCAGCCCGCACCTCACCCTCCGCTGCCTGCTCGACCTGTGCAGGTCCAACCGTCTCGGCCTCGGTCAGCGCCCCCTTTTTGACCAGGTCCCACACATGTGGTTTCATCTTCCTGTCCAAAGCCCGGGCCTCCGCAACGGGGTCCGCCAAGTAGTCGGCCAGTTCCGCCGGCGTCATGTTCGACCCCAAGGACCGGAACCCCTTCTTCTTCTTAACGTCCTCCTCGTCCTCCTCTTCCTCGACAGCTTCCTCCTCGGACTCGTCCTCCTCTTTCGATGGTGCCTTTGGTGGTGGCGCCGGCGGTTCCTCTCCCTCAATGTCAAGCAGCGGAACCTTCGCCAAACCAACCCAAGGGGTGTCGCCACGGGTCTTTGCTACCTTCGGAAGCGGGTCCCAACCGTAGACTTCCATGCGCCACTCGTTCGGGGAGATAGCACCACGTTCCAGACCTGAGTTGGCGCGCGTCAAGACCATGGACTCATCGCGCGGAACAGTCGGCTCAAACTCAACCCGAAGCTCCTCATACTTCCCGGTGCCTCGACTACCCGGGACCAAAGACTTCACGAACTTAGGAACCAGGAAAGCGTTCAGCCGTTCCTGGATCAGCATCAGTGTCGGGTCAATGTTCCACTTGGCGTATGCGTACTGGGCCGCTTCCATATTGGCTCGCGACGCGTTCTCCAGCATTCCAAATATCGCGGGGCCGGTCGAAAACACCGCCAGGATCTTCTTGCGGATCAGTTCCGACGACTGCTGGAAGTCCATCTCCGCGGACTTATCACCCCACGAGTCAAACTTCCAAGTCCCATCCAGGATCAAGGATCGACCAGCACGCTTCGCTCCAACAAACCTCCGCAGGTAGAGCTCAACAACCTTTCGCTTGGCGCGATCAAGCTTCTTTGTTTCCTCGGTGTCTCCGATCTTCTGAAGAACCACACCGGGGAAGCAGACGTTGCGGAACGTGTGATCTTGCGCCGCGTCTATATGCTCGTCAACGTTTACAGCATGAGCCGCTCCCACCAAGGTGCCGACGCCATAGTACGGGTCCTTGGTGTTCGGGTATTTGAAATGCAAGATCTGTGACGCGTCATACGGGACCTTGTCCTTGTCCCGGCCGCCCGGGGTGTGGATGTAGCCTTTGATGAACGTGTCCATCGTCTCGCCAGGAACAACACGAACCTCGTTCGCCGGCAGCGACCATAGCTCCTTGACGAATGGGTCCTCCATCTTCTTCCCAAGTTCCGTCTCGGCCATGAACCAATAACCGTTCCCAAGCAGTTCCAGGTCAACGATCAATCGGTACAGGAGCTCACTGCGCGTCGTGAACGGGTTTGGTTGTGCAAACAAGTTACACAACGGATGCGTTGACTCGAGCTCCTTCCACTGCTTGCCTACCTTCCGGAAACAACCCATCTTCGCCGCGGCTACAGCGGCCGCCTTAGCTCGGGTACAAGCAAAGACCCAGCCCAGGTTGTGGTTCATGTACTCTGTGAAGTTCTGCGGCTGTGACACACCAAGCTGTTTTTCCCAGGCGGAAGTGGTGTCCACAAAGATGGCGCTGGCCCCGACGCGATCGTAGAGCTCCAACCGATCCTTACGGGACATCCCTTGGAGAGCTTTGTCCAGAACCTCCCGCTCCTCCATGTCCAGATCGTTAGCTATGGCCGTGTCAATTTCTGACTCGGACAGCATATCAGTTGTGCTCAATACCTTCCTCGAGGTAGGACCGATTGGACTTGTCCTGGGCTTCTTGCTCGTCTTGCGAGTCCGCTTTCCTTTGGTCGCCATGCTTGAACCCTTCTTGGATCACGGCGCGTCGAACCTCCCGGCGCAACGCGGACTCCGCAACTTTAACGACGCTGTCGACAATCGCGTCAACAAGCGCCATATCAATTCTCATCCCGCGCGGCAACGCCGCTCCCGATGCCGCCTCTGCGACGGCTTCTCGTACACAGCGGCATCCTTGCACATATTCAGGATGCCTGCCTTCTCTACCCGCCATCGAAACTTCTTCAGGAGTCGCTCAAACCCCCAACGATCCTGCGGCCCATCGGGAGCCTTCACACATGCTCTGGCAACATTAGCCACTCCACGGCCCTCCTTCGTTATCATCGTCCTGCAAAGAGTAATCGACGTCATCCTCCAGGTCCTTCAACAGCTGCTCCAATTCCTTGTCGTCGGCCTCGTCCTCCTCTGGACGGGACTCAGACAACTTCTTCGAGGATACCCGGCGGCCGTTCTCCACATGAACCTCCATGGGCGCCTCCGAGATCGACCCGCCAGTGATCGTGATACCCAAAGACTCTGCAACCTCCTCCACCGTCTGGCCTTCCTCCTTTTTGACCCGCTCGCCCCAGTGCCAACAAGCCAACGCCAACGCCTCCGCGGCGTCAGGCGAATGCCCAGCACGTTTGCGATACTGATCCTTGCTCTCAATTGCAAACCGGCCACCACGAATCTCGTACATGATAGCGGTTAACTGCTTGCGCAAAATGTCCTTGATTTGGGGCGACAGGTTTTTCAGGCCAAGGGTCCCATGCTCGAGCCGAGCTCGAAGGTTCCAGAGCAACTCGGTCTTGCGATCCGTGAACCGCTCCTCCTGGTGTGCTTTGCTTGCGAACTCGACACCGTTGCAGTACTTCCAGAACGTCTGCTCCCTCCCTGTGATAGGCACCTTCGCAAACTCTTGCAGCCAGTCCACAACACCCATGCCGCCCATACCCGTTGCGTCCACGCTGACACGACGGGGATCCACGTTGAAGTCCCGGGCCGCCGAGCGCACCAACTTCACCGCTTGCGGACCGGACGTGATCGGATGCAGTTCCAGGTGCAGGGCATCGGTTGGGGTCGTAATACAGATGGCCGTGTTATCTCTACCAAAGCGTGCCACGTCCACACCCATGTACCGGTCACCCTCACAACCACGATCCAGCAAGAAAGCACGTTCAACCCACGACGATGCTATCAGCCGGTCGGTGACGTCAGCCGGGAACTCCGCGATCACGTGTCCCATCCACCACGGGTTCTTGTGCTGAGAGATACGACCATACTCTTTCCAGCAGTTCCAGTTAGTCACAGGGCCTGATGGGAACACCAGTGGCTGGCCATCGCCTACGGTTTGGTCATTCCACTGGTCCACCAACCACATGCGCGTAACAGCACCACCAATATCTTCTCTGCCGGACGTGACGTTCGGATGGTTGAAGCAACTCGAGCGCATCACCGTCCAACCACTCTCGGGAGAGAAGGCTCTGTGGAAAGCGTTACCCGACACGGTTGGGTTGCCAAGCATCACGATCGTGGATTTTTCACCCGTTGCCAACGTCTCCGCCGCTTTGATGATTCTGTCATCGACGCCGCTAGCCTCATCGATGATGATCAGGATTTCTTTGGCGTGAAACCCTTGGAACGCTGATGACTGCTCCGGCTCAATCGTGAAGTTGATTGCGACACGGTGCCCACCAATCTTCCACTCCTTCTCACCAGGCATATCATCCCGGTTGTCCATCTTGAACGTGTAGGTTGTAGCTCCGATTGTTCTGCCACGATGCGCCTTCGTCGACATTCGCTCAACGCATCGCTTCATTTCGTCCCATGGTGCCCCCTTCGCCTGGCGGCCAGTAGGTGCTGTGATAACCACAAGGGGCGGGTTTGTCTTGTTGTACTTCAGCAGTGTGAACGCCGCGGCCAGGTTTCCGGCAGTGAAGCCTTTGCCATACCCATGGCCCGTTGCCCACGCAATCTTGCGGAGCTTTGGGTCGAACACCTGCTTGATGAACGTGCGCTGGTCCTCGATCAATTTTGAGGCAAAGACATCCTCGCAGAATTTGAGCGCTCCATCCGAGCCGCTTTTCCAGTAGCGCTCCATAGCCTTTTGCCGGCGGCTGCGCGCCTGCTTGTACCCAACGGGCTCGTGCGGTTCATTCGGAAGGTGCATTGAGCGCCGTGCTCCCATCTGATGCCTCTTCGTCATCCGCCGTGTTTCCATGCAGCAAATCAAGGATTGAAACCTCAACGGCGAGGTGGCCATGGATGTCAGACGGCTTCCCTTGTCGCAGCCTCTCCCAAGCGTGTATCTCCCGCAGGGCGATCACGATAGCGCGAATATCGTTCGGGGAGATCGGTGACTTTGGCATCGGGATACGCTTATCGGGATGGTCCTTCTTGTCCTGCACAAACTTCTTGTATCGTTCCATGTAGTCAGCAACCTGGGCTCGGAGGATATCCCCGTATGCTGGCAACACCTCAGCAACCTTTTCCTGGAACGTCACAGCGTTAGCGATCGAGCGCTGCAACACGTCTTGGTACTGGTCCAGCCGGACACTGCGCTTGGCCTCCGCTAGCTGCTGTTGGCACAGCATCTTCTTATCCGTCCAGCCCTTTGTTGTCGCCTGCTTCTGAACAGCTCTTGACGTGCATCCAAAGATATTGGCGATACGTTCCATGGTCATGTCTGGGGTGTGAACGTACAGGAACTCCGCCTCGCCCCAATCCACAACGGCTCTGCGCTTGCGTTCTTTCTTCTCCATCACACAACCTCGACCAAGCTACCACACTCACACGTAACGGGAATGGGTCCATGGATACCCTTGGGGCCAATCACATCGTGTCCACAGTTACTGCACGTGCCAACAAGAGGCCGTGCATCCGGATCTGGCATCTCCTTCTTGCGCTCCGACGACATCAGCTGTTCCGCCCCAAGCTTCACGAGCTCGCCATCCGTCAGCAGACCAATCGCTGCCCGGCGCCTAAGCTTGTACATAGATGGGTTGGCGTTCTCGAATGAAGCCGTGGAGATTCCAAGCTCCTTCACGATATCCGCTGCCTCTTGCATCACAGCCACAAGCTCGGCCTCAACCGTATCGTTGGAGATACCCATCAGGTGGGCGGCCTCAACAGAAGGCAGACCGATGATGCAACAACGCACAAGGATGTTGCGTCGCAGCGGCGTGGTCACCTTCTTCAAAACGCGAAGGAGCAATTCCTGAACTTCGATTCGCTGCTGGTCCGGCTTGTGCCCAAGCTCGGCCTCCCCAATATCACCCAAGGGCCCGAGCTCAAACTTAGGCCGCTCCCCGTGTCGACACGGACGGCGCTCGTTCGTCCGGGCAAAATCGAGCGTGGCTCCACGAAGATGGAAGAGCAGGAAGGCCTCAAACGGAACACCGGACTCAGCGTCGTAGTTTCGCATAGCGCGCATCAGTCCGTCATGCTCGGAGCCGGCGACCTCGTCGTATGGGATCCGGCGCCGCTTGCAAAACTGCTTCACAACCTTCTGAGCAAAGGGGTAGTACTCCTCAACGAGTACTTCCCGCAGCTCTTTGGCTCGAGTCAGAAACCGCCAGACCTCTTGTTCACGTGGAAGATGCCAGCCCAAAGGAACCGCCTATTCGTTCAATGAAGACCCAAATAGACGGTCCTGCAGGTTCGTGGCTTCACGCCTTTTCTGTAAAGGCGCCTATGGGTGTGGTAGATCGTCCAGGGCCTCTGGAAGCGCTCCGGACACAATCTTCTCCTGAGTGTGCATGAACGCGTGCATGTTCCACTCCGCGGCGGCCGCATGATCCTCGTCCGTCTTGCCCTCCAGGATTGAGAAGATGTGTCGGAGCGCCGAGTCCAGGTACCGGCTCAACGGCATCCCCTTCTCCCAGTTCCGGTCCGAGTACTTGGTGGCACCGTTCTCAAAGTGCTTGGCCAGCCGACGAAGAGCTATCGGGCTCAGCAAGTCGTAGCGTCCCTTCCCTGACTGCCTGTCACGCACCGCGCCGGTA
>Ga0307380_10011667_pt1 | contig 10983 bp, 8 predicted proteins | sample UN3MG_FD_202239 | JGI IMG/M metagenome (GOLD analysis project Ga0307380, IMG submission 202239) | Soil microbial communities from Risofladan, Vaasa, Finland - UN-3 | ecosystem: Environmental > Terrestrial > Soil > Coastal area > Acid sulfate soil | place: Finland: Risofladan, Vaasa | collected... | reverse complement strand
TTCTAAGGAAATCTTAAGATTCTGCTCTAATTCAGAAGGAGAGTTAATAGTAAATTGAAAATAATGTCCCTTATAAGATTTAAATACTTGCGGATGTTTTTCGTACATCGTTATCCAATTTTCAAAATTCTTGCTCCACCACACCCAACACCTTACATCCTTATTTTTAAGTGATATTCTAGACACTTGCTTTCGATTGAACGGATTAACAACATCTACATAACCGACTTGAATTTTATCAAATACCCAATCCATTAAAAATGCCGGTATGTCTGTCCTACGAGAACAAGAAATTATCGGGGATTGTATAATTTTACCGAAATTGTTTGATTTACTATCCATTCTTCACTTAAACTTTCCTTATTTAACTAGTACATTAATTCTTTCTCTCACAATTTAAAATTATTCGCCTGACAAATATAATCTCATTGCTGAAACAAATAAATCCTTCTTATCTTCTATGGATAAAAAATCATCGTTATCCGTATTCGACAAATCGCTAATCGAAGATTTAAACTTCCTAATAAATAACTCATCAAAAATCATTAAGTGAGGATTTGTAAAAATTTCGCCCTCGCTGACTCTTTCTCTAAGATATCGTCTGAATATAGGATCCAACCATATTTTGAACGGACCAGGGCTATGTTCGGCCTTGTGTTTTATTTTGAATTTGGAATTAAGATTAAGAATAACGCTATAAACAGTTTCACATATTAATCTCATTTTCTTTCGATTTTCCTTAAAAAAAAAGTCAATAGGGACAGGTAGACGCATATGTAATAACAATCCCTGACCTTTTCTAAAGTTAATATGACCATATCCAAAAATAACTTTATGAAAGCCTTTCTCAATAAATATATCATTTATCATCTCAATAATTTCAGGTAAGTGTTTTGGTTCGCTAAGTATATCTTCAAATCCAGGAAAAGCGATAAAATCTGATGTGTTATCTTCTGACTGAATTAATAAAGCAAAAGATGACCGTTCTTGGAGAAATTCTTGAAATTCTTCTTCGCTTAATATATTCCAGTCACAATAAGCTTTTTTATTCATAATATCAATAAATTTGTCAGCTAAATCTGCAGAACCTTTAATAAGAACTGCCCACTTGGCGTGTTTATCCTCAGAATTTTTTTCTCCAAGTTCATTAAATTTTCCGGGAAGTTTTTGGTCAGATATTACAAATTCACTAACCAAGGGAAAAATTTTTGACTCTAAGACAGATTGCAATCCATTAAAAGCAAGGGTGATATTATAACCATACAAGATGGCTTGTTTTAAGTTAGTTTCTGGATGGTATAATTTGAAAGTTGCGCTCAATATCACACCAAAATACCCATTTCCACCAATAATTTTTAAGAAGAGTGGATTTTTTCTACCAACTTCAACCAATGTTCCATCTGGTTTCATAATCCGAATTGTTTCTACCCAATTTTCGGCAGAACCTAATTTTCCTGAAGTTATTCCACTTGCGTTCGAAGCTATTAGTCCTCCTACCCTCACAGGTAATTTAAGAGAACTTGCTGGTTGGACGGGAAAGATTAATTTGTTATCGCTTCTTAGTAGTGTGTATTTAATTAGATCTGAAATTAAAACATTTTGATTGACTCGGACGGTATTTTTTTTAAAATCATATCGAATTGGTTCTTTATAGGAGCGAAAATCGACCATATCAATAATTATACCATAATTACTATAGCCTCCAGAAAGCCCTGTTTTTCCTCCGGCAAATGTAATTGGGATATTAAATTTCTGTGAATTCTTTAATATAACTCGTAATTGGCTTTCTACCTTTGGTCTAAACAAAATGTAAGGTCTAATATGTAGATGTGATGTATCTCTTATAACGCTTGCTTGAATTAGATTTCCTACAAGCATCACATACCCCGATTGGATAGACTGATAATTGAATTTACTATCTGATACTTTAGTGGTTTTGATATGTGTTAGTTTGAAAAAACCTTCCCTTTCCATATTATTTATAAACTTATCCCAGGGTAAACGACTTTGAAGGTCTTTGATTAGAGATATTTGCTTCATAGTAAGTTGTATCTCTCAATAATTCTTTCAATCTTAAAAATTAATTTATTTAGAATTGGAGAATTCATCAGGATTGAATTAATTGTTATGATTAAAAATATTACTCATTTAATTATTTAAATCTTGTAATATTTAAGATTAATATGATTCCTACAATTGAATGGACCATCTATAACAAAGTTAAGATGATTGATCAAACTCTACTACCGCATAAACTTGAGTTTTTAGAGTTTGACGATTTTAGATCTGTCGCAAAATCTATCAAAGTCATGAATATCAGAGGTGCCCCGGCAATAGGTGTAGCAGCTGCAATGGGTATGGCGTTAGCTACGATTGAATATAAAGGATTAGTAAAAGATAAGTTTCTTATTAAAATGGAGGAAGCTGCGGATGTAATACGCAGTACAAGGCCTACAGCATCTAACCTTTTTTGGGCAGTAAATAGAATTTGGGAAATTATAAATTCTTTTCCAGACAACCCTTCAAATATTTCTGACCTCGTTATTGAAGAAGCCAAATTAATGGCACAAGAGGATGTCAATGTTAATAAAAACATCGGAAAAAATGGTGCTTCCCTATTAAAAGATGGAGATGTCGTTTTAACTCATTGTAACGCGGGATCTTTAGCTACTGTTCAATATGGAACTGCATTGGCACCTATCAGAGCAGCAATTGAAGAGGGTAAAAATATCAGCGTTATTGCTGACGAGACAAGACCAAGGTTACAAGGCGCGAGATTGACCGCGTATGAGCTACAATACGATAATATTCCTGTAAAAGTAATTTCAGACACATCGTCAGGATTGTTGATGATGCTTGGAAAAGTGGATAAGGTAATTGTAGGGACCGATAGAGTTACTTCAGATGCGGTGTTTAATAAGATTGGCACCTATCTAGTAGCATTAGCTGCAATGGATAATAAAATTCCTTTCTATGTTGCTGCTCCAACTTCTACGCTCTCACTTCACGAAACAATAAAAGATGTTACAATTGAACAAAGAGACAGTAGTGAAGTATGCAAAGTGTTAGGAAAAGTGCAAATCGTTCCTGAAGGTGTCGAATGTTTAAATTATGCGTTTGATATAACGCCCTTTAAATTAGTGACTGGTTTAATTACAGAAGACGGTGTTTTCTCACCAGAAGAATTATTAATAAAGTACAAAGTCTAAAAGAAATTAGAACGAAATATGTGATTTAACTCGGAATGATATAAAAATGAAGCTTAATGAAAAACAAAAGGATACCCTTTTTCAAATTTTTATCATTGGAGAGATCCAACTCTCAGGTTTTATTATCTATTTGATGATATCTGCGAAATTTGGCGTTTTTATCTGGACAGTTGAAATGTTAAGATCATCTTTAACTGGTACCTTCATTCAATTTCTCAGACTCATCCTTCTTATTAATGGATTAATCTTAAGTGTATACATCATAGCTTTCCTAATTCTTTTACTAAAAAGTTAATCAAAAGCAATTAGGTCTCTTAATCCCTCTAATGTTTTTGTTTTAGAAATTTGTGTTCTTAAATTAGTTGAGTCTTGAATATTTTTTGTAAACCATATTGCATTTCTTCTCAATTCCATAAACTTAAATTTCTCATGGGAAAAAGGCATCTCGATTGTATTATCTAAAAACTCATCAACGCATTCCTCGTATAAATTAAGGTATTTTCTCATTTTAAGGAAACCATTTTCGCATTTAGGCTCTATTCCCTCTGAAAAATATTGATTAATTTGTTGAAAGATTTCTGGATTTCCCATTGATGCTCTTCCAATCATAAGGGCATCAACATTAGTAAATTCTAAGAATTTTTCCGCGGTTAACCCTCCATGAATATTTCCATTTCCAACCACAGGAATCTTGACTAATGATTTTATTTTCTTTATAGTATTTAGGTCAAGGGTTGAGTCATAGTATCGGTCTTTTACTGTTCTTCCATGAACTGTTAAGAATTCAATACCTGAACGATTCACAATATCGGCTATTGTATCGATGTTATTTGTATTATTAAAGCCAGTTCTCATCTTTAGCGAAACAGGTCGTGAAGAATATTTTACCGAAGCTTTGAGCAAAGTTGTCAATATACCGAGATTCTGGAGAAGATACCCACCTTCTTTAGCTTTTATCGCTCTTTTTGAGGGACAAGCAGCATTGATATCTAAAACATCGAATTGATAGCTTTCCAGAAAGTCGATGGAACTTTTTAAAGCGTCTAAATCAGAACCAATTAATTGCACGCTTACTGGTCTTTCTTCCTCGATTTTATGCAAATATCTTAACACACTTCTGGAATGAGTTTCAATCCTTTTGGTATAAAGCATTGGAACGCACACTAACCCAATATTACCGAACTTCCTACAAAATCGCCTAAATGGCGCCGTAGATACTTGTAACATTGGGGCTAAAATTAAATTATTTTCTAAAAAGAGCGTTCCTAATTTCATTTTATTTGTAAAACATTATTCTTTTATCTTTTACATTCTATAAACAAGAATTTTATAAGAAACTTCAATTTATCTAAATTAGAAAGAATAGGTATAATATATATCACTAAAGACCTATATCACATCATAGAACAATTGCTTAAAATGTCAATAAACTTAAAGGAGTACGTTTTCAAGTTAAAACCAACTGAAATTACGTATCTGGATAAAGATCCATTAAAATTAAATAAAGATTTTATCTTTTTTCACAATAAAATAAAATTTAGGAAGGAAATTACTCAATTACAAAATCTATTTAAAGAATATACAAACGTCGCACTTCAAGCTTCTGGAATACGAGATTCGTATTTAGAAGAAAAGTTTGCAGAGACCTTTTATCTCATTATTTTTACTACTCACGAGGTTGTTAGGAAAGCTAATGAAATTATTGAACCTCATAGTCATTTCGAATTAAAGACAGGATGCTATTATCTGGAATCGACATCTGAGTACATGCTTTTACTTGCAAAAGATTTAAGCGGGTTAAAATCCGGAGTATCTACGATGGAAGATATATTTTATCAAACTTTTGAAGATTATTTCGCTCAGAAGAATCCTGATGACTATGTAAAAATTAGATCGTTTAAGCTTTTAAATTGTATTAAATAATCTACTCACTAAATTTAAGGAATTAAATAAAAAAAATTAATTATTTTACAAATTGCCACGGTTTTTGTCTTCTGAGTTTATACGCTTTATTAGCGTATTCATTCATCATCCGAGTAGAGTTGAAAAAAGCTGCTAAAGCTATAGCATTCTTACTTCTAAACAACCATTCTTCGTGGTTTAAATAAGTTGGTATAATTTTATTTTCGAGAATCTCATAAATTGCCTTCGAATCAACATCCCAATCATTAGAAACTCCAGAATCACTTGGATTTGAGTCATCAGGGCCAATTGCCCAACCTGCCATAGGATTCCTACGGTACCCTTCTAACCACCAACCATCTTGAACGCTAAAATTTAAAACACCATTTAATGCTGCTTTCATACCACTGGTGCCACTTGCTTCTCGATATCTCTCTGGAGTATTGAGCCAAACGTCACATCCAGATACTAGCATATGAGATAAATCCATATTATAATTTTCCATCATCACGACCTTCACTCCATAATTATCATAGAGATATTCACCAGAATTATAGATTTCCTTAATAAAATCCTTTCCCATCGTGTCCTGGGGATGTGCTTTTCCGGCAAATATGAATTGAATTTTGTCTTTACAGATTTTTCCAAGTTTATCAATATCCTTAAATATTAATGTAGCTCTTTTATAGGTCGCGAATCGTCGAGCAAACCCTATAGTAATAAGTTCCTCGTCTAAAAGGTTCCAGCTGTGTCCCTTCTGATAGCTAATTAGATTAAATTTATTCTCGATATGTGCATCAAATATGTCCAAGTCATCAAGAACAATTGCATTTTGAAGAATCGACGGATTTGCTTTCCAATTAGGCCATCTTTTATCATAAATTTGACGAAATGGTCGACTAACCCAAAATCCTAAATGAATCCCGTTTGTAATCGAATCAACTTCATACTGAGGAAACATTTTTCTGGAAATATCACCGTGTTTTTTCGCGACCCCATTTCTATATCGAGAAAGCCCCATCCCTAAATATGTCATGTTAAAATGACCATCATCATTCGCAATTTTTCTTATTTCCGAAGGCATCCTATTTCCAAAAACTTTACTAACCAAATCTTGATCAAATCTATCGTGTCCTGCTGGTACAGGAGTGTGAGTGGTGAATACAACCTTATCCCTTACTTTGTCAAGATCTCCGTTTAACATATTATACAGTTCCACAATAGAAAAAGAACCATGTCCTTCGTTTAGATGGTAGGTTTCTATGTTGTTGTATCCTAGAGATTTTAAAAGTTTCACACCTCCAATTCCGAGTATCATTTCTTGTACAATTCTATTCCAACGCGATGTAGAATCGTATAAGGAACCCGTCATTTTTTTCATCCAATCTTCGTTGCCTTCAATATCTGTAGTCAATAAGTAAATCGGAAGAATATGACCTGATTGACCCATTACTCGGTATAGCCAAGCAGATACTAAAACTTCTTTATCTTCAATTTTTATCTTTATTGGCTCGTCAACTTTTTCAAACTCATAGAAGAAATTCCATTCAATTTCCTTCTCATTCTGTTCGCCGAGTTCATTGAAAAATTGATAAAAATAGCCCGAGCTGTAACATAAGCATAAACCTACCATGGGTATTTCTAAATCGGCTGCCGATCTTACCGTATCACCAGATAATACTCCCAAACCGCCACTGTAAGTTGGAATACTTGAATCTACAGCGATTTCCATAGAAATATATGCAACTTGAGTGCTATCTTTCAAATCTTTGTCAATTTCCATAATTAACCTTTTCTCTTCTGGGTTTTAAATTTGAATTATGATTTCTCTAATTTAATACTATCTATATTATTTTTAAAATTCTTGTTTTAAAATCTTATGTTAAAACGATTAATATGTAAGTTTTAATTTAGTATGCATTAATTTAGGCTTAAAGTCAGGGATTGTCGGGAAAATAATAAAAAGATATTAAACCATAGCTATTTTTCATCAAGTTTTACTGTTGGACTTTCAAGATTGATTTTCTTTGAAATTCCGTGAGGATCTAATCCTTTAAGATTTAATCCATCTAACTTTTTCATAAATTCTTTATTTTCAAAATTAGGAATTTTATTTATGAGATTTGGTTCAGGTAATGAATTTATTAGATGTGGATTTAATAATGTATTATTTTTAGTGAGGTATTCCTCACTTTGATTTTTGTTTTCAATATGGTTTTTAAAGTATGGATTTTCTGGCCTTATGTTTTCGATTTTATCAGTATTTTTAGCTAATGGAGTGTTAGGGATCGTAGATTTCGATATTCGGCAAATAGGGCAGTTATTATTATCCAATCCATGTATACATGACAAAGTTAATCACTATTTTTAATTTGGTTATTGAATTGTTTAAATTAATTTTATCTTATATTATTTTTTATAATAAAATATGAATAAATTTTTCGGAGATGGTAATGAGCGATAATTTTCTTAAAGAAATTAAATCTCAACCTCAAGCGTTAGAAGATACCTTAAATTATATCGTAGGCGAAGGCAAACCTCAATTTTTAATAATTAGAGACTTTATAAAAAAAGGAGGTATAACTAAATTAATTTTTACAGGGATGGGTTCAAGTTACATTAGTTCATACTTGCCTTATTATATTTTAAACCAATACGGAATTGCTGTCGAAATGCGAGAGGCAGGAGAATTCTTGTTTAATACTTTTCCACGAGTTAAGCAAACATGCTTTAAGGATACAGGAATCATAATAATTTCTCAGTCTGGTGAATCTGGAGAAATCAGGGAGCTCCTAAGAGATATTAATGCTATATCTATAGACGACAAACCATTAACGATTGGTATCACTAATAATCCCGATAGCTATCTTGCTTATATGACCGAATTACAAATTTTCATGAATTTTGACGAAGAAGTTTCAGTCACTTCTAAGAGTTACGTTTGTACTCTACTATTACTTTATGTAATGGCTAAAACAATTATAGGGGAATTTTTTACGTCCGAAGAGGAAAAACAAGGAGTAGAAGAGGTTTTAAGGGAAATTAGAGACTTATTACAGGACCAAAAACAAATTAACAAAATATGGAAAGATCTTGTCCCAACATTTGGAGAAAAGATTGATTTTTTAGAAATTCTCTCGAGAGGATCTTCACTTACAACAGCTCACCAAGCAGCTTTAAATTTTAAGGAAATTGTTAAATCTTATTCGGAAGCAAACTCTATATCGACTTTTAGGCATGGGGGCATAGAATGCTTAAATGAGAATACTAACATCTTAATTCTTTCGTCTGATAAAGAAAACTTTGATTTGAATATCCAGTTTATTGAAAATCTAGTAAAAAAATGGACATTTGGGAGATTATTACATATTACTAATCAAGAGTTTGATGAAAGAGTAAAAAAATTACATGATAACTCGAAGATATTCACATACAAGCACGGAATAAAAGATCCGCATCTCGCCCCTATTATGGAAATAATTGTTCTTCAATTATTGTTTTACAAAATTGCAGAAAAAAAGGGGATTGTTCCTGGGATTTTCCTATATTCACACAAAGTAACTAAAGATGTATAGAAAAATTAAGATATAATCTTTAATTATGCGTAAATATCATTTAATTCTTTTCTGTCATTAGGAAATATGGAGACACCCGCTTCATCACAATCATTTAAACATTATCTTTTTTTTTGGTCAGGTCAGCTTTTTTCGTTGCTGGGTTCTACTATTGTTCAATTTGTAATAATTTGGTGGATTACGGTCGAAACAGAGGATCTGACAATCATCTCAGTTGCTTCTTTCTTCTCATTTCTCCCTCAATTCATTTTTGGGCCACTAGCAGGTGTTTTTACCGACCGCTGGAACCGCAAGCTCATGATAGCCCTCTCTGATTTTTTTCAAGCTATCACGACTTTAAGCTTAGTATTATTGTTTCTTTTTGATATTCAGCAAATTGGGATGATTATTTTAATAAACAGTATTAGAGGATTATTTCAAGGATTTCATTGGCCCGCAGTAAACGCTATAATTCCTTTAATGATACCAAAGAAACATTTAAGCAGAATGAACGCTATTAACTATATTTTCACAGGTTTAGTTAATACTATGGGACCCGTTATCGCAGGTACTCTCCTACTAATCCTACCAATAGATCAAATTTTATGGGTTGACATTCTGACTTTTTTATTTGCTATTACACCTCTTTTATTAATAAGAATTCCTCCACTACCTAAAAAAGAAAAAATCAGAAAAGAAAAATCATATTTTGGAGAATTTAAGATAGGTCTTAAAGCTATTAAAATTGTCCCTGGACTCCTTACATTGCTTTTTGTTGCAACTATTTTAAATTTTTTAGGAACTCCTTTTAGCACCTTAATGATATTTTTTGTAGAAGTAACTCATTTCGGGACAGTAGAAAATACAGCGTTTGTTTTGGCTTCTATCCAGGCAGGAATGTTCGTTGGGGCTATAATCGTCGTCATAAAAAAAGTCTGGAAAAAAAAAATATTAATAATCTTTCTTGGCATCTTTGTAGGGGAAATCGGACATTTAATATTAGCTTTAGCACCTTCACGTAATTTTACAATTATTAGTATAGGTGGTTTTATCTTTGCGTTTATTGTTCCTTTTGTTAACACCATGTTTCTAACGATTCTGCAGACTGTAATACCTCCAGACAAGCAAGGTCGGGTCATGTCAAATGTGATTACGATTGTTACTTTGGTATCCCCGTTAGGTATGATAATATCAGGGCCTATAGCACAAGTAATTGGTATCGAGGTTCTTTTTATTTCGAGTTCGTTGTTGAATATCATTTTTATTGTAATTGTTTGGATGTTTTCTAATATCAGAAACACAAATTATGATAGAGTATATGAATTTGAAGAGAAAAGTAATAATTGAAATAGTTTTTAAAAAAGGTCTTTTTAATTATTTTATATATTCCAATATTAACTTTTTTTGAAAAAAGATGACAAAAGCTATTATACTATCGGGAGGATACGGAACCCGCTTACGACCATTATCATGCAGCATACCAAAATCTTTAATGCCAATCGTCAACAAACCGGTTATGGAGCGACAGATTCTTCTTTTAAAGTCAGCAGGGGTTAAAGAAATCGTTCTGGCGGTGAGCGTAATGGATGATATTGTTAAAAATTATTTTAAAGACGGTTCCCAGTTAGGAGTTAGAATACACTATACAGAAGAAAAACATCCTTTGGGAACTGCGGGGGCAATTAAAATAGCTGAGTCCTATTTGGAAGGGGAAAATTTCTTCATGCTAAACGGGGATGTGATCTTAAACTGCGATCTAAATAAAATGCTAAAATTTCATATAACTAAAAAAGGTATTGGAACTATTGCTAGTAAGCTTGTTGACGATCCTTCACGGTATGGCGTGCTAATAGAAAATAAGGATACTCACCAAATATTGGAATTTCTAGAAAAAGACGAATATTCTCCTTCAAACGGCAAGGTTATCCCCATGCCTATCAATGCCGGAGTTTATCTATTGGAACCAGAAATTTTTACTTATATTGAACCACATAAAAAGGTATCAATAGAGAGACAAGTATTTCCTATTGTAGCAAAAAAGGAACAACTATATCATCATCAAATAAGTGGTATATGGAAAGATATTGGAAAGCCATACGATTTACTCGAAGGTAATATGATTCTAATGGTAGATTTAATGAAAAATTTAGAAGCTAATGTTAAGAATTTAATAGATCATTCTGCTGACATTCACCCTAGCTCAAAAATTTATTCACCTTGTACCATAGGTGAAAATGTTGTAATTCGAGGAAATAGTACAATTGGTCCAAATGCAATAATAGGAGATAATGTATTTATTGATAGCAATGTCGAAATCA
>Ga0307380_10011665_pt1 | contig 10984 bp, 3 predicted proteins | sample UN3MG_FD_202239 | JGI IMG/M metagenome (GOLD analysis project Ga0307380, IMG submission 202239) | Soil microbial communities from Risofladan, Vaasa, Finland - UN-3 | ecosystem: Environmental > Terrestrial > Soil > Coastal area > Acid sulfate soil | place: Finland: Risofladan, Vaasa | collected... | reverse complement strand
CATTTCGAGTGCTTTTTGAAATCAGGCGAACAAATCAAGCTTGATCAGGGGCTAGAGGAGATTCTTGCCAACCCACCCAAGGAGGGCGAGACGAAGGGCGTCGGCGTTAAAGTGACAATGGACCTCCCGGAGGGTTTGATCGAGGAGTTCGAAGCAGAGTTGGAACGCGTAGCGGAGCAGCTCGGGATGGCGTAACGCTGAAGTCGGCCCCGGGGGGCGGCATGCTCGGAGGGGGACGTGTGGCTGGCCCAAGCGTAGCGCGGCCATGATACGTTGGAAGGTATGAGGCCGGGGCCGCAGCGACGAGATAGCAAGTACAAGGGGTGCAAGCGTTAGGGGGAGAAGGGCGACGCTGCCCTCAAGTCGACCTTCATGCGTACCGGCGACATTGTCACGTGAAAGCATGCCACGCAGCTGAAGTGGTGGGCAATGCCCACCCTACCCGAGCTACGAGGGCTTGACGCTTGACTTTCGGCTTTTTTTGGCCGGCTTTTGCGGCAGGCGGCCGTCGTCGTAGGCTTGGACGAGGCGTTCGTACGCCGCTCGGTAGGCCAGAAAACGGACATGATACTCGGCCCGGTGCTCTTGGTCGGGGGCCTTGTCCGGGTGCCAACGCTGCGAGATCGTCCGCCAGGCTTCCTTGAGCTGTTCACGTGTGGCGGACTCGGGGAGGCCGAAGAGCTCGAGGGCGTCGGCCTCGGGGAGCTTGCGGGCGCGCCGCCGAACCTGCTCCACCACGACCTTCCGCTCCGACTTGTCCGACTGTCTGAGCCAGTCCCAGTCCCACACGTCCGGCAGCATGGCCCCGAAGCTGGAGCCGACCACGGTCATGAAGCGGGTGAACGGTTTGCCCTTCAGGCCGAAGACGCCGTCCACAAACAGGCCCGTGGCAGCGGCGACCTTGCCGCTGACGCGCGCGGCCTTGCGGCGTTGGGCGGCGCGCTTGCCGCGCAGCAGCGGGGCCACGTCCTCGCGCCAAACCCGGCGGAGAAAGCGTCGCAGGGCCTGGTTGTCATCCGATCGCGGGGCGGCCAAGTTGCGCTCCTCAGTGTCGGGATTGTGGGGTCGCGACGCGACACGCGCGACCCTTTGTTTATATCATGCCCGGGCCGAGACGGGCAGCACATTTTGTGAAGTTGAGCTGCAAGCATGCTGCTGGCGCTGGGACTGTCATTGATCGCGCAAGCCGAGACGGCCGCGGTCCGCCTCGACGCCGTGTGGATGCTGGCCGGCATATTGGCCATCGCGGGTTGGCTGGCCCGTCGGCGCTTGCCGCCGGGGATAGGTCCGAGCCTGATCGTCACGGCGGTCAGCGGAGCGGCGTTGGTGAGCGCAGCGGCCGGCAGGGATGAGGCCGTCGGCCGGGCGTGGCTGGGGCACATTCTTACCGCGCTGGCCATTGGGTGGTACGTGCTAGGCCGCGCCGTCCGACAGTGGACGGTCAAGCCGGGTCGGCGTCCGGCCGCCGATCGGCGCGAGCTGTGGCAACAGGTCCTGCTTCAGGCGGCCGTGGTCTGCGGGCTGGCGGCGGCGGCCAATGCCGTGGTTTTCCCGGCCGACGCATCAAGCCATCCAGCAGGCGGCGTGATCGACCTGCTGCTCTTGCTGCTGCTGGCGGCGGCTTGGAGCCTCGATAACGGTCCCTACGCCCGATACGCCTTACTGGGCGTGCTGGGCTGCCTGGTCGCGAGCTGGGTCCCCGGGCGCTGGCTCGAAACGCACCACACCGGGATCACGCTCGCGATGGTCGTGGTTGCGGCAGCCGGGCTGCTGGCTGTACTGGCGACGGTGCTGGCCTACTGGACCTGCCGACGGCGAGTCTGGATCGAAGACCCACAACGCCTGATGGACCCGCCCGCGCGGCATATCGGCCTCCATCGCCTGGTGATCGCCGGCTGCGGACTGGTCGGGCTGGGGGGCGTGCTGCTGCCAACGGTGGGACTTACGCCGGTGGCGTTGGTGCTGTCCGCACTGGCATGCCTGACGGCCGGTCATCGGCGGCGTAGCGACGCGATGTGTGAGCTGGGTATAGTGCTGCTGGCGCTGGGCATCGTGACCGCCGGCTCGGCCTGGGTTCTGCCGGGCTGGGGCGGGGCCCTGCTGGGCTGTGGGCTGGCGGGGGTGTACCTGCTGTGGTTGGCGCGGTTCTGGGAACAGCAGTTGCTGGAGGTGCGGCCGTGGACGACCGCCGGCCGCTTAATACCCGTCGCTCGCCGGCTGGGGTGTGCCGCCGCCCCCGCCTGCTTCGGGCTGGCAGTGGGCGCAGCTCTTTCCGCTGGCACGCCGACCGGCCAGACGGTGTGGCGATCGGCCGTTACGGCGGTGCTGTGTCTGCTGCTCGCATCGATGCTCACACGCAATGCCACCACGCACGGCAGCATAGCCGCGGCAGTTGGGGCGTGTCTGGCGGCCCTGGCGGCGGTTGTTCCGACTCGGCAGGTTCTCGTCGAGCTGGCCCACGTGAACGTGTCGCCGGTAACGCTCGTGGCGATGATGGGGCTGCTGCTGGCGGTGCGGACTGCCGCCAAGACAGCACCGGAACGATGCCGGGCGACCTTCGCCGGCTTCAGCGGGGCTGCGGTACCGGCCGCGGCGTTTCTTGCGCTAGTGGTTCAGGGTGCTGACGGCCAAACGGTCTTGGCCGCGGGTGTTGCCGGGGTGGCGGTGATACTGACGGTCGTCGCACAATACGCGCGCGGGCGGACAGGGGTCGGTGCGTCGCCGAACGAGCCGTCGCGCAGTTGACCACTGCTTTGGAAGCGGCCGGTTTATGGAGAAGTGTCCTTAGACTCGGGCGTGAGCGGTTGCGAAAAGCGGAGCGGAAGTCCATCGTCCGGTGATGCTACAATGAGTATGCCACCCCGGCCGTTTGCCAACCGACTAGCCGACCACCGCGCGGTCGAGATTCCCGCGGAGCTCAAGGGCGACGCGCGGGTACGTTTTGTGGCCAAGGTCGCCGCCGCAGCCCAACGACAAGCCGCCTTGGCCAACCAATGTGACGCCGTGCTGCGCGTCACCGGCGACATCCTCGAGCAGGACGGCCGCATCCTCATCCCGCATGAGCCGGCCGCATCGGCCGATCCGGCAGCAGTCACGTCCGCCACCGAGCGACCCGAACTCGAGACGCTCTGGTGGCTGAGCTGGGCCGGCACGCGGGCGTTGTCCGCCACGGCCGCCGAAGGGGTGCCCCACGGCGGCATCCAAATCGGGTCGGTGTTCCTGGACCAGACTGGTCGGCTGAAGCTGGGCGATTTCGGCCTGGCCCCGGCGTTCGAGGCGGCCTGCGGCATCGACCCTCGACGGCACGTGCTCTGTGAGACCGGCGGGACCAGGGAGGTTGCCGGGCGGGCATTATCCGGAACGTGGCATCTGGGCAGCGAGGACGAGGCGTGCGAGTACGGCTGGATCGCGCCGTATTTTGCTCATGAGCTCCTGGAGGGCGCCGTCCGGCTGAATCTCAAGTCTGATCAGTTCTCGCTGGGGGTCTTGCTGTTCCTGTGGGCGACGGGGACCCATCCCTACGGGGCGACCCTGTCCGACCCGAGCCTGATGTGCTACTTCCATCTTGAGCCGTTCGCGCTCGAAGACGAGCGGCCGGATTGGCGGGAATGCTTTGAGCGGCAACGGAAAGATTTCACCCAGGACGCCGACCGGCCCGTGCTCGCCTGGTCCGAGCTCGTGCGGAAGATGCTCGCCAGCGACCCGGGGGAGCGGTTTGCCGACCCGGCCAAGGCCGTACAGCTCGTGCAGGAGTTCGTGCCGCCGGCGTGGGCGCGGGCTTCCACCGCAATCAGCGACGCGCTTCGCCTGCTGGACCAGGGCGAGGTGCTCGCCTGCCTCGAAAGCGTCACCCCGTGGAAGGACGAGCCCTCGCTCCCGGAGACATGGCGTACGCAGTTGGCACCCTGGGTCGCGCAGATCGACGCCCAGAAGGAAGCGATTGTCCAACAGAAACACCTTGAGCAACGCCTGGCGGAGGGGCACGCCGCGCTCGACAACTTGGAGCTGGAGCCCGCCCGCGCCGCCGCGCGCGAGGTCATGGAGTCCGCGGACGACGACGCCGCGTTACGCCGCGATGCCGAGGAGCTCCTCCGATTCTGCGATGAGCAGGAGCAGTTCATCCTCTCCGGGGCGGACACGCTGTCCCAGCAGTACCTGGAGTCGGCCCGGGCGGCTTTGGGGCGGAACGAGTTCGAGGAGGCGCGTCAGTGCCTCAACGCGATCCTCCAAGACCCCGCCACGCCGAGCGCCCGCGTGGCCCGGGCCCATCAGTTGGCCGCCGAAGTTGAGCTGGCCGAGCAACGCGTCGAGCAGCGCCGCAGCCAAATCGCGATGGCGACCGAGGATCTACGTGAGGGGCGCTATGCCGCGGCCGGCCAACGCCTGGAGGCGGTGCTGACCGACGAGCAACTGCCCGAGAGCCTCACCGCCCAGGCCGGACACCTGCTTGAGGACGTCAAGCAAGCCCAAGCGCGTCGCGCCGAATACGCCGCGGCGTTGAACCAGGCCCGGGCGGCCTGGGAGCGTTCGGATCTGGGCGCCCTTGAGGAGCGGCTGGCAGCGGTCCCGGCGGACTTCGCCGATCCGGAGATCGCCGACGTGCGCCGCGACCTGTCGGACCGCTGCGAACCCTTGCGAAACGCGTTGGAACACAAGGGGAGCGCCGAAAAGCTCTTTGCCGCGGGTGACACGCGGGCAGCGCGGGCGAAGGCGGAGCTGGCGATTGGAGTGGTCGATCTACCCCAGCGTCTAGCGGACGAATTGAACGACCTGATCGCCCGCTGTAACCGGGTCGAAGAGCAGGCCCGCCAAGCCGCGCTCGAAGCCGCGCGAACCGCGCTGGACCAGGCTCAACAGGCGTACGAAGCCGCCGATGACGCAGAGTGCCGGCGCTTGCTCGAAGACCGCGTCCTGAAGACCGAGAACCTTCCCGATGACCAGCGCGAGCAGGCCACCGGATTGCTCCGGGCGTGTGCGACGCTGCGGGCGGCGAAGGAGTGTCTCGAACTTGCCGAGTGGCGGCTGGGTGAGGGCGATTCCGAACAAGCCCTGGGCGTTCTCGACGGTCTGCCGCAGGAGCCGCTTCCAAAACGCGTCACCGCCGAGGCCGCACAACTGCGTGAGCAGGCCGAAGCGGCCCGGCGGGAGTTCATCCGTCAACAGCAAGACCAATTGAACAAGCAGTTCGAATCGGCCGTCGCCGCACTGGACGAGGGGCGGCTCGGCCACGCCGAGGCCGCGCTGAACAAGATCGCGGACTCACGGTTCGTGACGGATGACCTTCGGGCTCGCGTCACTGAGACGCGGGCGGCCATCGCGCAGCAGCGCCCGATCGTCCCTGCGTTGGAGGCGGCCAAAGCGGCCCTCGGCGCCGACAAGCCCGACTTGGCCAAGGCCCGCGCTGCCCTCAAACGCCTCCCGCCGGAGTTGCCGGACTGGGCAACCAAGGGTGTCGCCGCGCTGCGTCAACGGGTAGAGGAAGTGCAGCGGCAGCGTCGCGAGGCCGCCCTGCGTCGCACGCAGACCGCCTTGGACGCTGCGCAGCAGGCGTTAAGCGCGGGCGATGTTTCCGCGGCTCGGCGTCAGTTGGAGGACGTCGGCGAAGGGATTGGCCTCGATCCCGCCCTGGCCCAGCGGCGCGAACAGCTTTCAGCACAAGCGACGAAGCTTGAAGAGCAACAGCGCCGTGAGGCCGCCCTACGTCGCACGCAGGCTGCTTTGGACGCTGCGCAGCGGGCCTTGGACGAGGGTGACACCAGCGCGGCTCGGCGTCATCTGGGCAACGTGGGCGAGGGGGTCGGCCTCGAACCCGCCCTCGCCCAGCGGCACGAACAGCTCTCCACACTGGCGACGGAGATTGAAGAGCGGCAACGCCGCGAGACTGCTCTGCGTAACGCTCGAGCCGCCTTGGACGCCGCGCAGCAGGCACTGGACAAGGGCGAGCTGGCGTCGGCGGGCCGACACTTGGACGAGGCCGCCGAGGGGATCGGCTTCGACGCCACGCTTGCCCAACGTCACGAACAGCTCGCCGCGCTGGCCGTGCAGCTCGAGCAGTGGCTGCCGAAGGTGGACGCGCTGGCGGGTGCCTTCGAAGCAGGGCAGACGGCGCCGGTCTACCGCGACGTGAGCAAGCTGCTCAAGGACTCCTCGATTCCCGCGTTGGCGGCCGAACGTTTGAGGGGTCTGAAAGAGCGGGCCGAAAGGCGCATCGCCGGTCGGCGCGCGCAGATCAGTGCCGATCTTGGCAAGCTGACAGCGGAGCTGGAACAGCGTGGCCGGCGGGCAAAGCGATTCCCCGAACGTATCGGGACTATCACGGGCGACCCGCTGGCGACAAGCGACCACAAGAACCAGGCCGAGCAATTACTGCAACGGTTCGAGGCGCTCCCGCCCCCGAAACGCTCGCGCTTGCCGATCGTGGTGGCAGGATCGATCGGCGTGATCGCTATGGTCTGGGTGGTGTTGACCCTGATCCCTGGTGGGCAGGAGCCGGCGCAGGTGCCGGTTGACCCGACTACGCAGCCGCTGTCCGTCGTGGAGACCACCGACGCGGAGCGGATTGAGGCAGCGCTGGCCAGACTCCAGGAGGAATTGCAGGAGGCGCGGGTTTCCGCGGTCGCGGCCGGGCGTCTCACACCCGATTGGCGCTTGTCGTTCGACCGGTCGGACGGCTTCCCGACGACTCTAGTCGCCAAAGACGAAGAGAGCGGCGATACCAAACGTTTGGCAGACCTTGCGTCAGCCGATGAGCTGGCGCGCTTGACGCTTACAACGGAAGTACGGGAGACGCTTTTCCCACCTCCACCTCCCCCACCTGGACCTTCGCCGGAAGAAATCGAAGCGGCCCGACAGAGACTGCAGGAAGGGGTGGATGCGGCTCGAGCGGCGGCGGAGCGCCCCGACAAACCGGCGCCGCGTTATGTGATTCGCTTCGATCCGGCAGATCGAGTGCCCACCGAAGTCCTCGCCCGCGACGAGAGCAGCAATACGGAAATGCGCTTAGCGACGATCGGGGAAGACGAGTTGGCCGACCTGTCACTGCGCGACGAGTGGCGCGAGAAGCTGTACCCTCCTCCGCCGCCACCGCCTACCGCGGAGGAAGTGGCACCGGAGTACCTCCGCGCGCTGCGGGCCGCGTTGCCGGAAGGAGTCGCGGCTGAGGAGCTGAAGGCAAGCGGCGCAGACCAGTACCTGATCGAGCTGAATTGGAAGGGCCGCAATCTGCGCCCATTCTCGCCGGTGAGCTTTGACCAGGCAGACGCCCGCTACTCGCCGGCGGTGGAACAGGTGGTGCCTCATTTCCGGCTTCAGATCGACGCGCTCCAGACGCTGATTGAAGCGGAGGGCCTGACGATCGAGCTCGCTGCGGCGTACAACGGCGCGGTGAGGCTTTCAAAGGAGGGGGCCGACGCCGAGCTGCTGGAAGTTGACGTGCCGACCGGCAGTGTGACGCTGGCGGTCGCGGCCCGGCTGGCGGGCGATCCGCGCCCCCAAGCCCGCTTCCGGTTCCGCGGACGCCTGACCGACCACACGTTCGAGGCCGACGATGAGACCAGGTCCACGTTCGCCCGGTACCTGCAAGAAATACAGCAGCATCAGTTGACACCGGCCGTTCAGCACGCCGCGGCGGAGCTGGGCGTGCCGAAGGGTGCTACGATCAGGGCACCGGATGACTTCGCCGGCGGCGAGCAGGTCACGTTCGCGCTTCATATTGCGGGCGATCGGCTGCTGGCCACGCTGCCGCTCGCGTGGAATGCTGAAACGCTTGCGTACACGCTGGATCGGGACCGCGCGGTGGAGAGCATTCGCACCGCGCTGCAACGCCTCGCGGGTGAGGACGCCACACGCGATCGTCTAGCTGAGAGTTGGCCGAGCATTCGGGGTTTGTTGGCTCCGGCAGCCGGGGCAACGGGGTCGGAGTATTTCAGCAGGTGTCAACTGCTCGGGCTGGCGCCGCTGAAGGATGAGTCCGCCGAGACGTTTGCGGTAGCCGTGGAAGTCACGGTCGGCCCCCGGGGCGCGCCGGCCGCGGAGCACCTGCGAATTCCGGCCGGCCTGCGGCTGGTCGAAGGGGTGCTCGGGTGGGACATGTCGGCGTTGACGGCGGAAAGGTCGGAAGCCAAGGCGGCCGTCAGCGCATCGCTGCGCGCCCTCGCGGAAGACAAAGGCCTTCGCCAACGCCGACAGACCGAGGCGCTGCGAGCGTTGGCGGAGAAACTCGCCGTGGCAGCGGAGGCGTTTCGCGGGCAGAGCGGGCCGCAAGACCTCAGCGCCGAAGTCGCGGTGGGAGGCAAAACGCGGCGGTATCGCTGGGAATGGGACGCTGCCGCGTTGAAGTACGGCGATCCTACTGAGACGACGCCGGCGGCGCCGGCAACGCTCGAAGAGCGCCTGGCCGCGCTCGCTGCGTCGGACCAGCCGGACATCGGCGCGTTCGTGGGGGCACTGGGCGACGTGGCAACGAACAAGATCGCCCGGTTCGGGGCCGGCAGCTACCAGGTCGCGGCGGAGTTCCTTGACGCAGGCACGGACCCGCACGCCCGGCTCGTCGCCCTCAGCCGGGGATTGCAGGCGTTGATCGCCCCGAGCCGTAGGGTAGACCCGTTCCCGGTTGTGTTCGTCGAGCACTTAATGACGCCCGAGCTCGTGTACGGCCTCGGCTGGCAGGTCGCCACGGACGCCGACGACGTCATCACCGCGGTGACGGCGACGAAGGTCTGGCAAGTCATACCGACGGCCGACCTCATGGCATATTCCAGACCGGCCGCGTTTCGAGAAATCTATTCCACGGACGAGTCGCTGGGCGAGCGGCTGCTCGGGCAGGCGTTCGGAGGCAGGCTCGCAGCATCCGCTCGGCCGGGCAAAGGTTCGTTCGGGGTGGTGATTGCACCGGACGGGCCGTTGTGGCTCACGCGTTGGGAGCAGGTGCGCATCCGACCGCGGGCGGTCGAGAATCTGGACGCACGCCAGGCCGCGCCGGTGGATCAGGTTAATTGGCTACGGGACATTCTGGCAGCGGCCGAGCCGGACGGGCCGGACTCCAAATGGCGTCGGGCCGGCGTGTGGTGCGTCCCGACGCTGCCCGGCCGGTGGCAGGGAGGCACCGGCAACATCCGGTTGAACCTCGGCGTTCTCGTCTCCGGCAAGAAACCCTACCAGGCCGAGTTCATGAAATCCGCCAGCGGCGAGCTGTTGTTCGCGGCCATCGAGGATCCAACACTGGTCGGCGACTTCGCCTGGTTCGACTTCGTCAAGCGTGTGCGGCGGGGGGATATCGGCTACCGCTTCTGGGACCGCGGTTGGGCGAGGTCCTGGGAACAAACGCCGTTTACCAGCTTCAGCCTGATCCAAACCGAGCCGTAGACGTCCGGCGCGGCGACGGAGTGACGATAACCAGCCTCACTTGCTTGTCGCCCGGGCACGTCCACCTATAATGCCGGGTCAGGTACGAGGGCAGTTATGGCGCGGCTGCCGCGGGCCGCCCAGGCTGATCCCTATGGTTGTTGCCGTACGGCAACTGTGCGGTCGGTGGCGGTAGTAAGCGGGGGTGGAGTCTGACATGCCAGAAGAAGACTTCGAATTACGCAGTATCGCCTGGTCGAAGAGCTTTCCCTTCGTTCGGCTGTTCCGGACGTTCAAGCTGGCCATCGACATGCGGCAGTTGACGCTGGCGCTGGCCTGCGTCGTGATTTGTTATTTTGCCGGGCGCGTGCTCGATCGGGTCTGGCGCGCGGCGGACGCCGGCGTGCTGAAGACCCCCGAGGGTCCGGTCCAGACCGAGATTGCGGCATACGCGACACGCGACACGCGCCAGTTCGACAACTGGAAGCTTCAGACCGAGCGAAGTCACCAGCGGGCCGACGTCAGGGCCGTGATGGCGTGTACTGCCGTGAGGAGAGCGGACGAGGCCGAGTCCCAGTTGGCGACGCAACCGGCCCAGAGACTGCTCGAAACCGAAGCGCACGAACAGGACGTCGCGGAGGTTCGGACACTGATCGACGACCGACTCGCGTCGCTGCTGGACGCCGTCGACGCCGACCAAAACGCCACGTCGTCCGACAAGCAGCAAGAGCGTGAGGACCTGCGGCGCAAGGCCGACTACCTGCGGCTGGTGCTGGCCGGATGCGAGGACAGTAGCCTGTTCAGCCCTTCGGAGCAGGCGGCGGCGGTGGAGACGTTTGCCGATCCGGGCAACCCCGACGAGCAGACGCGGATCCGCTCGGTCGTGGATCGACAGCGCGCCCTGAGCGAGATCGAGAAGCGCGAACCCGAGGGACCGTTCGCCGCATTGCTCGACTACCAGATGCACTGCTTTGCGGCAGCCATCCAGGGGGTGTGCACGGGACGTTGGGGCTTTTCCGGCGGGGCGCTGGATGCCGAGCCGGCCATGCTCGGCAGCGTCGCCTCGGCCGGCAAGGGCCTGCTGTGGTTGATCACGCAACGGCCCTGGTACGCGGTTATCTACGGCATCATTCTGCTGGTGGTGTTCTCGTTTTTCGGGGGGGCGATTTGCCGCAGCGTTGCTGTCCGCCTGGCGCGCGAGGAGAGCGTTGAGCTCCGCGCCGCGCTGGGCTTTGCCGGCCAGAAGTTCTCCGGCCTGCTGCTGGCACCGATCGTGCCGGCGGGAATCGTGGTGGTGGGCGTGGTGGTCATGTTCCTGGGCGGCCTGGTGGGAGCGATTCCGGTCATCGGCGAGTTGCTGACCGGGGTGTTCTACGTGCTGGCGCTCTTGGGCGCGTTTGCGTTGGCGCTGATCGTGCTGGGAACCGTGCTCGGGTTCAACCTCCTGTGGCCGACGATCGGCGCGGAGGGGTCCGACGCGTTCGACGCCGTCCAGCACGCGCTCGGATACGTCGGGCAGCGGCCGTGGTACGCGGGGTTCTACGCGTTCGTGCTGCTACTCTACGGCGGGGCGTGCTTCGTGATGCTGCGGCTGATCGCGCTGCTGCTGTTCAAGGTGACGCACGCGGTGAGCGGAGCGGGC
>Ga0307380_10011663_pt1 | contig 10985 bp, 11 predicted proteins | sample UN3MG_FD_202239 | JGI IMG/M metagenome (GOLD analysis project Ga0307380, IMG submission 202239) | Soil microbial communities from Risofladan, Vaasa, Finland - UN-3 | ecosystem: Environmental > Terrestrial > Soil > Coastal area > Acid sulfate soil | place: Finland: Risofladan, Vaasa | collected... | reverse complement strand
AAATATCTCTCCCTTACCGCTCCAACATATTCTCGTATACTGCTCTGTGTCATGCTGCCTCCTTTAGGTAACACTATTTTTGAGGCAACAATACCATTTTCGGTAACAATAATTATGAGTCAATTCGCGGGCTTGACACTCATATTGCTAACAGCTACAATATTTTTGGTGCCGAGGTAGCTCAGTCGGTAGAGCAGCGGACTGAAAATCCGCGTGTCCCCAGTTCGATTCTGGGCCTCGGCACCTAGTTGGAAAGGAAGCAGCCATAGCTACTCACAGCTCAGAGAGGCTTTCGTAAAGGATACGGGGATTTCATACTTCGTGAGAGCCGAAATGGAACGCACCTTGGTTGAATTCGATATCTGAAGCTCCCTCTCTCATAGACTCCTCGGCTACCCCTTTGGCGTTTACCCAATACTGCTCGTCTTTGAAATCAGACCAAAGGCATTCTGCCGTTCTTTTTACACAAATGTCCACTGGCATAGGTATCGCCTATATTCGCGAGGAATTCCTTTGACCTCGTGTAAGCGTTCAAAAACACCCCCCGATGTTCACAGAAATTTCGTCCCTGAAATACGCCGCTATGTTATAGCCGCTGGCCTTTTGGCTGAGCTGAAGCAAACCCTTGATGAGTTCCTCGTTCATCTTGCATAGCACCGTAAACTGCGAACCAGTTACAGACAGATGCTTTACAATAGCTTGACTTTTACTCAAAATACTGAAAAAAGTCTAAAAAGGGCTTGGCTTTTTGGTCAATAGAGTGTAAAATTATGCCAGTAGTCGTATTAGCGAGCACAAAGACTTGACTTTTTAGTCAACGGAGTGTAGAATTATGCCATTAGTCGTATTAGCGAGCACAAAGACTTGACTTTTTAGTCAACGGAGTGTAGAATTATGCCATTAGTCATATGAGTAAGCACAAAGACTTGACTTTTTAGTCAATATAGTGTACGCTTTGCCGAACAGCGAAATTCTTATGCCGCGGTCAGGTCGCACTCAGAAAAAGAGTGGTCTGCTAATAGGAGGGGGAGGAGTTAGAATGATAAAAAGTTTAGTGAACAAAAGAGCCTCCATGGTAGCAATGGCCCTTGCTTTAACCTTAGCTATAGCTGCCTCGCTATGGTTTTCCGTACCGGCTCAGGCGATTACGGTTACTTCCACTATTCCATCGAGTATGTCTGCCGACAGCACTTATAGTTTTGATGTCCAGATTGATATTGAGGCTGGCGAGGCAGTCAATATAGATGTAATCGGGGTAATTATTTTTGATTTAAACGACGCACCGGTTAGACGTGTCTTTTTTACCCCGGATGGCACTATAACCTACCAGCAACCTAGTGGGTATGTTGTAAGCGTTACCCGTATCCTACCTGGTTACTCTGGCACCAGCGATCTTTACGCCTATGGCTTTGGCTATGATGTAAATCTAGGCTTTGGCTATTATACGTATGATCCAGGTACTGGCGCCGGTTATGGTTACGGTGAGGGTTCGTCAAATACAACACAGCTAAAATACCGGATAACAATAAACACTGCGGGCATGGCTGCCGGCTCGTATAAGGCTCTAGCTACCGTTGAAGTCCCGGGTACACTTAGTTTCACATCACAGTATTACCCGCTCAACGTTACTTCTGCTCCTGCGGGGCCAGCCGCCCCAGAACCGGGTGTTACCGATGTATCCGATGTTGTCGATGAGAACGGTGTATTTACTGAAACGGTAACCGCTGAATCTGAAGACGGAAACGTTGGCATCACCATTGATGAAGGCATCACCGGTCTCACTGAGGCAGGAGAGCCCCTTAGTGAGATTAGTATAATTGAGATGGAAGAGGAAGACGTACCATCACCGCCAGAAGAAGGCCATGTAATCGGTGTGACCTATAACATTGGCCCAGATGGGGCTACCTTTAGTGATGATGTAACCCTTACCTTCACCTACGACCCGGATGACCTGCCCGATGGGGTCAATGAAGAAGACCTGGTTATAGCTATATGGGATGAGGATGCCGGTGAGTGGGTAGAATTGCCCTCGGTGGTTGACACCGAAAACAACACTGTTACGGCAACAGTAGGCCACTTCACCGCCTTTGCCATTATCGTACCGCCAGTTGAAGAGGAAGCAGAAGTAGCAGGAGTAGAAGAGGAGGAAGAATTAATACATATGGTACCAGAAGAGGAGGAGGAAGAAGTACCGCCAGTAGTTGAGGAGGAAGAAGAGGAAGAGATAATATGGGGAGAGGAGGAGGAAGAAGAGGAAGAGATAGCACCAACCAGTAGTAGAGGAGAAAGAAGGAATTGCCTGGTGGGTCTGGTTGATTGTGGGGCTTGCTTCAGCAGCAGTGGCCGGACTGCTTGTATACTTCTTATGGTGGAGGCAACGTTTTGCCTGATTAGCTAGCGGATGAGCGACTGAAAATAGAAAAGGCACCATCAAAGCCAAATGGTGGTGCCTTTTAATATGCAAGGCCGGAACCGAACTTCACGATGCTTAAGAACAGGTTCGTTTCACGACGGGGCAATATTTTGCCATCTGGCATTATTTGCCTCATCTATTGACAATTGTCCACAAATGGTTTATAATATCCCTCGCTTCATATTGCATCATATGAAGCCGTACTTAATATACCTTAGGGCTAAGACATTATGGAGCAGTTTAGTAAGAAGATGTTGACAGTTGGCGATAAATACGTTATCATACTGGTTTATTGTATTAGGTGAAACTCTGCTTAGTATAGATTGCGGGGTAGATGTTAGGGACAATGTGAGTAATCTGGGGGAGCTTCTGGCGCCGCTGAATGTGAAGTATGTGCTCCTGGTTCACGAGGTGGATTACGCCAGCTACGATTTTCTTTACCAGCAAGAGGACTTAACAGTCGAGCTTGAAAAACCAGGTATAACCCTGTTGAAGAACGAGCACCCCACAGCGAGAGCCTACGGGGTTAATAGTGTAGTCTATATCAATAGCCTGGAGGAATAACTAGACTTGAGTACTAAACAGGACGTAATGGAGCACCTCTATGTTATAGGGAGTGGACCAAGCGGCAATAGCAATACGCAGATGGAAAAACTCACCGTTATAGAAAAGAGCCCGGCGGCATATCTCATTGGTGGAACTTCTCAAAAGTATACCATCGTCACTGTGCCCCAGAATATGAGTACACAGTGCTGGGAATATAATGACAACACGCCACCGCTCCAAAACCTTGGGTTTGTGCCCGCCTTCACCTCATCTCCTGATGGAGGGAAAATAGTCTATACCATGTTTACCATGTATATTTGCCTGGCTATATTATCTCAACGGTGGCGATGATAGTGCTGATGGCAGCCTACTTCAATGGGGGAAGAGTGGCAAAGCTTTTTCGCCGTGGTAAAAAGGTAACCAAATAAAAGCCTTCTTTCAGACACTCATATCATATAAGTTGCACCTTCAGCCAGAATCTTCTTCCACACACGTATCTGGCTCGGGTGAACCTCAAACCGGCTGGATAGTTCGGCTGTCGTCTCCTCACCCTTTAGTGCTTCCATGGCTACTTTGGCTTTGAACGATGGGCTGTGCTTCCTTCGATTCTGTTTCGTGTCCTGCTCCTCCTATTCTGTCTCTGTTATTTTGGGAGCAGAACCCGCTCTTAATAACCTGTCCAAAATTCGGGGATCACCTCACAATTTCTCATGCCTCAGTCATCATAAACGAACTCGTCGCACCCCTTTTGACAAAATGTGCCATTGTTAAAGTGGGGGAGACTAGCTCTTAGTCGTTTTTTGATTTAAGTTCAGCAAACCCGGTATAGCTTCAATAACTATACGCCCTTTATTAAGATCAATGGATTTTACCACATCCTCAACGGCAGGAATAAGAATCTCCCCCCCATCCCACTTGACTACATAGTTATCGTTACTCTTTGCGGTTAGAATTTCGGTAATATTCCCCAATAGTTCTCCTTGGGTTGTCCACACCTCTAGACCAATGAGTTGAAAATGGTAATACTGCCCCTCAGGCAGAGAATAGACCTGACTATGATGTATTTCTATAGGTTGTCCCCATAGCTGTCGAGCCGCTTCAATACTATCAATTGCATCAAACTTGATGATTACTTCCCCTTTACGCCACTCAGCGCTGTCAATAGCCATTGGCTGCCGACTAATATAGACTGTTGAAGAAGAGGCAAAGCGTTGAGGGAAATCAGTTATTACCTTTAGCTTACCCTCGATACCCCAGGGGGCTAGAGCTCGACCGATAGTTATAAATTCTAAGTCGGATGATTTCATTACTACTCAATGGCATACAGGTTACCATCATGTGAGCTTACGTAAACCGTGCCATCGGCTACGGCCGGGGATGAAGTGATTTTGTCCCCGGTGAGGATGTCCCAGAGCTTCTCGCCAGTGGTGGCATCCACCGCGTATAGCCTGCCATCTTCACTGCCTACATAGATGGTAGTGCCTAACAGTGCCGGCGAGGAGCTTATTACACCCTCGGCTTCGAATTCCCAGCTCTTTTGCTGGCTCCGCAGGTCTACGGCAACTAGCTTGTTGTCCGTGCCTATGTACAAGGTGTCGTCCGTCACAACGGGAGATGAATTAGCTACTTCGCCTACCCTGAGCGTCCATAGAGAGCCGGATTGGGGTGGGGGTGTAGGTAACGGCAAACCGAATGCCCACAGTTGTATCCAATAGGGTTTGATTTCATGTTCCCAGAGCCAAGTCCGGGCATTACCGTCAACAGCATGTAGGGAACCCCTATGGTTAATGAAATAGACAATTTCACCACTTACTGCCGGGGAAGAGAAAACCGGATAGTACGACTTAAATTGAAGGCGAAGCCTTCCGTCCCGTGCATTTAAGGCGTAGAAGAACTGGCTCCCCGACCCCACGTAGACGATGCCGTTAGCCACTGCAGGTGAGGAGCTAACCCAACCATCTGCTTCGAAGTCCCACAGCTTTTCTCCCGTTACCGCGTCCACAGCGTAGACATAATAATCACCATCACCAAAGTAGACTACACCATCTGCCACCGCCGGAGAAGACTTGATGAAATACTTAGCCTTGAAATCCCATAGCTTCTCACCGCTATGGGCGTCAAGCGCATATAACCTGCCGTCGTTTGAGCCGAAGTAGACCACACCGTTGACAATCGCCGGCGAGGACTCAACCCAACTGCCCGTCTTGTATTCCCAGAGTTTAGCCCCAGTGGCTGCATCCAGAGCGTAGAGCCTGGAGTCCTGTGAACCGACATAAACAGTACCATCCGCTACCGCCGGCGATGAGTGGATTGGAGCGCCTGTAGAGAAAACCCATTTCACCTTGCCTGAGGGCAAGGTGTCACTTGAGCCAGTGGCGCCGGAGTGACTCAGGTCATGGCGAAACATAGCCCATTCCCCGGGGAGGGAGTTGGAATTTACACCCTGAGGCGGCTTAGACACTATGTCGGTGAAATAGTATAAACCGGCGTACACAGCAGAAGCTAGGATAAGGGAAACAAGGCTGATAGTGATTGCCTTAATCACCCTTCTGCGCTTCAAACGGAACCGTCTCCGTTTTAATACTCGCTCCAAATCCTGAGAGGATACCGGATGAACCGAACGAAGTGCTGCCCCCCAACAATATTTACAGAACTTTGTTCCTGCCGGGTTGGGATTATTGCACACGGGACATATAACCCAGAACTCGGTTTCAGGCGCAGAACCCATTAATAACCTCTAACTGTTCAGTGAAGGTGCTGCCTACTCCGGATAGGTTACCTCGGGCTCATGCTTGCCTAACTTAGCAATAGTAGGCTTCCTCAGATTTATTTACATTCCAGAAAGCTCTGCATGATTACCCCTGGCAAATCTAATTATCTGAGTTACTTTTAGATAATCTCAAGGCTAACTCTGGTACCTGCTTTAGCTGCCTTTACTCTGATTAAGCTACGTATGGCTTCAGCTATCCGGCCTTGCTTACCAATAACTCTCCCCTTATCGTCATCGGCAACCTGCAACTTAAGCAATATGCCTTCCTCAGTCTCTTCCTCAGTGACTACCACATCATCAGGGGCATTAACAATTGATTTAGCGATGAATTCTACTAGTTCTTTCATGTCTTCTCCTTGATTGTTTCGGTTTGTTCCTCACTTGTTTCGGGTTCTTCTGTGATGTTAGCTTCGAGTTCCCCCTTGCTTGCTTCGGACTCTTCTATAATGCCAGCCTTGGTTTTCTTCTTGCGTGCTTTTGGTTCTTCTGTGATGTTGGCTTGGGGTTCCTCCTCACTTGCTTTGGGTTCTTCTGTGATGTTGGCTTGGGGTTCCTCCTTGCTTGCTTTGGGTTCTTCTATAATGCCAGCCTTGGCTTTCTTCTTGCGTGCTTTGGGTTCAGCTGCGATGCCGGCCTTGATTTTATCCTTCCTTGCTTCGGACTCTTCTATAATGCCAGCTTTAGCTAATAATCTAGCGGCAGTATCTGTCGGCTGAGCCCCTTGCCTGAGCCAGTTTAGTGCTTTTTCTTCATCTATAACTACTGTTTCTGGGTCAGTTAGGGGATTGTAGTATCCAATAATGCTAATAAATGCCCCATCACGAGGAGCCCTAGAATCAGCTACTACCAGCCGATAGCTCGGCTTTTTCTTGCTGCCTACCCTTCGTAATCTAATCTTTACCATTTCTTACCTATTCTATCTAGAATTGTTTATAAGTTATTATGCCCTATAACTATGTGGCTGTCAACAGTGGCTGGAATAGCCCATTTATCAACCTTATCCCCTTAGATTTCTATTAAACAACCCATCCTCTCTGTAAAGGGAAGAATTAGTTCGGAGGAGCAAAGCCCCTTCACTCCTTTCTTGATTAATGACCTCTTTGAAATATAGTTGTCAGAAGATTATACAGTCGCTATAATCGTTGTATGAAGGTAGAGAGTTTACACAGCTGGCAGGTTAGCACCACTCAGGCTCTGGAGATACAGCAGAGACTGGCAGAACAGGTGTCTAAAAGGAGTGAGGTTACTACTCCACGTTTTATAGCTGGTGTGGATATATCAGTGGGGAAAGGAGAGGAAATAGCTACCGGAGCAGTGGTCATCTTAAACTACCCCGAACTTAGAGTGGTGGAGACACAAATAGCTCAAGATAAGCTTTGGCTTCCTTATATTCCAGGACTCTTATCGTTCCGGGAGTCACCATTAATACTGGCGGCTTGCCAGAAACTTACTATTGCCCCCGACCTTATCCTCGTTGATGGTCAGGGGATTGCCCACCCCCGGCGATTAGGGCTGGCTTCTCACCTAGGGCTCTTCTTAAATACGCCAACAATTGGTTGTGCCAAGTCTCTACTATGCGGCAAACACGAAGCGCCAGGGATTGAGCCAGGTAGCTATACTGAAGTAGTAGACAGGGGCGAGATTATAGGGGCAGCTCTACGAACCCAGCTCAGGGTGAAACCCGTTTATGTCTCTATAGGTCATAAGGTTGACCTTCAAACTGCCATCCACTGGGTCATGAATTGTTGCCGCGGTTACCGCTTACCTGAGCCCACCCGGCTGGCCCACCTGGCAGCTGGAGGGAACCTGAAGCCAGAAAGGGACACTATAGTGCCTAAAGCCAGCTATTAAGGAAGGCTTTTGGAGTAAGAACTACGGAGATACCAGATGCAGGAGTTAAACGACAAGTTAAAAGACCTACAGGCTAGAGTAGCTATGGCACTGGTGCATCTTTGACATTGCCTCAAGAGAAGGGAAAATCACCAGGTTAGAGAAAGAGTCAGCCCAGCCTGATTTTTGGTCAGACCAGTCTAAGGCACAAAATATCATGCGTCAGTTGTCTGAGACGCAGAAGTTGGTGCAACAGTGGCGGGGGCTGGAGAAAAGGGTAGCTGACATTATTGAATTAATCCCTTTAGCCGAAGAAGACACCTCACTCCAGGCAGAGATTCAGTCTGAGATTGAAGCCATAGCCTCCCGGCTTGATGAGCTGGAACTGGAGTTGGCTTTCAGTAGTGAGTATGACGCCAGGAATGCTATTCTGACTATTCATGCTGGAGCCGGAGGCACCGAATCTCAGGATTGGGCGGAGATGCTACTAAGAATGTACCTTCGTTGGGCTGAGCGGCGTGGTTATAAGGTTGAGATTCTAGATACTTCCCCAGGTGACGAGGCCGGGATAAAGAGCGCCGTTATCGGGATTAGCGGCGATTACGCCTGTGGCTATCTAAAATCCGAACACGGTGTTCATCGACTGGTTCGTCTTTCCCCCTTTGATGCTGACCATGCCCGGCATACCTCCTTCGCCCTGGCAGAGGTTATGCCTGAAGCCGAAGCCAATGTTGATGTCAAGATAGAGCCTGATGATTTGAAGGTCGAGACATTCAGGTCCAGCGGACCAGGAGGGCAACACATGCAGAAGACAAGTAGCGCTGTTAGATTGACTCATCTGCCCACGGGATTGGTGTCTACCTGCCAGAGTGAGCGCTCTCAGCACCAGAACAAAGAAAGTGCCCTAAAAATACTTCAAGCTCGCCTGTTAGAGCTGGAGTTAGCTGAGCGAGCTGAAGAAAGGGCTAAACTTAAGGGAAAGCGGGTAACCGCTGGTTGGGGTAACCAGATTAGAAGCTATGTCCTCCAGCCGTATAAGATGGTAAAAGACCATAGAACCAACTATCAAACCGGTGATACCGACGCAGTACTGGATGGGGAATTAGATGGTTTCATAACTGCCTACCTCCGTTCCAGTATGGGTAAGGAAGGATGATTAAGAAGGCTGGTATATTAGCTCTAGTTATTTGCCTGTTTCTGAGCATACTGAGTCCCATCTCGGTTCAAGCCCAGAGTGGGCTGACGATATTAGATAGCTCAGCTCAGGCAGAATTCCCTTCCAGTCTCAGTTTCAATCTGTCAGCCGAGAGCGATGTTGATATTACTGATATTCGTCTCTGCTATACCGTTGACCGGGTAAGTTTTGCTCAGGTAACCAGTGAGGTCTATATTGAATTCGCACCCGCTACCACTGTTGATGTTGAGTGGGCTTGGGATATGAGGAAAACGGGCGGGTTACCCCCCGGGGCTGGTGTAGATTATTGGTGGGCAGTGGAGGATGCTAGCGGCAGCCGGATTGAAACAGCTCCGAGCCGAATTCCCTTTGATGACAATCGTTATGCCTGGCGCAGTTTAACTGAGGGTGAGGTAACCATATACTGGTATCAGGAAGACGATTCCTTCGCCCAGGAGATAATGCTATCGGCTCAGCAAGCCCTGGTCCAGCTGGCCGAGGATACCGGTGCCGAGCTTGAGAAGCCGGTTAAGCTCTATATCTACGCCAATGCCCAAGATTTGCGGGGGGCAATGATTTATCCTCAGGAATGGACAGGAGGGGTAGCCTTTACCAGATATGGCATTATAGCCATTGGCATAGCTTCCGATAACCTTAACTGGGGGAGGAGGGCAATTGCCCATGAGCTGACCCACCTAGTCATACATCAGATGACACTTAATCCCTATAATGACCTACCTACCTGGCTTGATGAGGGTTTAGCCATGCATACTGAGGGAGCGTTGGGTCCGCAATTTACAACCTATCTTAATAAAGCAATAGCTGAAAAAAGTCTCATCTCGGTGCGCAGCCTATCAAGTCCCTTTTCGGCTTATGCTGAACAGTCTTACCTTTCCTATGCTCAGAGCTACAGTTTGGTTGACTTTCTTATTAGCAATTACAGACAGGCTAAGATGCTTGAGCTACTTCTTACCTTCAGACAGGGTAGTAGCTATGATGGAGCCTTGGAGAAGGTTTATGGTTTTGACATGGACGGTCTGGATGTCCTGTGGCAGGATTATGTTACTATGTCAGCCCAGTCGACTGAGGACAAAGGGAGGCACCCGGCACTGATTGAGACATTAGCCACCCTAGCTACAGCCCTTCTCTTGACACTAGGTCTGACTACTAAAAGTTGGGCATGGGGGCGAAGCTGATGAAAAAGTCGTTTACCATCCATGATTTGCCTACTTCTGAGCGCCCTAGGGAAAGGTTACAGAAATTTGGGGTAGAAGCCCTGTCGGCACAGGAGATTTTAGCTTTAATTTTAGGTCGCGGTATTGCTGGCGAGTCGGTGATGATGACCGCTCAGAGGCTGCTAAGTCAATTTGGCAATCTCAAAGGAATTGCCAGCGCCTCGGTAGAGGAACTATCCCAGGTGAGGGGGATTGGTATTGCCAAGGCGTCTCAGATTAAGGCTGCTTTTGAATTGACTAACCGGCTGGAGGATTATTCAGAGGCCGGAGACAAGTCCTTGGTTAAGACCCCTGATGATGTAGTCGGCGTGGTGAGGAGCAGGCTAAGGGGTAAAAAGAAGGAGCACTTCCTGGCACTTCTGCTGGATACGAGGAGTCAGCTAATAAAAGTCTCCGAAATTTCAATTGGTAGCCTGGATACTAGCATTGTCCACCCCAGAGAGGTATTCAAGGAGGCAATATCGGCCAGTGCTGCCTCAGTTATTTTTGCCCATAATCACCCCTCAGGCGACCCTGAGGCTTCAGAAGACGATATAGAGCTAACCAAAAGATTAGCCAAGGCAGGGGAGATTATGGGCATAGATGTCCTAGACCATATCATTATCGGCGGCAAAAACTACCTGAGCCTGAAAAGGGAGGGATTGTTTTAAAATGGTTAGATGTCCTAACTGCGGTCAAGAAACCAGTGGTAGCAACTGTCAGTGGTGTAAGTACCCGATATTGAAGGGTAGGCAAGAGGAAGCCAGAAAAGCAAAGAAACAGGCTGTCATAGCCACCAGAGAGAAGGCTAAACAAGAGGCTAAGGAGGCCAGAAAGGCAAAAGAGACCGAGAAGCAGGCAAAGAAGGAGGCGGTGGTAGCCGCCAGAGAAAAGGCTAAACGAGAGGCTGGGGAAGCCAGAAGGGCTAAAGAGGCTGAGAAACAGGCAGAGAAAGAGGCTGTGGTAGCCGCCAGAGAAAAGGCTAAACAAGAGGCTGAGGAAGCCAGAAAAGCAAAAGAGGCCGAGAAGCAGGCAAAG
>Ga0307380_10011660_pt1 | contig 10986 bp, 3 predicted proteins | sample UN3MG_FD_202239 | JGI IMG/M metagenome (GOLD analysis project Ga0307380, IMG submission 202239) | Soil microbial communities from Risofladan, Vaasa, Finland - UN-3 | ecosystem: Environmental > Terrestrial > Soil > Coastal area > Acid sulfate soil | place: Finland: Risofladan, Vaasa | collected... | reverse complement strand
CCATCATTCCAAATAGCTCCAACTGCTAGAGTAGCTCCATCAGAACTTAAGGATACTGAATTGCCACTATAATCAACAGCTGCTACTCCATCTATGTCTTGTCCTAGTTGAGTCCAGGTACCTACTACATTTTCATACACCCTAACCTGACCATACATGAGACCATTTGGAGCTAATCCAGCTCCAATAGCCAGAATAGAACCATCAGTATTTAAGGATACTGAAAAGCCACTTTGATCATCTTGCGCTTCTCCATCTATGTCTTGGCCTATTTGAGTCCAAGTGCCAGCTACATTTTGATACACCCTAACATGACCAGAATTAGAGCCATTTACGCCATTAGCTCTAAGAGCTCCAATAGCTACTATAGAACCATTAGCACTTAAGGATACTGAGTAGCCACTATAATCACCAGTAGCTCCTCCATCTATATCTACCCCTACTTGAGTCCAAATACCTGAAAGATTTTCATACACCCTAACATGACCTCTATCGTCATTAGGATCTCCTGTTGTTCCATCATTTCCCATAGCCCCAATAGCCAGAGTAGATCCATCAGCACTTAAGGATATTGAAGAGGCACTTAAATCACCAGCTGCTTCTCCATCTATGTCTTGGCCTATTTGAACCCAATTTCCCGTAACATAGCAACAGCTGCCATCATCAACAGTTGCTGTAGGATCATAGTTATCTGCTGTTGGGTCAGTACAACCTAAAATAGGATAAATACAAGAACCATCATCTGTATTTGCTAAAGGATCATAGTTATCTGCTGTTGGGTCAGTACAACCAAGTACTTCAGGTACACAACAAGAAGGACAAGGACATGTTACAGTTGGATCATAACCTGGTTGTCCTGGTATTAGATAATAGTTAGTTGCATTAGGATCCATACAACCGTATATACAAGGTATACAACAAGAAACACATGGAGTGGTTGCATTAGGATTGTAGTTAGATGATCCTGGATCCATACATCCAGTGTAAGTACAAGATCCATCATCATAAGTAGCTGTAGGGTCATAGTTATTTGCTGCAGGATCAGTACAACCTAACCAAACACAAGAACCATCACTACACATTACTGTAGGATTGTAGTTAGATGCAGTTGGTTCCATACATCCATATGTATTTGGAATAGGGACAAGTTCTGCTGTGCAACCTGTTGTATTATCTACAACCGTAATTGTTGGTGTTTGTACACAAGGAACAAATGTAATTACGGCTCCTTCTCCTGGATCATATGTAATACCATTATATGATGCAGTTACTGTTAAATCTTGACCAACTGGAAAATTTGGACAATTAGTAAAATTATAATTTATAGTATAAGTACCTATAGTCCAATATCCTCCACTTATAAGACCAAGGCTAGGATCATTTGCTGTTAAAGTAGTTGATGTTAGTTGTTGAACATAAGCACCATCACAATAACAACAAGTTGTACCATCATCACATGTTGCTAAAGGATCATAGTTCATTGCTTTTATGTGACAACATCCTGGTACAGAAGTAGTTGCACTTGTACTGCATGATTCACAAACAGTTACACAACAAGAATTAAAAGATTTAGGAGAAGGACTCTTCATTTTTTTATTGCCACCTACTTTACTTAGCGGTCTTTTTTAATTTTATTTTTATGGATTTGTAGTAATATAAATATATGCTGATGAACATCCTGTTCCTATACCTAATACACTAAACATATATGATGTATTTGGTATTAATCCTGTTACTGTATATGATGTTGATGATGTAGGTATTGTTGGAGTTATATTTGTCCAACCTAAAGAAGTAATTGTTTTAACTCTTATTTGTAAAACTGTTGCTGAGTTATTTACTCCAAGTGGATCCCATGTTATTTGAACACTTGTATTATCTACAGTTCCAGACATAATATTTAATATTTCATTACCTGATGTAACACATGATGGACTAATAATAAATTGAACTAATTTTTGTAATGTTGCAGATAATCTTTCACCTTTTTCAATTATAAAACTACTTGTTGCTGATATTTCAAATTCTAATTTATTATCACAATTAGCAACACAATTTTCACAAGTTAAATCTTCACATTTTTCATGATTACCATCTCTACAATTTTTACCAGTATAATTACAAGGTGTACTTAAAGAATGATCACCACACCCGCAAGTTAATTTATTGCAATTTGTTTGTCCACAAGATTTACAACAATTTCCATTACTTGAATTTGAGGACTTATCAGGAGAAGGTATTTGTGCCATTGTTTTTTAATTTATTTTTTAATTTTTATAATCTTAAGCACAATTAGAAACTGGTGTAGTCCAAAATGGTCCTATTGTTGTTCCTCCTACACCTCCTAAATATTGTGATATTACAATTTCTTCTGCACATAAAACATAGAAACGATTATGTGTAAGTTCATAAATAGAATGACCTGATGGATTAGAATATGCTCTAACAAGAGGATCAAACTGAACTCCTGTTTTATTCCACAAATCATAACAATTATTTGAATTTGTAATTGCTTGAACAGCTGTTAAACAAGTTGCGCTACTTGCATAAAATGTATGTATATCTACCATTCTAGTAACTGTACTAGTATTTGATGAATTTATTTGTAATTCTTTAACAGCAAGTCTTAAGTCATTAACTAATCTTATTGTTGTTGTTAATGCTTCAGCTATACTAGTTGGATTTTGAATTAAAGGTGGAACAAAACTAGATTGTTGACTGACTGGTTGATTTAATGGTAAAATATTATTAGGTGTTGTTGTTATAGCTGTAAGTACTTTTGAATTATTACCTAAATTATCAGCAGTATGTCCATATGCTACTTCTAATTTATTTAATAAAACCGCAATTGGTTGTTTAGTAGAATTTTCTTTATCTACATAAACTGATTTTAATGTTGGATTTATATCACCTTTAGGCATTGCTTTTACAGCAGCAACATCAACATTAGCTTTTTGTATTGACTTTGCTAATAATGCTTGCTCTTCACTAAAATCACAAAATTCATTCATTAATGCTGTAATTATACTTTCAAGTGTATCAGGATTAGTTAGACCACTAGTCGTCCAACAATTTGGTACAGGAAGTGCGCATGCTAATGTACTTCTACAATCCCATATTTTACCTTCAGAATCAGATCCAGAATTATTTATATTATTTATAATTAATTGAATAAGTTCTGTTTCTGTATAAGCAGGTCCTCCATTTAAAGATGTTTGATCAATTAAAGTTAAATCTATACCTGTATTATTTCCTTCTTGAAGAATTACAAGTTTATTACATAATTCTGCTATAATTGCACTAATACTATCTCCATTACAAATATCTACACATGGTAAATCTGGTCCTTGCCATATTACACAGTTAGAAGATATTGGGTCACATGGACCATTTTTTTTATTTATAGGAAGCATAAATTTTATTCTTTATATTATAATATACAAAACATTTATATTTTATACAATTATTTACTTTATTATTTATTGACCATTACGTAGGATTACATAAAAATGGATCATTATAACATGCATTTATTTCATAATTATCATCCGACCATACCATACATCCAGTACAATAACAACAACTACCATCATCAACCGTAGCAAGTGGATCATAATTAATTGCTGGAATTCCAGTTTGATAAGTTGAAGCAGACGGACCGCCAACACTAGCACCACCCCCGTTTATAGGAAGTTCATAATGAAATATACCTAAATTACATGTAATTGTTGAATAATCAATACCAGCAGCATTTAATCCTGTCCACCAATCTTGTGCAGTAGTTGCACCATACGTTCCAAAATCAGGATGTGATTGTATTTGCCCATTATCAATACAACCATATACTGGTGCTACTTGTCCACAACAAGTTGCAATATCATTTTCACAAAGTACTTGAGTTGGATAAGTTCCAGGATTTCCATTATTATCTTCTACTGTAACTACTTTATTACATTCACAATCATTATAACCTGTACATTGAGGAGTAAGAGGAACATAATATACCCAGTTATCGTTAAGACCTGGGCTATATGGATCAGTATTACCATTTATAGCTGCATGCATAGTTTGAGTCCAAGTAAAGTTATGACCAAGATTAGGAACAATAGTAGATATTTGTGTACCAGGACAAGTAGATGAAGGACCAGTTGGACTATTATGCCAAGTAACATAATCATCCCATGTAGGAAATACATAACCCGAACCATAGGTAGTAACTTGTAAAGAGGCATAACAACTATTAGTGCCAGTATTTCCTAATGGATTTATTGTACTATAACCAGCTATAGTGTATAATGGCATTGTATTAGCATTAATAGGAACTGTATTTAGTGTAGATACTGGACAAGGATTAGGTGCAACTCCTGATGGAACAAAATTCATCCAATTACCATTACTACCATTTGGATTTCCTACACCTGTTACTTGTGAGCCAGGTGCTGTGTTCATTTTCAAAGTTGAAGAATAATCATCTGCAAGGGCTACGTAAAATAGCTCTACATCCATATTAGAAGAACCAGAAGGTTCATAAAATCCAGTAGAAGATACATTTACAACATAATTATTCATTTGATAATTATATAAATCTATTTCATTATAATCATATCCAGCTTCATAACATTCATAATAATATATACAACTATTATCAGAACAAGTTGCTAATGGGTCAAAATTACCTGCTATAGGATCCATACATCCTTGAATACAATAGTTACAACATGAATCCCATCCTGGATTTTGTATATAGCCTGGAGCATTAATTAATTCCATATTACAATCATATTCACAAGGTGCACAATATGAACTTGGTAATGCTAGAATATCTTTACAACCTGCTTCACAACATTCATCAATACTTGTTGCATCTGGGTTATAACAAAAATATTTATAACCATTTGGAGTACCAGTAATTGTACCAGTAGTAGTGCATGGATATGAACAAATAGTACCGTTTTGATTTACTCCATCAATATTAGGCCATAAACCTACTGAATCATCCATACAGCCAAATATTAAAGGTGATTGATTTATCATAACTATTATTGTATTAGTACACTCTTTTGAATCTGTTACTATTAATGTATATACACCGCCAGCAAGACCACTTATAGATGCTGTACTTGCTGTATAACCGTTTGGTCCTGTCCAAGAATAAGTATAAGGTAATGCACCATTACTTACAACTGTTGTAATACTTCCATCATTTAAACTAGCAGAACTTGCATTAACATGTGTTTCAGTAATAGTAATACCTGGATTACAATATAAACATGTACCATCATCAACAAGAGCCATTGGATTATAATTACTAGCATTAGGATCTGTACATCCATTAAAAATTTGTACAGGAGAAACATATGTTTCACAAGAAACTCCAGTTGGATCTTCACAACATCCAGGAGGACATTCTTCTTGTACAACTATTTTAATTATTTGTTGTCTACAAGCACCTTCTGTTTTAATACATAAACAAAAATTTAGTATATGATCTTTTTTTATTGATGCATTTTCTATTTGAAACTTTAATCTTCCAAATTCATCTGTTTTACCTACAAGCCCTCCGTTTAAATAGATAGGATATTCAGGAATAGCAACATTATTTTGATTTACTACATTTATAATTATACATTCTGAATCATCACATATAGTACTTATTTCACCGTCATCTGTTATCATTGTAGTTAATCCACAATTTGTTGTAGTCCATGCTGGTCTAAGTGGATCTAACCAATTAATTTCATTATTAATACATGTTATCATATCTATTTTTAATTATTATTATTAACAGTTATTACTAAATGTAGCCCAAGAGTCAATCTCTAATGGACTTGTCCAATTAGCAGTAGACCAAGCTACATCATCTACATCTATACAATAAAGATTAGGGTTGTTTGTAGTTTTAAAATAAGTAAAGTTGGTGTTATTGCCATTTCTTACATCAAGGCTGGTGAGTTGATTATTATTACAAGTCAACAAAGTTAAAGCAGTATTTTGACTTACATTAAGGCTTGTGAGTTGATTACTTCTACACTTCAAAGAAATTAAATCAGTATTAAGACTTACATTAAGGCTAGTGAGTTGATTATTCTGACATTCTAAAAAAGTTAAAGCAGTATTTTGACTTACATCCAAGCTGGTGAGTTGATTATCCCAACAATACAAATCAGTTAAATCAGTATTTTGACTTACATTAAGGCTGGTGAGTTGATTATTTTGACACCACAAAGTAGTTAAAGCAGTGAAGCATTCTATTCCTGTTAAGCTAGCAATAGATTGATTATCTACTGAAACTTGGGTAATATTTGCAATGTCAATATACAGAATGTATTCTCCACTTGGATTTGCATTGCCATTAAAATCTTGCCATGAAGAGCTAGTGATAGCTCCTGAAACAGTTGCACCAGATATTTCTAAGGCTGATCTAAAGTTTGCGTCTGGTATGTGAATTAAGTTATTGTTAGTTCCAGTTAGTTGACAACTAGCATAAGTACATGAACCATCATCTACATTTGCTGTAGCGTCATAGTTAGATGCTAAAGGATCAGTACAACCAAACCAAGTACAAGAACCATCATCTGCAGTAGCCGATGGATTGTAGTTATCTGCAGTTGGGTCCATACATCCAAATTGAGCAGGAATACATGAACCATCATCACATGTTGCTGCAGGATTATAGTTGGATTGTGTACTATCTGTACACCCGTATACACAATCTATACATGAACCATCATCACATGTTGCATTAGCATTGTAATTGGATGCAGTTGGATCTGTACAACCATCAATACAACAAGAACCATCATCACAAGTTGCAAATGGATTATAATTAGATGCCGATGGATTTTGACAACAACCAGCTGTTATAGGAAAAGGAGGGCCACTACAAGGATTACAGTATATACAAGAACCATCATCAGTATTAGCAGCAGCATTGTAGTTAGTTGCAGTTGGATCTGTACAACCATTTACTACAGCAATACAAGTACCATCATCTACAAAATAGTTGCCATTATAAGGAGGAAGATAAGCTGATGGTGGAAAAGGTACGTAATTAAATGCAGCAGGATCAGTACAACCTAACCAAACACAAGAGTTATCACTAGTGTTTACTGAAGGATTGTAGTTAGATGCAGTTGGGTCAGTACATCCATATGTATAAGGAATACACAAACCATCATCACATGTTGCTAAAGGATCATAGTTCATTGCTGTAGAATCTGTACATCCATAAACTTGTTCAATCGTAGTAATAGTAATAGTAAGGGTGTCAGCACACTGTCCTGCATCAGGAGTAAATGTGTAAGTATTTGTACCCGCGGCACTGCTAATAACAGAAGGAGACCAAGTACCCGTAATTCCATTTGTACTTATGGTTGGAGCATTAAAATCGCTACAAAAAGTATTGGGTAAGCCAGCTGCAAAAAAATTAAATGTTGGAATAGTTAAAGGATTTACAGTTAGATTTAAGGTTGCAATATTACAACCCGTAACGTAAGTAAGACCTGATTGAGCAGTAGTATAGGTTACGTTATTAGCAGGCCAAGTATAAGAATCTCCATCACAGATAGAAGTAGTTACGCTTCCAATAGTTGTGTTAGTACAAGTACCATCATCTACAGTTGCTGAGGCATCATAGTTACATGCCGTTGGATCTGTACAACCATTTACTACAGCAATACAAGTACCATCATCTACAGTTGCTGTAGCGTCATAGTTAGATGCAGCAGGATCAGTACAACCTAACCAAACACAAGAGTTATCACTAGTGTTTACTGAAGGATTGTAGTTAGATGCAGTTGGGTCAGTACATCCATATGTATAAGGAATACATGAACCATCATCACATGTTGCTAAAGGATCATAGTTCATTGCTGTAGGATCATTACAACCGTATACACAGTAAATACATGAGCCATCATTTATAGTTGCTGTAGGATCATAGTTTAATGCAGTTGGGTCAGTACAGCCATACATACTGTCTTCGTAAATACAAGTACCATCATCTACATTTGCAGTTGCATCATAGTTTAATGCTAATGGATTTGTACAACCACAAATTGTAATAGGATATTCATATTCAGCTAATATGATTATTTCAGAACTTAGATATGCAGGTCTTTTAGTATCTTCCCAATCACATAATTGTTTTTCATGAAGATGATCTGGTAAATCAGATCCACAATAATTAGATAAACCGTATCTTTGTTTTGTATATTCTTTATATACATCACTTGCAAAATCACATTCAATGTCTAATTTTTTAGTAAGATCAACTCCAAATTTTTTTATTTCTCTTTTACATTGGTTTAAATAAATACAAGGATTAGCTAAATTAGTAGCAGATATTTGATTTATATTTGCTAACGGATTATAATTAACCGAAGTTGGATCTGTACAACCATATACTGTATAGTTACAACAACTTTTACACGGTGTATTTGCTAATGGGTTATAATTATTAGCTGTTACATCTATGCATCCTTCTATAATTTTAATACAAGGACCTTCACAACAACATGTTGGGCAATAATTAAATGCTTCTTTATTCATACATCCTACTTCATTACAACAAGAACCATCAGAACATGTTGCATTCTCGTTATAGTTACAATAAGAAGAATCCATGCATCCATAAATACATAAACAAGTTTCACAAGATGTATTGTTATTTCCTCCAAATACCCAATCTATCAATTGAGGTAATGGTGTTAAAACTGTTGAGGGAGAACTTGTATCAATACCAAGATATTCATAACATACTGGTTCAATACCAACGAAAGTATTAATTGTTGTACCTATTGAAGGTGAACCTACATGATTCCAAAACCAGTGTTGAGCAGCTATATCAGTAAAAGTTGAATTTGGTGAAACTATTGCTATTTCAGTTGGAGTATCACATTTTTGCCATTTATGAAAATTTAATATTTCACAACTACCATCATCACATGTTGCGTTAGGATTGAAGTTAGCTGCATTATCATCTGTACAACCATATATACAGTATATACAAGAACCATCATCTATAGTTGCATTAATATCATAATTTAATGCAGTAGGATCAGTACAACCATAAGTATTACCACAAGTTTGACATGTTGAATTATTTGAAATATTATCAAAAGGTGTAATAATTGAAGTTAAACCTGGATTTGATGTAACTAAATGTGATGGCTGTATTATTGCAGGTGCTGTTAATGGATTTGATGATGCTGCTAACCATGTAAGATAATCTGGATCGTTAGGATCTATCCATTGAATACATTCATTAATATTAGCAAAACCTAAATTATTATTATTTGCATCAATATAATTTACATTTACAATATCACCAAAATTTGTAAATCCCCAAGCATTCCAAAGTGTTAAGGCATTTGCACAATTTTGTAATGTAGTAGAACAAGGAATTGCATTACAAAGATATCCTCTCCAATAATTTGTTCCACTACAATACCTGTAAATATAAGAATCACATTCTATACAAGATCCATCATCACAGGTAGCTAAAGGATTATAATTAGTTGATATAGGATTTGTACATCCATATATACATGCACAACAATTTTGACTATTATCTGTAGGATTTACTATTGCTGTTTGACATTCATCTTCATTAAGATATGAACCTAATGGATCTATATAACAAGTACATCCAGATGCTGCTTTAACCATAAATTGCATAGTTGATTCAACAAATTCAGGTGCAGCATTTTTAGCTATACTTTGTAATCCAGGAGCTTCTTCTACTTTATTTATTATCCAGTCAGAAACTATTTGCCAAGAAGTATTATCTAATGATAAACCATAGTTTGATAATTCATCAATAAATGATTTCCATGTTTTAAAGTTTTTACCAGCAACAGTAGGAAATACACTTTCAAAAACTTTTGGAATTCTAATAGCTCCTGCAGGTATTATATGATAATGTAAACCTGTTTCTGCATTTCCGCCTAATATAGGCTCTGTTATAACCTTAGCTTTTTTATTAAGAAAGTTTTTTTCTAAACTAATCATGTTAGTTTTTACTTTATAATAAGCTTTAGTAAGATCTATAATAGGACCATTGTCAATTTCTCCTGTTGTTAAAGCTTGCATAAAATAATATGCATATGCCCATTCGTTTGGATAGTTATTTACATAAGATACTTTAGGTTGTTTACCACCTTTCCATCCTTGACTTCCATCTTCAGAATTAAAGTGTAATCCTAAATTTCTAAAATTAGAATATTTTAATGGAACATTTAAATATGCTAATCCTGGAAATACATATAGTGTATCATTAATATGCTTAAATACTGATTCTGGTCTTGGATTTATGTCACTAACATTTATACCAAACTTATTATTATATTCAAAAATTACATTATTTTGTATAGCATTAGATTCTAAAGTTGGCCATTGTTGTGCAAAAGATGGTACTTCAGAAGAACATGACCACTTATACTGACAGCAATCAAAATTTTGACCGTAACTATTATATGTGCATTCACAAAATATATTAACAGGAGGTGTAATACTTACTGGTATACCTGCACCATTAGGATTCCATGCAGTTAATAATATATTTAATTCATTAAAAGTTGTTTGAGAAGTAACACCAGTAACACCTACAGAAATACATTGACTTATTAAATTATTCCATGTTGTATATATTTGACCTGAATTACTTGGATTTATATCTGCAGCAATTGAAATATCTGGAATATACCCATCTCCTAAATTAAATGATGCCATATAACCACCGGTTGGACCTACACATCCATTTGGAGGTATTGGTATACCAAAATAAACAGAATCCATATTTTCATATTGGATAGTATCTATATCAACATGTGTTAAATTATTTGCTTGATTACTTATATATTGATGAAATTCTGCAGTAGACATATTACCAACCATATTATCTGAATCACCACAATTACCATCTAGGTTATTTCCAGTTGGTGTTCCAATACCAAGACCTTGTCCACAACAACCTGTTGCGATAGG
>Ga0307380_10011659_pt1 | contig 10986 bp, 12 predicted proteins | sample UN3MG_FD_202239 | JGI IMG/M metagenome (GOLD analysis project Ga0307380, IMG submission 202239) | Soil microbial communities from Risofladan, Vaasa, Finland - UN-3 | ecosystem: Environmental > Terrestrial > Soil > Coastal area > Acid sulfate soil | place: Finland: Risofladan, Vaasa | collected... | reverse complement strand
GACTTCAGAGCGAGTTCATTGTCGTTGTAGTTCGGGCGAGTTGTTGAACCCCTCAGATTGATTTGACGATCCGATGGACCGACATTGAAATTCCCTGCATCGACCAAATTCATGACGGTCAAGAAATCGCCAGAGGTGTCTTCCCACATCCCGAGGTCGCAACCACCAAACCCATCGAACCCGATGTTGAACCTTCCTGCCTTCGCCCAGACCTGCGGAGGCCCGCCGAGTCCGGTCGCAGTGTCGCCGATGACGATCATCCCAAGGCTGTCGTCAAAGTAGAACGCTTTGAAATACGCGGCGTCCTGATCCCAGAACCGGATCCCCTCCTGCACATCGGAGAAGTCGATGTTGCCGGACATGATCCCGCCGGTCTTCAGCAGGAAGTCGGTGTGGGTATGGGCGACCGGAGAATAGACTCCAGAGTGGTCATGGCCCGACAGCGCGAATGTCGCCGGGTCGAGGAAGTCGAGATTGACACCGTTGACCTTGACGAGGAACCCGTCCGATCCGGTCTTGTTGACCGGGGTGTCGGTGAGTCCGTCGAATGTGGTCGCGCCGCCACCACCTCCACTGAGGTCGCCGACAGCGAACTTCACCTTGGAGAACCCATCTTCGCTGTCCTCACCGAGAACGACGTCGGTCGAGATCGGGGATGACTTCGCCGTGAGTACGGAGATCTCTGCGCTCTCGTTGTCGTGGATCGCATACTCGTCGAGCTTCCCGCCAGGATTCGACGGCTGGAGTGGGATGCTCTCTTCGGTGGCGATCACCACCCTGCCCTGATCGTCGGCGATGAGCTTGATGCCACTCTTCTCGCCAAGGTTTTTGATTTCGATCTCTGTTCCTTTAGCCATCGGATTCCTCCTCTGCCGGAGCTTCCGGCTCCACTACTTGCTCGCGAACGATCTTACCTCCACTCGGGCCGATGAGTCCGGTGTCCACCCGATGAACCTTGGGGGCATTTTCAGCGACGTGACGTGCGAAGTGCTTATCCATCTCATCCTGGTTGAGCGTATTCCACGGACATATCTGGCACTGGTATATCGGCTTGCCATGCCACGTTTTGGCGACGGATGCCTTTTCAACTTTCTTAGACACTGGTCAACTCCTTTGCAACCCTGAAATTCGTGGTCGTCATGAACCTGCCGTTGTCATCCCGACCAATCATAGCCGGTGTGTCGATCGGTTGGCACCAGAGGATGCGCGTTCCGTTCAGGGTCTCGTTTTTGATTTGCATGAGTGACTGGTAGACACGCTCTGCTTGAAGGCGGCAGACTTCCGGTCGCCCGCTTCGAGTCATCAACTGGACCCGCGAGTTTTCGAGTTCGATCTTCACGCCATCTTGAATCCACACCGGTTCGTCTCCGGCATACTCCGTCAGGACAGTGAGTTCCTCGGGGTCGTCAGGAGCGACGTGGAGAAACAGATCCACACCGAGGACTGCCAGTCCATCGGCAACGATGTGCGCGGCGAGCTCGTCAACAACCATCAGAAAACCTTTGCTCGCACGTCATACTTGTAGAGTTCCTTTCGCGTGGCTTCGAGGAGATCCTTCTTAAACCTCGGCTCGAAGTCCTTCACCGCAAGTTCCAAGTATTTCGCCGATCCACCTCTCGGGTGTTGGAACTGCGTATTCTCGTGCTGCAAGAGAGCGTATGGCACTTCCGAATTTCCGTAGATGATGCGGACGCTCGGGTACCTGCCCGGAAATGCCTCGACCCTGCCGGACTCCTTGAGCGGCCCATGGAGGACCGGGACATAGGTGTCCTTCGAATGCTGAAGAGTTTCATCAGCAAGCTTGACCATCGTCTCGAAGAATTTCTTTCGCACTGCCTTCGACATCTGCGCGATGTTTCGCACTGCCTCCTTCGCTCCGAGGATCTTGACGGATACTCCACCCTTCCCAGCCATCAGATCATGACCTCGACGTGGTGCTTTCCGTCGCCATCTGGCGGGCGTGCGACTCTGAGAACTGGATCGGACTCACCATTGGACTGGGTGATCTTGTCGTCTGCTGCCATGTCGAAATCGCCGGCAGTGTAGATGCTTGCTTTTGCGACGACCTCGTCACCGTTCGCCGTGAGAACACGAGTTGCCTTCGACCCGACCCTACACTGGATGGTCACCGGGGCGGCATAGATCGCGTTCCCGTACTCATCGACACCGGTCTTCTTTTCCCAGATGACGGTATCGACCATGACGTCGAGGAATTCATCCTCGAACGACATCAGAAGATCCTTGGCTTGATCAGTATCCGCGCCTCGGGCGGGAGGTTCAGCATCTGAACATCACCCTTTGGAGCAGCGTCGCCCCTGTACCCGAGCGCAAGGTCACCGACCTGCTTCCACGAAACGGTGGAGTCACGATTCTTCTTGTGCCACCACGACTTCATGGTCAGGATGCAAGCCTGTTCGATGTTTCCTGGGAGACGGGTTTGACCATCTACGATGGCGTCTTGAAACGACGGGAGCCAATACCCGGCATCGTACTCGATGGTGAATCGAGGATGCGTTTCGTCCGGCAGGAAATCGTGTGTGATCGATCGAATGTACGAGACGTCCTTCGTCCACCCCTGACGCCGGTACAGGATTCCGGCATCACGGTCATCGACCGTGAAATCGACGATCACCTCGTTGTCTACAGAGACGATCGTCGGATTACCAAGAATGGGGGTCCGAGCCAACATCAACTCGGTTGACCCGGACCCCGCAATGGTTTCTCGATAGCGTTGCTGTGCGAAGAACTGATTCGCCTCCTGCTCGATGAGTGCAGACGCCGACCTGATTGCCAACTCCACCCAGTCCTGCTGATCAGGTGTGAGCGTACCGATCTCGGCAACGACCTGTGGGATCGTCGTCAGATCTGTTGACGGTGCGGCGTCCAGAATTTCGAGCATGGCAACCTCACTCCTCCGCTGTTGGAGCCTCGCCGTGAGACTTCTCGTTTAGGCTCGCGGCGTACTTCTCCGCAGCCTTCTTGCCCTTCACCTGGTGGTCGCCGACCTTGTAGTAGCCACCACCAACGTGAACCGCTTCGAAGGCAACCGGCGCAGCCTCTTTGGCCTTGCCGTCGTCGTCGGCTTTATCGCCCCCGAGGAAGACTGCCTTCTTGCCCTGGACGAGCTTTCTGGCAACATCAACCGGGAATCCTGCGATCTCGCCGACGTTGTACGGAGCGTTCTTATGAACGAACCGCACCGCGATCAATTCCTTCTTCTGTCTCACGGTCTACCCCCCTTCAGCTATACCGCTGGAGCTTCCTGCCCGATGGCGACGACACCGAAGCCAAACGAGTAGGTGTCCGTTCCAGCAGCGGAGCAGTTGGGTTCGATGGAGATCTGCCAGTAGCGTTTCACCCCCTGGAGGTTGATACGCTGCTTGAAAGAGATCACCTCGGTGGACCCGCCTGAGCCTCCGGTTGCGAGGATGGCACTGTCCTGCGCCCCCTCCATGTAGTCATACTCAACTGCCCCGGACATGCCCGAGTCGTCGCTGTGCATGATCTTCACGTCGTCGAGGGTGATGGTCTCGTCCTGAGAGAGAACTGCCTCACCGAAGACGACGATCGCGCCCGAGCGAAGACCGTCATGTGCAAGCTGATCTACGATCGCGCCAGCGCCAGCGGCCTCGGCACCTGCTGTGCCAGCGAGGATGCCTGCACCCACCGGGACCATATAGAACCCGGCGTCTTTGTCATTGATGTTCATGGGTTTCCTCCTTTATATATTTGAGTCGTCTGGACTTACGGGGTCCAGGTCACTTCGTTCATGAGGGCGAGGGACTTCTCGTGGCGAACCTGCAAGTCGTGGTGCGCGATCAAACGGATGACCGTCTGGTCGAGCGAGAACGCTGCTTGCACTTGGGTGCCGTCGAAATACGCCGCGACGTCGGATGCAGAGACCTCGAGGGTGTTGCTCTCGCCGAGCAGGACATCCGCGAAATCGATGAGCATGATTTCGGACTCGTCGGTTCCGGTCCCGAGGTTGGTCGGAACTTCAGTGGTTGATCCGAACGGGAATCCCCAGAGGGTCCCACGGAGCATCTCGTCCTTGTAGACGTAGTTGCCATTGCCATCGCGGAGCGAGAGCAGGAAGAACTCAGTCCGTGGGGCCAGGATCCAATTCACATTGAGGAACCGGCAGTTGGCTTCACGCAGCATCAGGATCATCGCCAGCAAGTCGCTGGTGACGTTGGCGAGGTTGACGGTCGCATTCGCCTGCATGATGTGATCTGCGGGGACCCAGTGACGGAGACCCTTGGGGGTGAACTGTGTTCCATCGTCGCGGAGGAATGCCTGATCTTCGCGGGTCGCCATCGCCGACACCGCATCGTCACGGACGATCATGTCTGCGCCTTCGGTGTTGAACCGGAGCAGATCGTTGGAGACCGGGATGAGAGCGGCGAGCTTCTTCCAAGTCAGGTTGATGTTGCCGAAGGTCTGCTCGGTGACGGGCAGGTTCTGCGACTCACCGATGTACCCGGCAGTCGCGCCGCCGGTCAGTTTCGACATCTGCATGGTGCCGGTCGGCATCGGGATGACACGGGGTCCGAGTCGCCGGACTGTCGTGCGCTCCTTCAGAAGCTCGATGACTTCGCCGGACCACTGGGTCGGGATCAGGACGCCACCGGACTCGGCGTCCGAAGCCTCCAGAGCCTTTACGATGGGATCGGCACCTTCGCCCCAGTGCTTGGATGCGAAGCGGACGGAGCGATTGGTGTCGCCTTTTCCTGCGGCGACTGCGCGCATGAAGCGACCGGCCATGAGACCTCTCTCGGGGGTCTCGATCTTGGCACGCGCCTCCTGTGAGCGGAGCTTCTGGATGAGCTCCTGGTTACTCTTGCGAAGGTCTTCCAGTTCGGTTCCCATGACCTCCTTGACGACCTCCGTGATGAAGCCGTTCAGTTGCTCGATGGTTGTGATCTTCTCGGGCATCTCTATACCTCCTTTGGTAGTTTCCCGGTTTTTTTCATGAGTTCATGCTCCAAATGCCTACGGATGCAATTCTGAAGCTCTTCAGGTTCCAGTTCCAGATCCAAGATGGACCTGCTGACCTCGTCCTCGACATCCTCTGTGTCGAAGTTGAGATCGATGACTTCGGAGAGATCGTTGAAATCGACCACCGGCTCGACCGGCTGGGCGTTGAGTTTGATCAGCAGTTGATCGATCTGAGCTTTCAGCCCCTCGATCTCGTCCGACATGGTCGCGACGGTCTCTGGGAGACGCTCGACGAACTTATCCATCTGCGCGTCCTCAGCCGCCTGCTTCGCCTCCTTAGCGGCCTCGGCCTCCTCGTCCTCGTCGAATGTGATCCTGACGGTCCCTGGGAACTCAGCATCCTTGCCGCTATCGGCTTGATCGACGGTGAACGTGACAGAGACCACTTCTGGGGTGAGCGATTTGTAGACGCTCTCAATCTGCGATTTCGGTACCCAGATCGAAACCGGAGGACGATCGTGATCGCCTTTCGGCTCCCAGAGGTCGAGGGTCATCTCTGCCCAGTCCCTGAGCGGAGCGCAGTCGATGCCACTCTTCAGAGCCATCTGGAGAGCTTCCGGGTTTGCCGGTACGGGGACGACCGAGAATTCGAATAGCTCGTTCTTGATCAGGTTGTACCCGCCGCGCTCCTCGTCGTAGGTCCACTCCCTCGGGAAGAACCCGACGGAGGTCGCCCGGAGGAACCGGCCCTTGAGGAGACGGTAGATGGTGTCGGCGAAGGCATAGGTCTCCGCGTCGGCGAATTCCGCAGAGGCGACGAGGTTCTTTCCTTGGATGCCGATGTCGAGAGCTTTGGCAACCGGCGGCTGCCGACCGTCATGCGCCCAGAGGACAACCGGGTTCTTCTGGTAGCGAGAGAGATCCCAGCCGTCTGCCTTTACGACATCGTTGTAAGAATCGACCGTCTCGTTGGAGATGACGAAGTTGAGTACGCGATCATTTTCTGCGACCTGCGTAACTACTGTATCCATAGACTTTAGCAGGAGGGCATCAGATCGGTCACCCGACTCACGCCACTGCTCTACATTTAGCCGCTTCATTTTCGAGCCTCCTTTCGCACGAGTTGCTCGGTGCAGTGGCACAAAATATGTGCCTTGGTCGGCGTAACCACAGTACCACCGTCTGGCAATTCCCAAGATTTGTCAATCTCGGCGGCTACACCGTCCATGCCCTTGCACTCGTCGCAGGACCTGCAATCGCGACGCGTGATCCAGAGCCTACTCACGCCATTCTGATCGAGGATGCCCTCGCGGACAGCTTCGGACCAGAGAGATTCCATTGCCGCATTGCACATGTGGACGATCAGGTGATCGGCCATTTCTTCAATGAACGATTCGTAGAGGTGGACAGCTTCGTCGCCGTCGCCCTCAAGCCTCACGAACTCCTCGACGTCACACGCTCGGACGCCGATGCTGTTGATCATCATGAACATCAGATCCGCGATGTCGATGTCGCCGATCGCTTGGGTGAGCGTCAACTCGACCGAGGTCTTGATCGCACGGAGGACCATCTCGTCACAATCTTTGCGGGCGCGATCCAACTCGAAGAGCGGTTCAAGTGCTGAAATCTTTTTCTCGTCGTCGGCGTAATGCGCCAGGTTTGCGGATGCGAACTCGGCGGCGATCAGGTAGACCGAGGTCAATTTCGCGATCAGAGGACCCATCGAGTACGGAGCGGACTTCATGATCTCGTCGATCGCTTCGTCTCTGCTCCCACCGAGGAGGTGTCGCGAGATCTGCTCGTGCCTCTTCCGCGCACTGTCTGCCGTTTCGATGATCGCCTCGCGGAGGCGCGCCTTGATCTGATCGCTCCGGGTTCCGGCCCTCGGCGTCACCCGCTGGCGCGAGACGGCATTCACGATGAGCTCGGGCCATGACCACGTCGCGGATTCCGTCTGCTCCTCGGTCGGAGTTTCGGCCTCGTCCTCGTCGTCGGTCTCGTCATCGACTTCCGGCGGGTCCTCCGGCGGGGTCGGATCTTCCGGTTCCTCGCCACTGTCCTGCTGGGAGTACGGATTCTTGAGGTCCTCCATCAGGACCGCTTCGAAGTTGAGCGGCTTCATGAAGACCTGACCGGCCCCGTCGGGCAGCGGCATCAGACCCTGCATCGTCCTCCACTCGTCAACCATTCTCGAGAACGGTGCGATGGTCGCGACCTTGAGGATGTGTTCTTTGTCCTGTGCGACAGGCGAGTCGTAGTCGAGGATCAGCCGGTCGTCGTAGTCCGGCACCAGGAAATGCTGGAGGATCTGCCGCATGAATTCGAGCCGGGGCGTCAGGACCCACCGGGCGTAGAGGTACTCGGCTACTTCGGAGGTCGCCCGGTTCGAGGCCTCGACGATGCCCATCACCTCGGGCGGGACTCCGTAGACTTGGATCACCACGTCTCGCTGGTACTTGCGGAGGTCGAGCATCTGGAGATGGGAGTAGTCGGTCCCGATGTTGTGGACCTTCACGTCGCGGTTGAGGAAGAACGGCAGGAACGACTGGCGCCACCCTCGGAGCTTGTCGAGGAATCGACGTTCTAGCCGGACGGTGTCCTCGCGCTTCAACTCGTTCGAGGAGATCATGAAGTCCGGTCGAGCCGAGTTGTAGAAGAACTGCTTCATGAATTTCGCGGCGTACTCGTCGGTCTCCAACTCGTCGCCGAGGGTGTAGCCCATGCCGGATCCGCGAGCGTAGGGGTCGTTCGGGTCCGGGTGGTAGAACCAGATCATGTCGTCCTTCGGGACCTTGGTGATCTTGCCGCTGGGTGGGTGGACCTCGAAGAACTCGTTCCCCTCCTCCGGCGTCCTCATCACCCACGTCGGTGGCACCGGCACGAACCCGGTCGGCATCTTGGAGCCGTTCCGCTCCTTGATCCAGAACGCTTCGCCCACCAGGTCGAGGTACTTCTGCGTCAACTCACGGTTCGTGTACCCGGTGAGGACCGGCCCGGAGGCGTAGAGGGAATCGATAATCGGGTGGTCTTCGATCTCGACCAACTGCCCGATCTGTTTCATCCGAGTCATCTCGGCCTTGCGCTGCTGCCAGTCCATGTGCTGAAGCTGACGGTAGGCGATCGGGGTCCGCTTGCCCTTCGCATCGGTCTTCACTTTTACAAAAACTCGCCACGTCATGGTGGCGATGGAGGATCCGATCTTGTCTGCACAGGCGCGAAGCCATGGCATCTCGGAATAGATCTTGAGCGTTTCCTTCGAACCTCGAGCCGGTGGGGTCGATTGGAACATCGCGATGAGCTTGTCGGTGTTCGTGCCGCCAAGTGCCTTCACGTCACCGTTCGTGAAGTGCGACTTCAGTGCGCTCTCGAGACTGACGATCTCTCGCGGGCTAGGCATTACCAGATATCCGCTGGCGTGATTTCGGTCGTGACCAGTGCCTGACGAGCGAGGGCGAGAGCGCAAACGCAGTCATCGTGCATCCCTTCCGGGGCCGAGTACAAGACCCCGGTCCTCGAATGTTCGTACTCGAAGCTTTCCAGTTCCTCAACCAATACCCCATTTGAAAAATATACCTCATGGTTCTGAATAGCAACCGCAAGCCCCTCCATGAGTTGCTGCTTCGACTTCGATCCGAACACGAATCCCTCGTAGTTCGTCCCTCCGTTGCGCTGCAACTGACCGAGGATCGCGTCGCCGACACCGGTCGAATCGACGAGCGCCTTCGTGGTCTTGGTCTGTTCGAGGATGATGTCGATCGTCGTCGGCCAGGAATTCTTGAACCGCTCCATCCGCACCACCTGCCCGAACTCGTCGAGACCGATCCCGACCGACCAGTCCCGCTTCCGCGCAAGGTCCCAGCCCCACACAACCGGCGTCCCAGACGGAGAGTGATCCAAAATGCACTCGCGGATCTGCTCGATCCCAAACGGATTCGACCCGGTCTCCGTAGCCTGTGCCTCGTAGAGCTCTTCGAACACTGCCGGTGGGAGGTCGTCGCGGGCATCCTCGATTTCCTCGCGGTCCAAAACGCCAGCTTCGACTGCGTCCCAGCAGGTGATGACGTGGTACCCGTAGAGCTTCGGACCCTTCTCGCCGCCCTCGGTCCACCTCGCCACCCAGTCTTTCGCTCGTCGCCCGAGCTTCCATGCCCAGTTCAGCTTGCCCTTCACGTTGCCGATGATCCGAAGCGGACCCCGCGTCGCGGTCAAGGTCGAGCGAACCGCCCACCAGGATTCCTGCCGGAGCCTCGACGCCTCGTCCACCACGCACCCGTACACGTCCTCGCCGTAAAGGGTGTCGGGCTTGTCCCCGGACTTGAACCAGATCGTCGTGCCGTTGGTCAGCTTCAACGTCATGTCGTTGTCGTTGGCTTTGAAGATCTGCGGAGGGATCCCGTCCTTCATCCGACGAAAGGCGATCGCTGCCTGAGCGTAGTACGGCGCGACCCACCAGTAGTTCCATCCCCGCTTCCCCATCCACGCCCGTTCGAAAATCCACGCCATGCATCCGACGGTCTTGCCCGACTTCGTCCCGGCCTCGCAGACCGACATCCGAGCCTCGTCGAAGATCGCCGCTTCCTGCTTGGGGTACAGAGACGGGCGGGTGTACTGCCATTGTTCCGTCAATCACTCCTCCGAACAATTGCTCGGCAGTGCCTTCCCCGACGAATCCAACTCTACCATCTCCGCATCCTCGATGTCTTCATAGCTCCCGGTCGATGACTCGCTCACCAGTACCCGGTCCCCAATCCGCACCGTGAAGCTGATGCTCTTCGGCCCACCACCTCGGGCGTCTTCCTTGTCCAGCCCGAGGATCTTCCGCTTCTTCTCGATGCACGACTCCACCATCTTCAGCGCCGACAAGTTCGGTCGAGGGTTCTGCGTCACCGTCGTCCGCAACACCCTGCCCTCCCCAATCTCCTGCTCCGTCACCGTCTCGTCCCCACGTTCGAGCGACATCGCGTAAGCCCGCCACGCCTCCTGCTTCACCATCCCGATCTCCGCAACGTCCCTCGCGATCACGGAGTCCGTGTCCGTCAACATCTCGGCGCGCCACTCGGCCTTGATCGCCGCCAGGTCCCGCGTCGCCGTGGAAATGTGGATCCCGAGGATGTCCGAGATCTCCGTCGCCGACATCGCGCCTCGCGTCGCAAGCAGTCGCGCCACCCTCCGTCGCCGGTCTGCTGTCTCCGCATTCGTGCTGCCGGGAGGCCTCCCACCTTGATGGGTGGTGACCTCGTCACTGGCGTAGTCGGGTGCCGTCTCCATGTCCAAGGCTAACCACACCTCACACGCTGTGTCAATGTCACAAGGGGGGTGGACGTTGGTAGGGGGGCCAAGTCGGAGTGCCGATCGCGCTTGCTCATATGCTCATATGAGCCAGTGTGCAAGTGTCCCCCCGCCCTGGATGAGCTCATGACCATATGCTCGAGTGGCGATATGGCGATGGTATGGATCGTGCTAGGCAAGACTCATTCCACGTCTGCATCGCCATATGGTCATAAGGTAATTGCCGGCGTTGGCGCGGCGTCGGGGACGCGATAACCGGGCGCGTCAAAAAAATGGGGGGACATTCCCCCCCACGTTTGACGCCGCCACGTGGCGCGGACGCCTTTTTTTTTTGCGGCGTCGCGGCGTCCACGCCTTTTTTTTGCGGCGGTTGCGGGCGTCGGTTGCAGACGTTGAACCATGGGCGGGCGCGGCGTTCGAACGTTTCGCGTTGCGACGTTGCGCCATGGCGGGCGCGGCGCATGGCGGGCGGGCGGGCGGTTCATCCCGGGCGCGGCGTTTGTTCCGGGCGGGCGTTTGTTTGTGGGGGGGAGTCTGAAAAAATGTTGGCTATTCAGGGGGAACGTTGCAGACATTCCGCATCATAGGCAAGGGGGGAACCGTACCAGTAGAGTGTATATATTTCAACGGCGCGCGGGCGCGTTGCGCGCGTTGCAGGTTTCATACCATGGGCGGGCGCGGGCGCGTTTTGCGGGCGGTTTGCGGGCGTTTGCGCGGGCGTTTGAAACCATGGGCGGGCGTTCATTTTCCCGCGGTTAG
>Ga0307380_10011658_pt1 | contig 10987 bp, 10 predicted proteins | sample UN3MG_FD_202239 | JGI IMG/M metagenome (GOLD analysis project Ga0307380, IMG submission 202239) | Soil microbial communities from Risofladan, Vaasa, Finland - UN-3 | ecosystem: Environmental > Terrestrial > Soil > Coastal area > Acid sulfate soil | place: Finland: Risofladan, Vaasa | collected... | reverse complement strand
ACCGTCCACCGCCTCCGGGTCCGATTGCTTCACCAACACCACACCATCGATAGGCACCACGTCACCAAAGTCTGTCCGCTTCGGACGATACGCCACTAACGTCTGATTAAATCCGTTGGCAACCGTTACCAAGTTGACGGTATCGTAGACGTTGTCGGCTATTGATTCTACGATGGGCGTTGTCATACCGCACCTCGATTGGCGTGTTGCATCAAAAGTACGTTCACCTGCGTCCTAATGTTTTGCATGAGGTTCTTGCCTGTATCTTCTTTGATTCTGTTTATGAGTTCCTTGTGCTTCTCCAATACGGCGGCGAGGGAAGGCCCTAGGTCTTCTTTCATTGGAGCATGAGTACCAGCGGCTCTCCCGAAAATCCCCGTGTGCGACCCTGTCTTTTCTGGGTCAGCCCACGGGTTCTTGACTGTAGTGACAAACCGTGGATTATCTGGCGTATACTTATATTTTTCAGGCTTGCCTTTTTCTATCTCATAACGAAAGCCACGTTTGAGCTTCTTGCCGCGAAAGTAGAATAGCGGCAACCTGCGATTAGAGACTTTCACCTCAGCCTGCCACCTCGAATACGTCGCCCTACGTAAAGCCAAGTGGTCACGTATCCGCTTCTTTAGCAGCGTCAATTTCTCACCAGTACGCCGTACAATCTCCGCCCGTGTGTGTGTCGCCGTCTTATTGACAGCCCTGCTCATCACCTTCTTCATGCCGCCGGGCACTGACGCCAACAGCCGGCGAACCCTCTTCATCTCGGCCTCGTTCACTTTTATTTCTACAAGTTTCTCAGCCATTACCGCACCTCCAACGTCACCATGCCCGCGTCTTCACTGATGATGCTTACTAGTCTGCGGTTCTCCGTCGCCTTGCCAATCCGCGTAGAGATTGTGATTAGGTCTTTACCGATGTCTATTTCGCTTGTGGATATGCCGTCGGTGTCATCGTTTTTCACTGTGACGTTTATCGCCGGGCCAGTGCCAAACGGTGTGCCGCTTAGAGCCGACACGCCTTCATAATCAATGATGCCAAGAATCTCCCTGGAGCCGCCACCGTTGGGAAGATAATAAACTGTCTCACCGAATGCCGTCAATAACTCATCCGCGTTATCGGCAAGGTCACTTTCGAAGTCACCCTCAGCCGTGGAGCTAAACGATACCGTTTGAGCGTAGCTGGGTAATGAAACTACGTCTGTTAGATCGTTGATAGAATACACGACGATGATGTATGTCACGTCGTTATTCAGGGAGCTTACGGTTATATCCCCATCGCCGCTCCTACTCCCCCCGTCCAGCCATGCCCCACCAGATGCTATTTTGTACTTGAGGTAATTCGTTACACCGGCATCACCCGCAATGGTTGCGGTAAAAGCAAGCGTTCCCGCCGCAACCGTCACCGTCGGCGTGGTTGGCAAGGTCTTGGCGTATCGTGGCAGTTGCAATCCGATAGCCAAGTTGCCAGACGCTCCGCGTTCCAGCGTATCGTTTTGTGTCTGATAATCAGAATCCAGATCGTTTTCCACCTGCCGACAGTACGTGCTCGGCAGCCACCACCAATTATGGATTTCCGTAGCCGCTCCAGGAGCCGCCGCGTCCAAGTGGTCCTGACAGAGGTACGACCCAGCAGCATCGGCGGTGTCGGAGTAAGCGTTGCAGTCAATCACAGTGGCCAGTGTTCCACCGCTGTCCTGCCTCACCCATGCTAAAATCTGATCGTCGCCAGCGTCGGCCAGGTCTATCGTGCTGCGAATGAGAGCTGCCCAGCCCTGGGCGTTGTTGAGCCGGGCTAGCGTGGCGTTCTGTCCGCTGGGATTATCCCCTTTGGCATTGGTGCAGTTGACAAGCACCGTCCCGTAATGGCATCCGTTAATAAATCCATTGCTGCCATACGTATCACCGGTCACGACGCAGTTGACAAAAACGCTTGCATGTCCAGTAGCCAGAACGGCACATCCTGTACTCGAATAATCCACGTCGAAGGTGCAGTCCACGAAATAGAGCATGCCACTTAGTACCCCACCAGCCTCCGTCGTTAGCACGGCGAAGGGGTCCGCTGTATACAGTGAGCAATCGTAGATCAGCAGCGGCTTCCATACGCCGTTAAAAATAACGCTCTCGACAGCAAGATTCTCCAACTTGCAGTGCTGTAGGAGCCAGCCGCACATCTCATCAGTAGAGGTTCCGGGTTCAATGGTTCCGTCGGCAGCAGCGTTATTCTGAAGGTGCATGCAGTACAACGCGATATTGTCGCGGGCTTCCGGGTCGAGTAGAGTGTTGTTGCCTGCCGCCTTGGCCGTCCATGTGCCCTCGGATGCTCCTCCCGGCAGGTGGTCCCCTGGAGCCGTATTGAATCCCCAGTATCGTAGCATGGAGTTGTTCGCCACCGATCCCGTAACACCCAGGACGATCTCTGTCATAGCAGTTTCGTCTTTGTTGTCGAAGACGTGAACGTCGTAGAATGTTGCATACAAGGAACTCGAAGCGCCAATAGCGGCATCCATTGTTGCGAACGCCCCCCCGATTACCACCGTAACATTAGTGCCATTCGTGTTGTCATAGTCTGCCGGAGTAGTCATGTTGTTCAAAACCAAAGCAGTCACGGGGTCTGTGCCAGTAACCGTAGTAATCACGTAACGTCCCGTAGTGATGTGAGGGCCACCCACAGTCTGGTCGGAAACATAGACAATCATTCCCACCCCGGCCCCATCAAAATCCCCCGCATGAGCCGGAGCGAGTGTCTTTGTTGCAGCCGTCCAGCCGTGTCCGGTAGTTACGGAATTGATAGGCCCGCCATTGGCGTCCATAATATCAGAAAGAGCAAACCCAGAACCTTTAGTCTGGAACCAGTCAAGGGTAGCTCCACCCGGCGTAGCATGTCCATCCTTGGTCCCCCGCCCACCTACGAAGAAGACAGTCCGATTTGTGGCAAAACAACTAGACATCTATACCCCCAATATCACGAAGCGACTCTTCCTGAACGACAGGTTTGCCGTCCAGCCAGAGCGTGATGAATCGTTTGTCCTCTCGTTTGCCCCTCTCGAATTCTACCGAGGGGTAGTTGTCTTTGATTACATTTACCGTGTCCTGTAACGCAGTGCGGAACTGTTGCAGCACGGAGGCGTTTTCGGCGTCCTCCAACACATCGCAGCACCGGGCTTTGATACGCTCCCACAACACATCCGTAATGGATGTATCCTTCAGACGCTTGGCCATTTGCATCCAGGCTATCTGTCGCACCTGGGCAGCCGTTAATCCGGCTCGGGAAGCCCATGCCGCCAGTAGGTTGTAGCCTTCCTCAAATGTCATAACTACTTACCTCGAATACCCTTCGATGATTCCAGCCACCGCACCGGCGTCAGCCAGGAGATTCAATGCCGTATTCGCTGTACACTGTTTCGGCACGATAAACCGATAGACAAAACTGCTATCGTTGATTGTGAGCGGCCCGACGATGATTGTCGTGCCATCCTTGATAGTCACTGTGATGTCGGCTCCGGTGGTGATAGCAATCTTGTCTATCCAGTACCGGGCTCCGGTGGTCGATGCCGCCTTGAGCACCTCCGTCCCGCTGGCGTCGGCACTTGAGAAGTTGATGCAAAACCTATCCCCCGATGTTTGCTCTGCTACTGCAATCGCCATGATTCACCTCGATTCAAAAAAAGGGCCAGGCCGGGGCGTCGACCTGGCCCTCAAGAAAAAAGCGGCCAGTTAGACCGTTATGCCGAAGTTACCCACGTGCCTCGGATCGCCAAACATACCCACAAGCTCGCTGCCGTCTCGCATCGGATATGAATGTAATCGCCACGAATCGACGTTAGTTTTGTGAGGTCAGCCGTCTTGGTTGCAGCGATAGCGAGGTTGCCTTCGAGCGTTTCGTTGCCGTTGAAATCGAGCACCAACTTCGACCCAGCATCAGCTACGTCGTTCTGGAGGATACATTCCATACCAGCCACACCCACAGGCATAGTTAGCGTCTTGGCGTCGGCGGTAACGTGGATCACCATGCCATTGTGCGTAGCCGCGGCCCAGGTCAGGTCTATCGCCGTTTTGATATGGGTCTTGTTGATCCACGGCGGCAGGGCCGGATTGACCTTGTTGAGCCTGACGTAGGCGAGCTTGTCAGTCGCACCCTTGGCAGCGGCTAGAGTACCGATCCAGTAGTCTCCAACCGTGGCGTCCGTTGACGCTGCACCACTGGAGGCAGTCCCGCCGTAGGGCGAGCCGTTCTCATCGTACCAGACATTGTCGCCGACGTTGCCGACGGAGGTCGTCGCTTCGATAGCGATAATGCCCTCGACCTGAAGAACGCCCTTGCCGGTCGTCGCCGCAATGTCAGACGGTGGAATACCGACGATACCGTCACTTAGTTGCGTCGGCGTACCACCGCTCAGCAGCGTGCTGGTATTCGTGTAGTCGATAACGTCGCCGGGTTTCCAAATCATAGCTTTCGGATTAGCCATTACTTATTACTCCTTGTCTTGGTAAATGTTTTCTTTTCGGGTTCTGCCTTTACCGGTTCGCTCGGCTTTTCAACCTTGCTCGGTTCCGGCGGGGCCTCTTTATGTAGCGGCGTATTGCAGTTGAAACAGGACAACGTGTCGGCTCTGTTGCCGTGGGCATTGAAGTCTCGCCTAACTATTCCGTCGGCCTCTACAAACTGCGTTACAAAACTGCATCGCGGACATTGTATTCTCATAGGGTCATTCTCCAGTATTACGCGTTATTCTTCTGCATTCCACGCCAATCAAGGGCCTTGACGCCGCAGTCCAGGTACACGCGGTAGATGATGCCCATCGTGCCGGGGTCAGCCTCGAAGCGTTCTACGGTTGGGTTCTGGTTGCCGTTAAGGAACGCCACTTCGATAGTGTCCACGTCGGTCGGTCTGCCGGTGACATACCAACTAGTCGCACTGTATCCAGTATAATTCGAGTTGCTAAGACGCGTTTCGACGATAGGCTCCATGCTGCCTTTGAATATATTGGCGTTGGGGAATGTGACGGCAGTACCTTCAGTGCCCAGCGTAGTGGTTATCACGCTATCCGACTGAAGAATCTGTTTCGCCGTTGTCTCCAGCTCTGGCGGTATCAGCAGGAACGCCGGTTCCACATCGATAGGCTGGCCGTCTGAGTCGGTCTGTTGACGAAACGCCTGGATACAGGCACTCAACGTAGCAGAGGTCAGTGCTGAGGACGTGTTCAGGTTGACGTGACCTGCAGCGACAAACAGGGCAGCACCATCGCCCATCGTGCCATTAGCCAACAGATGAGTATATGCCAACTTGCTTACAAGCAGGCCAGCTTTCCGGCCCATCGTTTGTGGAGTCTTAGTGAAGGCTCCCAGGTCGTCATTGATGATGTTCTGCCGTGTGATAGCAAACTGCTTGGCGTAGGTCGCAATCGCAAACTGCTCAGCCTCTTCCGAGGCTCCGCCGTGAGGCACTTCGCCCGCGTTGTTGACCTCGCCCAGTTCGCCGGCGTCGGTCATCCGTACCCTTGTGTTGGTCTTGAAGTCGGACACACTGCCGATCGAGCACCATTTACGCCACGTTGCAGGGGCGTCGCGATACCCAGCCAGAGCGGCCTTATTGGCAACGGCACCCAAAATGTAGGGCAGCGTCACGGTAGAAAACGCTGTACGGATCATTTCGTCGCGACCGACTGGAATGTATTTGCCGTCCAGAATCAGTGACCTCATGCAGAGATCATGCAGGCAGAGGTCCTTGATCCGGTCGGCCTTCTCTGCTCGTTTCTCGCCGTATTCTTTGACGACGAGTTCCTCGAACCCGGCCCGCAGCAGCAGGGCGGCCTCGTAGTCCTCTTTTTCATGCGTCGATTCCCGGATCTGTATGGCAGGAATGCCAATAGCGGACCTGGAGCTTTGCAGGATCTTTAGGAAAATACCCTGACATTCACTTACGCTCTTGCGGCTTTCGATGCACTCGTCCACCACCTCGGTCGGGATGTCTTTGCCGGCCAGTTCGCGAATCGCCTTTTGTCGATCCAGTTCAGACTTGACGGCTTCGTCCTGGATACGCTGCTTGGCCTTGGCCCGCTCGACGATCCGATCGGCCTCATTGTCCAGGATGTCCGCATCGCGTTGACCCGCCGGTTCCGCGTCGGGTTTCGCTTCCGGCTTGGGCGGGTCTTTAGCGGCAACAAACGCTTTGAAGTCTGCCTCCAACGCCGACCGCTGCTCGGCGTTAAGCGTTTCGATATCAATGCCTCTGTCTTGCAACCATTTCTCGTAGTTCATTTTAGTTCTCCATGAATATATGGATTCGCATTTCTTGTTGGCTTGCCGATTGTCCAACTCTCTATTGACGGCACCATTATCGGCACCGATTATCACAGCGGAGTTTTCTACAACCCGCCACTTCGTGCTAACTCGTAACGGCATGTTTTTGTCAGCCGTAAAGGTTCGCCCCTTAATCACTTTCGTTTTGCCCGGTTCAATATCCGTTTTGCTTTCCACCTGATACCCGATGGAGTTGCTCGTTAAATGGCCCTCTTTGGTTTTCTGCCAAGCCCTCTCTCCCTCAGGAGCGTTGCTGAAAACATTCTTGCCAAGCAATTTTCCCGACTGGATATGCAAGTCCACCGTTGAACCCAACAGCGTATCGACCGTGCTCCTATCGTGGCTGTCAACAAATGGCAGACGTTCGGGCAGTGCAACGCCGTCCATTAGCAACACTTCCCGTACCGGCTCCCAGCGGGCCATATCGAATACCATCACGGGCGCTTCTGTGGCTATAACAGCCTCAACGCTCCGCTCTGACTCATTGATCGACGACGGCGTAACCGCGTACGCTCTAACTGTCAGATTTCGCGTTGACGGGTTCGTCCTCGTCTGAGTCTTTATTGTCCTGATCTTCGTTGTCCTGATCTTCATTCGTTTCATCTTCAGGTTCCTGTGGTTTTTGTTCACTCACAACAGGTAATAAACCTAACTCTGATTTCTTCTTCTCCACCCTCGCCCGGTTCGTTAGCACTTCCTCCCAGTCCCGGCCTTCCTCCGCACACTCTTCGATTAGGCTAACGGTGCCGTTTGCCAGACGGGTCGCCTGTCCTGTCGCTTCTTTTTGCGGGTCCGCGTGCTTCGGCCCCGACCATATCCACCGCCACGACACCTCGCCGTTAAGCACTTTAGGCAGGGCCCTTACCATCGTCGCTTCTCGAATATAATCACGCAGTATCATGTCCAGGAAATGATTAGCCAGCAGCGATTGTATCCAACGGATAAATCCCCAATAGACTTGTCGGTCGAGCTTGCCGCTGGAGTAATTGTACCCGGACGAGTTGGCCGCCGCGATATTGAAGGGCATACACAGACAACGAGCAATCTCGTTGATGATTTCTTTTTTGAATTCCGCGTATGTGCTCGCCGGTTGCTCAGCCTTTAGTTGCTGTAGCTGCCATTGAGCCGGCAAACTCATCAGTGAATTGCGTTCGATCTCTATAGTGTCCAGCGTGTCCACGTCCACGGGGTCCAGATCTGTCGAGTCGGTATAAATCACACCCGCAAAATTAGCTGCCGTCTCAGCGGCATCAAGGACTGATGCTGTATATCGTCGCAACTGGGCAAACAATGGTAGGGCTGGCGTCATCCACGGGACGCCTCGCAACTGTCCGGGCCGGTCGATGCGGTAGAGGTGAATCACCCTATCGGCGGGCACCGTCGTATAATCACTGATCAGCTTGTAGTTTCGCATATCACCTGGGTGGCTCTTGCTGATGTAATACCTGACCGGCTCGCCGTAACTCCCCACCTCGATACCGTCACTCATCGTCTCTGTTTCGGTCATGCTCCAGGGCGTTTGTAGATAGTCGGGCTCCAACATTCGCAGCCGGTACCCGTCGGCCATGTACTGCTTGACAAAAAGGGCCTCGCCTGATTCGACAAACTGGTAAACGGCCAGACGCAGCATGTCACCCGCGGTCATCCTGCCCGCCGCGTCGCATGTCATGGCCCACTCACCAAACCCACCCTCGACTTGGCTGTTGAATCCGTCGTTGTCGGTCATCACCTGCAACGTCGGGAATCCCGCATTGCCCACCACGTCCGTCGCCAGTGAGTTGATCATACCGTTGGCGTAGCTGTTATTGCGTATTTCATACCGGCAGCGGTTGCGAAGTATCGCCAGAGCCGGGGAGATTAGGGTGTTGGCGTCATCGCCGGTGGCGTTTAGCCAGTGTTTTGAATTGTGGCGAGTCGTCTGGGCGGCGTCATAATGTCGCTTGACAACGGGTATCCGCTTGACGCCGCCGGGTTGGCTGGCGTCCATTTGTTGGGTATCCACGACCGTCGTCAAACTCATCAGGTCGTCCCCCCAGAGGTAAAGTGGTGTATCTGAAAGCCGACTGCCCCCTGTTTTGCCTGGTCTAGCTGGGCGTAGTGCTGCCGGGCGGCTACCAGGTCGGCCAAACTACGGTACGTCGTCGATCTACCGTTGATCGAGATGGATAGCGGCTTGCCGGCCCAGGTTTCGATAGCCGTATCAATCGCCGCTATAATGCTCGCATGTGTCGCCATACCCCAAGAATACTACGCGATTGCGTATAATGCCAAGCGAAATGTCCGTAAATGCAACGAAAATCTGCCAAACGTGCTATATATAGCACAAAATCTGCATTACATGCTCTTTTCGATGGTCTCTTTCGTCCGCACTTTAGCCCCGCAGTGCCGGCATATCCTGTACCGCCTGATGCTCCTGAGCATGGTGATCGTGTGCGTGACCGGCCACGGGCGACCCGATGCGTCCAGCAGGTCACGGCACCCGCACCGTGGGCATTGCAGTCCCTTGCTAGCCTCTTGGTCGGTCATAATCACCTCGCCATCCTACGCTGTTGCTGAATCTCACTCAAAGACACACGCTTAACCACCCGCCGGGTTCCAACCACATCCACCCCCAGGATCGACGCCGCCGCCGCGGCGTAGGCCATACAGTCCAGCCAATGGTTATTCCTGGCCCGCCGCCCACCGTAGGCCATATACCGCTCTTTTTCAACGTCCCATTGCTCATCGGTGATATGCTCGGCAAACGCCTGATGCTTTGACGGGTCCGATCCGTACAGGCTGATACTCCCCGCCGCCTCCAGGTCGTCGATCCGAAAGCCCTCCTGCACCTGCTGCTTGTACTTATCCGCGTCCAACCACGTCAACCACACCCTATCGGCCCGCTGATACGACTCGTGGTGGCCCTGGCCCACGTTGCGTATGCCTTGTTTGCCACGGGGTGTGACGTACTTGCCGGTGATGCCGTTGGAAGATCCACGCGAAGGCCGCCATGTTGCGGGCACGATCCGCCGGCAAAACTCATACACCGCCCCCTGCTTCCACCCCGCGTCCACTAAGCCGAGCTGAACCGTCTTGACCTCGCCAGTATCTCGACACGCCCAGCCCGTTTCCCGCTGCCACTTGTTGAAGTCGATCAACGCCTCAAGTATCGCCACCTCCACCTGCTGCGTTCGTTCGTCTTTGGTGACAGACCCAGAGATAGGACTATTCACCCGCCATACCCCGTAGTCGATTATCTGCCCGATTGCCCCCGGCAACCAACCAACCACTACCCAGAAGAGCTTATCGTCGTGTACGTCAAGCCCAGAAGTCAGCACCATAGAACCATTAGCTATAAGCCTATGGTCTACATTGCTCAGCTTACCGGCAATCTGCATATTCTCCAGGACCATCAACTCCGAATCGTCATCCGGTGGTTCGTTCTGGTATTCACACGCCACGTTCACCGGCCCCATCTCGGCAATCAGGTTGAAGTAATGCTGCAAAGACGACAACTCTTTCGGTGACTTGTCCACCGTTGGCGAATTGTCAAACCGATATGGGTTGCTGATGATGTGCCCCATGTCCATCAACTTGCGATTCGCTTTGTAATAGGCCACCGCCTGCCGTCCTGTCGGGTCGCCATCCTTGGCGTCTTGCTTCTTCAGAAACACGTATCGGTCCCACATCTCGCCATTGTCAGGCGGCTTTATCAGCATCTTATGGCGTATCCCCGACCATATCGGGTTCTTCTCGTGGTCGGTATATTGTGTAATCAATGCACGTGACGTGATGATCGTGCCCAACATCACAATCCCCAGCTTCCGCCCCGGTCCCCGCAAGCCCATAATGTTCTTCTCCACCACATCCTTTCGTGTCTTGGTCTGCAAATATGATCTGGCAGTGTCGTCCGTCTCGATGTCGTTCAATATCACCAAGTCGGGCCGCAATGGTCCCCTTGCCAGTCCACGTATGGCCTTCTCTGACCCACGCGGCGTGATGCGACTGCCGCCCGCCGGTGATACGATACCCGCAGCCTCCATGTTCACCTGGCCGAAAACGGTTTCCTTCGTCCCCCACTTGATATGCGTCGATTTGCCCTGGCATATCTGGCCCCGTGCCCGCTGTGTATTGCCCTCCAACGCCCGTATCGGCTCCAACACCTCCGGGAAGTCGTGGTAGAATAAATCGTCGTCTGTCATGCCGTCCGTGTAGTAGCTCTGTATATCCTCCAGGCTACCCTCCGCCTCCAGGGTGTTCGCCTCCACCAACACCATCCAGTGCACGTGCCCGTACACGATAGCCCACACGCCACCGACCACCTTGGCCAATGTAGACTTACCACCGCCACGCTCAGCCGCTATCGCCTGGCATCCGCCGTATTGCAATTTAGACACGATCACCCGGAGTATCTCCCGCTGGTTGTCGCTGAACGGATGGTAGAACGTCTTGGGGAAGTACGTCTTGCAAAAGTATTCAGGGTTCTTGCCGCCGCGTCGGCGACGCTTCCAGTCGATGTCATCGTAGGCTTTGATGATTTTGGCTGCGACGTCTCGGTCGGCCACGCGAGACTCACGCATCCCCTTAGCTTTTCGAGCACGCAATGTGCCTGGCTCGTGAATCCGTGGCCGCCCTAACTTAACTGTCTTTTTCTTGGCTGCCATAACTGCCTAAATACCACCCACTAAATATCAAATCCTTGGGCTCTCGAT
>Ga0307380_10011656_pt1 | contig 10988 bp, 7 predicted proteins | sample UN3MG_FD_202239 | JGI IMG/M metagenome (GOLD analysis project Ga0307380, IMG submission 202239) | Soil microbial communities from Risofladan, Vaasa, Finland - UN-3 | ecosystem: Environmental > Terrestrial > Soil > Coastal area > Acid sulfate soil | place: Finland: Risofladan, Vaasa | collected... | reverse complement strand
GGACCTTTGCAAAGTTTGAATTCATCGATTCGAGCTGCTGTAGTTGTGAGAACTGCGCCAACTGGGAAGCCATTTCGTTATTATCCAATGGTTCCAGTGGATTCTGGTTTTTCAGTTGTGTTACCAGGAGTTTCATATAATCCATTTGGATGTTGCTTGCACTGTTGATGGCTGACGATGACTCCATAACTTTTACCACCTTTTCTTATAGATTAAAATCCTATCAAGTTTCTTTCTGAATTTTGTTACAACAATTCGGCACTGAATCACCATACCGCATAAATGAGCAATCGTTGTGCCACATTGGAATTATAGTTGGTTCTGTTGTGCACAACTTCTTGTCAAAACGAATGTTAGGGGGGCTAAAAAATTGAATGAATATTGAAATCCATTTTCCCGGCCATTTTTAGAGAGGACATATTTTCCTATATACCAGAAAATTTTGCCGGTTCAGTCCGGAAGAGGTATAAGGAATTTTTCTTGATATGTTTTAGCGGTATCGAGTGCCCGCGTGACGTCCCATAAGAAACTGCGTTGTCTTGCTGCAAGTATTGCTTAGAAGTCTCGTATTTATCGAGGAGGGCTTTACAATGAATCGTCTATGCTATGTCCTATAACATCATCGCATCATATCAATAAGTATTTTGGTCCGACAGAACTAGTGACATTATGGGCTCGTCCCATAAAAATATTAAAGTTGTTTCATGCTGTCTGTCGATTTATGGCTTTGGGTTGACCACTTATTTAACTGGCATACCCATATGATATAAACAACAGATTCAGAGGTGACGCTTATCGTTTTGGATAGGATGAGTTTACTTGGAAGAATTGTCGCAGTAAGCAAGGACTCCGAAATTCAACGGCTCGCTCAACAGTATGGCCGGGAGGTTTTTGGGGCTGATGACCTGACCGAGGCTCTGAATACCGTTAAAACGGTAAGTCCGAATTTAATTCTTTTCGACCATCGGTTTAATCCGAGTCACATCCGTGAATTCCTAACTAAGGCCGATAAATATTTGGCCGATGTTCCTGTTGTGGCAGTTGGCGGCGATGATAGTGATACTGGATTATCTAACGAATTCATACGGATGGGGGCCTATGACTATTTGCAGGGAAAGCAGGATTACAGCAGGCTGGAGCAGATTATTTGCAGGATAAAGGATAATTTAAGAACTACAGACCCGGGCGCCAGACACGAGAAAGGAAGTTTGGAATCCGGTTCCGAGCAAAGCACGAGTCGTTTTTTCGTTGAGAGCCTGGCTGCCTCTGTATCTATGGTCGGCAAAAGTTCTGCGATTATCAATACCCTAAAGATGACTAAACTTGTTGCCGGGAGCCGGTGCAATCCGATTTTGATAGTCGGGGAAACAGGTACCGGTAAAGAGGTAATAGCCAGGGCGATTCATACTCTGCGACATCCGAACGAGGAGTTTGTACCGGTAAATTGTGCAGCTCTTACGGCGAATCTGCTTGAAAGTGAGCTTTTTGGTCACGTCAAAGGCTCCTTTACAGGGGCTGATCGCGAGAAGACCGGACTTTTGGAATTGGCCGGATCCGGTACGCTGCTGCTTGACGAAATTTCCGAAATGCCGATGGATTTACAGGCTAAATTATTGCGTGTGCTGCAGGAAAAAACTTTCCGAAAGGTCGGAGGTATCAAGAATATCGAGTGCAAAGCTACGATAATGGCTTCAAGCAACCGCAATCTAAATAACGAAGTTCAGGCCAATCGTTTTCGGCGTGATCTTTATTATCGCCTGAATGTTGGTCCAATAACGCTTGCCCCTCTTAGATCGCCTGATCGAAGAGAAGATATCAGGCTTCTGGCCGAGTACTTTCTAAAGACATCAAACATCTGCCCGGAGAAGCACGCTAAGATAACATCTCTTACTCAACTGGCAATGGAGGCTCTGGAGAAACACGATTGGCCTGGAAACGTTCGTGAGCTTAGCAACGTAATCGAAAGAGCGATTTTGCTGGAGACAACGGATAAGATAGGGCTAAGCGGAATTGTAATCGATCCATCTGAATGCAGTCGGGTATCGGGCAGCCCCACAGCTAACCTGATCAAAGGTTTTTCATTAGCAAAGGCCGAGCGAGAGTTGATTTCCCGTGCTCTGCAGGAAACAGGATGGCAAAAGACACGAGCCGCCGCTCTTCTTGGCATAACCAGGGCAACTCTTTACGCCAAGGTCAAGCAGTACAATATAGAGAAGAATTCTTCTGCTGCAAAGAAATCCGCAAGCGTTAAAGAAGAGCAAAATGAATTTCCCGTTTCATCCTTGCATGATTCCGTAGCGATTTGCTGATAAGGCTATAGCATTCCGGCATTTGTCAGAAAATCTACCGGTTCGTATAGAATCCTGACATTTCATTTCATTACAAATAGCCTGATTTGACACGATAGATTCATTTTTCGTGTTAAATGCCCCGAAACACTCCTTACTCTCCACTTATTGCAAGACTGGCACAGTTATTGCAGTTCTCTGAAAAAGAGGTTGTGAAATACGCCCTCATATTTATGAACCGGTTCGAATTTCTGAGGGTGAAGTTGAAAGCTATGGCGGCAGAAGAACAAAAAAATGTTCTCGATGAAGATAGTATTTCCGAGGTGCTGTCGGACGGCGAAATATTTACGGATGATGCTCACGAAGGAAGCCTTAAGGCCGAGATAGAACAATCGGATTTAGGTATCCAGGAGGAGCTTTCAGAGTACGAGCTTTTTGCCGGCGATGAGGATTTTTATAACCTCCTGGCAGAGTCCTCCCGGGAGACACCAGTCGAACAGCCTGTCGGCGAACGCCAGTGGCTGCAAAGATTGAACCAGTATAAGTATCAACGTTTTTCAACCCTTCAGAAAATTCTTGCCGTCAGTATTATTGCTATCGTATCGATGCTTCTGTATATATTGTTGAAATCCCCCTCAGGACTTGTTGCCGGCTCGGCGTCAATTCCCGCCGGCCAGTCGTCGCAGCCCACGGGGCGAGCGCCCGTTTCCAGGGCATCTGCCGATGGTTCCGAACAGGTAATGCAGGCGCAGATTCAAGAACCGGAGCCTGTGCTTTCGCCAACACAACCGCTTTCCTTAAAAGTTGCCCGTAACTTTTATATGCAAAAGGATTACGACAAGGCTTTCGCCGCCTATAACGAGCTTCGCCAGGCTCTTCCGGCAGGCGAGGAGCTGCTCAGAGATTTTCTTCAGTTGAAAATGGCTTTATGTGCGAAGCAAGTCGCCGATTTCGAACAGGCGAGCCGTTTGCTGTCAATAGTCTCTCAGAGCCGTTCGCCCGCTGTCAGGATAGTGGCTAATTATCATCTCAGCTTGCTTGAAATACAAAGGAAACGATACCTGAGGGCAAGAACCAGGGCTTATAATACGATCGCTCTAATCAAGGCGGTTGATTTCGACGATGACTGGGCATTGTCATTTGAATGCGATTGTTCGTTTCTGGTCGCCGAATGTCTGACACGGCACATTCTTTTACTTAGCAGCACCGATACGGATCTTCCCGGTGATTTATGGGGCAAGCCCACGGTATCTTCGGACCCCTTTGATAACTTGAACGAGGCCGAGCTGCGCAGATTGCTGAATTCCGGCTCGGATCACATGGGCAGGGGATTGCTCGATCCTCAGATTCGAAAACTCGAAGAGCAGGGGGGGCTGCCTCGCTTCTCTGTAACATCTTATGGGGCGCCGGTCGAGGAATTGCTGGCGAAATTTGCCGCCGGCGCAGAGCTTGATTTACACTGGGCTTTCAGCGGAGCTTTGGCAGCGGATTCGGGAGAAGATGCTATGCGGCAAAGGCCGGTCAGTTTGTATCTGCCGGCGGCGACATCGCAGCAGATTGTCCTGACAGCAGCAGGCTGTGCCGGGTTGCTGGCATGTACGGAAGGAGATTCCGGTCGGCAAAAAGTGACTATTTACGATCCGGCCGAATATTCATCTTTGCGGCAGCACATATCTTTCCTGAGTCAGCAGGCCATTTCGCTTTGGCAAAAATTCGTGCTGACATTTTACAGCGACCAGCGGCTGGGCAACGCTCATTTATTAATGGGGCTCCTGCAATCTCAGATAGAACTGCCGATCGAGGCGATTGCGGAATATAAATTAGTGGCTAATCGTTTTTCGCAAATGTCACTGGCGCCGTTCGCTTTATTGCATTCGAGCAAATTGAAGGCGAGCCTGCGTGACTATCCCGGCGCCCGGGAGGATTTGAAGCAGCTTGTCGAGCAGTATCCTGATGTCGAGATTTACGGACAGGCTTATTTGCGCCTGGCGGATGCCACAATGGAGGCGGGGCTTAACGCCGAAGCCGCACAGTTGTATCAAAGGGTATATAATTTTGGTTTGTCAGTGGAATCGAAGACAGCTTCCGCCATTGGAGCCGCCGGGTGTTTGTATGAGACAAAAGCATATGAAGAAGCGGCGAAATGGCTGACTCGGTACATCGATTTAACCGAGAGTGACAAAAACAAAAACCTGTATTCGGCCTATTTTCTGCTGGGGCAGTCCAACCTGGCGCTGGGAAAATATCAGCAGGCCTGTGATGCGTTTCAATATGCGCTGGAAGAGCAGAGCTCGAGGGAACAATATGTCGAGGCGATCGCATCGCTGGTTAAAGGTTATATAGAACAGGAGCATTTCGTCGAGGCGCTTGATACGCTGGAGAGCGTACGTTCGGTTGCATTGTCAAAGGAACAATCCGTAGAAATGCTGCTGCTCAAATGCAGAATATTCCGGATGTTGGGACTTCTTGACACGGCGATTGTTTCTCTGCGTGACAGGGCGGAATATATTTCCGATCCGCAGTTGAATGCGAAAATGTCCTTTGAACTTGCTCAGTGTCATATTGCCAAAGGCAATCTTGAAATCGCCCGCAGCGGCTTAAGTGAAATTCTCGGTGTCGTCGAACCCGGACCTTTGGCGCAACAAACCGCGATGAAGCTGGCCGAGGTATGTCTAAAAATCGGACGAGGTTCTCAAGCCGTCTCGGTTTGTCTGCAGCTTCTGGAGACGGATGTGTCCGAGCGGAAAAAACAGGAAATCCTGAGAATGCTCGCAGAGGCTTATAACCAAGAGAAAAATTACGACAAAGCGACATTAGCTCTTTCAGGTCAATGGAAGTGAAAATGAAAAACAGCAATACAAAATACAATTATGACTCACAGCTCAAAAGTTCTGCAACTTTGAGTTTCAAGTTATACTTTTATATTGCCTGCTTTACGTTTTTGTCTCTCCGTCTCTTAACATCTCTTACAGGTACTGTCTATGCGAATTCCACCGCCGACAATAGTAAGAAATTATCGCAGAGCAGCGTTATAACTTCGAGAGATCCGAAGAATGTCAGCGGGCTCGAATTGCTGCAGGCTGAAATTAGTATTGCTATAGACGAAAAGGATACGAAAAGCAGGGATCAGCTCAAACAAATCATCGAACAAATTCGCTCCGTAGAGTTTGGGTCGCAAAAGCAAGCCCCGGCGCCTGTCATTGTCCCTGAAAAAGCTCCGGCGATCAAACCTAACGAAACTGTAACCGAAGTGCCGGTGCAGAAGGAAGAAGCCAAACAAGCAATCGAATCCAAGCCGCAGTACGGGCCGATAACCGAGAATACTTTGCAAATGCTCAAGACCCTGATCCGGGATCCCGAGAAGCTTGCCAATCCTCTTGAGCTGGGAGAGATTTTGTTTGTTAGCGGAAACTTAAAAGAAGCTGCGCTGTTTTACTCCGAAGCGCTGAAGCGTAAAGATCCGAATGACGTCAGCTTGTCCTGGGACAGGGCATGGATATTGTTCCAGACAGGCAACTGCCTTCGGAACGATGATCTGCCGGCGGCGGCGAAAGCGTATCAACAGCTTCTTACGGAATATCCGAATTCACCATGGGCGGATTCGGCCAAAGCCCGGAGTAATTTAATCGCCTGGTACTTGAAAGACGACCCGGTTAAGTTGATTGCCGAAGTAAAACGTGCCGGAAGTAACCAAGACAACATTAGATGAGAGACGCATGGGTAAACAGGAAGATATTGCAAACGTACTTATAGCCGATAACGATCCCGAGCTGGCTCGATTTATTCTTGAGATTCTGGCCCGCAAGGGAATCCGCGGACATCTTGTCGGCAACAAGGAAAAAGCACTTGATTTTATCAGCAAGGGCAGTTGCGATTTCGTGTTTACCAGTGACACGATAAACCCCCGCCCGGACCAGCCAGGTCGTACTCAGGATGGTTTTGAGCTGCTGTGTAAAGTCAGGGAGAACAGGCCCGAACTGCCGGTTGTTATGATCGCCAGTGCCCAAAAATCGGACCCGCAAAATCTAACTGTAAGGACCGCCGTCAGAGCTGTTCGCCTGGGCTGTTGTGATTTTCTGATCAAGCCGCTGGACAGCCAAAAAATAGAAACATTGCTGGATACCTTCCTGCCTAACCATAATGTTTCAACAGCAGCTTCGGCTAACGAGGATACCCACTGCCTGTACAGGATTGTGGGCAGGAGTCCAAACCTCATTCAGGTTGTCGAGCTTGCCGGGAAAATCGCTCCGACTTCGGCGCCGGTTTTAATTAACGGTGAAAGCGGGACGGGCAAGGAGCTGATCGCTTATCTTATCCATCACAGAAGCAGAAGATCTCAGGGATCATATATCAAAGTTAATTGTGCCGCGTTAAGCGATTCGCTTCTTGAAAGCGAGCTCTTCGGCCATGAGAAAGGCGCCTTTACAGGGGCCTACACGAAGCGCAAGGGCCGATTCGAAATGGCTCACGGCGGAACACTGCTCCTGGATGAGATTTCCGAAACGCCAATAAGGTTTCAGGCCAAACTTTTACGAGTGCTCGAACAGCAGGATTTCGAACGTGTCGGCGGAAATGAAAGTGTCAGTGTCGATGTTCGAATAATAAGCACCACAAATAAGGATCTTTTGCAGGAAGTACAACGCGGCAGGTTCCGCCAGGACCTTTATTACCGGTTAAGCGGAGCGAGACTGGTTCTCTGTTCTCTGAGGGAACGTAAGGACGACCTGCCCGACCTTGTATGGTATTTTGTTAACCTCTATGCCCGGGAAGTGCCGCGTCATATCACTAAACTTGATCCTGTAATGATGGACATTTTTGCCAGGTATCACTGGCCCGGCAATGTCCGGCAGTTGCGCAACGTCGTGCGAACATCGCTGACGTTAGGAGTCGGGCCAACCCTCTCGCTGGCGGATGTTTCCTGGCTCTTTGACGAATTACAACCACTTCCGCAGGAAGATTACAGCGATTATGGTTCGTCCCGTGTAAATAATATGCCGTACGATATGACCGGTACGCAATGCGATTCGGGATTGGCGGGAGTGCCGCTTCAGCAGGTGGAAAAGCGGGCAATTCTGGATACGTTGCGCCAGGCAGGAGGCAACCAGACGAAGGCGGCAAAGGTATTGGGTATCAGTGACCGAACGTTGCGAGATAGAATACACCGCTATCGGCGAGAAGACAGTCTGCAGTTGGTATGATAACAATTTCCTTGTAACAAATGATTGAGGCAAAAAATGGCAGATGCGGATGATATAAAAGAGCAGGAAGAGCAGGAAGAGCAGGAAGATCCGAAGGCCGAAAAGAGTGACAATAAGTCCTTAATCGCACGATTTCTGCCGTGGATAATAATACTTGTAGTGGTTTTAATTTGTGCCTGTGCCGGTTTGAGCGTCGGTCGATTGTTTGCCGGTTCCGGCACACCCGAAGGAGCCGAATCCGGCTCAGAGTCCGGTGAATCAGCCCAGATAGAGGATCTCAAAGCGGATAATCATTCGGCAAAAGACTCTGCTAAAGTCTGGTATTATGATTTAGATCCCGTTGTTGCGAATCTGAACGAGCCCACTGTAACACGCTACGTTCGGGCGTCTTTAACTCTTGAGATGAGCGCGGAGATGAATGTCAAGAAAGGCACCGCCTTTCTTGATGAGAAAAAACCCATCTTGATAAACTGGCTTACCGTGTATCTTTCAAGCCTGGGCCTTGAAGATATCAGGGGTGATAACAATCTCCGAAGTATTCAATCGCACATACGCGATGCTTTTAATGAACAGCTTTTTCCCGATTCCAAGCCACAGATCAAGCAGGTCCTGATTAAGGAATTCCCCGTACAATGAGTGGCAGAGTAACGAAAAGTATGAGCAGAGAAAAGATACAGCAGCTTCTCATGGCCATCGGCTCTGAGCCGAAGGAAGATGCCGCTCAAGTTGATGCTGCGCAGTACAATTGGCAGGAGCCTCATTACTTCAATAAGGAACAGCTTGTGAAGCTCGGCAATTTCGCAGATGCGGTAGCTTCAGGGGTTTCTCAGAAATTTGCCAAGTTATGCCGGAGCGAGTTCAATGTAACAATTTCTTCGACCACTCAGCACTATGCGAATGAAATTCTTAGTCAGCTCTCGGATGGTGAACAGAGGGATTATTATCTGCCCTTTGGCATCAGCCAGGAGCATATGTGTGGGCTTATTGGCATGCCCGGGCAAACCGCAGTTAACTGGGCGACACAATTGCTCGGAGATTCCGAATCCGAAAAGGATCCGGGCAGGGATTTATCGCCGTTGGAAGAATCACTTTTATTGGATCTGGCCTCTGCTCTGGTTGAAGTATTTTCCGGCCCTGATAAAGCTTTAGCTTTCCAACCGGCACAAAACATTGTCAGAGGGCAATGGCCACTTGAACCGGAAGGTACGGAAGAAATCTGCAAAATCTCCTTTGACGTAAAAAAAGCCGGCTCGGAGAAGATTTCCAAAGCTTACTTTTTGATACTGTGTAGTGAGCTGGCGCCCATAGCAGGAAGGACGGCACAAGATTCAGGTGGTTTTCCTGCTGAGGATATTTCGAAATTGATACTTGGGCATTTGCAGGAAATGCCGGTTCTCATTACAAGTCAACTGGCTTCTGCCGTGCTTAGCTTTGAAGAACTAATGAATCTTCAGGCGGATGATATACTTTTACTGGATAAGAGAGTCAATCAGCCGGTTGAATTGATAGTAGATGGCAGGACGGTTTATTATGGCCGGCCTGCAAAATCGGCCGGCAAGTATGCTGTCACAATTACCACTACAGCGACGGCGTTTGGAGATACCGCCTAAAACATGAATTCGAGTGCCAGGACTAAGTGATTGAGAGGACATAGAAATATGGCAAAAGCTAGTGCCGTAAAAGAAAAAGAAGATTTGCAGGAAGATACGTCGCAACAAGACGATAAAACGCAGGCGCAATCGGTCGAATTTTCCGAAGCTGTTGGAACCGAGGCTGTGACCGGTGCAGGAAGTATCGATGTCTTACTGGCTATGGACGTTTCCGTTACGGTTGTTATCGGCCAGACTGAGTTGCCGGTTAAACGGCTTTTACAGCTTGGGCCCGGCTCGGTATTAAAGCTCGACAAATCTATCGATGAGCCGGCAGACTTGTATCTCAGGGATACCAGGTTTGCTACCGGAAATGTAGTGGTGGTGGATGGCCGGTTTGCTATCAGGATAACGCAGATTCTCGGCCTCAACGATTCTGCAGCCAGGGCTGTCGAGGCGTGACTTTGAGAAGGAATTTTGATGGCAGGACATGGACAATCAAATTCGCAAAGACCTCCCGGGTCGAATAGCCTCAACACGTCTATAGCGTCCTACAGCAATATTGTATTGGTTGTCGGAATGGTTGCGGTCCTTGCCACCCTTATAATTCCTTTGCCTACGCTGATTTTGGATATGTTTCTGGCTTGCAGTATCTCGCTGGCTATAGGCGTTTTAGTCGTTACCCTGTCGTCGAAAGAGGCGCTCGAATTGTCGACGTTTCCTTCACTGCTTCTTTTCGTAACGTTGTTTCGCCTCTCCCTTAACGTTGCCTCGACGAGATTGATCCTTCTGAATGGAAATGCCGGAAAAATCATTGAGACCTTTGGTGGTTTTGTTGCCGGCGGCAGTTTTGTGGTGGGCCTGGTCATTTTCCTGATCCTTGTCGTGATTCAGTTCATTGTTATTACCAAAGGTGCCGAGCGAATCAGCGAAGTATCCGCCCGTTTTACCCTTGATGCGATGCCCGGTAAACAAATGGCCATTGATGCGGACCTCAACGCCGGGACTATTACCGAGACACAGGCCAACGAGCGCCGGGCGAAAATCGTAAAAGAAAGCGAGTTCTACGGTGCGATGGATGGTGCCAGCAAATTCATTCGCGGCGATGCCAAGGCCGGGTTGATCATCACGGCGGTCAATATAATCGGCGGTATAGCGATGGGATATTCGCGCGGTATTTCGATCGCGGACGCCGTTAGGACTTATTCCGTTCTTTCCATCGGGGATGGACTTGTCAGCCAGATCCCGTCGGTCATCATTGCGGTCAGCTCGGGATTCCTGGTTACAAAGATATCTTCACGCTACAGCGTCGGCCAGGATCTGTCCAGGCAGTTTCTTAAAACGAGCCAGCCCTTGATTATAGCGGCTTTCATTATCGCTTCTATGGCATTCGTACCCGGCCTGCCTAAGATACCGTTCTTGTTTTTGGGTGTCGGAGCAGCCCTGCTTGGACGCGTGGTGGCGAAATCCGAAACGGGTCACAAGCAGAAATCCAGTGCATCTCCACAGGCAAAGGCCGAGAAACAGCCGGTCGAAGATCTGCTGGACGTCGACCAGGTTTCCGTACAGGTCGGCGTGCGATTAATCAGTATGGTGGACCCTCGCAAAGACAGCACTATCTTTGACCGCATCGGGGCATTGCGGAGAAAGTTTGCCCAGCAGCTCGGCGTCATTATTCCTCTGGTTCGGCTGCGTGACAATATTAATATCGAGTCGACTGCTTATGAAATTCGAATTGCAGATCTGCCGATAGCGAAGGGGCGATTGGAACCTGACATGTTCCTTGCTATGGATCCTGGTACCGTCCAAACCAGGGTCGAGGGCATAGAAACCACCGAACCCGTTTACGGACTGCCTGCTTTATGGATTACAGCAGCCAATAAGGAAAAGGCCGAGCTGAACGGATATTCCGT
>Ga0307380_10011653_pt1 | contig 10992 bp, 21 predicted proteins | sample UN3MG_FD_202239 | JGI IMG/M metagenome (GOLD analysis project Ga0307380, IMG submission 202239) | Soil microbial communities from Risofladan, Vaasa, Finland - UN-3 | ecosystem: Environmental > Terrestrial > Soil > Coastal area > Acid sulfate soil | place: Finland: Risofladan, Vaasa | collected... | reverse complement strand
TCCGAGCCCAGACTACGTGGACGCGGAAGGCAAGTTCGTGTGGGTGGGCGGTGAAGCTGTGTTTGCATTTGGAGAGAGCACGAGGGGCCGGTCTCTACGCGATGTCGCTCGCGATAATCGTGGGTTCCTGGACTGGATGCTCGGGAAGGACTTTGACACGACGACGCAGCGTATCGTGCGTCGAGCTCTCAGGGGCGAGTTCCCAACACGGGAGGTGTGAGATGCCGATCAGAGTGACGCAGATGTATGTGATCGTCGATCCATCGCGTAGCGACGGCCGCTGGGCATGCTTCTGGAGACCGCGGAGTATGGGGTACACCTTCGATCCGTCTGAGGCTGGAAAGTACGATGAGAAGGAAGCTCGCGAGATTACGGCAAGAGTCGACGACTATGCTGTGCTTGCTGATACGGTGGCAGCGAAGACAGTCAAGCGGGTGCATGCCTTCCTTCTCCCGCGGGTGGACTTCGAAACCTCGATCTGCATGGCGTTGTCGGCAGCGGAAGCCTTGGCGTTGGTGGTGGACGCGATTCAAGTTTGGAATCCGCATCGTCACCATGGGCATCGGCCCGGAGAAGCCGTTGACCATCGTAGCGAAGGAACCTGAGTTCGAGCGGTGGAGGAGACGGCATGCCTAAAGCGCCGCTCGAGATCAGACAGGCGAAGGAAGCACTCCAAGTTGAATTGGCGGAACTCATTCACATGGTCACGAAGTGCTTTCACGAGACATACCCAGACTGGATGATCACGGACACGGATATCGGGATAATCGATATCTCGACGTTCAAGAAGCCAGAGATGATGACGGCGGCGGCGCGAGTGGAGCTGACACGGAAAGACAGGAAGCTGAAGATCTGTCTTGGTGGACAGGTGAAGGAGATCAAGGGGTAGGTGGTGCGCATGGACGTGATATTCATCGTGTGGGTAGTCTGGTGGCTTGTGCTGATTCACACGACGTGGGGAGATTGACATGGCATGGGATGAAGTAGCGATTCAAGAGGCGATTGGTAGACTCGCGGCGGACCTTGGAGATGATTACAATCTATCGATCGACATCAGTCGTCAGTATCGTGAGATGGAACCAGATGAGGGCGGGTGGCGTCGTTTTGCTGATGATGCCATCCCAAGCAGCCGTAAAGCAGTCATCACGATCAGACCATGGGGCGTGATCGATAAGAGAGCCAGATCCGCGAATGCCGCATAGAGAGAGCGAGCTCCCCGGCACCTATCACCTCACCCCAGTGCAAGCTGGAGATAGCGGTGGTCCGATCACACGGACCCCACCCGCCGGGACTCGCTCTCATCAGTGATGCACATCGGTGAGTAACGGATTTGTTCACAGGTGCATCATCGGGTATAGTAGGGAAGCTCTGAATATGCGAGGCGGCTGCGGTGGTGACAGGCCACGGACCGGATCGGGGTTACTGGTTGGCTGAGAGGCCATCCATACTGCGGCAACGGGTGTATACATGGCTGGGGCAGGACCAGCCAGCCGCCAAGCAGGAAGAACAGAGCAAGGAAAATGAAAAGGAGGAGGACAATGGCCGAGAAGGAAATTCTGGACAAGCTGTCGATCTACATTCCGCAGAAGAAGATGGCGGAGAAACCTGTCGAGCGCCTGATCAAGCTGGGGGCGGTACAGGATCGATCGATCAACTACCTGGTGGTTGAGGCGATCATTCAGTACCTCGACCGGGAAGAGAAGAAGAAGTAGTACAACAGCAGAAGGATGCGAACATGGGTAGCGAAATCGCGAAGCTGAGAATCGATCAGTTGAAGCCGGTGCTGTGTGCTACGTGTGGGAAGGACATGAGGCACGCTGAACACGGCACCTCATACGTGGGCATCGAATTTACCATGGACATTGACGGAACTATGGTCGAGGATGCTGGCGACGCAGAGCGATGGATGGAATTCTACAGGAAACAACTGGGGGTGTACGCACCTCTGCTGGATGTCGGGACCAATCTGAAACTATCCGTATGCTGGGAATGCTGGTTCAAGAACCTAGGGATTCCAGCGCCGGCGCAACAACAGTGAGCGTCGTGTGGGAATAAGAGTGAGAGGTGAGTGAGAATGGCGAAGGAAGAGCAGTTTGAAGACAAAACCGGCAAGAATGAAAATGACTCTGTACTCCTCACGGGATACGTTGGGATCTTCGGTGAAGCGAACGTAGCCGGAGACATCATCGAGAAGGATACAGTCGTGCGGGCGCCGAAGTGGCTCGGGACGCAGGTTGAGAAGGACGAGATCGGAATCAAGGTGATGGTCGCCGTTCCAAGAAGCGAACTCCCCGGGATGGAGCCATCTCCTCTGATACGGAAACTCGAGGAGCGGAATGCGGCATTGCAGAAGCAGGTGACGCTGCCGCTGAGTTCCCACGAGATCGAACTTCTCTACAAGGTCCTGGCGGAGCAGAAGGTGAAGCTCGGCGAGACAGTTCCTCTTCAGGAGGGAAGCGATCTGTTGGCCAAGCTGGCCGAATACTTGAATCCGACGCTGTTCCCCGCGCAGGAGGAAACCGCGAAGAAGGAGCTGGAGAAGGTTCCGGAAGACGAGTCCGAGGAGACCGACGGCGCCACGGAGTAGGTGATGCACGACGGCGGAAAGATGGGTGTCCCTTCGCGCTCCGGGTGCGGAGGGATGCCCAATGGAGGAGGACAATGGGAAGACCAACGGGGCGACCGATTGACAACCTAGCCGGCACCAAGATGGTGAGCGGTGTGAAGGTTTCAAACGCATACGGCATCCTCCTTGACATCAGGGGTGATACTCTCGCACTGATGGCGGCGGCACTGAATTCTGGAGCAGAACACAATGCCGAAGTCTGTGTCAGAATCAAGGGCCAGCAGCGGGAATTCACGTTGGCGGAGTTCGCGCAACGGCTAGGTTTCGCGACAGAGGATATGATGGGAGAAGATGGAGGGAACAGTGATCAACAACGTAAAGAGAAACGTCCAGTCGAAGCGAGTGACAGTCACGCTGCCGGATAAGGATCACGCATTCTTGGCCGCGCTCGTGAAGAGCGAGGGGCGCAGCGGCAAGCGCGTCAGCATTTCGGAGGTAGTCCGCGAGGCGGTTCATGAGCACGTCAAGCGCATCAAACGGCGCAGAGGGTAGGGTATCAGCACGGGCAGTGCTGGAGAGCGAACGCAAGATAGCAGGGCAGAATCCGTATCATTGGGGCCATGCCTACCTAGTTATGGAGGATGGCTTCACGTACTCCATCTTCAATCCTGAGAGATACATGTGGTATCTGTACGAACCGTTCGTGGAGATTGCGAAGCTGCGGACCCCAGGTGGGAAGCTCGTGGTGATGAAGTGCGTCCAGACTGGATGGACCTTCATGGCGGTCGTTAGCGCGTTCTGGTTCATGGACATCATGAGAGAACCTGTCCTGTACATGATGCCGACCGAGCATCAGCTCGGAGCGTTTGTAACGGCGCGATTCAATCCATTCATCACTGCTTCTCCATATATCGGAGAGGGTTTCAGTACAGACAGCGTTGGTCTCAAGATGGGCTGGGGGCAACCACTGTACTTCCGCGGAGCGCAGTCTCCCAAGAGTCTGATCGAGTTCTCCGTTGGTATGATCATTCACGACGAGAAAGACCAGATGGATCCCGAGGGGATTGCAGCATCACGCGGGCGCGTCCAGGGCATGAAGAGGAAATGGGAAGTAGCCATCTCGAACCCTTCGATCCCAGAGCATGGCATCGACATCGAATACAACGAAGGTTCACGAGCACAGGGTGCCTTGTGGTGTCCAGAATGCAATGAGTATGTCGTCCCTCAGTGGCCAGAGAGCGCGAACAGGAATCATCCATACACTCCGATGTGCCCAAGCTACGACCATGAGTTGGACAAGCTGAATGGTAAATGGATACATGAAAATCCGAAAGCTCCTTACAAATCGTACTCAATGTCTCATTTCTTGTCACCGACAGTATCCCCGATTGAAATGATCGATGAGTGGAATTCAATCTTCGGAGACCCGACGAAGATGCAGGCATTCTACAATCTGGGTCTAGGCCAGTCTTGGGCAGCAGCAGGAACGCGGGTTACTGATGTCTCAGACTTGCCGTCGATGGGCGAAATGGTTCCTTCCTACGACCGACAGAGCGTGATGGGCGTCGATGTAGGCTCTTTGCTCCATGTGGTCGTGAGACGCACATGGGGCGGCATCTTGTGGGCAGGAAACTTGATTGGGGACTCTCAGTGGGAAGAACTTGGGCGCATGATGCACGCATACAATGTCGAGCATTGTGCGATTGACGTTCGTCCGGAGACAACGAAAGCGTCGGACTTCGGGAAGCTGTTCCCGGGAAGGGTCACTCTGGTCGAGTACAACCCCAATCCTTTGACGAAAGACGGAGATGAGAAGTGGGGTGAGAAGAACGGGGTGCCTCTCTACACGGGTTTGAGGACACCGATGCTGGACAAGGCGATGGCACGGATTCTCACGAAGACGGAAGCCGTTCCGAGCAATCTGCCGACAGACTTCTGGGCCCACTTCCGTGCACCGTCGAGACAGTACGTGAAGAGAGCAGACGGGAAGGTGTACGTGTCCTACGTAAACACGAAACCAGATCACTTTTTTCATGCGTTCAACTACGCGGTGTTCGCCGGCGAGCGATACGAGGGATCGGACAGCGAGAGGATGCAGATCTTCAACCCGCGTGGAAGAGGCGGTAAGCCGAAAAGAGCGAGAGGGCCGCGCCGGCGGAAACATAGAGACCACGATGATGAAAAAGGAGAGGGACGATGAAACTGACAAAGGGAACGATACTGAGGACGCGTGGCGGATGGGATGCAGAAGTCGTGGCAGTGTCTGCATTGCATGATGGATTTTATGCAATACACCAGCCAGATACGGGACAAGCATCTGGACCGATATTTCACTGGCCTGACGGTACTGCCCACGCCGTACTCGCCGTCTACAATCCGCCAGTCTACAACGGACATCCAGCAGATCTTGAGATGGGAGAGTACGAGCTATGAAGCCGAAGAGATGGCTGACGAAAAGCAAACTTCCCTGCTGCTGCTGTGGCAAGAACATGGCTAACCCGAAGGACGGAACAGCCTATCCAGGATTCAGCATCGATATGAAATGGTATACGCGGTGGCCGAGGGCAAAGCTGTACCAGATCGAATGGCTCGCGAAGCAGTTGGGCGCATTTGCGTTTCTACTGGATCCAGACGTGGAAGAGATCAACATCTGCCTGGAATGCCAGATGAAAGCTCATGGATTGTATCCAGAGCGGATTAAGCAGATACTGGGGGGAACGTTCAGATGAAATACATCAAGGCCATGGACGGGAAGGTGCTGTCGGTATCTCAACTGCTTCTACCGGCAAAGGGAAGGGATGAGAACGATGATCCGATATGGCGACTCAATCTAATCTCGGTTGACGGGATGCGCCGGCTCTATGCGAGCTACGATTCTGAGGAACTGGCGGAGGCTGTCTACGTGTATGCGCTGGGGTTCATTGAGAACGGGGATCACAGGCTGCTGCTCTTCGGAGAGAACGGAATGCCACGCCTGCTCTATGTCTTCGATTTGCGGGAGTTTGTATGGCCTGTCCCGGCACCGCGACCATTTGAGGAGGACGACAGTGACAGCGTTCGAGACACTGACGAATCTGGGTAAACTGTTCGGCTACATGGGCGTTGCCATGTTCTTGTTCCTGTCCGTGCTCGCTCAGGGGGCATACTGGTTCAAGGACCCACATATACGGATGAGGGATTTGCCGAAGCGCTGGCGGCTCCTGTCCACTGTGGGATTCTGGGAATGCGTGTTCTTCAGCACCGCAGGAGCTCTGTTTGTGGTGATCGCGCTCACGAGGGCTCTGTGGTGGTTGGTCGTAAATGGATGGTGAGGAGGACGGAATGGGGGCATCGAAGCAGGTTCGCAATGAGGTATTGGATCTCACGAGGAACTTCCTCACGGCGGTGAGGGACAGAAAGGACTGGCATCCATTCGGCCAACTCAGAGCGCGGCAGTCTAAAGCGGCGCCGAACATGCCAACGTTCTCAGAATTCAAGGTCTTGCGTTCGGATCCGATGAGAGGAAGGGATCCCGAAGTATGGCGAAGCGTGCTGGTCGAGATCCTGTTGGCCGGGAACGATCAGGTGAGACGGCAGACAGTGAATGGCAAGTTCATGGCCGTGAAGGAGTGCGACCGTGAACAGTGCGCGGCATGCGAGGGAACCGGCGTGACTGAGACTGATCGCGCTTGCTCGGTATGCGGCGGTGAGGGTGTGACAAAAGTCGATCCCCCGCGGGTGCCCACGAAAGGGACGGACACGTACGATCTCGACATGGAGAATGGACGGTGGGGCATCTGCCCAGCATCATTCGAATTCATTCCGGGGACACAAGAGCCAGTCGAATGAGTACAGACCGGATACGAGAACTGTCGCTCGAGACGAGTGGATGTACCGTGCGGAATATCGCGGCTTCCGGGCGTTCCGGCCCCGTCACGTTGGTCATGGAGCGTGGTGTTGTCTGGCAAGTATGGGTCGGCGAGCAGGGATCCGGCTTGCTGGTTTGGGAGGGGGGAAAGACGATCGTGCACGTGATCGCGAACGTCGGCGAGCCGTTGGTGCATGGATAGGAGGATGGGATGATCCACAGAATATGGAATTGGATTCGCAAACCGATGACAATCCATCAGTTCAATCTTGCGATGGCGCGAGCTGAAATTCTGACGCGGATGGACGGTCCTTGGAACGAGTCGGCATGAAGGACGACTTGCAATTCATAGCCTAAGTTGCTAGAGTAAGTGCGGAGCATTCGAGACGAGGCTCCTGGCCGGCAGAACGTCGGTCGGGAGTTTTTGTTTTGGGGCGGCCAGAGGGGGAGCGAATGGCCGATACAGCGATCGCGGCGGCGGAATTGGGTAAGCACGTTGACTATCAGCAGACAACCAAACCAAGGACGATGTCTGGGACTTTCATTGCTGACGATACCGATTACCACGCGATGGAACTCAACATGCGCACTCAGGGTGGCTTGACATACGGTGCTGAGAACTTGAGCGACAAGGACATGACGATCACTCTGTACGGCGCCTTCGAATCTGGCAAGGACGTAGCGACGGACACAGATGTCTTCGCAATCGACGACGTCGGGCTTGTGGTGGCGGCCGGCGAGACTGGCTACGAAGTGACTGGCGACAAGTTCCCCTACTACATCATCCGTTGCAAATTCGCAGCCGTGCCAAACGAATCAATCGTCACCATCTATGCGGCAAGCCGCGAGTCTTAGGAGGGCGCAATGGTCGGGAAGTGGCAACTAGATCGGTACGCGATCAAACCTGTAAAGACGACCATCGACCTCCATCAGGCGGCCGGGTCTTACGATCTGTTCACAGGTGGCGTGCAGGACTGCGCTCTTGAAGGACTCATGATCAAACTGCCCACGGGCATACCAGCTGGAACCTTGGCGAGCATCTCAATCCAGACGGACGACGCAACGCCGGCAGTGCTGATCAGTTCGACAACCGGAGCGGTCGGCAATCTGACATCCGAAGCGGTCATCTCTTGGACAGGACTCACACACATTGCAGTAGGCACGAAGATTCAGTTGACGATTGAAACTGGGGCGAGCGCAGCCGCCTACGTGTGCAAGGTCACTGCCTTCTACAGAGCGATCACGAATGGAGGATGTTTGACGTGAGCGTCTATCTCAACGGCGTAGACATCACAGCGACGGCGGGGGCCCTCGTCATCCACGACACCGACATCAAGGCCGATCTCGGTGACTACTCTGGACAGACGAACCTCCGTACGCTGCTTGCTGCGCTTGGAATCCCAGACACAGCAGGGAAGGCACTCTACACCTGCCTCGTGACGGACAGGCTCGACAACTCAACCTATGGACTCTCGCCGCTCCAAGTGCTGCTTGCCGCAATCCCAACAACCGCAATGCGCGGAACGGAAAACGCTGCCCTTGCATCTGCGTGGACGGCAGCCCTGGCAACGGCCTTGGCGAACTACACGGAGGTTCGTGCGGGATACATCGACAATATCTACATTGAGACTCAGCACAGATCCATGATCTTCCCTGATCTAAGTAGCAACATCGCTCTGACTTGTACATTCACGTCTGGTGTCGCTGACACATTCGGAACGTGGGCCGAAGTGACAGACAGTGGTGCGACGACCTTCAGTTCTCTTCTCTCCGCCATTGACGGGCATGTCTCAGCGCTCAGAATCAGATCGTTGAGCGCGGATGACAAACTCTATGCCATCGAGTTGGGGTATGGACCGGATGCCAGCACAGTCACGATCTTTGATGCCCACGAATTCGGATCAGGAACCAAGAAAATCGATTCCGATCAGACCGTGAGATTCAGGTCTCCGAAGATACCCGCTGGGCAAAGGGTCTACTACAGGATGAAGACGGAGGACACGATCAACGCCACGGCGACGATTGGATTGAGATATCACCTCGACCCCTAAGAGGGGGGCCCGTGAAGAGAACAGCCAAGGCACAACTGATGCGAATCTGGCGACGGATACGAACCTTCATCAAGGCGATGGGGAAAGCCCAGTGACAGACAAGGAAGTGACCATGACATCGATATATGCGCAGATATTTCATGGGCAGATGGAGCTCATGAAGGACATGCTTGAACGTGGCGAAATGATCTACCGGGACCGAAACACTCCCGGCTACAGGCGGTTCAAGCAGGAGACGATGGCAGCGCATTACAGATCCATCGATGCCTTCTGGACTCTCATGCAACAGGGTGGATTCGTAGAGAAGTGTGAGTGCCCGGGCCGAGAAGCGAAGGCAATGGCACGACGGTGGTCTGACTGCGAACTCTGTGGCGGATCAGGTTTCAAGGCAGCGAGCGTGACCGAAGAGGAGGTCCCAGATGGGGCGACTCCAGTCGATCTTCAATAGGGCAATGGGCGCTCCTACTGTCATCAAGCAGGAGGAGGAAGGGACAAGTCGTCTCCTGCCGTCTTACCGGCCGCCGTACGACGATGGGCGAGTTCCGCGGCCCACTTGGATGCGTGACATCTTCAACGCCTTCAAGGAGCATCCTGCTGTCTTCACAGCCATCGAGAGGATCGGCTCGTCGATCGCGGACATTCCACTCATACTCATCGAGATGGAACAACAGAAGGAAGGTCGGAAGTTCCGCAACGCACGCACTTTCCACAGAGCATCCAGATCGAAAACCTATGCCGGCGTTGTCGAGAAGTGGGCACAGATCGAGGGCGGCAAAGTGATCAGGCAGCATCCGCTCCTCGATATCCTCGAGAATCCCGCGCCGACTTCCCAGCTGACCGGGCACATGATGAAAGCGGCCATGGTCGCCTACATGGAACTGACTGGCATGGCCTACGTCGAGAAGCTCTACTCGAAAGATGGCAACAAGAAGCTCGTCGGTCTGTGGCCGCTGATCGATCCGAGGAAGATGATGGTCGTCGCGGGAACACAGAGACTCATCGATGGCTACGTCTGGATGGGTTCGAAGGGCGCCGTCGTCTTCAAGCCGGAAGACATGATCTACATGCGGTCGTTCAATCCAGACAACCCGTTCTACGGCTACTCGCCGACTCAGGTGTTGAGGGTACTCATCGCAGGAGACCTGAAGGCAATCAACTGGAACTACATCTACTTCGATAATGGCGCAGTGCCGACAGGTGTTCTCTCTTCCGATCAGCGATTGGGCGAGACTGATATCGACCTAATCCTCAGCACTTGGGACGATGCGCATCGCGACGAGGAGGGTTGGCATCGACCTGCAATCTTGGGGCAGGGGATGGAGTACAAGGACATCGGTAGCAATCACAAGGACATGGACTTCCCTAACCTGCGCAGGTACACGAAGGAAGAGATTCTAGGCGCGTACGGCGTGCCGCCGATCGTCGCCGGAGACTACAAGGATGCCAACCGCGCATCCTCAGAAATCATGTATCGGCTCTACTACGAGAATGGGATCCTCCCGCGGTGCGATCAGATCGAGGATGTTCTCAATATGGCGTTGCTGGAGCCGGGAAGCGGATTACGTCTGGCCTTCGACCTTGGCGCGATTGAGGCGCTCAAGGGAGACGTGCTGGATATGGCGAAGGTTGGCGCACGGGTGATCAAGCAGTATTGGTCGGCGAACGAAGTGCGTCAGCTGCTCTGGAATCTGCCACTCATAAAGGGGGATGGCGGGAACGCGATCTACTCCCCAGACGGAACGGAGATCATTGGACAGGCCCCCGATCCTTCGGAGGTCGTAACTGGTGGGAATGCGAATGAATGAAGTGCCCGCTGTAAGAGCACGGGGTGGGTCCTGTGTTTCCTACAACCTGACGAAGAGAGTGAAGTGACGGTAGGAAGTAGGATGTTGCTCTACGAGCAACGCGGAACACAGGGAAAGAGGTGGACGAAATGCCACTAGACAAAGACGACTATAGGGTGCATTGGGTTGCGAGTGACTGCAGTACATGCATCGCAGGCATAACTGACGCGGGAGTCCTTGAGACTCTTGGTGGGCTGAACATCGATGTTGACTTCGCGACGGGGGAACCGATTGTAGTTGACATCGACGTTCCACTGGCGAGCGATGTGTTCGTGACTGGGATCGATGTTGATCTTCAGCAATCGGCAGGTTACACGGATTCGTGGAGTACGGCTGGCGGGATAATCGGCATTCGAGGCGACGTACACGTTGATTATGTCATTACTGATGTTTACGGCGTGTACGGAAACGTCTACATCGACCCTGCTGCGACCTGCACAGTGAACGACGCATACGGCCTGTATGGTACGGTCACTCTTGTAGGCCCATTTACTGCCGGAGCAGCGACGAGTGAGATTGCCGCAATCAAGGGTGAAATCGTAGCAGCGAGCACCGGATCGTACGACGGTCGGGTTTATGGATTGATGCTTCAATACGACTCTACGGTGAACTACACCGGAGATACGGCATTGATTTGGGGCTTAACGGCGGCAGGCGCGAACTGCGACTACGGCTTCTACTTGA
>Ga0307380_10011652_pt1 | contig 10992 bp, 22 predicted proteins | sample UN3MG_FD_202239 | JGI IMG/M metagenome (GOLD analysis project Ga0307380, IMG submission 202239) | Soil microbial communities from Risofladan, Vaasa, Finland - UN-3 | ecosystem: Environmental > Terrestrial > Soil > Coastal area > Acid sulfate soil | place: Finland: Risofladan, Vaasa | collected... | reverse complement strand
TATAATCGCACAAGGTGCCTTGCTCACCCTTGTTAAACTTGCACGACAAGACAATGCACCGCGTCTCGCTGCGTTTCATCGCTCCACCTCTGCAAGTTCTCTGAGCGCCTGCTGCAGGTGCACCTCGCCCAGCCGTCGCGCGCGCCGATCGTTAGCGATTTGTCGCGCCCGCTCGACGACTGGCAACAGCGCCCGCACTGAGTACCAGCGCGTGAACGTGCTCAACCATCGGTTTGCCGCCGCTGTCGTTTTCATCGTGTCCCCCTGCAAATAGGGCATAATCTAGGCCCGTTGTGCTGTGCCTTCAGCACCCGTTCCAGCCCCCGGCCTCCGTCCCACGTTCGCGCCAGCGTCCAGCCCACGCCCGCCCTGGCCACTGCCGCCATGATCGCGCTGCCGTTGCCGGTCCTGTGAGCCTCCAGCCTGGCCTCCAGGTCCTCAGTGAAGCCGAGGTAGTGCTGGGCCTGGCCGCGCGGGTTGTCCAGGTCGCCGATGGGTTGTTCAAAATGAATCAGGTAGATCATGTTCATCGTTCCTTCTTACACTTCTGCAGCAGAAGTGGAACATCAAACTTGCTGCCCACTCTCCAGGTCCGGTCGGTTATGCGTTTGCTCAAGGCGAGGAAAACCGGGATGATGGTATCGTTGATGGTGCCGCCATCGAGCGCCTCCATCAGGTAGATGATCCAGCCCGCCCTGGCACCTGGTTCGATCGCTCTGAGCGCCGTTGCTGCCGCTTCCATCGTGGTCTGAATGTCGATAAGTTCTTGTTTGCTCATTTCATCCATTTCTAGTATGATTCCCAACGGTGGCAGATCTGAGGTCTTCACAGGCCGCCACCTGGCCCGGCGTAGCTGCGCCGGGCTATTTTGTTGCCGGGGACCCTGATCCTGCGAAAGCAGAAGGATCAGGGTCCCCCTGGATCTCAAGTGACCTCCCAGCCGGCACCGTTCTTGTGGAGGCGTCCGGCTTCTTCCAACTCGGACTGGTAGGTGTAGATGGTCTGCCGGCTGACGCCGACCGCCGCTGCGGCCTCGGTCGGCCCGGCGTCGGGATTGTCAAGGTAGTATGTCAATAAAGTGTCAAGTCGCTGTCTACGTTTCGCATCGCGGGAGCGTCGCGCGAGTGCCAATGAATCTGTCAGATTCTCAACATTTGACGCCTGATTGGACGCCGAGCTTGACGCCAGGCTGACTGCCGCTTGACGTTTCGCTTGACGCGCTGCTTGACGTTTCGCTTGACGGTCGGCGCGCGCGATTTCGCTAGAGGCCTCGCGGCGGAATTGCGCCGCACGCTCTGCGGTCATTATGGTGCTGACGACCTGAGCGAGCGGAAAGAGCATCGCTGCATAGTGAATCGGGTCGGCCAGGGCGCGCGGGATCTCCAGGATGCCGATAAGAACAAAGTCGCTGGCGAAGTAGACGACGCTCATCGCCAGGCCCAGGGCCTCGTTGGCGGGCGGGTCGCTGGCGCGCCGGCCAACGTTCCAGTCCTTGGATTTCATCCAGGTGTTGACGACGGCCTGGCCGACGACCTCCAGGGCGATGCAGGAGAGCAGCGCGGTGGTCGGCGTGAGGTCGAAGATCACTTGGCAGCTCCTGGAGGTGAGCACGACGGTAGGGATGGTGGCGATCCAGGATGCGGCGCGGCAGAGGATGGCCAGAACCAGCGCCTCGGCAGCGCCGGCGAGGCGATCCACGTGGACAACGTTGGTGGAGATGGTATCGGTTAAGCGTTTGATGTTCATCATACCTCCGGGTCGTATTCCAGTCCTGTTGGCTCCGGGCGACCGCCCAGGCCGTCGAGGTCGTCGAAGACGCACGGCTGGGCGCCTAAGAGCTCCTCGGTAGGGAACAGATCAAACAGCGTATCCTGGACGCGGAGAGCGCGCTGCAGGTTGCGGATCTGCTGAGCCATTCCGGCTTTCATCACCGCACGCCACTGTTTTGAGTGAGTTTGGCGCAGAACGTAGAGATGTCCGAGTTTGGCCACCAGCTCGTGCACGATTTTGTAGGACCAGGTGCGGCGGGCGCGGGCCTTGGCGGGATGGGTGCCGGTCCAGACGGTGCCGGGTTCGTCGACCGGGCGGAACAGGCCGATGGAATCCAGGGCCAGGAGCTGCCCAGGGCGTTGCCGGCAGTACTCAAGTTGCTTGTGAAACAGGATCCGACCAGGTGACGAATGTCCGTTTGGCACCTCGATGATGAACCAGCGTTTGGGCTGTGGCCAGGGTTCATTCGGCTTTTGGAACACGACGGCGGTCTCGACGGCGATGACCGGATAGTCGTCGTGCTGCTGGCCGTGGATGCGCCGCCAGCGGCTAGGGATGGTCTTGCGCTCGTGAGTCGCGAGCAGGTCGAATCCGTTGGCGATGACCAGGGCGCGCGTGTCCTCGGTCACCGGGACGACGCGCCTTTCGCGGATTTTGTTGCCGAGTATCAAAATGAGTTTCCCGCCCGGGCGTAAGACCCGCCTGCACTCCAGGTAGACGATGCACATCGCCCGCAGGTAATTCTCGTAGATGTGGAGGTTGCCGATCTGCCGCGCGTGATCACCGTACGAAAGGCCGTTTGGCCCCACGTGCCGCCCGTCGAGGTAGTTGGCCTGTTTGCGGTTCCAGTTGCTGAACAGGTCGAAGTAGGGCGGGCTGGTGACGATGGCGTCCAGGCTGGCATCGGGCAATGGCAGGCGGGCAGCATCCCAGCGGGCGGTGAGCATCGGCGCGACGAAGAGGTGCCCGCGGCGGATCCGGAGACCATTGCGGCTTAGGAGCCGGGACCAGTAGGCTTCGACGTCGCCGGCCAGCGTGGGATGCTGGTTCAGCGCAGCCAGGAGGATGGAACCGGTGCCGGCCATCGGGTCCAGAATGACGGATCCGGGGTCCGTATGCTCGTTGAGGAGCCAGGCCAGCCAGTTCAGGTTGAGCTTGGCCTTGTGCTCGAAGGTGGACTCGGCGAAGCCGAGATGGCGGCGGAGATGATGGTCGCGCGCGAAGGTCAAAGGCTCGCTGGGGCCCGGGCCCGGGCGGGAAACGGTGTTAGAAGTCATAGCCGTCCTTTTCGTCATCAGCCTCATCGGGGTGTAGTTTCTCAATGCGGGAGCGGATCCACAGATAGGCATCGTCCACGGTTTTCACGAGCGGGTCGCCTATAGCCATGCTATCGGGTACGGCAATGCCGGCGGACTTGCAACCTGTTTCTAGTTCAATCCTCAGCGCCGGGTCGGCATTCAGCTCAGTATACACCTCGCCCGGCACGGCGATGCGACCCAGGCACCGCTCCTCGTCGTAATCGGGCGTGGGATCGAGGGCGTAGACTTTGACGATGCACCACAGGTTGGGTGTGCTGAGGTAGTAGTGCGCCCACCCGTGCAGCTTCACGGCCGCTTCAAACTCAGGACAGTACATGCCGGTAGCCTTACTCATCTGCCGCAGGTTTGGCAGGCGCTGGCCGGTGTAGATGGCATCGTCAGGGCCGTGATAGAACGACCAGGAGCCAGGTAGGGTTTTCAGGTCGGTCGGTGACCAGCCGGTGGGTATGATGACGCCGAGGCCGGCAGAGCGCCAGAAAAGCAGATCATAGCGCGGGGCGGTGCTGTAGCGGGCCGGCTGACCGGCCTGTTCGAGCTCGACGTCGATCCACTCGTTGATGGCCTGCTCGGCCTCGCCGCGCAGGCGTTGCTCGACGGCGAGATAGTCGTCGTCTGCGGATAGGTCAGTGGTCAGGGTGAGGCCGCTGGAGACGTTGCAGTAGCCGGGAAGGCTCTGCACTCGCTTGAATGAGACGGTCAGTTGGGTGATGTTCATCTCTTGATCCTTTCTTGTGATAGTTGAGCGTTGGCGTTGACGTTCGATCCAATCAACCCCACATACTGCACTGTTCCTTCTTCAAGTCCTACTACCTCGACCACTTCCCCCGTCGCCATCGCCAACCCCGTCCGCGCCAGGGTCGCCGCCGCCGTCCCCGGCCTCACTGGTTCCGACAGGATCAGGGTCGCGCGGTCCAGCAATTGCCGGCCTTGCTGATACTGCGCCACTTTCGCCAGCGTGAACTGCCCGTCCAGCCCTAGCCGCTGAGCCAGGTCCGCGATCATTTGTCCCGCCGAGCAGTCGTGCGCTTCGGCCTCCTCGTCGATCCGCGAGGCCCCGTAGGCGTCGAGTACGTTTTGCCGTGTGAACTGCATCGTCTCACTCCTCCTCGGATTCCATACGCGCATCCGCATCGCCGGCGGCGATACACAGTGCGAGCGTCAGGGCACCCAACAGGGCACCCAACAGGGCACCCACCAGTAGTCCGACAATCAAGCCGATGATAAACATGTTAACCTCCTGCCCTACCTATCTCCTCCAACTCCCCCAGCGCCGCTGCGTTCTCTCCCAGCGCCAGTGCCGCTTCCGCCACCAGCATTGACATTAGCTCGATGCACACGTCCTCTCCGCTGCTGATGTGCCCGTGTAGCTCCGTCAGTGCTGCCCGAGCCGCGTCGTTCGCTTTTTTTGCCCGCGTCATCTCCCGCTTCCACGCATATCCCCCGACGATCTCCCTTCGTCGTTTCCTGGCCATCGTCTCCCCCCCCTGACGATCCGATCGTTCGCCTCCAAAATCCCCCGCCGCGCCTTCGCCCGCGCTCGCACGTGCCGCCGCACGCTGCCGGCGATCATCGGGATTCCGCTGGCTGCAAAGCACATCGTGGTCCAGGCCACCGGCTCCCACCCGACGATCACCCCCGCCCCGAATAGGGTCACGGTGCAGCCCAGGGCGACGATGAATCCCATGTAGCCGCGGTCATGGCCCTGGTGCTCCAGTTTCCCGACCAGCCGGTTGTATCCGATCCCGAATCCGAACAGCGCGACGAACACGATCGCGTAAGTTGGGCAAATCCCTGTCATTTTCCTGTCCTTTTTATCTATCTTCTAGATAAGTCTAAGGTTTTAAGTCTAGGAGTCTTATATGCTGTGTCCTGGACACAACCCCCCTGTGTCCTGGACACAACCCCCCTGTGTCCTGGACACAACCCCCCTGTGTCCTGGACACATAGAACAGTTGTTCCTGTGTCCTGGACATAGGGTCAAACTCTCTCAATCTGCCAACAGCGAGGATAACGTCAACTGTTCCCATTCGTCGTAATCCAACTTATAGCGCGCCATCTCTCTCGCGTGCCGTTCCTGGAGGAGGAGCGTCAATTTCGCCACTTGCGCCGGTGCCAACAACGGAAGATTATCGAGTACCCGAAACGAGTAGTGTATCATCTCCGCACTGGTCCCACTCGTATGCAGCCAGACAATATGCTCATCCTCCAGGATCTCGATTGCGCCGGGGAATCCTTGCCTGAGATTCTCACCCTCTCCACGTGAAGCCCGTCCCGTGATCCGCTTTCTGCTGCACACCACCATATCCGCCAGCGTCTGGATGCTCGGCCATTCCGGCCGGCCCCGGTTGCTCCACGCCGCCGGGAATGCCCGCAACGTATTCCACAGGGCCCATGCCACTCGCGTCCGGGCCCCGTGCTCGCGCTCGATCGTCGAGAGATACGGCTGCCAATACTGCCAGCCGTAATTGCTCGTCATCACGAAGCCTGCTGTCGTTGGATCGAAATTCACCAGCTCTACCGAGAACTGGCAATCTGCCGGCAAGTCCCGGTCCAACTCCGAAACCTCCTCTTCCTCTTCCTTGAGCCCGGTCGAAGGGGGGGCAGGGGAGGGGGCTTCCCCATCCACCCGGAACACTATCCCTAGCGACCTGCCCGCGACACGGGCCACCGTCCGCTCTACGGTGGTCAGCAGCCGGTTTTCCAGCCAGTCCTTTGCATAGCTGCTTTTTACGGCGACCGTGAGCCGATCCCCATCCACCGTGCCGATCGTGTTCCGCAGCCAGGCGTCGAACGTCGCCTCTGTCATCTGCAGCTTCAACTCGTCCAGCACCGCCGCCCACAAATCGCCGTTGCTGCTCACCCGATCACCTCCTCCACCAGCGGCACCATCACCGTCAACGTCCCGTACCTCTCGTTGATCGACAACGGCGGAATCAGCAGCGTATTCAGATGACACACCAGGCACACTCCATCCGACAAGATCGGATTTCCCGCCTCTGCGAAGAACTTGCACTCTGTGCACTGTTCTTCCTCAATAACTTCGGCTGCCGGAGCTTCGGGGATAAAGGGATCCGGCGGTGTAAGATTCCACTTGGAACTCCCCAAGTAATCCATCGGAAGGCAAGTCTGAGCATATTTCCGAACCGATGCCGCCGAAAACCCGATCCACTCCCCAATCTCCCTCCACGAATGCCACTCTCCGTCGAATCGCATCTTCGCCAGCTCCTCCGGCGTGACATAATTCCTGATCCGCCTCCTGTGGTGACAGTGGGACCTGGCCACCATCGAGCGCGTGTCACCATCCGTCCGATCCTGAATCCGTTGTTGTCCTGGCATCCGCGTTCTGTCCATCCGCGTTCTCCTAGCTCATCCGTTCTGTTGTGCTAATCCTCATCCGTTGCTATAATCGAGAGAGGCCCCGCCAGCTCTGGCGGAGGCGACGGGGCCCCTCCTTCCCGTGATGCACGATGTTTTCAACACACCGTCAACATCGCGTTCACTACCGTCAAGGTTGTGTCATAAACCTGTCATCTCTCGTTGTGTTGCGCAACTGGGGGACAGATCGTGCTATCACATTGGATCGCGCGCTATCTCGAGGACTGCTACGCCCTCGCTCAAGGTACGCGCAATCTGTACGCCTACCACCTTCAGTGCTTCCTGGACCAGGTCGGCGATGGCGACGTCGCCGGCCAAACCCGGGTCGATACGCTCCGCCACTTCCTGGCCACCCTGCGCCGCCAGGACGGTCAACCCTACTCGCCGCACTACGTCGACCAGGTCTATAGGACCCTTAATACCTTCCTTGAGTGGTGCATCCGCGAGGGCGCTATCGAGCACAACCCCCTGCGTCGCATCCGCCGGCCCCGCGTCCCGCGTACCATTAGCCCCCGTCTCACGCTCGAGGAGATCGACCGCCTCATCGAGGCTATCAAACACGGCTCCAACCCCGCCCGTGACCTGGCGATGATCTGCCTGGCCGTCGATTCCGGCCTTCGTCGCAACGAGATCCGCACCCTCGAGCTTGATCACGTCGACCTGCAGGGACAGGTCGTTCGCGTCATCGGCAAGGGCGATAAGGAGCGCGAGGTGCCCATCGACACGTTCACCTGCCACGCCCTGCGCGTCTACCTCTCTTTGCGCCCTCGTGTGGCAACAAAAAAAGTCTTCCTCACACGTAGAGGAAGACCTTTCACGGTCAACGGAATCCAGACCCTGATCTATAGATTGAAAACGCGGGCGAACCTACCGCAGCTTCGCTGGCACTTGCTCCGCCATACCTTCGCCAACCTCTGGCTTGCCAATGGCGGTGGACTTCGTTACCTCCAGGAAGTCCTGGGCCACGCCGACATCAAGATCACGGCCGCGATCTACACCAACCCCGAGCTCGACGAGCTCAAGGCCGCTCACGGTCGCGCCGCGCCGTTAGCCAATCGCAAAACACCCGGCGAAGAAGACGAAGGCTAGAACGTCAGCTAATCTAGCTGGCATTCATCCAGCACGCCAGCTTCCCAAGCTGAATGTCTCGGGTTCGAATCCCGACACCCGCTTAGGGGGATCTGATCCCCCGAGTGGGCCTCCTCGAACGTGGATTGAGAGATGATCGGTTTTTAACGTACGGGCAAATCCACCTCGTGGGTGGCCTACGATCCGCCGGCCTCTAGCAAGGTCGGCGGATCCTTTGATTGATTGCGTTCCTCTAAGAACTGCTCGACACTATCACGATAGATTCTAAGATGGCTGTTTCTGACGTGAGGATTGATCTTGTATCCCTCAAGCACGCCGGACGCCAGCAGGCGCGTTACTGTAGGCCTGCTGACGTCCAGAAGTTCCATCACTTCACTTGTGGTCAAGGTTTCGCGCTTCGGTGTCAATGAATCCATCACTCTCTCCTTTGTGTACAACTGTTTCTAGTATAACACAAAATCTATCCGCTGTCAACTGTTTTTAAGAAATTTCTAACGTAATGGAGGCAAATAGAGAGGGATGACTTCTGCAGCAGAAGTGGGTTGACAACTACGGACAAATGTGCTAAAATGGCCACATACCCGATTTATAGAAGGCCCTATGGGCCTAGAGCTGTCCCCAACAGCATCCGCCGAGGCACATTCCTCCGGGGGCAGCGCAGAGAGAGGGGGCCGGCCTATACCCTCCTGGTGCCGGCCCCCTCGGCAAACGAAAGCCCCGGTCGTCTGGTGACCGGGGCTTTTTGTGCTGCAGAACTGATGGCTATGCGCTGCGTTCGTCCAGCCAATCTTCTAGTTCATCTAGCGTGTCGAAACGGACGACATCGCGGCTATGAGGATGGCTTGCGTCAGGGTGCACGTGCCACGTCTTTCGTCTGGCGATCTGATCTTCCATAGGATCATCAGGGTGCACATGCTTGGTGGCGGATGTGGCCCAGGCCATTCCTGCCTCGTGAAGCCGCGTGCTGATTCGTTTCCGTCGATTGGCCATTTTGCCCTCCTGTCAGATGATAATTTGATTGTATTATACCACAAGGTCTCCCCCACATCCGTGGGGGTGTTGTTTTGGGGATTTTTAACCAATTCTTTACCTAAAGTCACGGGGCGTAGCGATTGACATTACAGCACAGTTGTGCTATATTGTCCGTAGGGCATACGGTCTCGAACGGGGACGCCACGGCGTCCCCGTCTCTGTTTCTGGGAGGACCAAGTGGCTACTGTCCAGGCAACGGACGACGGGAATCGAGTGACGTGTGATCTGCCGGCGTGCAAGGCAGAGCGAGCGCATCGCGGGCAGGAGAATGGCCGGTGGCTGTTCAACGTCGCGTTTGCTGACGGGACGGTGGCGGTGACGGGCCGGTGTCACGAATGTGGAGGGGTCCACACGGTGGTGTTTTCAATTCCCCAGGAGGCGGAGTCCTCGCGATAGTCGGTAGTCGTTCCAGCTCGGGCATCGGGCTCGGACGGAGCCGCCCAACCTGTAATCGTGCAGGGCGGGCGGCTTTTTTCATATCAGGGAAAGGAGTTTGAGGTGAAGGCAAAAGCAGTAGTTCTCACAGGGGTAGTTCTGGCGGTGGTTCTCTTGGTCGGATGCGTGGTGGAGCCGACGCCGACGGTGTCGCCGATCGCGACGCCAGGAGCAGAGCTCCAGGTGGTCCCGGTGCGGGCGGCGGCACAGCAGGATTCGCTCACGGCGGAGGTGGTGGCGGCTGTCGTGACGGCGGTGATCTCGATTCTGCTGGAGGTGGTGCCCGGCCTGGCGAAAGAATGGGACAAGATCGACTCCACATACAAACGTTTGGCCTGGCTCATTGGCTGCCTGGTGGTCCCGCTGGCGATACTCGGGGCAGGGTGCCTGGGGCTCGACCTGGGCGTGACAGCGCCGGCGTGTGATAAGCAAGGCGCGGTCGAGGCGCTGCGGGTCGGATTTGCAGCCTACTTCACTGGCCAGGTGACGTTCGCGGTAGTCGGGCAGGCAATCCGTAAGCAGCGCAAGTAATGGCGGAGCCGCCACGGAATCATTCACCGACGATCCGGCTGCTCGGCGAGCAGGTATCGACTGCCTTAAAGGCGTGTGGGGAGCTGCGCGCCGATTTGCGGACGCTGGACGGTAGCGTCGATGAGGTCAAGACGGCGCTGGCAGTTCTGCAGCAGAAGCCGCCCGTGTGCGAGGGCTGCCAGGCGCTGCAGATCGAGATCGCCAGGCTGAAGGAGCGGATGTCCATCGCCATTGGCATTTTGAGCGTGCTGCAGGTCGTCAGCACGGCTATTGCTGCGTATCTGGCTGCTGGGAGGTGACGGTGAATCGGGACGAGGAGCGAGCGGCGCGGTTGGCGTTCATCTCAGCAACTAAACAGGTAACCGCGCTTACGTACCAGTTGGAACTCGTTACGGATCTGCTAAGACGGCTGTATCAGCGTCTGGCCAATGAGGCTAGCAAGCTGGGTATTGCTCTCGATCTGTTGGAGGAAGCGGACGATGGGAAATCTTCCGGATGAGGTCCAATGGGCGGTCGAGCAGATTTGTGTCATCGCTGAGCGGCTGGCACGGGCGCTGGAGCCAGAGCCACCCATCCTTTGGGCGTATCCGGTGGGGACGCCAGAGCATCCGCCGGAGCACTGGTACGCGGCCTGTATCCACGATACAACCGGCAAGGCAAATCCAGGTGGTTATGCTCACACGGGGATAGATCTCAACCTCGACCGGCGGCCCTGGGGCGACGTAGATCGGGGGATGCCCGTCTTTGCGGTTACGCCTGGCATTGTGCGGGTTGTCGGCTACTCCACGTCCTATCTCGGCAGTGTCATCACCGAAAGCACATACAACGGGCAGCCGCTCTTCTGGCGACACTGGCACCTGGCGAACGATGCTGTGTTTCGGTCCATTGCCGTGGGCCAGATGGTGGCGGCGGGGCAGCAGGTCGGGGCCATCGGCAACTATACGCTGGGGGCCGGAGGGGATCACTGCCACCTCGATTGTGCGCTGGACCTATTCGGCGCGCATTGGTGGTTCACGAATCACCCGGCTGTGCGGTGGATCGACCCTGTACCGATTCTGCAGCAGAACCTGGACCCGGTCAGGGTGACTGCCATGCTGCGGAAGGGGGATCAGTGAAGAAGCCAGAGGAAACTTCCCGGCAGGTGCGCGATCGGGCAACACACACGATGCTGAAGCTCTGGCCCGATGCGCGAGCGATGGCCCGCACTGAGGAGGAGGTCGCGACGTTTGAGCGCCTGACGGAGGCGTTCCAGGCATTGCTGCTGGCCGATAATGTTCTTGAGCATCCCCCAGGTGCCCCAGGTGCGGGTGGTGAATGATATGCCCCGCCTACCTGCCCGCCCCTGTGCCCACCGGGGCTGCCCCAACCTGGTGCGCGGCCGGGATCGCCGCTTCTGTCCTGAGCATCAGAGCGAGGAGTGGAAGCGCCAGGACGCGCAGCG
>Ga0307380_10011651_pt1 | contig 10994 bp, 10 predicted proteins | sample UN3MG_FD_202239 | JGI IMG/M metagenome (GOLD analysis project Ga0307380, IMG submission 202239) | Soil microbial communities from Risofladan, Vaasa, Finland - UN-3 | ecosystem: Environmental > Terrestrial > Soil > Coastal area > Acid sulfate soil | place: Finland: Risofladan, Vaasa | collected... | reverse complement strand
CCTGATGCTGAAGAACGCATCACCAAACCACAATTCGCTATTTTTTATTGGACTACTGATCAACTAACTGTCCTAGAGGAGATGATCGAGCGGAATCTTTTTGCATTAATAACTGATGCAACTATTAAGCCAAAACTTGAACGAGTTATTTCATTAATAACTCCATCAGATTCTGACATTAAAAATCCCCTTCAACACAAGAAGATTTTTGATTTGAGAGCTTTTGCTGAATCGGTTGTTGGAATGCCTAACTCAGTAATTAACTATACTTGGCATGAACTAGCTGACACTTTGTTTGGTATTAAAGCTAACAAAAATTTCTGGATGCCTCATTTCAACTATATGGAATATTCCAATTGGCATGATTTTTTAGCTGAACTTGATACTAACAAAAAAGAGCAAAAACGAGTGGCTATAACTAATCAAATTCGAAACAAACTCTTCTCACTTAATAGACTTCGAACTTTTTTCCAGGCTTCTGCAGGTTGGTTAGTCTCACGAAAGGCTAAACCAGCTGAAAGTGCGGAAATAACTTGGAAAGAGTTACCTGATGATTATCATCAGTTAGCCAATTTTTGGTACATCTATTCCAAATTGAATGGTTCTATGGATCTTTATGAAGCGGATTATTACCGATCTATGTTTCCTGATTTTAGCATTGGAAAATTATGTGCTGCTAAAGTAGATAATCTGAATTTTACGACAGCTTCCACATCGCGAGGAGCATCTATTTATACTTATACTTTTGAGCTTCATAATTTATCTACTAACATGAAAATTTCTGAGGGAGACCATGTTCTCTTAGTTCCTAATGAGCTGAGAGATGATGGACGAATACCTTACTGGAAAATAATCGTTGAAAGTATGGAGTGGGTAGATCCAGTTACACCAAACTCAGGATATTATAAAATTACGACTGACTCGGTTTATAAGAATTATATCGAAGAAGCATCTGAAATTCTCGAAAAAGAATCCTCTGAATGGTTCCTCTACCCGACCGCTAGTGATAATTGGACAAATAAGCTTTATAATTGCCGGTATAGCACTGGCTTGCTTACAAGATACAATCTTGGCAATTCATGGCTTGGGCATCAACTTGCTGAGAGATTTGGTTTCAATTTTAAGAATAAACTAATCAAACCTCATAATTCTGACTTTTTACTCTCGGAGATCTATCTGTATGCACCAGAATTCTTGCCAGAGAATAAAATAAACACAAATGATAAATTACGCCTATCTTCTGCCTACCCCCCAGATGCTTCCCAAACAGAGGCTATTTTAACTGCCTTAAATTCAACCATTTCCTTAATTATTGGTCCCCCGGGAACAGGCAAGTCACAAACAATCGCCAACTTGGTTGAGGAATTTTTGGCAAGGAACAAAGACCGACCAATTAAGATATTAATCTCCACTTTCTCATATCCTGCTGCCAAAGTATTACTCGATAAATTACATGATTTGAGAGATAGTAAGAACCGACCGAATTTTTCGAGCCAGATACAAAAAGTATTCGTTCGTTCACAATCTCGTGAACCTTTTAATGTTGTAGTAGATGATGATAATATCTTAGATTTTTACCGTACAAGTGGTACAGCTTGGAAATTGGATGGAAAATCATACACTACAGAAAAGAATAAAGGAAAACTTGCTTTAGATGATAGTTTTATTCTCTTCAGCAACGCACATCAATTATACCATTTGTATGATTTAAACAGGAATGCCATTACAAAAGGTCAAGCTATTGATTTCATTTTTGACTTAATTATAGTCGATGAAGCTTCACAATACCCAACTGATCATTTTCTATCATGTTTACAGTTTATTCATAATCTAACAGTTTCATTTGTTGACGAGAAGAATACTCCTCTAGAAGAGTATTCAGGTGATTTAGGTGAGCTAGTATCTACTATGAAACCAAAAGAATCTCTACAAGCTGAACGTTTAACCAAAGTAGTCATTGTTGGAGATAATAATCAATTGCCACCCGTTAAAGGAATACAACCACCTAACAAATTGGAAGATGTCCTTGGCAGTTTGTTTGATTATTATTCCAATATTCATAGCTTGCCAACTAAACAATTACAAATAAATTATCGTTCTCATGAGGTAATTGTTGAATACACCTCAAGATTAAATCTTTATGAAAAACTCATAGCTTGTTCAGCAAATGCTAAGAAAACCATTGATGGTAAGATATCGAACATTACACAAAATTGGTTAAAAGAGGTTCTTGATCCTAAAAAAATCGTTAGTACACTAATTCATGATAGTTATTTTGATATGACTGTCAGCGAATTTGAAGCGAGCATGACTGTAGAACTTATTCTAGGTTTTTATCAAATGAATAAGCTCAAAACTAAAGAAGAACAAAAGGATTTTTGGAGGAATAGAGTGGGAATTGTTGCTCCACATAATGCCCATGGAAGATTAATAATTAGGCATATATTCGAAAGGTTAAGTATCGATTCAAATTGCCAACTTAGCAGTGATGAGTTGATGTATGAACTAAAGAAAGCTATTGTATCAGTCGAGAAATTCCAAGGTTCTGACAGAGATTTGATAATCGCAACAATGGGCATTTCGGATATTGATCAATTAGCTGCAGAAGAAGAATTCATTTATAATTTGAATCGTTTCAATGTCTTAACCTCGCGAGCAAAATCTAAAGTTATCTTGTTATGTAGCCGTAATTTCTTGGATTATATGCCTAAAGCAAGAGAGATTTTAGACTATTCAACAAAAATACGGGATTATGCACTTATGTTCTGTGAGAAAAAAACCTTACTACAAATAAAAGATTCAACAAATATCACTCGAGATGTTGAGTTTAGATATAGAGAAATCTGAGTAATTTTAGGATAAATGTGTCAAGAAAAGAGTTGCCTAAAATTGATATAATCAACACCAAACAAAGTTATTTCATCATTTTTAGAATTAACACCACGAATCATCTTCTTCAATTAAATCATTTTCAATTTCAAGAATCTCTTCAAGCATTTGTTCTAACAACTCATATATTTCTTTCAAAGGAGCAATAGTTTCAATAAATCGATAATAGAGTTCTTTCATAGCTTCAGCTGTTATTGGAAAGTTGCTCTCTGAAGCAAAGAACAATAAGTCAAGGAACCTAAAGTACTTGTATTCGAATCTATCCCGGAAAAAGATCAACTCTTTTCTTCTCTCTTGTATAATTCTTCCATCAGAAATAATTTCATCAAATTCTGATGTGAGTATACTTCCAGGTAATTTATCTGATAGTTTTTTGAAAAAAGATTTACTATCAAATAGTTCAATGAAATTCTCACCTACGGACAACAATTTTCTTGCATTTATGATTTTCGTTTCAATTCTTTGATAATAGTTTTCTAAAGTGAATTCAATTATTTCCGATAACATTTATACATACCTTCTTTACAATCATCTCAATTTTCTTTTGTGGATTTTTACGTCAATTCTTTTCAGGTATTATAGAAATTACTAAGCTGCAAATAATCTACCAATAAACTATTGAAAAACTACCTCATTCCAATCTCTTGAATAAATTAAAATAAAAAATCCATAAAAGTTTTGTTCTATTTTATAAAATTATATATAAATATATTTACTATTTATTTTTGATTTTCAATCATGGGATAATTTATTTTAGTAAAATTTAAAGCACTTACTCTTTACTGTATATTCATGGATAATTTTGAACTTTTAGAAAAAGAATTGGATGAAATATCAAAATCAATTAACAATATTAATTATTTTAAAATTATAAAAAAAGAAAAATCAGAAACAGTTCACAGTGACATTTTAGCTTGGTTATTTAATCCACAAGGAAATCACAATCTACAAACAACTCTCTTAAGGCGATTTGCTTCAAAAGAAAATTTACATCTAACGATTAATCAAGTCAAGAATGCCCTAGTTAAGAGGGAATTTAATTTAGCAGGAAAAAAGAAGGATATTCTCATAACTGACAATTCAACATTTTTTATTGCAATCGAAAATAAGATTAGAGCATCTCAAGGAGATGAACAACTAGAGAGTTATTATTATTTATTGGAGAGAAAATTTTGGTATATACAAAATTCTAATCGTCACTATTATTATCTTACTCCAAATGGTGATGAACCGAATCATAACAAGTGGAAAATTATTGATTATGGTTTAATAAAAGAATTATTAAATGATATTTTAGCAAAAACAAAGTCAATTATTAGCAATCAGACAAAAGAAATCATTGAGCAATATATTAATGTAATAGGAAGGGATGTCTTGAAACAAGACGATATTAAAGAAAAATGCAAGGAGCTTTATAAAAAATACAGTAATGTTCTTGATATGATTTTTGAAAATCGAATGGAGAAGCATTTAATCATTAATAATGATATTAACGACATTATAAATGAATATGACAATCTTTCTTCAATAAAAACTGAAGATAAAAAAGTAAAATTTACATCAAGTAGATTATTTGATTCACAAAAGAATAAAATCTCAAAAAATCCACGTAATGCGATTGGACCTATTTATTTTGAATTTGCAATTGATGATGATATTAAAGATAAGATTGTTTTATATCTAAAGTGTTTCTTGAGAGATTTAGATGAAAAATATCACTCTAGATTTAGAACAGAGATCCTAAAAAACAAATTATTGTTTCGTGAAAATAATGATCTAGAAAATGAATCAAAAGATGGTCATTTTACTCTCTGGAAGAAAGAAATTCTCACTAATGATGAATATAGAAATTCAACAATATCTGAAATAAGAGAAAAATTAGAAAATTCCATACTCGAATTTAATGAGAAAATATTAGTCAAATATGAAATATTCTTTGAGAATTTCTTTAAAAATGAGATTTAGAAATTCGAATCACAAAAATAATAATTAAGGTATTTCCTTTAATTAACGACTATTGTATTTATTATTGATCCTTTTTGTTCTTCTTCAATAAAATAAAATCTTTCAACTTTGAAAATAGCTTAATATTAACTGATTTATAATTCATTGCTTCATCTACATTTTTTATTGCTTCGTCAAACTCTCCTTTTATACCATAAGCAAATGTCAATCCGATTAAAGCCAATATTAGATAATTTCTGTCTTTTTTAGCTTCAAGTAACCAAACTATTGCCATGTCATATTTTTTCTCCTCTAAATAATTAAAACCTCTAATTATGTATGAATTTCCTGTTGGAAGTGTTAAGTCCCCTTTACCAGCTGTTGATGCTTTATTGTATTTTTTATGTATCTCTGGAGGATCTTTATCTAAAGGTGGACCATAACCTAATGAATCCTTTACAATTACTTTCTCATCTTCTTCTTTTGACTCAAAATTATCCTCCTCTTCATCATTTATGCTATCATTTATTATTTTAAAAAATTCTTCTTTAAAATCCAATTCTTTAGAATCTTTTTTTTCCAATGATTATCACACATAAACTAATTACTTTAGAGATAAGTCTTGCAGAATTAAAAAATCCATCGTATGAAATATTTTAATAGAAAATTCAATTCTTTTTTAATTAAAGTATTGAATGAATTTCAATTTCTTTAAAAATCTCTATTATTTATTTTCCAAAAAAAATAATTTTTATGAAATTTTTTTTACATTTCTTGAGATTCTTACACTTGTATGTTTCTCCAGAAACTAGCAGTATCAGTCTAATTAATAATATAACTTCCTAATTGTATTATGTTGTAATAATATCTAACCTATTATCCATAAAAAATTTCAATCTATAATGCATAATAAAATGAAATACCCACTATAAACGATATCTCTTAAATTTTGAAGATTTAAGTTCTTTCTGATTGTTAAAGGTGACTCTCAAAAATCTAAACGTTTTAAATTTCCGATAAGGGTTAACAAATTGTTTTGCGATTATTTTCTTACTGGTAACACAGAAGCGGAATACAGGTGGAAAGATAGTTCAAAATATGATAATCAAGTGATTGGTTCTTATACAAGAACCATCAGACCTGTTCTTGATTCTGACAAAGATAATGAGAAGTATCAAAAATTCTTAAACTATATTAATGATTTAATCTAATTCTTCTTGATAATTTAAAATTAAGAATGTATCATTAATATTAGTTCAAATACATTAAATTACCATGATTCACCTATATCTATCGGAACAATCCCTTCTGGAGGTATTTTCCTACCACATATCGGACACTTTCCATATACTTTTACATGTTCTTGTAAATGATTAAGATGCCCTTTTGCTTCACATAAACTGCATTTACCAGCATCTTCTACATAATTCACTGGTAATTTACATACACTACAAACCAGAATTTTTTCATTACATTCCGAGCAAAATTCTGCGTTTCTTGAAATTGGATTTCCACAATTAAAGCATGAGTATTTACCTTTTGGTTGACCTTCTTTCAGAAAAACTATTTTTTCTCCTTCGATGAGAATATATGACTTTAAATTCAAAGTTACTAACCATTTCAGAAATTCATCCTCAGTTTTGAAATCAAGCATTTTTGCCAAACGAATAAAAGTGATTTCATTAAATATTCTATGTACATTTTTTAGTTTCAATATGCGATTATTATTCTTTTCTTGTTCAACTTGTTGTATCTCACTTTGAAATTGCTTCGTATATGTTTCTATAAATTCCATCGCAGAAGAATATCCAAGTTTTTTAGAGAAATCAATTAAAATTGAGTAAAAAATGTGGTATTGTTCAAAAAACTGAGACAAAGTAAATGGTTTAATATTATCATCATTCTCATAATAATAAGGTGATGAATTGTTATATCTACTTTTTACTAAATAATTTTCAAATTCTTCTTTTAGTTTGTAGAATACTTTCATGAAAAATGGGATTTCTGAATCATTTCCTATTTTACTTATAAATCTCAATATTTCCCAAGTTAAATCATCAATATAAAATTCACCATCTTGATTACTTACAAATATCCCATCAAAATATCTCTTTATTCTTGGTAAAAATCTTGATAAATCATAGTTGGTGGAAAGAAAGTAATTTAAGATTTCAATCCTAATATTATCATTTCTAAATTTATCTTCTATGAAGATTTCAGCAATTTTGTTTAAGATTCCATCAATATGATTTGATTTACAAAAATTAAAAATCATCTGTCTATAATGCCATGATTCTAATTCATCCCAATTAATATGCTTTAGAATTTCGTTTATTGTGCTTGTATTTAACCTCTTTTTCTCACTCATTTTTGTAATCAAGTTAATGATATCTATTTTATTTTCACTAGATTTGGATGATAATAAGTCAAGTAAATATGATATTGCTCTATTATCTTCTAGGTCAATTAAAACTTCTAGAAGCATTAGACTTTTTTCATTTGAACTTTGATGTGAATTCTCAATTATCTCTATAAAATAGTCAATAATCTCTTTATTATATTGTGCAATTTTTATAAGATTCTTTTTTATTTCAGTGTTATAGCGCCAATATCCGTATTTGCCTATTAAATCATCTACTTGTTTTACTAAATTCGAGTATTTCATTTTCCCTTAACTCACTAAATAATTTGTTTAACATTGCTTAAGTTTAAATTCAAATTAATAAAACAATGTCATTACTATCTTTTATCCCTTCCTTTAAACGCTTTAATGTATGTATTTGGATAAACCTATTAGAGATTACACATTATTATAAGCGATCGCTCGAGTAAACCGTTCTTACCAGGATGAGCAAGGGCGAAGAAAACCTTGTGGTTTCATTTTAGACATGATAGGAATTTTAAATCATTTGAAAAAGGCGTTAGCTTTCGATTCAGTTGACTACGAAGGAGTAGTTGATGATATCCAACTTTTGAAAAATGATTTCTTTAATAACATGAAAATAGCCGAGAAAGAATATCTCCCAATAATCAAAGGAAAGACTTGAGATAAAGCAGTTGAAACTCTTCTGGAAGCTTTTATCGATGAGGAAAAACGCAAGAAATTCTATCAATTCTACCTTAATATCTCACAACAATTCAATATTATTTCTCCCGATAAAGACTTGGTGAAATATCACGAGCATATGGAGAATTTAACCTGCATGTATAAACCCCTCAAAGTGTATTATGAAGGAGTAACTATTGACCGAGAATTTTCCAGAAAAGTAGCTGAACTTGTTCGCAAACACACCCATGGTGGAGAAATTCTTGAAAGCACCAGAGCTTATGAAATAAATGAAAAACGCTCAAGAAACTTGAAGAGAGCAATGAGTCAGACATTGAGAAAATCTTCAATCTAGCAAGAAGTATTTTTGATGAAATTAAGATAATGATTAGATCAGCTCCCTTTTTGATTCCTATTGGTGAACGAGCTCAATTAGTCATTCAAAGTTATTTGGATCAACAACAATCAACTACTGAAACCTTGGAAGAATTAAAGAAGCTAGTTACTGAAATGAATGAAGCGAAAAAGGAACATGAAGAAAAGAAGATACCCACAGAGGCTTTTACTATTTATTGGCTATTGAAACAAAACAAGATTGAGAAACCTGAAGAAAAGGCCATTGAAGTCAGTAAAATTATGGGTGAATATAAACACTGGAAAGTCAGTCGTCAACATGAAAGTAAAGTAAGGGTTGCACTTTATATAGCATTAAAAGAACAAATTGAAAAGGATAAGGATAAAGCAACAGAGTTGGTAAAGCAAATAATAAAGATCCTCAAGGAAGGTTGAAATGACTACCCGAGAAGAATTCATTGAACGAGTGGAAAAATGGCGTAAAAAAATACAAGTAGAGTATAGTGAAATTCAATTCAGAAAAATGATATGAAAATGGTCTTCTTGTTCTTCTCGTGGAAGATTAACCTTTGATCCAAATATTTTAATCAAGGATATAGATTTTCAGGATGAAGTTATTGTTCATGAACTTCTTCATCTGCGTTATCCTAATCATGGGAAAATGTTCAAACAAATGTTATCATTTTACCTAAAAAAAGAGAATTAATTTATATTTAAAAAAGAAAATATAATTAGATTGAAGCTACCGTAAAAATCTTATTAGAGAAGAGTTATGTTTAATTCTAAAATCAGTAATAAGAAACGCTATTAATTATTTCATAAAATGAGTGAATAAATTTGGCAACTGTAAGCAGTCAAACTCCTTCTGGAAAAGGAAAATTACCAAAAGCTATTACATCTATTTTACCACTTGGTTCTATATTTTATCCAAAAGAGACTGTTGATTTTGAGGAATTGGATTTTGACGTTGAAGAATTAAAAAAACTAAAACTTGAAATTTTAGAAGAATTGAAAGAAAATTTTCATGATATTGGTTTAAATATATTCAAGAAAATACAAATCCCACCTTGGTTTACTATTGATATAGTAAATGATAAATGGACTAATATGATTAATCGAATATTTAATGAAGCTATAATTAAGACAAAAAATAGTAAGGAATTAACAGACGAAGATAGATTATTATTAGATCAATTGAAACTTAATCGTGCTATTGAAATAGCAATTAATACTAACAAAAAAACTATCTTAAAAAGACTTATTGATAACTACAAAAATCATATCTCTGATAGTTTCAATCTTATAGAAGAAACATTATATAGCATTCGACGTAATTATGGAAAGATCTTTCTCGATTCAAATTTATCACCAAAATTTATGACTTACATTAGCAAAACAATTAATGTAATAATTAGTTATTTTTATTATTTGAAATCAGAATTAAATAGTGTTCTCTCAGAACTACGACATATTTTAACAGGACGAGGAAGTATAGATCATTTCAAAAAAGATACCAAAGCTATATTCGCTAGAATACTTATCTTAGATTTGAAACAATTAGATTTACTAATCAAAATGATCGAGTTAGATATTTTTATGGATATGTGGTCCTCTGAAACAGTTGAAGAATTATTTGAATCTAAAAAAATATATAACTCTAAAAATCTTGATAATGAATATTTCTACAAAATATTAAATGATTTGAATAAAAATTCAATGGATATGCATATTGAATTGATAAAAATATCAAAGGAAAGGAAAAAAGATTTTCCATTTACATTTAGTAATAATTTTGATATTAAAGATCAAGAAAAAATGGAGCTAATATCAAGAATAATCTACAGTACATAGGGGAATAAAGGAGTGTTTTTTTATTTTGAAATATATTTTATTTGATACAAATGTTTACCTGGCACTTATATTTCCACTTGATACTTGGAAGACTATTGTTGAAGAACCATTAGAAGAAGTATTTGATTTAATAAAAAAAGGTGAAATTAAAATTGTTTGTCCTGATTTTGTATTTTATGAGGTAAACAATAGAATAGATTGGACTTCCGAAAAATTTAATGAAGAATTTTATCAAATTTACAACGAGCTTAAAAATTTAAATGGTCCTTTTACGAAAAATAACATTTTATATTTTAGGAAAGTTATGGAGCATAGAATTTTTACTATAAAAGATACCAAAATAAGAAATAGATTATATTATATAGAAAGTTTAATTTTAAAGGAAATCAAAGAAAATCCTAAATTACAAGTTGTTGATGTATTAACTAATTGCATCGAATTATTCAATGAAATTAATGTTAGGTTAGTAGGGGAATATGCCAATTATAATATTAAATATGAAATAGATAAAATTAATTTCCCTAAAAATAAAGAAAACGATCCTGAATTTATAAAGATCCTTGACGAAGTAAAGAAATCTGTTAATAAAGAAGCCGATGCAAAAATAATTTCAATATTTATTTATTTTATCAGAGAAAATAAAGCGAAAGGCATTGTTGTTACTCATGATTTTGAACATCTCCTTTTGAATAGCATTGCTCTAGAAGCAATATTTGATGATATATTTATTGTTCGTCCAGGTTATGTAAAATGCCTTATTAATTAACTCATAATAAACATATTTTACATTTTATCTAGAAATGGTCGTAAAGCTTTATCTAATAAGATTAGTTTGGTAATTATTTCATCTTGTAGTTCGTTCCATAAATTTTCTTGAAGAATACCACTACTTTCTATCTTATACCGAATT
>Ga0307380_10011650_pt1 | contig 10994 bp, 8 predicted proteins | sample UN3MG_FD_202239 | JGI IMG/M metagenome (GOLD analysis project Ga0307380, IMG submission 202239) | Soil microbial communities from Risofladan, Vaasa, Finland - UN-3 | ecosystem: Environmental > Terrestrial > Soil > Coastal area > Acid sulfate soil | place: Finland: Risofladan, Vaasa | collected... | reverse complement strand
AAGATATTATTGCCAAAAAAAAGAGTTGCCGTCGGGGTGGGGATAGCATTTTAGCACCCGACGGCAACTTTATATCTCACAAATTAAAGCGTTAAACCAATTACTCTGAGCCTACCAGAGCGGCCAATCTGGCAGCGACGTAGGCGGCTACGCCCATATTCCCGTCTTCAACCAATTGGCCAACATAATTATCCGTAGCGAACTGGATCGACTTGTCCGCGGAAATGCCTATTTCACTGGTCAGAATGCCAACATACTTCGCAAGGGCATCGAGGTATTCCCCTGCCGCTGCGTATTGGCTGTTGCCTTCGATGTCATTCGCTATGGCGTCGGCGATCGATGCCATCTGCTCTTCTGTCGGCGGTGCAGTGCTCGAAGCAAATTCATTGATCATCTCTGCCAGGGCAGCTACACGGGTGCCATCGACGTCCTTTAAGACTGTTGCTGCCTGCTTAAGGTTCGCACACGCATCGCACGGCATAATGCCCCGGTCTGAGGCCAGAGAGTTCGCCATCCAAACCTGAATCTGACTTTCGTCGGTGCCGAGTTCCGAAGCTGCCCACTGTACCAGAGAGGGACAACCTGAAATTTCTATCACTTCTCTCTGGAGGCCCGGTGCCGGCTGCATATACGGCACGGCAACCGGCGGCATGGAACCCACGTACATGGTCACCTCGACAGACTCTGAATTGCCGTACCCATCAGTGACATAGTACGAAAATCTGTCGGTACCAGAGACGTCTGCAGGCGGTGTGTAAGTGAAAGAACCGTTCGGATTCAACTTCACGGTACCACCAAGCAAGGTACTGCCATCACCTTCAAGGATAGCTGTAAGCGTATCGCCCAAATCCAGATCATAATCGCCATTCTCAGCCGGAACGACACCAACAATAACGCCCTGTTCAACCACCGGAGAAAGAGGCGTGCTGTAATCCACCTCGTAACTGTCAGGCAGGGCAACTGGAAACAGGTTGTAAAGGTCAATGTCGACTATACCTTCAGTTTCGACTGTTGAGGTATTGTAGCCATCGGTAACATCATAGCTAATCTGGGCATAGCCTGTAGTCTCACCGGTCGTCTGGTCGAAAGACGCCGCACTAAGGTCCGGCTGATAATTAAAACCTATGACCTTGTCGTCTTCTTCTATCTCAGAAATAATCGTACCTGTCGCAGTTGTGATTGATCCCGGTACTATCGTAACCAGGTCACCATCAGGATCGCTGCCTATATCAAATAAATATGTGACAACTGATCCTTCTTGTACGGCAATAACATCATTCTTGGATTCCAGAATGTCAGTGTAACCACCAACTGGAAACAGGTTGATAAGGTCAATGTCGACTATACCTTTAGTTTCGACTGTTGAGGTATTGTAACCATCGGTAACATCATAGCTAATCTGGGCATAACCTGTAGTCTCACCGGTCGACTGGTCGAACGACGCCACACTAAGGTCCGGCTCGTAATTAAAACCTATGACTATGCCGTCTTCTTCAATCGGAGTAATCGTGCCTGTCGCAGTTGTGATTGATTCTGGTACTATCGAAACCGGGTCACCATCAAGATCGCTGCCTATATCAAAGGAATAGGTGACAACAGATCCTTCTTGTACGACAATGGGATCAACATTCTTGGATTCCAGAATGTCTGTGGAACCACCAACTGGGAGCTCGTTCGTCAGGTTAATCTGAACGGTACCGGGGTATAAGGAGTCGTTTTCGTTATAGCCATCGGTGACCGTATAGGTAAATGAATCATATGCATCATCCAAGCCGGTACTGTCAAAAGAGGCATCACTAAGATCATCTGGCGGATCGTAAGTGAAGCCGATGATATGGCTTTCGGGATTATCCTGCTCCTCATAGATCGGATCAAGATCACCGTACGCCGGTTCATCGTACGAAGATATCCAGACAGAGTCCTCCAGATCTTGATCGCTGCCTATCACAAACTCAATAAGATCACTACCGGCCGCGGCTGTGACGCCAACACTATCTGCCTTGGGTGTCGTAGCGAATCCTCCATCGGCAACTGGAAGGAAATTCATTACGGTGATTGTAACTGTGGCTGTATTCACGGAGATATTCCCTTCGGCGTCTTCGGCTTTATACGTGAAGGTCTCGATAAACTCAGCATGGTTGCTGCTACCGTCCCATACAAATTCGGCATTGGCCGGAGGAGTGTATTTGAAGGCTATGATAGGGCTTGCGGGATCCTCTGGATCCTCACGAAACGGAGTCAGAGTCCCGTCGCCGTCGTACTGAAAATTCTCAAGTACGTTTCCATCCACCAGGTTATCGTTGAGCAGTACGGCAACATAATGCTCGGTCACGTTCTTGCCGATTGTTTCGTGATCATCTACTATGATCAGCATAGTAGGTACCGGCGGCAGAAGCGGCGGCTCCGGGCAGTTACCGTAGCACGGACTCCCCTCTTCACCGGGAGGCACCGGAACATCGTTATCGATCAGCAGTACCGAACGAGCAGTCCCATCCGTATTGGTCTCATCCCAAGGATCAAGGTTACCATCAGAATCGACAGTGCTTGCCGGTGTTACCAAAACTTTTGTGCCAGAACCGGAGGTTGAGGAGGTAACGGTAATAGGAAGACCTGAATTGTCTGCATCTGGTGCAGAATCATAAGTCATACCATTAATAGAAATTGTACCGGCCCCTTCTTTATTCCCGCCGGCAGCTATCGTTACAGTTGCGGTAGCAATATTGCCCGTAACATTTTCCGAAGTTATCGCATATGAACTTATGCTGTCTACATTTTCTATCGTTACATCTTTGCCTGCACAAATGGTAATATCCGCATTAGTCTCCCCTTTGCCATGAGCTTCGACTGCGATTTCACTACCATCGACATATACATTATCCATCGCTACCAGGCACAACTTGGCGGAGAAAATACCCTTTGTAGTGGACGGAATCTGATTAGTACTTGATATCACAGAACCATTAACCGTCAGATTGCCCGCTGAGATGGCACTGATTTCAACGTAACTGCCGCCTTCCACAATCATTTCTCCGGTTTCTATATCACCGCCATTAGTGGTTAATAGTCTGATGTGGCCGGGCTCGCTTACCTTGTCTTTCTGGCGGATGCCGGTTGAAAGGTCGCCGGTTTTGATACCGCCGCTGCCCGCCAGCATATAGATGCTGCCGCCGCCTTCTTCGAAAACAGCTTCAGTATGGATTGCTGTTTCGATCAGGCCTGTTCCCGGATTCGGCATAAACTCAATACCGCCGGTATCATAGACCGTACGAAGTGCGATATCACCACTGCCACCTTCAATCACACCGTCAGTGCTCATGTGTTCGACAATAATATCAAAATCGCCTTCGAGAATGGTATTCATGCCAGCCTGGGAATAGGACTCCAGCTCCTCTTCATAGAAGGTATCTATGGCAGCCCCATCGTCAGGGATCGCCCCATCCGCAAGGACCAAGCTCACCGGATCGATATGCAATGTGCCACCTTCCGGCGTAAATTTTATTGTTTCAAAAACATTTTCCGGATTGGGAATATCAAAAGACTCGCTTGTCACATCGACGGAACCATCAAAATAGATATGGTCGCCGCTCAACTCTGCAAGACCACCGTCAAATTTCTCAACAGTATCCTCGGGGAGTAATATAGTCGGGTCTTCAGGAGAGCCTCCCATGACCTCGATCTTTGCCCCAGCATCGAAATCAACAATTGCATCGTAGTTGTGCGAGTCAGAGGCATAAGCGATAACCTCGCCACCGTTGGCTCCTGCGTTGCTTTCGCCGCCGTTGGCGGTGGTAAAACTGCCGTCGGCGAGTATGACTTCGTCGCCTGCGGTCAGGGTAACACTTCCGCCGTCGCCATCGTCGCTGTCGGCATTAATGTCGCCGTCCTGAACGACACTACCGACGCCGCTTACAACACGCACATCAAGCGCAGTCGAAAAAATGTCGCCAGCGGCGAGGACTACCGTACCTCCGGGGGCTGTGATTCCACCTTCATTCACGACATTGCCGAAACCTTCCGGACCGGTTAGTGCAACCGAATCCATCTCAACGACAATTTTGCTCCCGGGATTGCCAAGCAGCACTCTGTCGCCGGCTGCCATTACGACAAATCCACCTGCAGTTGTCATGATAGTTCCGGTATTGAGAATTTTCTGGCCGATAAGCGCCACGCCCTCGGTTAAGCCCTCAGCACCTATTGTGCCGCTGTTGATTACCCCAAGTCTCTCATTGACTTCTACTCCATCAATATCGCCAGCGAATTCATAGTCACCAGCCAAGAATTGGCTGTTTGAAATATCGAGGTTGGAAGCGATCAACTGTGTGACGTTAACAGTCGAGCCCTGACCAAAGACTATGCCGGCGGGATTGACGATGAAAATACGCATACCCGCTTCAGCGTTGAGGTCACCGTAAAATTGCGTTCCAAGTCCCGACATTACTCTGTTTAACACGGCAGAATTGGTCACTCCATTCTGTGAGAAGTTCAAACTTTCTCGATCACCCGTAGCGCCACCGACTGTATCCAAACTGGTCCACTCAATAACCGACTGCAGTGCAGCAACCTCTACTTTGGTTGCGTTTTCGACCTGCTGATTGATTGTACCGAACACCCCGTCAGGCGAAACGGCAACAAACGTTCCGCCGGTAGGCCCAGCCAGCACAGCCGGCAGTGACGTGTTGAGAACCATACACCAAATCAGGAAGTATATGACAACCTTCCTAAAGCAACGCCTTCTAATTTTTTTTCTTAATTTTTCCATCATCCATCCCCTAAATAAAAATAACAATTGTATTGAATTCATCCCTACGCTAAGTATTAGGTCCAACTCCCCCGCCGGACAAACGTAATAATCGCCCCCAAATAGATGCGTACTTTGAGTATGTGTTATTATACCTTTTACGACTCTTTTTGTCAAGAATATATTTTCGATTTACCTGCTCTGAGGCGCTTAGATATTCATGGAATATTCCATTCTAACCTGTAAAATTGGCATAATGGCTGGACGTTCATCTTCATATCAGCCGCGATATGTCCCATAAATACGAACAATTTACCGGCAGTTCCGGTATACAGGAAAAAGTGATTAAATCACCCGGAATAATATAGTAAAGAATGAAAGATTAAAACCTGACAGTTTTTTTTCGGAGTCCGGCATAAATTTATAAATAAGGAAATTGTTGTTTTTTTGCCATTTTTTGATTGCTGCGAAGCGCGTAATCTTCCTGAATATTTTCATACCGATACCTAATTCTCGAATTTAACGCTTTATATCAATGTGGAGTATGCTTATAATAGGCATGTTGTTCGCATTTAACGCGATGAACCCGAATGAAGTGCAGGGCGGATTTTTCCACTGACTCCTTTTGGGATTTAATATTGGTTTTTTTGAGTTATGGCAAGCTATTTGAAAAACCTGTTACCTTTTGGCGGCAATTGGTCGATTGATATGATGGCTGAAGAGACTGCTCACTTTGAGCCATATCTATACGATGACGACAGTCAATCACAGGAGAACGGCCAGACATTCAAATTGCCGGAAGTCGTCGGCATCCTGCCTATTCGTAACGCCGTTGCTTATCCCGGCACGATAATGCCGTTAGCAATCGGCCGAAAAAAAAGCAAAGCATTACTTGCGGATACCGAACCTAACGAATCAATCATAGGACTCCTGGCGCAGCGCAATCCTGAAACCGACAGGCCGGATTTCGATAACCTATATTCAATTGGAACCGCTATTTCAGTGCTGAAGGTCACAAAATTGCCCCAGGGTTCGATACATGTTGTGGTCCACGGCATAGCACGCTTTAAAATAATAGAAAAGGTAGCGACAAAGCCCTACCTGAAAGCAAGAATCCAGCCGCTAAGCACAAAAGTAAGAACAACAAAAAAACTCCAGGCACTAATCGTCAGTGTCCGCCAGGCTGCAAATCGAGTTATTACATTAAGTTCCAATGTTCCGGAAGAAGCATCGGTTCTGCTGGAAAATATCGAAAATCCTTCCGCCCTGGCTGATTTTTTGGCGGCGAATCTCAGCCTCGATATCGCAAATAAACAGCAGTTACTCGAAGAGCTTGACGCGGCCAAACGCCTCGAACAAATATCCGTCATTCTGGCCCATCAGTTGGAGGTGCTCGAATTAAGCCACAAGATACAGGGCCGCGTCAGGGAATCGATTGACAAAAACCAGCGAGAGTATTTCCTCCAGGAGCAGTTAAAGGCCATTCAAACCGAACTCGGCCAAAAAGACCTCAGAACCGAAGAACTCAAACAGGTCGCCCAGAATGTCGCCAAAGCCAGGATGCCCAAAAAGGTGGAGCATGAAGCCCTTCGCGAGTTGGACAGATTAAGTAAAATACCGCCCGCCTCCCCGGAATACAGCGTTATCCGCACATACCTGGATTGGGTCTGCGAACTGCCCTGGTCGATTCAAACCAAAGACCAGCTCGATATAAATAAGGCCCAGCGGATATTAAACGCCGACCACTACGATCTAACTAAGGTAAAAAAACGCATCCTCGAATTCTTAGCCGTCCGTAAGCTGAATCCCAGGGGCAAGAGCCCCATCCTTTGTTTCGTCGGGCCGCCCGGCGTGGGTAAAACATCGCTCGGAAAATCCATCGCCCGGGCAATGGGAAGGGAATTTGTGCGCATATCTCTCGGCGGAATCAGGGACGAAGCCGACATCAGAGGGCATCGCAGAACGTACATCGGGGCGCTGCCCGGGCGAATCCTGCAGGAGCTTCGTAAGTGCGGCAGCAAAAATCCGGTTTTCATGCTCGATGAGCTGGACAAAATCGGCAGCGACTTCAGAGGCGACCCGGCCAGTGCCCTGCTGGAAGTGCTCGACCCGGAACAGAACTTCGATTTCACCGACCACTATCTCGACCAGCCTTTCAATTTATCAACGGTGATGTTCATTGGGACCGCGAATTATACCGAGCCGGTCCCGCCGGCACTGCGCGACCGGATGGAAGTGATCGAGCTGCCCGGCTACACCGAGACCGAAAAACTCAAAATCGCAAAAAAATATCTCATTCCCCGCCAGCTCAAAGAGCACGGCCTCAGTAAGAACCGCTGCGGAATGAAAGACGACGCCGCACTCGCAATCATCAGAGGTTATACGCGAGAGGCGGGTGTGAGAAATCTCGAGAGGAATCTCGCAGCCGTCTGCAGAGCCGTGGCAACTGAAATTGCCAAAGGCAAAAAGAGACGGGCGACTATCGGCAAAAAAGACCTCGCAAAAATCCTGGGCCCGGCACAATTCGAATCTGAACTGGCGCTGCGAACGGGAATACCGGGCGTCGCAACCGCCCTGGCTTATACGCCGGTCGGCGGCGAGCTGCTCTTCATCGAATCGGCATCCATGCCGGGCAAAGGACTTCTGCAATTGACAGGCCAAATCGGCGACGTGATGAAGGAAAGCGCCCAGGCCGCCTTTTCCATCGTGAAGGCAAACGCGAAAAAACTTAAAATCGAGCCGGAAAACTTCAGCAAATTCGATTATCACATCCACGTCCCGGCAGGAGCAATCCCCAAGGACGGCCCGAGCGCAGGCGTAGCAATGTTCACTTCGCTGGTCAGCCTGCTGCTCGGCAAGCCCATCCGGCCGGACGTGGCAATGACCGGGGAAATCACGCTGCGAGGCCTGGTCCTGCCAATCGGCGGCCTGAAAGAGAAAATCCTGGCCGCTAAACAAGCCGGCATAGAAACCATCATCCTGCCCGCCAGAAACAAAAAAGACCTGCCCGAAGTCCCGAAAGAAGCCAAAAAAGGCATCAAATTCGAATTCGCCAAAAACACAGGCGACGTATTGAAAATCGCCCTGGGTACTTTTTGAATTTTTACTTTTATTCGAGTTAAAAGCCTGGCCCGTCAAAATCTGTACATCGAGCGCAGAAGTATTCATCGCCTCGGCATGAGTAACCACCATCGCTAAGTACGATCACGGCATTACACTTCGAACATCTCGTTAGCTCATAATCAGGTACATCCTCCATTTTTTCAAAGTTGTATTCATTTGTGCCAAAGTAGACGTACATTTCTGTTTCAAAACTATCTCTGCACTCCGGACAGTTTTTCCAATCTCCGGAATGTCCCTCATTGTAATGAAATCCGCACAGGGTATAGCGATCGTGATTTCTATAGCAGCTATTTCTCGCGTATGAAAACAAAACATATTGGTCCTCATCATCGCAAATCCATCGGTCACAGCATTCAGTTTTAATCAAATTCCCGGTTTTTCCACATAAGCCGCACGCTCGCTGAGCAGTTGTTATTTTATGTATTTTCAATGAGTATTTTCGCCTTGCTGTGTTCTTTTTTGCTCTTTTCATGTTTTCTCCTTTTGGTCATACAAACTTGAATTCAACGTTGCATCTCTGTGCTACCATCACAAGGGTTTATTGAAAGTTCGTCTAAAAAGCTGTAGGGCCTCTCTTACTGATTCGAATGCAATCTTGTCATCAGGAATCTCGAAAGGATTTATCAAAATCAATTCGTCTATTTCTGTTTTGTCAAAATCTGTGGGAAGAGCATCGATTTTGCAGTAAAAGAACAAATCACAAGTATGATAAAGCACATCCTTGTATTTATAGATATTCGGATTAGACCCTAAATATTTCGGCTCTCTCAGAATTATCGTTAATTCTTCCTGTATTTCTCTTATTACGGCCTCTTCGGCGGATTCCTTTGGATCCACGAAGCCGCCCGGCAGGTCCAGCTTGCCTTTGCCCGGGTCTTTGGCCCTCTCGATCAGGACGATCTTTTTATCGTATTCCAATATCGCTGCTACCGCTGCGGCAACGTTGTGATAATAAGTAAACGCACAATCCCGACAACTGAATTTTTTATTGTTATCGAAAACTATGTCACTTGATCCGCAACCCGGGCATAAATTGAACGGTTTTATTTTCTCAGAAAAGTGCATCAGCAGGCGGCATCCCCCAATATCATTTCAAGCTCGATCTCATCCCGTAACGGGATACCCTCGGCTCCGATTAACGGTACAGGTTTGAGCTTCCGGGCGAATTCAATCGCATTACGATTAATCTTAACCAGCAAGAAGCCGCGCTTCTGATAAAAACGCAGCGCGTTCATATTGTCATTCGTCGTAACAAACCACAGCCGCCTGCATCCGGATTCGCAGGCGGCGGCTTTAACCGCGTCAATCAAACCTGTGCCGATACCCATACACGGGCGCAGGCTGTCCAGGCTCACAACTTCGCAATCGCCGGCAACAATTTTATACGTCAGAAGTCCGACTTTTTGCTCTCCCTCTGTCGCGACAAAGCCCGGCAGATTCCTGCAATGATATACTTCGTCGTGAGCGGCAATAAATTCCGCCCCCCACCGCTCGGTGATGAATTGCGCAATCCAGTCGACATCATTTGAATCAACCGGACGAATACAAAAACCTGACAAAATTGATCCCCTTTTAAAAATCCATCAACTACTGGTTCACACGGTGCCACGATACGTCACCGACAGCATTCGTCACCTTTACCACATCAACCATTTCAGCTATATCGTGGACGCGAACGATTGAAGCCCCCGCTGCAGGTCAATATCTCAACCGGCACCTTCATGCTTCATTATTTGGGTAAGTTTCCGCTTCAACTCCGGCAAGTTTTTGTGCAGAATTTGCCATATAATCTCAAGGTCAATACCGAAATATTCATGAATAATCCGGTGCCTCAGTCCTACGACCTTATACCATTCCATTTCTGAATATTTCTCTTTGAATTCATCCGGCAGTCGGTTTGCGGCTTCTCATATAATCTCAAGATTTCTGGCAACAGCGTCAACAGATTTCTGGTCATCTGAAAAGGCATCAAACGACAGGTTTTTGATATATTGTTCGATTCTGTCAAGAGCCTGACAGATATCATTCAGCAGTAAGTCAATGGATCTTTTAGACATAAATCAGTTCCGGCTCGATTAATTTGAATGCCTGGGAACTAACCGCTCGGCTTGAGACGAGGTCAACCGATGACTTGAGTGATTTTTCGAGCCTCTCGGCAAGGGTTACGAATTCCAGGCCTATTGACGGGTCAACCTCGACAAGTATATCCACGTCGCTGTCTTGACGCTGGTCTCCTCTTGCGTACGACCCGAATAGAGCCAATTTACGGACCTTAAATTGTTTTTGCAATTGCGGCTTGTCTTTAGTGAGGATTTTAAGGATGTCTTCTTTTGTTATCATAGTATTTTTATTGCCGGAATTTACATGTTATTATATATTCCGCGCCGTGGATAGTCAACGCTTTTAGCTTTGAATTTTTAGTTTATCCGCTACCTTCACTACATCCACCATTTCCGCCACGTCGTGGACGCGGACGATAGAGACACCTGCCGCGGCACATAAGGCGACCGTTGCGGCTGTTCCGAAAATCCTCTCGGCGGGTTTTTCTTTACCGGTGATTTTACCGATGAATCTCTTGCGGCTGGTGCCGACAAGGACGCGGTAACCGGAGGCGACGAATTTATCGATATTTCTCAAAAGCAAAAGATTATGCTCGGCGGTCTTGCCGAAACCGATGCCGGGATCGATGAAAATCATATCTTTTGAAATACCGAATTTCCCGGCCCGCTTTGCCCTGCCCAGCAGGAAATCAAAAACCTCGCCGACAACATCATTATATTCAGGCTCAATCTGCATCGTCGACGGCGTGCCCTGCATATGCATCAAAACAACGGGCACCCGCCGCTCGGCCGCCAATTCGCCCACTCGCTCGTCGCTCAGAGCTGTAATATCGTTTATCACTGCCGCCCCCGCTTCCAGAGCAGCCTGAGCAACTTCGAATTTGCACGTATCGATGCTGACCGGCACATCAGTCTTTTCACAAAGTGCTTCGATAACCGGAACCACCCGTTGTATCTGCTCATCAGCCGAAACCGGGTCCGAACCCGGCCGGGTCGATTCGCCGCCAACGTCGATAATCGCAGCGCCTGCGGCCGCCATTTTCAGACCGTGTTCGACAGCCTTGTCAGGATCA
>Ga0307380_10011649_pt1 | contig 10995 bp, 12 predicted proteins | sample UN3MG_FD_202239 | JGI IMG/M metagenome (GOLD analysis project Ga0307380, IMG submission 202239) | Soil microbial communities from Risofladan, Vaasa, Finland - UN-3 | ecosystem: Environmental > Terrestrial > Soil > Coastal area > Acid sulfate soil | place: Finland: Risofladan, Vaasa | collected... | reverse complement strand
TCTGGAGGTAGCTCCCACGGGACTGAACAGCGACATCATCAGCCAAGATCTTAAACACAGGTTCCCTGAGATCAGAGAGATCTACAACACACACTTGTGGACCATCACCGCCGGGATGATCGTCTTCTCCGCCCACATGCAGTTGGGTGAACTGGGCGATTCGGTGGAGCCGGACGCGCTGATCGCTCGCGTGAACGATTATCTGGCTCACGAGTATGGGATCATCGAATCCACCATCCAGGTGGGGACCTCCACCGAGCTGGAGGTGTGCGAGATCGAATAACCTGCGCTCACATTGGAGGGCTCACGTGGGCATTTGGTGACGCCAGCGCTCACGCCATGTGCGGTGGCGATTCAACCGTAGGGAGCGAGACGATGTCGGTGGTGAAGCTCAGTCTGGCAGAGAAGATCGAGGAGATCGACAAGCCCTGGTCAACCGTCGAAGTGGCCCTGGTCAACGATCAGGCCGTGCGTTTGGCGATGTTCCAGGGGGAGTATCACTGGCACAAACACACCAACGAGGACGAGCTATTCTACGTCCTCAAGGGAGACATGATCCTTCAACTCAAGGATCAGCCAGACATCTCCCTCACGGAGGGAGAGATGGCCGTGGTCCCCAAAGGTCTGGAGCACTGTCCCCGGAGTGAGGGAGTTTCCTACATCCTGATGCTCGAGCCGCAGGCTTTGGTGAGTCGGGGGGACTAGGACAGCTTTGTGGGCTACCGTCCCGAAGGTACTGCCTGGACCACATGGGACGGCTGTCCGCGACGCTGGCGCCCCGTATCTGTCTTGAATTCTTCGCTCTGCGGGAGGTGGGTGCCAACGGCGAACGCATAGAGCCGCCTCTCACTCTGGTTTTGCCAGGGCCAAAGGAGTCTCGCTGCGTTCTATCTCCTCCATACGTCCGGCAGCGGCCCGAGTCTCCATCCTGCCGATACAACCGATGCCGCCAGAGCGATCTTGATCAAGTCACCTGGTAGGAAGGGAATCAGACCCAACGCCAACGCCTTGTCGACCCCAACGAAGTGTGCCAGCCAGGGCAGCCCGAGCAAGTAGATCGTTGCGCTGCCTGGCAGCATGACCACCACCATTCCGGCGATGGACCGATCCCCGAGGTGTTCGCATAGCCACCCTACCGCCCAGGCCGCCGCGACGAAGCCAAGAAGATAGCCCCCTGTCGGTCCCACGAGCCAGGCAGGCCCGCTGCCTCCACCTGCGAATACGGGTAGCCCCATCGCTCCCTCGGCCAGGTAGGCAAGGACCGCCAGCATTCCCCTTCTGCTGCCCAGGCAGGCTCCCAGCAGTAGTACGGCGCACGTTTGCCCCGTGATGGGAACCGGGCTGAAGGGCAGCCGGACGGCGACCTGGGCGCCGAGAGCGATCGACAGGCTACCCCCCAATACGAGGACTGCGTCTCTCAGCACGGCACTCCTCGGCGAGACGGTATCCAGCAGAGTGAGATGAGTCCGACCTTGCATCATTGCCTCCTACATAGCTCTACTGGAGTGAACCACTTCGGTCGCCTTTAGTTACGCCTTTCTTGTCTGAGAGAGTCGAGCTGAGAGGAGGGCGTTGATCGAGGGATCTGGAGCGTCGATGCGGCGGGACCGAACACCCGCCCCGCTGGCAGGATCCAGAGTCGGCCGTGCGACCTCTTCTGGTGCTGATCGGTAGCTGGTTCGAACAGGGGCTGCCGATAAGGACCAGGTGCTGTTTGGCCTCCACTGCGTACATGGCTTGCACAGAGACGCCATCGCACGGCTGCGCTAGTTGGTGGGCTGGATCCGCTTCACGATGCGCAGCACCAGAAAGGTGAGCCAGGCCGACGGGCTCTTCTTGTCGGCGAAGGACCAGCCTTTCCAGGCCCGGTACATGGAGCTGGCGGTGTAGAGCCCTTGCTCGTCGGCTTGAGCGGTGATCGTGTCCACCATCTCTCGCAATTGCGAGTCCCCCTGCAGGAAGGGGAAGCGGCTCAGGGTGTCCACCACGTGCAGGACGTCGTACCACACGAAGGGGTACTTGAGCTTCCGGAAGTCCGTGGCCGATGCCGAACATGTACAGCTTGCGCTCTGCGCGGTGCTCCCAGCGCCAGAGGAGCATCTCGGTGCTGGTCCGTGCAGCTGGACTGTCCAGCATCTCTGGCTCCTGAGCGAGGGCCTTCAGGGCGTAGAGGTTGGCGATAGGGCAGGGATCCGCCTTGCGACCGGGGCCTCGGAACTTACCCAGTTCCGGCGCCACGACACAGCGCCAGCCGTTCTCGTCCACCAGCCCAACAAGATGGTCCACCGCTCGCTGGACCCGAGGGTCGTCGCGGCGGTCCATGGCCTGAACAGAATAGAGCAAGGTCGGGGCATCGCATACCATCCAACTCCATGTGTCCTCGCCGGTACCCCCGAAGGACTTGGCTACGTTGACTCGCGTCTGGAAGGCGCCCTCAGGTGCCTGGTGATCTATGACCGCCTGAATACTGGCTCCCATTCCAGGGTCGTCGACTCGCAGCCCGAAGTCGGCCAGGGTGCTCAGGGCGTAGATGGGATGGCTGGCGTCATTGTGTCGCTTGAGGGCGTGCCCGGGCCAGGTGCCCGCCTGGGCGATGAGGTCCTGAACCTGAGGATGGGCCACCATCTGCGCCCGAGCGGCCTGCACCTCTATATCGTCCTCAGGCCGGTGGAGTAGATCGACCATGGTGCGATAGCGAGTCCAGGGCTCGTCGGATTGTAGTAGCCACTTGATCGGGTCACTGGTCATTGATCCCTCCCGGTGACGCACAGCTGATGGGTTTCCGTGCTAGCCTGGGCCCAAGTCTACCCCTCTCCATGGCAGGTCGTGCCCCTCTGCAATGCGCCTCGTGCGGTCCATCAACGCTTGGTGATAAGGGAGCCGGTTGGACGAAAGATCACGGTAGGCCTCCACCAGGTCCGGATAATGCTCCCTGAGGACTCTGGTCAGGCGTCCCATGACCGCACCGCGCAAGTTCAGGCTGTCCACAAGTACATAACCCACACGTGCCCGCTTGAGTTCCGCGAAGAGGTTGTCCAGTGAGCTCTCGTCGTCGGTGATGGATGGCAGGACTGGCCCACAGAAGGCCCAGGTCGGGATGCCAGCATCGGAGAGGGAGCGCAGCGCCTCGAGTCGTGCGGCGATAGGCGATGCACCTGGCTCGAAGCGCCTCCTGACTTCTTCGTCCAGGGTGTTGATGGTGAAGGCCACTTCCGCGTCCTCGAGCTTCTTGATCAGATCCAGGTCCCGGAGAACCAGGTCGGACTTGGTAAGAATGGAGACCGGGAAATGGTAGACGAGAAGCACCTCGAGGCACTCTCGCGTGATGCCATACTCAGCTTCCAGAGGGTGATAGGCGTCTGTCACGGTCCCGAAGGTGATATGCCCAGGCTTGGCTCGTTTGAGCTGCCTGCTCAGCACCTGCGATGCGTTGACCCTCACGTCCACGAAGGTGCCCCACTCTTCACTGTGGCCAGTGAATCGCTTCATGAAGACGGCGTAGCAGTAGGCGCAGCCGTGTGCGCACCCGACGTAGGGGTTGATGGCATAGTCCACGCCTTCGATGCCGCTCTTGGTGAGGATCGACTTGCACTCTATCTCTCTGATGACCAGGTCTCTCTGTGGACCTGGCGTTGATCCGCTGCTATCGATGCGGTCACCCATCGTTCTTGTTTGTCCCCTGGTCCTACGTTTCCAGCGCAGCTGGAGCCCGGTCCCTCACCATCTCGCAGATTTTCTCGTCCACCGGATACTGTAATGGAGTCCGCAGCAGGTTGCCAATCCCTCTCCGGTGGTGTCGTGCGTCATCCCGCGCCTGCCAGCGAGCGGGTGCTCAGATAACATGAGTCCTCACCGGCAGATACAATCCACATTCGTTGCAGGGCATGGTGTGGGATGATCGTTGAAGACGGTATCGATCTGAGCTGGCGAGTTGAGTCAGCTGTCTTGTGTTGTCGAGGAGTGCAGGAGTACGGCTAGCCGCTCAGCACAGGCGGCGCGCTCCGGATTGGCGATGGCTTGGAGTTCGCCCGAACCTCAGCTACCATGGAAACCTGAAGTGCATACAAGCTCTTTCTCGACACGTGACGGAAGGCGAATCTTGAGGCGATCTCTGCGGGAGTGGGAGCCATGTCCAAAGTGGAGATGTATAGGGAGGCGTTGCGAGCGCTTGAAGATTGGGATTCATTCCTTCTTCAGGAATCCGGGCTGCCCGGTCCACGGGGCAACATCGAACTGGCGCGCGCCGTGGCGGAAGACGGTGACGAGGAGCGTTTCCGCAGATACCTGGCCTATGATGAGCAGAGGGCACCAACGAACACGCCAGAGGAGTTCCTGGCCTTTTGCGGTGTTCTGGGGCTGGGCAGGCTCCTGGCTGAGGGGCGGACGGATTGGTTGACCACCTTACGCGAATGTGCGTCGGATGGGCGCTGGAGGATCAGGGAAGCCGTGGCCATGGCTTTGCAGAGGTGGGGTCAGACAGAGATGGAATTGCTGCTGCGAGAGATGGAAGGCTGGGGCAAGGGCAGCTTGCTAGAGAGGCGAGCGGCTGCGGCCGCCCTGTGTGAGCCCAGCCTCCTTAAAGATACAGACGATGCAAGTCGCGTCCTTGAGGTCTTGGATGGGATCACCGCCTCCATCGAGGGAATGGAGGATCGGACCAGCGACCAGTTCAAAGCCCTCCGGAAGGGGCTTGGCTACTGCTGGAGTGTCGCAGTCGCTGCTGCGCCACAAGAGGGCAAGAAGCTGATGGAGAAGTGGCTTGCGAACGAGGACGCGGACGTGCGATGGATCATGAAACAGAATCTGCGGAAAAAGCGCCTGGAGCGCATGGACATGGGGTGGGTACAGAAGTGCCGGGAGATGCTATAGGGATCAGGTACGCCGGACGCATCACCGTGCCCTGCGGATCGTGGCACCATTGTGGCGGCAAAGATGATAACCTCTCTCTGAGTGGGCTTCTGGTCTTAGCGAAGGGCTGCGGATTTCCCTACCTCAACGCGGAACTTTGACACATCCAGCGCAGATGTGTATAATTAGTAGAGCAAAGTATTAGGGGTGCTAATCACCGTGACTGACAAGATGGATCTCACGGCGCAGCAGATCATGGAAGTGGTTCCTATGGTGATGCGCACTCTGGCGCTGGAGATGCGGAGCGTGGGGCACTGTGACGTCCCGGCGCACGGCAGGTTGCTAGTCATTCTGGCGGATGGCCCTCATTGCCTGACTGAGCTGGCGGAAAAGCACGCGGTGAGCCTACCAACGATGTCCAATTCCATCAGCACCCTCGTGGATCGGGGATGGGTGACGCGGTCGCGGTCTCCCCACGACCGTCGCAAGGTGCAGGTGGAATTGATGCCCGCTGGCCGTGAGGTGCTGGCGGAGATGAGGCGGGCGATCGAGGAGCGCATGGCGCGGAAGCTTTCGTGCCTCTCTTCTGCGGAATGTGAGCATGTGCTGGCTGGACTGGAGATACTTCGTGGATGCTTCGAGCGGATGCCAAGTGGAGAGTAGGTGCCCAGGCAGCTGGAGGGCGGGCTTGAGGAAACGGCCCGAGCGCCGTCGAGGGTCATTTGAGGGACTCGGCTATGGCCGAAGAGGAAACTGGAGCAAGGACTTTGAGAGAACCGGGATCTGATAGACAGAGTGAAGGTAGACAAGGACCCGCTGCTAGCCCACGGGGCACACCCCTTGTGCGTGCGCTGCGGTTCCTCTCTGGATACAAATGGGAGACAGTCAGCGCATTCATCAGTCTTCTGCTGAGCACGGCTGGCACACTTGTGGTGCCTCGATTGACCCAGATTATCATTGACCAGGGCATTACGCTTGGTACGATGAGCGTCATCGTCTGGGGTGCCATGGGCATCGTGGGGGCAGCTGCAGTGTCGGCAGTGTTCTCGTACCTACAGGGATTCCTGGCTGCCAAAGCATCTCAGGGCGTAGCCTACGATCTGCGGAACGTATTGTACGCCCACATCCAGACGCTCTCCTTTGGTTACCACGATCGGGCGCAGACTGGACAGCTACTTACACGGGCGACGAGCGATGTGGAGTTAGTGCGGACCTTCATCAGCACCGGCTTGGTGCAGTTGGTCAGCGCCCTACTGATGATGTTGGGTAGCCTGGTCTTGCTCTTGAGCACCAACTGGCAGCTGACGCTGTTGACCCTCCCAGTGATACTATTGGTGTTGGGAGTGTTTGGCTTCTTCGCCAGCAAGGGGCGCCCGCTGTTCACTATTGTTCAGCAGAAACTGGGGCGACTCAATACCATTCTCCAAGAGAATCTGGCGGGTATCAGGGTCGTGAAGGCGTTTGCTCGCGAATCCTGGGAGAGAGAGCGCTTCGGCGAGAGCAACCTGGAGTTCCGCGACGCCAACATCAGGGTGGGCAGGATGTTCGCATTCGTCATGCCTCTCATCTTCACCCTTGCCAACCTGGGCACACTCACCGTGGTCTGGGGCGGTGGTTACCAGCTCATCGCTGGTCGCCTGACTATCGGCGAACTGGTGGCTTTCCAAAGCTATCTGATGATGACCATGTTCCCCATTGTCATGCTGGGCATGATCATCATGGCTGTGTCCCAGGCCGGGGCGGGCGCACAGCGGATCTTCGAGATCCTGGATGCGGAGATAGAAGTGACGGATCGGTCGGGGGCCAGGGAGTTGCCGCCTATCGAGGGCCGAGTAGAGTTCGAGAACGTCACCTTCCGCTACTTCTCGGAGCAGGATCCTGTGCTGAAGGACGTGAGCTTTGTCGCCGAGCCGGGAGAGAGCGTGGCCTTGTTTGGCGCCACCGGCTCGGGCAAGAGCACCATCATCAATCTCATCCCACGTTTCTACGATGTCTCCGAGGGGCGGGTGACGGTGGATGGTCACGACGTGCGCGATGTGACAATCCAGTCCCTGCGTCGTCAGATCGGGATCGTGCTCCAGGAGACAACCCTGTTTGGAGGTACAGTCCGCGAGAATATCGCCTACGGCAGGCCTGATGCGTCAGAGGAGGAGATCATCGCGGCAGCCAAGACCGCGGAGGCGGACGACTTCATCGTCGGTTTTCCGGAGCGGTACGATACGCCGGTCGGTGAGCGAGGAGTGACGCTTTCCGGTGGCCAGAAGCAGCGCATCGCCATTGCCCGGGCGCTGCTCATCGATCCACGTATTCTCATCCTCGACGATAGCACCAGCAGCGTGGATGTCGAGACTGAGTTGCGGATACAGCAGGCCCTGGAGCGACTGCGCCGTGGTCGGACCAGCTTCATCATCGCGCAGCGGATCAGCACGGTGCAGCGCGCGGACAAGGTGGTGGTGCTGGACGGAGGTCGAGTGGTGGCACACGGCACTCACCATGAGTTATTGCGGGACAGCGCGATCTACACCGAGATCTACTGCTCTCAGCTACAAGATGACCGCGAACTGCTACCGGAGGCGGTTGCTCTCTCGGGAGCTGAAGCAGGGAAGGAGGTGTCCTGATGTTCCATGGTCCAGGCCGTGCTCTAAGCCGAGAGGTGGAACGGGCCAGCGACTTCCGCGCTACCTTGCGTCGGCTCCTGCAATACCTTCGTCCCTATGCGAGACATCTGGTGGCTGCACTGTTGTTAATCATGGTCAACACGGTGTTGACAGTGGCAGCCCCGGGGCTCATCGGTCGGACGGTGGATCTCCTGTGGAGTTTCGTCAGCGGCGACGTCGAGGCCGCTAGTGCACTCAGTGGTCTGAGTCGCAACATGCTTCTGCTGTTGGGCGCTTACGCCGGTGGCTGGGCGGCCATCATGGGCAGTTTCTACGTGATGGTCACCATGGGCCAGAACGTGCTCTACAACCTTCGGAGTCAGATCTTTGACAAGATCCAGGAGCTGTCCCTGGGCTTCTTTGACCAGCACAAGGCGGGTGACTTGATGTCGCGGTTGACCAACGACACTGATGTCATCAACCAGGTTCTGACCATGGGGCTCAACCGGTTCTTGAGCAGCGTCCTGACCCTGGTAGGGATACTCTTGGCCATGCTGGTTCTGAACTGGCGTCTGGCATTGGTCAGCTTCAGCGTGCTGCCCATCATGGTTCTCAGCACCGTGTTCTTTTCCGGGCGAGCGCGCCGTGCCTTTCGCGTGACGCGCAAAACCATTGGTGGCGTCAGTGCGGAACTGGAGGAGAACATCGCCGGCGTCAAGGTCGCCCAAGCCTTCAGCAGGGAACAGGCGAACGTCGAGGCCTTCCGGGAGGTCAGCGCTGCGAACCGGGATGCCAACGTAACGGCGGAATCGATCACCGCTGCTTTCGCACCTACTCTGGACGTGCTGGCAACGGTAGGGGTGGCGATAGTGGTGGGTTACGGGGGATATCTGGTCCTGAATGGCCTGGCCACCGTTGGGGTCATTGTGGCCTTTGTGCAGTATGTCCGCCGATTCTTTGAACCGGTGCGAGCCATCTCCATGATCTGGGCCGGTCTCCAGTCGGCCATCGCTGGCGCCGAGCGTATTTTCGAGGTGCTGGATACGCCGCCCGACATCGTGGACGCGGCGGATGCCGTTGAGCTGCCCACCATCGAGGGGCGCATCGCCTTCGAGGACGTCTGCTTCGAGTACAAACCCGGCGAGCCGGTGTTGGAGGATGTAAACCTGGTCGCGGAGCCAGGCCAGACTGTCGCGCTGGTGGGGCCCACCGGGACGGGAAAGACGACGGTTATCAACCTCATCGGCCGCTTCTATGATGTGTGTGGTGGCCGGGTGACGGTAGACGGGCATGACGTGCGGGAAGTGTCGCGCGCCGGCCTGCGAAGCCAGATGGGAATCGTGTTGCAGGACACGTTTCTCTTCTCGGGTACTGTCATAGAGAACATCCGCTACGGCCGATTGGACGCCAGCGACGAGGAAGTGATGGAGGCGGCCAAGCTGGCCAACGCCCACGATTTCATCATGCGCATGCCAGAGGGGTATGAGACAGAGCTTGCCGAGCAGGGCAGCAACCTTAGCCAGGGTCAAAGGCAGCTGGTCTCCATTGCACGCGCAGTGCTGGCCAGACCGCGCATTTTGATCCTGGACGAAGCGACCTCTAGCGTAGACACGCGCACCGAACTTCTCATCCAGAGCGCGTTGCGAGAGCTGCTGCATGGACGAACTAGCTTTGTCATCGCCCACCGGCTGAGCACGATTCGAGATGCCGATCAGGTCATCTTCATCGAGAACGGTCGAGTTGCGGAGCGGGGCACCCACGAGGAGTTGCTGGCGAAGCAGGGCCTGTACCATGATCTATACATGAGCCAGTTCCAGTCGGAGGTGGAGGCCGAGCAGGTGGAGTGCGCGGAGGTCTAGGGGGTGCCGGCACCCGTGTTGGGCCGGACGGCGTCTCAGCTGAGCAGATACCCCCTCGCGTCGCGTGAGGATATCCCAAAGACAGAGCGCCTCACTGGCGAGAGGAAGTGATGGACCAACGGGCAATCCAGGATCAGTTCCGGAGGAACAACCACTGTTGGGGCTGTGGGCAGTCCAACGACCACGGCCTCAAGATCAAGAGCTACTGGCTGGGCAACGAAGCTGTGTGTACCTGGCAGCCTGAGGAGTATCACGCTGCCGGTCCGCTTAACGTGGTCAACGGCGGGATCATAGCGACCTTGATCGATTGCCACGGAGCTTGCACGGCCATGGCCGCGGCTTACCAGGCCGAAAGCCGGGAGATAGGCACGGAGCCGAACATCTGGTGCGCCACCGCTTCTCTGCAAGTGACCTATCTACGGCCTACACCGTTGGGTGCACGAATCTCGTTGCGCGCACGCGTCAGGGAGATGGGACAGAGAAAGATCGTGGTGACCTGCTCAGTGTCCGCCAACGGGGAGGAGTGCGCACAGGGAGAGGTCGTCGCTGTGCGAGTCCCGCCTGAATGGGCTCAGGGTGAGTAATCCATTTATGGCAGCGGAAGCCGGCGCTGATCCCGGTGCCGAGTCAAAATCGAGACCGTCTAGCTTGGTCCCACGCTGGCCTCTGGGATAGCCAAAGTGGCGAGGCGGACCACATTCCGATGCATCTCTCAGCACAGGCGCTGACAGCGGCAATCGAGGCCAACATCATCAATCGAGCGCGTGACATCGCATCGCGCTCGCCTCACATGGAACTCCACGACAAGCCTGACACCCTGTGGATCTCCTCCCACATCGCCCATCCCTATCTCAATCGCGTGTTCCGGGCTCGATTGCACGCAGGGGCGGTGCATCAAGGGATTGAGGAGATCTTGGACGAGTTTGGGGCACGAGAGTTGCCAGTGAGCTGGCTTGTGGGTCCATGCTCCACCCCTCCAGATCTGGGGAACCATCTGCAAGATGCTGGTCTCGTGCGTCTCGAAGACGAGACCGGCATGGCGTTGGACCTGGATCTTCTGCCAGAGGGCATCACCGCCCTCCAGGGATTGGCGGTGGAGTGCGTCTCCAATGGTGAGAAGCTGCGAACCTGGGTGGATATCGTGGCCCGCAGCTTCGACCTCCCCGACGAGGTGGGATCTGTGCTCTTCGACGTCTATGGCAGAGCTGGTTTCGGGCACGAGGTCCCCTGGAGACTGTTCCTGGGGTTCCTACAGGGCGAGCCGGTGGGCGCTTCGCAGCTGCATCTGGAGCCTGAGGTGGCAGGGATCTACCATCTGGCCACTATGCCTCAGGCACGCGGACGCGGGGTGGGCACGGCAATGACTCTCTCCGCTTTGGGTGAAGCGCAGACTCTGGGGTTGCGCACAGCGGTGCTTCGAGCGGCGCGGGTAGCTGTCCGACTGTATCGCGAATTGGGATTCGAGGAGTACTGTAGATTCGGCAGGTATCTGCGGCGGCAGGGAGGGAACCAGGCTGAGAGGGGCCGACGCTGAGAGAGCGGCCTGCGACTTGGCAGGCTTCCAGAGTAGAGTTGGAGATGGCGCAGCTCCGGCCCTGTGCGATGTCGAGAGAGGCCAGGGGCTAGGTCCGCAGGGGGGTTCAAGAGCGCGCAACACATGTGCTGGATAAGTGCTGTCGGTGGCGATGCCA
>Ga0307380_10011645_pt1 | contig 10996 bp, 17 predicted proteins | sample UN3MG_FD_202239 | JGI IMG/M metagenome (GOLD analysis project Ga0307380, IMG submission 202239) | Soil microbial communities from Risofladan, Vaasa, Finland - UN-3 | ecosystem: Environmental > Terrestrial > Soil > Coastal area > Acid sulfate soil | place: Finland: Risofladan, Vaasa | collected... | reverse complement strand
ATCGCTACTATAGATACGATTCTTCCGTACGATACTAAGAGTGTATCTCGGTTCGTATCAGGTCAGAAGCTTGGGCCAACTAAGTTCAGGTCCGTGCTTAGGTCAATGATGCGGGTACAGGTGAAGGCTCTGATAACAATGATGTTGGAAACAGGAATACGATCACAAGAAGCAAGGATGCTTACCCTCGCAGACGTTGACCCAATGAATGACACGATAGTTATCAGGGGCAAGGGTGATAAGTACAGGACTGTTCCTTACTCTGATCTTGCTAGATCATGGATGAAGAAATGGATAGCGCATAGAGAACTGCTTGACCCGGATCATGATTACGTGTTTGTTCAGTTGCTTGGCAGGGATAAGGTTGGAGCACACATAGGCACGAGGGGAATGCAGGGTTGGTTCAAGAAGTTCGGATACAAAAGAACGGCTCACGCATTCCGCAAGACATTCGCAACCAATCTGTACAATAGCGGCATGGATCTAGGATCTGTGTCTAAGCTGCTCGGTCACACGAACATGCACACAACCAGCATCTATCTCGGTGTTGACGAGAAGAAAGCAATAGACGAATACAACGTGTTTGAAAACGATAGGCATAACCTGTTGCCGAATGCAATGACAGACCCTGATATGATCTAATCATCGAAAGGAGAACCCATGAAACAAATCACATTCTGGGGTAGGCTAGGTGCAGACCCCGAAGCGAAGACATCAAAGAGCGATAAGCAGTTCGCATCATTCCGGGTAGCAGTGAATGTATGGGGGCAAGACGACGCAGAATGGATAGACGTTGTAGCTTTCGGCAAGACAGGTGAAACTGTTGTCGGAAACTTACACAAGGGAGACCCCGTTCTCATTATTGGAGACGCTTCTGCAAGGGGTTGGCAGTCTGAGGGCGGCGATGTCGTAGCACGGCTAAGCGTTGTTGCTCATAAGGTTGAATTCCTACCACGATCAGAGCCTTCCGGTGAGAAGGTTGCTGTTGGTGCGTCATCAAGCAAAGACGATATTCCTTGGTGATATAACTTGATCATTACGGAATCTTCGGGGGTGGCTTTGGCTGCCCCCGTTCTGTTTGAAGGCGAGCATGATAATAACACCACAGTCAACATCTGAAAGCGCACAAAGCCGCATCAATAGTAGGGCATCATACTACGATGGCATTATGAACTCTTTACTTGGCAGTGGTTGGAGTGTTGTTGAGAACAAGTATGAGTCCAACAAGGAAGACCTGTTCTTCAAGCGTGGCGTAACAATGCAATACGCAGATATTATGGTTAGCACGCAGATGATTCGTCGGTACATAAACATCTCTAATGATGATGACCCGTCTGAATTAGCAGAGACAGCGTTCGCTGTTGATGGCATGGCTGTGAATAGTAGCTTGGCTAACATGATGAAGCAGATGTTCGACTTCAAAGTAATAGACGAGAGAGGGTCGATGACCGACAAGCACCACTTCCAGTGGTACGCAAATCTGGTCAGCAGTAGTCTTACTTCTTTGCAACTAAGAGAGTTGTTAGACAAGAGGTTCTCGGCTATGTTCGACAAGAGGCCGGAGTTCAGCGCAAACCTTGGCGTGTATAAGCATGACATAGCCGGGGTGTGGGGGTATGGTGATCCTGATAGCCACATGGGTTGGACAAGTGCTAAGGCTTCAGTGGGCATAACAATCAAAGATAAGATCAAGAAGAACGATGAAACAATTGATCACATACAGAGAATTATGCTTCTTGCACTAAGCAGTATGAGAGGTCTTGTACCTATAGGCGATGTCAATGTCTCTGATATCTGAAGATAACTTATACGATAGCGTTTGGGTAAGGACACGCTTTGTTGGTGGACGTGGACGATGGGTTTACGAGAGCGCTGTAGAGAACGACGAGAAGAAGAAACGTCTTGTCATCACCAGATACAAATCAGAGGCAGACGCTAGTGGACTGCATTGGCTTGCGGTCATGTGGGCCAACACGATAAAGCCCTAAAGCTTTTACTCTAATTGCCGATACTATAATTGAAAGGCGGGCAGCGGCATGCACAAAACGATAATCACAGTAGCGGTAGCGACATGTGTTCTATCAGCAACGGCATCAGCAACAGCAACACAGATGGTGTCTGGGAAGATGATAGAGGACGGCTCTATCATGAGGGAAGATCTAAACAAAAGCATACGCGATGACATCGACGACAAAGCAAAGAACGACCCTACAACTAAGGGAAAGAAAATAGGTTGGTCAAACTTAGATAAGAGGCTAAGAAAGAAAATGAACAAGAGGAAAACGCACACAGAAACCATTGTGCGCGAGGTAGAATCGCCGACCACAGTTATCAATGAAACAGTCATGAATGTTGAGGCCATATCATCAAGCTATACAATCCCGGCAGTGTTCGGTCAGTACGAGTATGAGATACATTGCCCATCGGGATCTGTTCTTCTCGACTCAACGGTATACGACGACGTTTTCCCCGTGTCTGGCAGGGGCTTAGATATCCTTGCAGAGTCACCAATATCAGATCAGACTGGTAACACTGGTTGGAAGTACAGGATCATAGGAGATTCCGGTAGTGCGCAGGACATCACGCTTAGAGCGTCGTGTGTCAACCAATAGCGCAATGATTCTGATTCATCATCCACAAAGACAAGGCGACAGCAACCATGCCATATACAACTATCATCCATCGCGCAGCTTCGTACATGATTCGTTTCATGAGCTTCGTTCGAATCTAAGGTGAGCCTTCACTGCCTTCAGATTCTTAGCATACTGACTATCTGTTAGCCCAAGGTGTTTCTTTGTTTCCTTGGCAGTGAACCCTGACGTTATGCATATGGCTATCCACTGCTGCGTCTCTGGCAGCCCATTGATGATGTCAGTGTTACGTTTATCGTAATGTAACTGCTCAATGACCGGCCTATTGTCTCCCGACTGATCCCTAAGCATCCCCACGTTAGTGTCACTGGAAGGTATCTCATTCTTCCATCGCTTAGCCATCAGGTCTTTCACCCTGTTTCTCACAGCGCCGAACACGTGGTTCTTTTCAGGGAACCCGTAGCTTGGATCATAGTTTCTTAGAGCCTTCCAAGCCTTGATCATTAGCTCTTGATACACGTCCTCGTCTGACAGTTCCGGTGTTATGTATTTTCTCCACTTCAACATAGTTGCGTAGCAGAGATTCTCGTAAGCCTTTACCCTTACGCTCATGTCAGAATCATCATTCACTCTTCGTGCCTGCGATCTGCTGGGTCAATGTACGTGAACGACATCACCATGTTGTATTCAAGTGCCGGTGCCACAACTATCTCAACCCCTGCCCTGTCATTGCCAGAGACATACAACTTTTCAAGGTGCTGTCCGGTGATACGTGCATCGTCTGTCCACACCACACCTGTAAGCGCATCCTCTGTTGATCGCATCAGCTTCAGCACGTCAGGTTTCACGTCAGGCTTCGGCCTTCTCTTCCCTGTGGCAGACAGCTTCCCCTTCTTTGTGAAGTGACCCTTCGGCCTAGGCATGAAGAACGTACAGCCCACAATAAGAGGACAGTCAAACAACTGGAATCTTTCCGGTAGCTGCTCCTTCACCTGCCATTGCACAGCCTCCTTCCAGCCCTTGACGTTCTTGTTGGCGTCTACGACAACTATCTTCCCGGTATGCTTGTGCCTGTAGGCGCTCTTAGACCCTCCGGGCTGCGGCAATCCATCAACGCTGAGCCTAAGCATCAGTCTAGGTAGGTAGCTTCTTCAATGTTCGCGCTGATTCCTGTTGGCTTCATCAGCCCATGATAAGCAACAATGGCCATCACCCAAGTGCCAATCGGGTCAACTTGATCAGTCAACCCAATCTTCTCTGCGCCAACGCTAACAGCGCCAGCAACCAGCAAGCACAGAAGAACGCTTACACTTGTAGACCATTTCCTTTGTTTCACAACGCTGACAATTAGCGGAACAATCAGTCCTGCGATTGCCGTGTCTTGTGTTAGCTCCATTATTCCCCCTAATTAGTTATCATAGTTTCAAGCATGAATCATCATACCTGTTCTATTTCTACCTGTAAATCTATAGAGTCTCCGACCTCTTCAAGCACCCGTCTCCACTGATGCCTGCGGCTGAACATATCGAACTCTTCGTACGCTCTCTGTCTTGCGGCCTTGCCCATAGTCAACCGTAAATCTTCATTCTCTATCAGCATGCCCATATATTTTTCCCAGTCATCATGCTCTTCAACGAGGAATCCTGTAACGCCATGCTCTACCTCTGAGTAGATCAAAGGGTCTGCGATTATAGGCAAGCCAAGGGCTGCTGCTTCGTAGTACCTCAGAGCACTCTTAGCCCTATACCAACCACTGTCACGGGCGGGGGCAAGGGCAAAGTCGAAGATAGTCATCGCGTTCGGGTACACATCTATGGGTGTGAAAGGTATAGACATTGCTCTACCTGTTGACGCGAACATCTGAGCGAACGGTTGCCCAACGCTAACAAACGTAGACTCAGAATAATTCATCAGCGTATTACCGATGGCTCCCAAGATATTTGCGAACGCAGTTGAGTGACCAGTAGCACCAGCCCACCCAATGTTGATGCCGTTCTTCCTTGGCAACGTAAGGTCATACCTGCCAAGGTCCAAACCGTTCTTGCACACCCAAGCATTCTTGTTGTGATGCTTATATTTTGAATGAAGATAGTCTGTCGAGAGAATCAGACCGTCACACCGACGCATCGTTTTCTCCCACTCATTCATTGACTTCTTAGAAAATATAGGTGCATCTCTAAAGTCATGGTCTTTCATTTTGCGTACGCCATGCAGATAATCATCACAATCAATCACCACCTTCACGCCACTCTTTCTTAGTGCGCTAATTAGATCAATCTCGTTCTGATGTACAGGCTGTTGCCAGATAATAATCTTGTAATCAAAAGCATTGCTGGGGAACGCTGTTTCTCTGCGCTGGAAACCGTTGACAGATGTCATCGTACTAGGGTTTAGCCCTATCCAATCGCAATTCAGATACAGTGCTGGAAGCGATGACCTATACCAACTGATAGCACTCTTTCCCCTGCCGACGAAAAGTATATCGTCGCTACCTATGAATCGTTCAGCCATTTCTATTCAACCCAACGTCAACAAACTTTGCGGCAGCGCTAACAACGCCGCTGCTTGGCATCTCATCACCGAAACAAAACGAAGCTAGGTTAGCTGCGCACCCAGTAGGATTATCAAGAACATCCTCGTACACCATACGAATTGTTTTGATACCATTACCCTCTGATTCTTTGATCAGCTTATCTCTTGCAGCAAGATACGTCTCGTGAATCCTTGCAGAGTCAACGAGGGATAGACCGTCGCGCTTGTTCATGCTTGCTGTCATTGCTTTGATATCTCTATCAACAATGATCATTCTAACTTCAGTGCCCCCGCCAGTGAACTCTTCGACCATCATGCCGCCAGTGATACACATGCGTGGATCTTTGATCCCCCACACTGAGCACTTCATACCTATCTCATCAGCAAGATCCCAATAAGCCTCGCGTATATCCTCGTCGTCCCACAGCGTAGGATTCTTCCAGTCGGTAACAACCGTCTCATTGAGACGATAGAACCTCATGTCTTCGTAATGTCCCTTTGGATTCGCAGGGGTGGGAGGCATGAGATGCCCATCACCCATGTTCACGCCAAGAAGATGAAGCATGCCAGCGATCATCGAAGTGCCAGAACGATGCGAACCAAGAACCATAATGCAGGTGCTCATACGCACAGGCTACATATGCGGTCGGACAAATAAGAAGGGCCGCCACCGAAGTGACGACCCACCGAACCAGTAAAGACGCTTGTTTAGCGTCCCTCAACCATAGGAACATGCGTATTTGTAAACGACTTCACCATTATATCAGCAACGTCGCGCTTGATTTCTGAATCTTTCTCTACCTGAAGCCAAGGCGGTACAATTCCTGAGTTGTTATTCATAATTTTTACCGGGGATACCTTCATGTTCTTCTCTCCTTCTATCAAGTGGCATGCAAAACTGAATCATGTTCACGTGTTGGTACTTGTGGCATAAATAAGCCCAGCTCTGAGCATACCACTTCTGAGTCTTTTCTGTGGCACTTTTTCCACGAACCAAGCTCTCGAAATGCAAGGCTGTAACCTTCGGATTATAGATAACCTTCAACCCATGAGCGTTAGCCCTCAGACAATAGTCAACATCTTCGTATGCAAGCTTGAATGTCTCGTCGTATAACCCTATTGATTCCAGAACGTTTGGCTTGATTACCTGCAGCGCTCCAGTTACTGGGCATTCGAATCTTACGTTGGCTTCTGGAAGGTTATGCGGGGCCATCTTATACCTGTGATCGAACCACCTATTTGGCCTAGAGAACATAACACCAGCGTGCTGAATAAGACCATTACCGAACAATAACCTAGCTCCGATAAGGTCTCCCTCATCTTCGAGCGCAACCTCTAGCCAGTCAGGGTGCGTCTCAAGGAACTCTATGTCTAGGTTTATCAGTACAGCTACACGTTTTTCTTCAAGGGCTTTCCTTAGACCAATGTTTACAGTGGCAGAAAACCCTGTGTTCTCTCCCTTCATATGAAGATCAGCGGCATACTTCTTTGCGATCAGCTTCAGGCTCTTCTCAACACCGTCAAGCGGGCTACCATCATCGACAAGAAGAATGTCAACAGGCGTGCTAGTTTTCTTAGGGTCACGCATAGAAGCGCAACACTTATCGAGGAATGTTAGGTGCTCATCCTTGCTTATGTAGACGGGTACGATGCAGAGGGGTCGCTTAGTATCTTCTTCAGCCATTCGTACTCCCTAGACAGGCGATCTTTTCGCTCTTTTTCTTTGATGATTTGACTCTCATGAAACTCCACCCTACCCGCGACGGTAGACAGATGATCTTCTATGTGCATCTTACGATCATTGAGCAACTGTATGCTGTTACCAGACATCTAGGCCCTCCTGCTTGTATGTCTCGTGCGTGCCGGGGACAGTAATGTTCCCGGCAGCCCACTCATTTACCTTCATGTGCTCGCCTTCGAAGACGAACCGAGCGTTACCTGTAACGTCATTCCTGTTCTTTGTCCACACGATGTAAGCCTCAGTTGCGTCGTACACACCGTTATCCCTATCATCGTCAGAGGCGTACACCCAAGGACGCCAGACGAACCCGAGCCAATCAACGATACCAGATAACTGTTGAGACCCAGACAGGTCACTCATTCTAGGTACTTTATCCTCTCGATGGGCAGCGCTTTTATTCGTATGAGCTATGACAATTCCGGCAACACCCAAGTCTTTGCATATCTGATACCTGATGAAATGCATACGCTGCTCAAGCTTTGTCTGTGGATCAAATGATTCCCCCTCAAGATGAGCGCATCTCAAATGATCAAACACAACAAGCTTAGTGTTGTTCTCTTCAACAGATTTCTTTATCACGTTCTTCAACTCCTGCAACGTAGCAGACGAAGTGAAGTTCATGTGTAGAGGGATATCTTTCTCTGCGGCAACATGCGCGAACAACCGTTTGATCTCGTCATCTTGTATCCCAGATCGTAGGTAGCGTTGTGTTGTGCCAGCCATCATCTGCAGATACCTGCTTGCAGTTGACCTCTTGCCCATCTCCATCGACAAGAACAATGATGATTCTGGATCTGCTCGCGTTGACTCATTCAGAGCATGCATGCGCAGGCATGCCATAGCTACAGCAGTTTTACCCATACCCGGATCACCTGCGAGTATCATCAGGTCTCCGTCATCGTGACGCATGCCATGAGTGAACTCATCTATAGCTGAGAATCCGAATCGTATGCCCGGTATTCTACCGCTCCGTGCGATCTCGGCATCTTCTTTGAGCATCAGGTAATACTTGCGCTGAAGATCACCGTACGAGATCGTTGGTTCAAGCATCGATCCACCTGTGATTACGGTAGTCGTATGATTGCCCTGATAATTCTTCCGTACGTTTTATCAGCTTGACGTACGTGTTCTTTTCTTTCAGGTCGAGAGCATCAACCTTAGCTTTATGCGACAGCAGTCTGATGTTTCGCTTTAGCTCTTCTATCAGGCTTATATCTTCTGATGCGTCGTCAACTTTCAGCAGTAGCTTTTCTACCCTGTCATCGTTCAGGAATATGTTGTCGATGAAGTAATACGCTGTTGACCTGTCGTTCTTTCCCATCCAGAAATCGTCCGTGATGACGTACTTGATTACGTCACACAGCTCCTGAGCTGTGAACATCCTGAGCCGACTGCGAATGATCTTACGCTTTTTCTGCGTCAGCTTCGGTGTTCTTTTCTTATGCAGATGGCCGAACGTATCGAGCCAGCATCCCCATACCACATCGATGTCACTATCGCTAACGCTCTCTCCCAGAGCAACACGTATGTGTTCGATGAGCGGGGCTACCTCTCCCCCGACAGCCGCCACCGCAACGTCATGCGGAACGGTAATGCCTTTCATGCCGGGTAGTGTATCAGCTATCAGTTGGTCGCGACGAAAGCCGCTCTGACTGTATCTTCTCTGTCTTTACAAGGTCTATAGCGGCTTCTTTTCCGTCAACAAGTTCACTTGGAAGACTGGAAACAGCTATGTCAGGCAGGGTCTCAAAGATTTCTTCACCGAGTATCTCGAACGCTGCGCGAGCACTGATCTTCGTGCTTTTTACAGGGATGTGATACCACTCTCTCCCACCGTGTACGCCGGGATTATCTTTCAGTGTTTTCTCTACGCTAGTCGTGAAAGCTTTCAGCGCTTTCATTGCATCTTTTGCATTGTAATAGTCTCCAAGAAAGTCTTCAAAGCTTTTGTCTGGGCTTATGCGGTCGGTGAGAAGAGAAACTTCTGCAAGAGCATAAGCGCTCATCATTGGAACTATCTCGCACGACTCAAGCAAAGGGCACCAGCCACAGAACTTGTTCAGCCTTGGCGTATTTGCAACGTCATTCTCAGGCATGTCGAGCATGGCTATGATCTGCGACCGAATCCACTCTTCAAAGTCCATGCGATCAGACTCACTCCTTGTTGTGAACAAGGGATCAAACTTCACTTGGTCATACCAGATCGTAACCTTCTTGACCTCGTTGCCATACAGCTCTCTAACACCGTAATCGTAAGCGGTGAACTGTTTCTCACTGTCTATCTGTGACTGTAACTTTCTCCTGCGAACTGTCTTGAAATCTCTGATGATGAAATGACCGGGATCATCTTTGTCTTTGTATAAAGCGTCTATTCTGAACCTGTACTTGTACCATTCTTTCTGCTCGTCGAGCGCACCGTCTTTGGAGCGGCCCAAGTACACGGGAACAGCCATATCTTCTTCGCACGCTACCAGCTCAAGGTTGTCTGCTTCTACGCTGCGATCAAGCACGGTTTTTAGGTCTTCTCTAAGCTCTTTGTGATGCTCTGGCGTTAGATGCCTACCCCATTTAGCCCAAGCGAAGTCAACGACATCATCTAGGTAAGCATTGTCAACATCTCTGACAATATACTCTGCGCCCTCGTGTAACGCCTGCCCGTATGCCAGTATATGAGAGTAACCAGTGTATATCTCCGGCTCTATGCCAGTGTGACGACGCATGCTGTGAAAGAAAAGCTTAGGGCATTCATTGAATTGCTTGGCATCGCTTATGCCCACACTGTTATTTGGCAGCTTCATTCGTCGCCCTCCGGCAAATGGGTTTGAACAACGCTCTTGTAATGCTTGTCGAGAACATCGAACAAGGTGTCTGCAGCCTTTTCTTCGTCCTCTTCTCTGATGGCTGTCATTAGCTTTTGCATCACCTTTGGCTTGTCCTTATTGAAGGCAAGTATGACACCCCTAGCATCATCAGGCATCCAGTCTATAGTCAGTATCTGAACCCCGTGAATGCTTGCGTACTTGAACCCTTTCCTGTTGTCATCCTTGGATATAACAGACCTATACCTATCGTAAACGTACGAGGTTATGATCACATGTGTTACGTTGCGATGACGACAGGCTTCACTTAGGACATCTAGTACGCGATCACGTTTTTTCATTCTTCTTCCGTGGGTCGGGAGCTGATTTGCTCTGTTGTCTAGTGGTTCCCTTACCAGCAGACTTCGAATCATCATCCTGACTCATCTTGAACTCAACCATATCGTCAGCAGTAGCAATACCACTGCCGGGAAACGTAAGCATCCCGAGAATTCCAAGAGCGCGAGCCACAGCACCAGTCTCAGCCTTCATCAAACTGTCCATATCAGGCACAATTCGATTGCCGAACTTACGTTGCTGAGCTACCTGCTTGTGCCCCTTCGCTGAGCGAACAACGTTGACAGAATCGCCTTGTCCTTCGCGAACAATGATATGAGCCTCGACCCATAAAGCAGTCGCAGACTTATCCTCGCCCCAAGAGAATGATCGCTCATTCGGACTCGATGTAGAAACTACAGCGCTATACCCATTCGATGACACCCAATCCCAGAAGTATTGAACTCTAGCTGCTCCCGTAATGAACGGCTTATACTGGCCGCGTTCCTCGATTGCAACAACGCCGCTGACATAGTTCTCATGGTTCAACCCCTCATGCAGACCATGACGCAGGAACCACTGCGATATCTCTTCGGGGGTAGGCTTCTTGTACCACATAGAGATTCCTTTCGGTAGATCTACACATTATGGCAGAATGCTAGGACGGCTCTACTTGATTATGTTTTCGTATCCGATGATGTATCGGTGACTCGAAAGTAGTTAGCTGATCTCCCAATACAAACGGGCCGGGTATAAACCCTCCGCAACCCCATATAGCTTGAGCATGAACGTAATACTTCATACCAATAGGTGGAGCAAAAAAGTAAGCCTTGTTCGCATCAGGATTAGGCAAACCCTGAAGGTACTGTGGCCCAGCTATCTTTACCGTGAACTGTTGCTTGCCGCTATATGGCTGAATAATCCACGTAACATGAGGATTAGTATCAGACCAGTCGGTTGACTCTGGCGTTAGCTTAGGGATAGGAGATGGCGTGCTT
>Ga0307380_10011644_pt1 | contig 10998 bp, 10 predicted proteins | sample UN3MG_FD_202239 | JGI IMG/M metagenome (GOLD analysis project Ga0307380, IMG submission 202239) | Soil microbial communities from Risofladan, Vaasa, Finland - UN-3 | ecosystem: Environmental > Terrestrial > Soil > Coastal area > Acid sulfate soil | place: Finland: Risofladan, Vaasa | collected... | reverse complement strand
CGACGATGAGCATCTCACCGCCCTCGTGCAGGCTGCGGATGATCCGGTAGGTCCCGAGAAACTCCCACGGTGCCTCCCACTCGAGGTAGACTTTCTCGTAGCCGGGCGTGGCACAGAGATTCAGCGGAGCGTAATGACTGGTGTACGTCGGCTGGCCGGAGACCTCGGCGCTGTAAGCACCCTCGGCGCCGTTGTCCAGCACGGCCGTGATCACGTAGTACGTCGGCGAGGCCCCGCTGGGATAGTGGCGGAACGTCGTGTCCGTGTGAGGCGTCGAAGTGATCTTGATGTACGGCCCGCCGGGATCGGGGGCGACGTGTATATTGTAGCCCGCCAGATCCGGCTCGATGTTCGGCAGCCAGTTCAGCTCCACGAAGATGTTGCCGGAATAGGCCGAGACGTCGCCCGGCGCCTCCGGCGGCGCAACGACCTCGACGGTGACCGTGCCGATGTTCGACGTCAGCGTACCGTCGGTCGCGGTGTACTGGAACGTCTCCGTATAGAGCTGGTCGGGAGCAGGCGAATAGGTGATCGTATCGGCACCGTCGGCCAGCGGATACGGCGCCGACGAGATCGGCAGACCCGTCGCGGGATCGATGAGCGTGCCCAGCGCGGGCAGGGTTTCGATTGTGAAGTCCACGGTCTGGCCGATATTCGGGTCCCTTCCCACCAGCGTGACGGTCGTATCGTAATTCTGCACGACGAACTGATGAACGTCCTCCACGAGCGGCGCCAACTCCACGAACTGCAGATCCATGGTGACGGGGATTTCGATCCGCGGAGTAACGGCGTTGTCGTAAGACAGGTCGAGCACGATCAGCGAACCGCTGTAAAAGCCCACCGGCACGTCTTGCGTTATGAACGTGACGGGAATCGTCAGGGATTCGCTGGAATCGAGAATGCCCTCGCGATCCTCCACGCGCAGCCAGGGCATGGTTGCCAGGCGGAGCGGCTCCACGGCATTGAGACGACCGCCGGTCAGGACCTTGCCGGCCAGGTAGGTGTCCGGCGTGACACCGTCGAGGATCCACTGTTTGATCTGCAACGGTTCGGCGTCCGGGCGGACCGCCTTGAGCAACGCGGCCACCCCCGCAACATGGGGCGTCGCCATGGAAGTACCGTTCCGGGGGACGATGCCGGCGCCGAGCTGAAGGGAGTAGATGCCCAGGCCGGGCGCGGCCAAGTCCGTGCTGACCACACCGTAGTTGGAGAAGTAGGCCAGTTGCAGGTTCTTGCCTGTTGCGGCGACGGAGACGATATAGTCCAGATCGTACGATGATGGATAGTGCGGGTAGATGTCCGTGTTGATGGTGTCATTGCCGGCGGCCGCCAGAAACAGGTGGCCGGCCGCGCCTGCGTTGTTGATCGCCGCGAGCAGAGCAGCATCGAATCCTCCTCCGCCCCAGGAGTTGTTGGAGATCATGGCGCCCATGAGCACGGCGTAGTCAACGCACTCGACGGCGGCGGAGGTCGGCCCGTGGCCGTCGGACCCGAGGAACTTGAGGGCCATGATGCGGACGTTCCAGTTCACGCCCGCGATGTTCACGCCGTTGTTGCCGACGGCGCCGATGGTGCCGGCGACGTGCGTTCCGTGATAGTGATCGTCGAACGGGTCGCCGTCATCGTTGATGAAGTCGTAGCCGTAGTAGTCGTCGACGAAGCCGTTGCCGTCGTCGTCGATGCCGTTGCCGGCGATCTCGCCCGCGTTGGTCCACATGTTTGCGACGATGTCCGGGTGCGTGTAATCGACGCCGGTGTCGATCACGGCCACCACCACGTCGGAGCTGCCCGTTGTCACCTCCCACGCTTCGGCGGCGTCTATATCCGAATCAAACGCAACGTCCGACGGAATGGGGGCGCCGTCCTGAGCCGTCGTATGCAGACCCCACAGGAGCTGATCATCCGGCGGGCCCAGCGAACTGGGTACGAACGGAAAGTTCGGGTCGTCGGGAAGGGCGATGGCCTGGTAGATGTAATTCGGCTGAACGAACGTGACTCCCGGCTGCTTGGCGTAGCGCTGCGCCACGGCCTGCAACCCCGCCCCCGGCGGCACCTTGATCACGTCGGCGTTGATGAGCCGAAACTCCTTCCGGAATGTCGTCCCCATGCGGGCGTGAAGGGCGTTCTTCTGCTGGCGCATGGCCGGGGCGGGATTGAGCTGCGCCATGCCACCGACCCACTGCTGGTCGTAGCAAACGATCAGCTCGTCCGGTTCGTGAGGCACGTTCCAGTCCACAGCGCCGGCGTAACGCACGATCGCAGGAGCGGGAAGCACTCGGGGGACCACCGCACCGGGCTGGGCGCGTCCGGCCTGCCCGTCCGAACGGCCCACGATCCCGTACACCGCGGCAGTCGGGCCCAGCGAGTCAAGATGAATGTTGACCACCTGGTTGCCCGAGTGGTCGGCCGTCACGTTCAGCTCGGTTTCCTGAAGCGAGAGCTGGGTTTGGGCCATGGCTGCGCCGGCGAAGAGCGCAACCCAGATCCCCGCGCCAAAACCGGCGCGAGCCGACACCTTGCAGGGTTCGTGCAACATCTTTGTCCTCCTTCAGAATCAAGAGCCAGAATACCGACTACGAGAACCTCACAAGACCAGGCCTCATCCGCAGCAGAGCGGACCCTTGGCGCGTCTTCGTCGATGTACGTCGCGTGCCCTTGCTGCACGAAGCCTTGCCCCGTTGCAACCGGGCCGGTCAATGGACAAACTGGAGATCGTGGGCGCACCCGAGCACGGCTCCTGGTCGAACACCGCGCGAGGCGAGTCGGACTTGCTCAATCCCCAGACCGCGAGCAGCCGGATCGGTAACGAGGCAGAACGGATTGGAGAAGCCGGGGCACGTGAGCACGTTCGAAGCGACGCGACGGCGAAGATAGGCCGGCCGTTGACCACCGCCGACACCCGTATCATGCTCCGCCGCCTGGATCAGACACCTCAGACACGATGGAGCAGGATGACGCCGAATCGATGCAATGGTAGCGGCACTCGGTGCCGCGTTCAAGACTCTCCCGTCCCCTTCTGGGGTCTGCCGCGCAGAATGTTCGGGCATTGCCCCCGAAAGAACTTGTGATTCTCCACAGTGTGCCCTGGGCGACTTTGCAGGACAGCCACCACCCCCGACCGCCTCTATGCACGTTCAGGGGAAGTGAACGAGCATCCTGCCGGCATTTCGCGTGGACTCGTGATTGGACTTGAATCCAACCCGATGGTGCCTCGAGAGTGCGGGAGGATCGACGGTTCTGAAAGCGCTCTCGAACCACGATTCTGAGCCAGGAATGGGGGCGGGGGGGACAGCGAACTCCGCACTATCGACGCACTTCTCTGCGCGCGGACCGGAACGTGTTGTCACAAAAGGACTTAAGAATGGAGGCGGGGGGAATCGAATCGTGGTCCCATCCACAGTATCCGCGTTTCTACCAGTGCCAGGGCCGATTTCGGGCACCCGTTAAGCGAATAAATGCAGGAATAAATGCAGCAACAAGGCACGGTTTCGGCGGGTCGACAACTGACCAGTTTGCCAAGAACAGAGCTGTGCATACGCACGGCAGAGTGGCCAACACGCCGGAATACTACCGCAGAAACAGCGGTCGGGTGTCGCAGTCGACGAAACGAATTCGACGCTATACGTGACGCACTCAGATTTGGGCCGATCGGGGTGGAACCGCTACTCTGGAAGGGCCGGAACGGGATCACCGTGTTGTCCGGCCCGGACACGGGAGTTGGAGCGTGCATCCCAGCAGGCTGAGTAAGTTGATAACCGGGACGACGTCATCCGGGCGGCGCAGCGATTCGTCCAGATCGCCGTTCCACCGCTTCCCGGTCGCCCTGCGCCCCAGGATGCTGGAGGACTGCATCAAACGCCTGCCAGAACTGCTCGCGCCGTATGGGGAGCACTTCCGGCGTCGTGGCCGGTCGCCGATTCCCCCGACCTGCTGGGCGTTCTTCCGTGCCACACGTTCGAGCGTTCTGAGGGCCGCCCACGCGCGACCCGACGTCACATCGGACCTGCTCGATCAGGATGCGGAAGACGAGCTGGCGGCCGCTCGGACCGTCGAGTTCCTCAAGGCCGCCGAGGAGGCCATCGATGCCACCCGCAAAGGCACGGACGGCGCCATCCAGGCCACGGTCCACGCCCTCCGGCTCCTTACTCGGTTGGTGGACGGAATCGCATGGCCGTATCTCTCCACAAACGACGTTCTTGCGAACGCCACGTTGCTGGTCTGGCACGCCGGGCGAATCGATGCCGTGTTGAAGAGCTGGAACGATGCCCGGCGCCAGAAGTTGGCCAGAAGGGCCGACCACGCCGGACGCGAGCCCAAGAGGTCGACAGATGGACGAGATGACAGCAGCGCGCGGTGAGGCCGCCAGGGAAGACCGCTGGGCTCACTTCGCCGAAGTTGGTGATGTCCTCGGCCTGCTTGCCTGGATCCGGGAGCGGTCGGTTCTGAGGATCCCGCCGGACGCGATGGATTTCCTCGCGAGGGCGATCCGGAGAAAGCAGGCCGACGTGGAGGCCCTGACCGACGCCGCGTACGCGGAAACGGTGGGATTCACGACGCTGTTTCTGCTCCGGTGCACGCTCCACGTCGAGCGGCGCCTGGCCGAATCAGACACCCACGGTGGCGACCCCACGCACATGCCCCCCGATCTGGTCGATGAAGGCTGGATGGGGCGGGTCGAACGAATCGCCCGGTTCCTGATGGAGGTCACGTCCGCCCGGGCACGCATCCACCATCTCCGGCACTTGAACGATGAGCGAGAGCACGACAATCCGCGTCGACGACGCCCCCGAGCCGCTCCGACGGTGACCATTGATCGAGGCCAAGCTGCTCCGGGCAAAACACCATCTACTAACGGGCGGGTGTGTTCTCCGGCGGGGCGGATCACGTTGCCGTGACATCTGGGTCTGCCGGTATCGCGAGCAGGTCGACGGCCGAATCCGCCAACGGGTGATCTACATCGGCCCGGAGCACCTGGCGAGGAGGGCGAAGGCCCTGATTCAGGCCTGGCGCGACGCCGCCCTCACGCCCGACGATCATCGTCGGAAGCAGCTGCTCGGCTCCTGCAACCTGGTCGCGGAGGCCGGACGCTACTCCGGCCGTGCCCGGAAGCGTCTGCAGGACGCCGCGACGAAGGCTGCCGGCGACCCGATCGAAGCGCTGAAGCTCGCCGTGAGCCTTCGCGGCGACGTTCCCGAGACCCGCCGGGGCCGGCAGCCAGGCCGACCTGCCCGGAGCGGGCTGTGGTGAGGTGGGACGGCTCTCGGCCAGATCCTCCCGCGGTGCACCTGACCGAGCAAGACACGGGCGAGGCGGGCATCGGGAAGAGTCGCTGCCTGGCGAGCCTCCGGCCATGGGGCACAGACTCCGCGGGATACCGGCAAAAACCCGCTCCGTCGGCCGCCTCCACGCCGGTTCAGGGTGCGAACTGTAACGCGTTACAATTCCGAGGTTCTGCTTTCCCCCGTGCCCCCCGTTCCGGCGCGTGTGCTCGGGACGCTCATCCGCTATCCTCGGTCGGTCCACCGGCTTAGAGAGGAACATTCTGGTGCGACGGCTGATCCTCTTTGTGACCGTACTGGCCTGCGCCTCCTGCAGCATGACCGGGCGCGGACCGGCGACCGGACCGTCCCGCGTGACACTGGCCTCGGACGGGACCAAGGTCGTGCTGCTGGGTACCGGCACGCCCAACGCCGACCCGGAGCGGTCCGGACCGGCGACGGCCGTCGTGGTCAACGGGCAGGCCTACCTGGTCGACTGCGGCCCTGGCGTCGTCCGTCGTGCTGCGGCCGCCCATCGGGCCGGAATCAATGCCCTGGCGGTCGACAAACTGACCCACGTCTTCATCACCCACCTGCACTCCGACCACACGCTGGGCTATCCCGACCTCATCTTCAGCCCCTGGGTGCTGGAGAGGACGGTTCCCCTGGAGGCGTACGGGTCGCCCGGTCTGGCAGCTATGACGGACCACATCCTGGCCGCTTACGAAGTAGATATCCGAGTACGGGTGGACGGCCTGGAACCGGCGAACATGACCGGCTACCAGGTCAACGTCCACGAGATCGGCCCGGGGGTGATCTACGAGGACGGCAACGTCCGGGTCACCGCGTTCCCGGTTCGGCATGGGTCATTCGAGCACGCCTACGGATTCCGGTTCGAGACCCCCGACAGGACGGTCGTGATCTCCGGGGACACGGCGCCGTGCGCCAGCTTGATCGAGCACGCCAAGGGCTGCGACGTACTGGTCCACGAGGTCTACTCTCAGGCGGGGTCGGAGACGCGGCCACCCGAATGGCAGCGCTACCACCGTGCCTTCCACACTTCGGCCGTGGAACTGGCGGAGATCGCGAATCAGGTCCGGCCCAAGCTGCTGGTCCTGACCCACCTGCTGCTCTGGGGATCATCGCCCGAGGAGCTGGTCGCGGAGATCCGAGAGACCTACGACGGTGAAGTCCGCTACGGGCAGGATCTGGACGTCTACTGAGCAGGCCGATCACGCTTCCCGGCCTCAGCACCGGTTACAGAGGGCCGACCTCTGGACGCAGTGTCACAGCGCGCCGCAGGAGCGCCAACAGCGCGCGCTCATGCACTCAACGTCGCGAGCCCTGGTCTGGGTCGGCCGGATTCGTCAGCACGCCTCTATTCGGCTCGTTCGCGCAGCGGTGACGGTTTTCGCGCGGGACCGCATCGCCACCCTCGGGCTACGCTCGGTACAACCCTCGCCGTACTCGCTTCACACCTCGCATTTGCCTGAGGGCGTTGCTGACCTGGTTCGCCAGGCTCTTGCCGCGGGTCTGGTAGCCCGCCTGCACGACCCGCTTGGCGACCTCGCCAGGCGTCATCGGCCGCTTGGTCTGCCGAAGCACTTTGGCGATGTGATCGGCTAGCGAGCCCGAGCGGGTGCTCCGTCCACCCGTTCCTTTGCGGCGCTGACGCATCGGCCGGGCGGACTGTTTCCCGGACATCGCTTCGATCGCCTGGTCGAGCGCCGCTCTCTGCGTTTCCAGCTCCGCATGCCGGGCCGTTAGCTGACGCTGATGGACCTGCAGTTGGCGGATCAGGCCTGCCGTCCCACGTGCCATGGGCCGACGTCCCGCCCGGCGGACTTTCCTCTTGGCGCCCTTGGGCCGACCGACCTTCCGCTTGACCTTGGGTTTTGCGGTCCTCTTCTTGCCGGTCTTCTTGCGGGCCTTGGTGGCGTGAATGGTGCTGGTGTGCCGGGCCAGATGGGCGGCCATCGAGAACGTACGGTCACATTTGGAACACTTGAACTCGCCCTTCGCCATGTGCGACCTCCGTATCCGTACATGCCACGGCGTTGGGAGGCTACGTCACTCCGGCGCGGGTCGCAAGGGTTCGTGGGTCAGTACGAGCAGGCCTCGGTCGGCAAGACCCGGTCGCGCTGCTGGCTGCGGGGACTCGTCGCGCGAGAAAGAGAGGCGAGTTCCCGGAGAGGTTGACCCCGCTCGACAGACGAGGGTCCACCTCCGGGCGCGGCCATTGACCGCCAAGTTGCCAACCGCAGGCAAACGAGCACCGGCGCCGTATAATCCGGTACAGCAACTCCAATTCTAAACGGAGATGAACCTCATGAAGCTCAACGTGAAAGCCATGGCTCTTTCCCTTGCCCTGATCTGGGGTGTTCTGGCGATGTTCCTGCCCGGCATGGCCAACCTCATCTGGCCAGGCTACGGCCAGGCGTTTCTTGACCTGATGGCCTCGGTGTACCCGGGGTACCAGGCGACCGCCAGCTTCGGCCAAGTGATCGTCGGCATGCTGTACGGGGCAGTCGACGGGGCCGTGTGCGGGGCGCTGTTTGCCTGGCTCTACAACCGAGTGGCCGCCCTCGGCGCCAACCGGGCCTAGATGGCCATGCCCGGCCTCGGCCGTCGGACGGGTCGTGGTCCGCGACCGGCCGCGGACATCACGGATACACGTTGCCAAGGCCGAGGATGCGCCATTGGCCCCCGATCCGGGCGATCTCCATCGTCACGGACCATCCGGCCCTGGCCTTGCTGGTGACCGACTTGGGCAACCTGATCGTGATGTCCTCGTCGTCGACCAGGCCTTCGAAAATCAGCTTGCCCGGTTCCACCTTCTTGATGGTGAGTTGATCGTCGAAGTAGTCGTCGTCATCGCGGTCAACTGCCTCCTCGTCAAGCGGGTGGTTCTGGACGTACCGGTGCAGCGCCTCGGTCAAGTCCCGGCAGCCGACCAGATCCCCGCCAGCGCCGTCGCCGATGAGTTCCCGGTAGTACCGGACGGCCTCCGCGTCCCAGTGCCCTTGCTCCAACAGCCAGGCCGCCAGTTTCTCGATCACCGGGCCACACGCCTTCAGGAATCCCTTGGTGCCCATGACCTTGCGGATCACGAAGGTGTTGAGGAAGAAGTTGAGGTGGTACGGCTCGATGTGGTCGGGGCCGAACATGTCGCAGAAGCGGGCGTCCTCGCTCCATTCCCTGTCGAAGCGGGCTCGTTCGAACTCGTTCAGGCCCTCGTGGCCGTAGCCGTCCAGGTACGTGCCGAACAGATCGATGATGTTGAACGGCGAGGACATGGAGCGGCGGTTGCCTTCGCCCGTATCGGCCAGGAACTGCTTGAGGGCATCGCGGATCGTGATCATCGGATCGTAACCACCAATGCGAGCATGACCCTCGCCCAAAGTCGTCAGGATCGTCCCGAGCAGCGCCCGAATCCAACACCGCCTTGGCAGCACGCCCGCACCCTTCACGGGCCAAGGACGCACGTTCGGGCTGAAATCATCCATCCCACGGATAGTTGTGCCAGCGGCAGAACTCGATGACTGCCTCCCTGACAATGCTGTAACGTGCGCCCCTACTGCTGACCCGCTCGTGCTTGACCTTGGCATCCTGGAACAGCCGGGTGAGCATCGGCTTGAGCAGGCGGAAGGTCTCCTCGTCGTCCATGCCCTCGGAAGCTGCGATCAGCGGATAACCCGGTTTGCTCTCGTCATCGAGGTGTCCAGTCCGCCCGGCAACGGAAGAAGCGTAGGCCAACATCGACGCCACCAGCACGGAGAGGCGATGCGTTCGGCCATCAGGGACAAGGTCCTTGAGCATCTTGACCCACACGCCGTACACCTCGTCGCCGACCACCTCTCGCAACGGTGCGGGCGCGGCAGGCGCTTTCTTCCCGGACTTGGTCGGCCTCGGCATCGTTCGCTCCAGTCGGGCTCGTTCAATCCTGGGTGCTGGCGACATGGCCGAGGCTCCTTGCGTCCCGCTGGATGAAGCCCGCAATCCGCTCGATGTCGCCAACGGCCTCGAAGACCGGCCACCACTGGCCAGTATGACGCATGTATTCCAGTCGGAAAGGCCCACCGGGTTCGGGCACGACCCGCCAGCGCTTGGCCATGTAGCGCTGGGATGGGTCGGGCCTGCGGGTCTTGGAGTTCCACGGCGTGATCGGGACGTAGACGATGATGTTGCCCCGGAAGAGCTTGCACTCCCACTCTGACCATTCCCTTCGTTTGGCCGATAGGAGTTCGCCCAGGTGGACGACATCGTCTTTCCCCAAGACTCGCATCCAGATCCTTTGAGTTGCCTGCCTTCCCATGCCGTGACCCTCTAGGGCGTTTCTCCACCCGCCTTCTACCGGTTCTCGCCCTGCACAGTTCATGCTCGGCAGGTCACGAAGCACGAGCCTCAAGCGTGCGGATTCCCCGGCACTGAGGGTAGCGGGAACAGCCATAGAACTGCGACCCGGCGGCCCGCCCCTTTCGGGCCGTCCGCAACACCATGGGCGCCCCACACTTCGGGCAGTCGGGCTGCTTGGCGCCAGCGTCGGGGTTCGCGTCAGGACTCGCAGTCGTCGAAGCGCGCTCACATACCTGGGCCGCCTGCACCGGCCGGGCCGCCGCGCTGGTCTTCACTGCCACCACCAATTTCCAGAGAGCTGAGCCGTCGACCAACTCCAGCGGCTTATCCTTGCCAAACGCCCTTGCCTCGGAGGTGAACCGGCCGCAGGTCACGACGATGCCCTCCGCCGCGCCCTCCGCTGCCATGACGCCGTACAGTTCGCGGACGATCTTGACCCCGACCGTCCACGTCCTCCACTGCTTGCACTGCACCAGGGTCTTCTCGCCGTCCCTGGTAAGCACGAGGTCGACGCCGCCATCCGGCCCGCCTCCGCCGCTCTCGGTGACCGCGTACCCTTGTCGGCGATAGGCCTCGCCGACCAGTTGCTCGAATTCCTGCCACGAAAGGGAGCGAAGGCTCTCCACATCAGACCGGCTGTCCAGCAGCCTGCGCCTGCTGGACTTCTTGATCTCGGCCACAACCCAGATGACAAGAACGAGGACCGCAACGAGTGGAGCCAGGATTGGGCATAAGCCGCCCAGAACGGCCTGCGCCGGTTCGCTTGCAGCCGAAAACAGCAGGGGGGCTACGAAGCGAACTACCACGTAAAATCCGAGCGCCAGCAACGGGCCGGCCCACCACGGGGTCAACATGAGCAGGTCCCCAAGAGCGTCGGCCGCCTCGTCCGCGCTGCTCCTGCTTCGTCTTCTCGCCATGATGTCCTCCCGACCGGGGTCTGATGCCTGTCCGCGCCTCCGTGGGTTGAGGTGGCGCACGACCGACACGAATGCACTGGACATGGTACTCGCCCGGCCAGACCCGAGGAACAGGTCGGGCACGAGGATACGCCTGCCTCGGGCGGGACGTGGTCAGGCTGGGTGGTGTGCCGCCCGGATCGCCTTCATCTGCTCCACAGAGGGGAAGCGGCTTACGAGGTATCGCTCGGGATAGATTCCCATCGGCGTCATCAGCTCGCCCACGACACGCTGGGCGACTTCCCATTCCACAATCGAGCCCTTGTCCAACTCGTCGGAGTTCGGCTCGCCGAAGAAGACGCCGTCGGTCCGGGGCAGCAGCGTAGCGCCGGGTCGCTCCGGCCATACGGTCGCGGTGGACAACTCCCCGGCCTCGTCGGCCTCCGACTGTTGCACCTCGGCAACCGCGTAGCCCTCGCCGGTCTTGG
>Ga0307380_10011641_pt1 | contig 11002 bp, 14 predicted proteins | sample UN3MG_FD_202239 | JGI IMG/M metagenome (GOLD analysis project Ga0307380, IMG submission 202239) | Soil microbial communities from Risofladan, Vaasa, Finland - UN-3 | ecosystem: Environmental > Terrestrial > Soil > Coastal area > Acid sulfate soil | place: Finland: Risofladan, Vaasa | collected... | reverse complement strand
TGGGATGCAACCCCCGACTCCACGTCTACAAGTACGCCGAGCCGGGTGACCAGTTCACGCTACACGCAGACCAGCCCTACATCCTCGACGACATGATCAGTTTTTACACGGTATTGATCTACCTCAACGACGACTACGAGGGCGGAGAGGCCCTCATCGGAGGCGTGGAGAAGTTCAAGCCCAAGATGGGAACGGCCATCGTGTTCCCTCACTACATCCTTCACGGGGCCGCACCGCTCATCTCAGGGACGCGCTACACCATGCGGACCGACGTGATGTACCGGTCGGCCCAACTCGGTGAGGTCCACAACCTGGGACGTGATGAGGTGCTCCCATGAACCACCCGCATTTCCTCGTTTTGGCGCAACACTCGTCGACCCATGAGATGGACGTTGAGGTGTTTCATGACATGGAAGAAGCTGCAAAAGACGCACACGCGTTTTTCAAAAGCTACAGGTTCGAAGTTCGTGACGGGAAACCGTACGATCCTGGAAACGACCCAGAGGGCTTCGCCTGCTTCGACGATGTTGAGACGTACGTTTTGTCGGACGGCAGCCTTTGCATCACCCAGTTCACACACTGTGGTGGTGACGGCCCCGTCCTCGAAGTACGAACGGCCAAATAAAAAACCCACCTCCCGTGAAGGAGGTGGGTCGTGAAACCCTATGGTTTGCTGTTACGCTAAAGCGCTCTAAGGGTTGACACCGGTCGTCGGGAAGCTTGCCTGCTGATTCAAACTCGCTTCCCTCGAACCCCCATTCCTTCTGGGTAGCGGGGGCAAAACCGGCACTGGATACTTGGCCTGTCGAGAACACCTGAGTCCATGTCGCGGGAGGAGGGTTGGTTGATCTGACCGACCCATATTTGACTCCGTTTCCGAAGCCCAAAAAACCGCTGAACCAACGACGATCCATTTCTGAACCGCCATCTTGCTTGGTGCCACCTCGCCTTTCACCATGCCCTGTGGATTGGACCCTGCATCACCAGATCAGCGGGGTCGTCCTTGGAGCTACTGAACGTCACATCGCCCCTTCCACTCGCGCACTTATTATGGATGGCTGCCTCTAAGCCGACCCCCCATCAGTTTCACGAAATAAGTATATAGGCTTCGAAGACTCCAGCGTCAAGGGGCATCTTATAGATTGTCCAACCCTTCGTACCCAAACCCTTCAAGCCGGTGTCGCCCCTTGGGGAGCTCTTCCAGAAACCGCGATGGGATTGCACTTTCAGGGCGCCCATTCTTTGACCGGATGCGGACGAGAGTGATGTCGAGCTGATCCATCGCCCTCGTGATGGCCACGTAGGTGAGGCGCCGTTCCTCTTCGATTTCGCTCATCTTCCCATCCTCCTCGGCAGCCTTGATGCTGTTGAAGTGCGGTAGGATCTTTTCCTCGAAACCCACGAGGTGGATATGGGGGAACTCCAGCCCTTTGGAGGCGTGGATGGTCATGAGACTCACCGCCGGTCCCGACTCCTTGTCAAAGCTAGACACCAAAGCAACATGCTCCAAGTAGTTTTCGACCGTAGAGCCAGGCCGCTCCATCGTGAACTGGGAGAGATCGTTGGCGAGCTCATTCACGTTGTCGATCTTCTGTTGAGCTTTTTCACGCTGGACGATGCTCTTGGAACCCTCCACCGTCCTTTCCAGGGCAGCCTTGTAGCCCGTGATCTCCATGACCGCATCGTGGAAATCGAGCAAAGTGACCGTGCTGTTCTTGGCCTTCGCCAAATCGAGCAAAATCCTACGCAAGTTGATCGCTTTGTCATCCTCGGACTCGCTGAGGCCATCGAACATGCACAAATGCTTGCGGGCCGAGAAAGTCTTGAGGGCACCGATCTTCTTCGGCCCCATCCCACGAGCCGGCGTATTGGCCACTCGTAGGAGGTCCATGTCGGCCTTGGGGTTGATGGCCAGTCGGAAGTACGCCAGCACATCCTTGATCTCAGATCGGTCGTAGAAGCGAAGACCGCCGACGATGACGTAGGGGACCCCATGCAGACGCAGGGCCTCTTCAATGGGCCGTGACTGCGCGTGGGTCCGGTACAGGATGGCGTGGTTGCCCCAGGGGTCTCGGATGCTCTTAGCTACCGCCGTCGCCTCTGCACGGTCATCAGACAGCCGTGTGACTCGAACGAGATCCCCGTCTTTGTTGGGACGGAGGGTTTTGCCCAGCCGTTTGCCATTGTTGGCGATGATTGCGTTAGCGCAATCAAGGATGGGGGCGGTGCAGCGGTAGTTCTCTTCGAGCTTCACGAGCTGCACACCGGGACGCTGATTGAAGTCCATCATCCCGTCCGGGTTAGCTCCACGCCATCCGTAGATCGATTGGTCGTCGTCTCCGACCACGCAGGTCTCCCCGTTCGTGGCGAGCAGATCGACCATCTCCATCTGGATAGCGTTGGTGTCCTGGAACTCGTCCACGAGGACATGCTTGAACCGACCCAGCAACCAGCCCGCCTCCGTGCCTTCTGCCAGACGCAGAAGTCGAGTCGTGTTGATCAGAAGATCCGCGAAGTCCATCGCGTTGCTTCGCATCAGGGCCTCTTCGTAGCGCGAGAAGACCTCCTTCACGATGCGGCGTAGGGAAGGGGGAACAAGGGAGTCCTCGTGCTCGGCTTCCGCAGGTCCCTTGTCTTTGCCCTTGAGCTGCTGGATATAGTGGTGAACGAGGCTGTCGGTGAGCTTCCGTCCCTTGGTGTCCACGTCGGCAAGGAGAGCTTTGACCAGGGCTTTCTGCGAGCCGTCATCGTAGATTGTAAAATTCTTCTGGTAGCCAACGAGCTCGCAGTGCATTCGAAGCATACGGAGGCCCGTGGCGTGGAAGGTACCGATCCACACTTCCTCGCTGACCCCCAGTTCACTTAGGCGGTGGCGCATCTCTTTGGCCGCCTTGTTGGTGAACGTGACGGCCAGGATGCTTTTTTCCTCAACCCCTTCGTTCACGAGGGCCGCGATGCGGTGGGTGATGACTCGGGTTTTTCCAGTGCCGGCACCCGCGAGTACCAGAAGGCCGGAGCCCCGGTGGTTCACGGCACGATTTTGATCTTCGTTGAGAGACACGTCGCTTGTTATACGCACAGACCCGAGTCCATGCTTTGTAAGGGCACCTACTCGGGTCTGGGAGGGGTAGAAAGGGAAGGAGGGGTGATCCCTAGAAGCCTTCGTTGATCATCTTTTCGAGCATATCCTGGGTGTGCGCCAACATTTTGGAGGTGAGGTTGCCAGTCTCAACAACGATCCGTATGGCTTTGCGTTGGAATTTTACGCCGGCCAGGGTGAGGGCGTCAGTGATGTCGCCTGTCTCGGGGTTACAAATGTGGATGCCTACGCCGCGAGCGGTGTCGAAACAACAAGTGATGACGCCGTCGTCCCAGTCGATTTTGAGCTCTTTTTTGATTTCGGGTTGGATGGTGACCTGGGCACCGATGAGGTGCGCGTGGGGAGAAGTGGATGAGTTATTATCGCTCACACCTCTTCTACCCTTTTCACGAAGGCCCGATTTCCTAGACGCCTTAAAAGCGAATCCCCCAAGATGTAACCTCACTTGGGGGATTCTGTGTTTTCCGGGGAACTGATCCCTGGCACCGGCTAACCTGACAACGGCAGGTTTCAGCTCTTAGAAAGAAAATCCGCGTCTTGACGTTTGACCAGGCCCTCGTGTGTGTGAGTGGGGAAGCTCAAGTCTTGCACTTGAGCGGGAGCGTGTCTCCGCTTCCCATTGGTGAGGGCCCATGGATTCTAACCACGATTTCGGATGTTGTTGTAACTGATCAGAGAGATGTCGGGTTCCGGCTTACTACTGAACTTAGGAGATAACTTGAGCTTGAGTTGGTCACCGTTTTGGGCCCTTCCCTCAGCGCATCGCTTGGTGAGAAGTGCGTTTACCAGTTTCGCCACCCCGCCATAAGAATGGTGGCGGGAGAAGGCTTCGAACCTCCAAATGCCCTGGTAACCGTTTGTGAGCTTGAAGTTGAGCTTGAGTTTGTCTCCTTGAGAGTCTTCGGACTACGCGTTCTTGAACACGTAGTCAAGCACCTTACGGCCAACCTTTTGTTCGGTGACCTCCATCGAGTTGGCTTGCTCGCGTGCGAACTTCACCGCATCTTGGAGAACACGGATGCGCTCCAACATGGTTTTCTTCTCCGGACGCGGGAGAGCGCCAGAGAACTTGATGGTAGTCCAGTGTCCGATGGTCACATCCTCGGTGATCATTTCGGTCTGGGCCGGGTGTTGCTCGGTGGCATCGTACTTGACGATCGCGCGTTGAGTCTTTTTGGTTTTGCCGGTTTTCACCGGCTCGCTGCGGAACAACCCTGAGTTGGGGTCCAGGGTCCACACCTCAGCAGGATCGAGCTCGACGATCTTGGTCACGAACGTGTGCAAATCTTTGAGCTCCTTATCGAGGAAAAGGAGATAGGTCACCGGCACGTTCTCCAGGAAGACTTCCCCCTCAACCGTCACGTCGGCGCGGGCGGTGGTATTCGCCCAGTCCTTCGTGGCGGTCACGTCCATGAGCGCCGTGATCCGCTCGGTCACCTGGTCGATGACTTCCTTGGCACGGTGTTGGACATGTTGGCGGTCGTCAGGGAACGACTCCCCGTCTTCCTCCTTCGGTACGAAGGTCTTCTGGTGGCCCGTCATGAGTTGGGCTTTTTGGGTGGCCTTGTGAAGGACCGTGATTTCTTGGTGGAGGAGGGTTTTTTTACCCTTCTCGATAGCGAGGATTTGATTCAGCTTAGGCATCGTCTTGTCTTTCTCAGTTTGAGTTTGGTCGGGGCTTATACGCCCTCTTGGTTTTCGCGCAAATGCGTTTCGTGAAAAGTTAGGGGTTTGTGTGCAATTCCATGGGTTTCAAGAAGTGCGCGGAGGTGCCGTCGCTCTTTACGTAGGGCCGAATTCTTGGCCCTGAGCTTCGAATTCCAGAGTTTGTTGTCAGCGTTCTCCCTGCGGGCAACATGTAGATCCCAGTACATGGTGGACACGGTCTGAGACTGTTTCGCGACCGAAGCTTCGATCTCAGATAGATGGTGCCTCATCTCCCGCAAAGATTTGAACATCAGATCTCTTCTCCCAAGAACGTCAGGAGCTCATCGAGACGCTCCTGCTTTGCCTTGATCTTTCGTTGCCATTCGTACGCGATGTCGAGCGCTGGCCCGATATATGGATAGCTGTCGTAGCAGCACCCGCACCCTGCGCGGTCCTCTTTCGAAAAGGTTCGGTACCACCCAGGCTCATCCCAAGAGAAGTGACGGTCTTGGATGTAGTTGGCTTTCACGTAGGCATCGAAGTTCTCTTTGGTGTCGAAACGGTAAAAGGTTTCTTCACCCGCGTACCCCACCGCCGCGACAGAGTGTTTTCTTCCGTAATGGTTGTCCGAATTCGATTTGTCTTCGGTCGTGAATTCGCACCCCTCTACGTCGCAGGTGTACGTGGTGGTTTTCCACTCGATGAGTTCCGTGAGGATCTGTTCTTGCATTTTAGTCCGTGACCTTCGTGACGACGCCGTAAATGGTGGTCGTCCATCCGTTCGTTCCGCCCCGGTTGTTGCCGATCAGGTAGCGACGGTTTTCGCCGTGACCCTGGACGGCCTTGACCAGGTGGATGTACACGTTCCCTTTGCAGCGACACAGAACCGCGTCGCCGACTTCGGGTGTTTGATTTGGATCAAGGGTGACCAGTTGGCCGCTCTCGATCCTTCCGCGCATCGACCCCCCATGGGGCCGACACTGGCTGACGTTTCCTTCGCGGAGTTCCGCGATACTTCGGTCAGCCCAACTCATTGTTCTTCATTCCTTGTTTCATTTTGGAGCGCCTGAAGGGACTCGAACCCTCGACCTTTAGCGTGCTTACGGCTACTGCTCTACCACTGAGCATACAAGCGCATGATGTTGGTGGGTGCCGCGGGATTTGAACCACACGACCTTCTCCGTTTGATGGGAGATGCTCTGACCAGACTGAGCTAGGCACCCAAGATGGTCGCCCGTAAAGGCGACGGGCTGATTACGCGGCGACTTCTTCCTCTTCCTCCCGTGCGTACTGAGGAGCCTCGCGCTCGGCAATCTCCTTGCAGTAAGCGACATCGGGAAGGTGGTTGCGACCTCGCATCCACGCTCGGAGGATACAAAGCCCGGTGGCCTCCTTTTTGAGTTTGATCAGCTCATACTGGAACTTCCACATAGGAGTTTCGGGTTTCGCGGGCCAAGGCGAACGGAGCACGGTTTTGACTTCACGTATGCGCTCTTCGATCGCACGACGGTCTTGCTTGAGTTGAGGGAGATTGATGGTTCGATTATTGATGGTCATTTTGTTTTCCTTTTCATTTGAGCAACGGAAGGCTGCTCGTCACTTTTTTCAGTTGGTTGCGGTCGGCTACAGGCTGGATGCCAATAGCCATCAGAGCCCCGTCCCACGGCGAATCGGGTTCCCGAATCGCCACGTGGGGGATTGAAAGACGCCGCAACTTGTCCTCCAAGAAGATGAGGTGTTCCTCACTCTTGGCGGCCAAGGCCACGGCGTACGTGTTTGGAGGCAGGCTTCCTTGGGAGCTCTCGCCGGCAGCGTGAATGAGCTGCGCAGCAAGGGTTCCGAGCGGGAGGTCCTGCCTCAGAATGCAGTAGTGCGTAAGCGAATGGCGGGCGCTACGGGACTCGAACCCGCTTGTTTCCAACTTGCTTAAGGTCGGATCCCCTCCAAAGGGGAGTGCCCAAATGTTTGCGAAGAACCTTCGCAGGGCCGCTGTGGCCGTGCTCCAGGCTCCTTCACTGTGCCCCGTACTCTGGGTGGGGCGTCCAAGGCTGTCAAGCTCGTGGTTGTTGCATGGGCCCAAAGTAAAGGCCGTCTCCAGGTACGTCAACCCCCTCTGACAAAGTTTTTACGCTGCGCAAAGCACGCTGCGTAAAACGTCGGGCCGTTCCGTGTACAGAACATGGGCCTCGGCGAGAACTACGAAGCCCGAGAATAGAGAGGCAAACACGATGCTCTTCAAAGTCTACCACTGCAAAAACTCCACCTTTGGCTCCGGCCTACCTCCCGAGTTCAACGACGAGAACTTCGAGCTCGTCGCAGAAATTGAGTCCCCAAATTCCGACGACGTTTTCCGGATCACCAACCACATCGACGAGGCGTGGTGGAACAACCCGGAAGTTAGGTCCTACACCCACGGGTCACGCTCGACTTCCGTTGGCGATATCATCGTTGGTGATGACGACGTGCGGCGTCGGTGTGAAAACACAGGCTGGACCACTTTTTGATCGAAGAGCTTGGCATGGGTTGGAAACAAAAAGTTGTCATTCACACGGAGTTCGGCGGGTTCACACTCACTCCCGAAATAGTCAAAAGGCTCAAGGCTCGGGAGTGCGAATGGATCGACCGCTGCGGGGGCCCACACGGGGGTGCTTTCTATTTGCCCTACGAAGAGGAAGACCCCGACGCGCTTCGTCGAGATCTGGATCTTATCGAAGTGGTCGAGGAACTGACCAAACAGTACGAAGCGAAAATAGACGCAGAGCAAGGGACGCGAATCTCTTGGCGCGACCGTGCTGAGTTGCGGCGCGACCTCCTTGGTGGTCTCAAAGTTGTCGAAGTCACCATCGAAATTGAAATCGAAGACTATGACGGGAAGGAAACGGTCCGTGTTTCTGGCGGCGTCTGGTAAACCGGAGCCCGAAAACGCACGCACGAAGGGTGCGTTTAGGGTTACGTGATTTTCTCTACCCCCTATTTTCGCAGGTAAAGCAACAGGCCGATGCTTCACTATTCTGCCTGTGCTTCACTGTCTGTGTGGACCGTCAGGGGGGATACAGTAAAACCAGGGATAAAATCACGTCCCCGGTAACGCGAGTGCCTAAAGGGGGTGCTCAAAACCCTCGCGATCCCGACGCCCCAGAGCCCGGGAAATCTCGGGAAAGTTCGGGTGGTATTGTCTTCGTCAACAAAGCAACCGGAGGGGTTGTCGCGTCTCTCCTGATTTTCCTAGTTTTCGGTCTTGCTTACGTGGGCTCAACTTTCTTCACCCGGGAACTTCAGTTCGACCATCTCCGGGAACAGCAAAAGCAGCTAGGACTAGATTTCGAAGAACTACTGGTCAAAAACCAAAAACTAGAGCGCCATCTTGTGGAACTAGCCACACGGGTGGAGAACTTGGAGGACTCCCATGAATAAGCTTGACTGGCTTACCGACCCGCACCTCGACCACCTCAAAAACACTGAGATGCTCCTCAAGTTTGTCGATCGTCTCGCGGCCCGAGACTCGGACGGCCTGGTGATCACCGGAGACATCGGAGAGTCGAGAACGATCTACGAGTTCCTCGAAATCCTCTCTGGGTGTTATCGACGACCGATCTACTTCGTCCTGGGAAACCACGACTGTTACGGCGCCTGGTTCGAAGACACACACAACCGCGTTCGGGAAATCTGCTCCGCTGTCCCCGCAGGCATTCTCAATTGGATGCCCGACGCCGGGGTCATCATGCTCAACCAGAGGACCGCCATCATCGGCCATGATGGGTTCTACGACGGCCAAGAAGGGGAACCCGGGCTCTCCTTCTCCCTGACCGATTTCTATCTACCTTCCGGAATCAAAGACCTCATCCAAGCGTTTGGCCGGGGCTCCCACCACCTGTTCGAGAAGCTTCGCCTGCTCGGGATCGAGTCGGCTGAGTACATCAAACGTCAGGTCCTCAAAGCTAAGCAGCAAGGGGCCCGGCGGATTCTCATCATCACGCACGTACCGCCTTTTCTGGAGTCCAGCTATTTTCGAGGCAAGCCTTCCGAAGCAAGGGCCGCGCCTTTCTACGTGAACCAGGCACTCGGAAACATGTTGTTGGACCTTTCCGAAAAACACCCGAAAATCCAAATGGAAGTGTACGCCGGCCACACCCATGGCAAGCGTGAGTACCAGGCACGCAAAAACCTTGTGGTACGGGTCGGTGCCGCTCGTTACGGACGGCTCCCGACGTTCCAGCCGCAGATCACCATCTAGTCTTCGGTTTCGTCTTGGGTGTGTCCGGGACCGACGCGTTCCCACCCGCCGGTCGGATCTTTACGCCAGACTCCCGTGTCCGCGTCCTCTTGGTAATCCGGGTTGGGGTCCGGTTTGGAGAGCGCCTCATGGATTTCGTCAGGATCGAGGTCCAACGTCGAAGCGTTGGGGTCGGCCCCGGCCCCTTGGTCTTCCTGCGGCTTTTCTCTGGAGAGTCGAACGCCTTCACTACGAACAACACGGTCGACTACAAAGATGTCGAGACCAAACTTATGGGCGAGACCGTGCAGGGTCTTTTGAGGGCCCCCAGTTTCCCAGGAGCGCAGCTCTTCGATGAGTGCATTAATCTTCGCCTGGGTGACATGGAAATCGGCCATACAACGCGTCCTACAACTAGGATGCGCCATGCAAGGTTTAGTGCGAATTGAAAAACATGACCCCGCGACAATCGTAGGGTCATGCTCAGCACATGTGAAATTTTACCTCTACGTGCGTGGCCGTTCCCGCGCGTAGGGTGAAATTAGGGTTACGGTTTTCCCGCGGGGGCGAGCATCGCTTTGTTCTTCCAGAACAAAACAGATTTCCGAAGAGCTTTTTCGAACTCCTCCGAAGACATCCCTGTCGCGGTCCCACCTTCGAGCTCGAAGTGGTTGGCGATGAGTGTCATCGGCGCGATCGGCATCTCCCCGTCCGTGGGGTTCCCGTTCACGCTGATCACGTCCCAGTCCTGACCGGTCCGGTCTTCGCCTCCCTCAGCCAGAACCTCTCGGCTGTAGAGCACGATCTCGACCTGAGCGGCGCCCATCTTGGTTTTGCCCTCTGAGGCTGCCCTGGTGGTCTTCCTAGGCTCCTCTCCAGGACGCCGGGCCTCGTAGGCCCCAGCGAGTTTGTCGCCCTCCTGGAGCTCCACAACGCCGCAGAAGAAACCTTCTGCTGGCACCGGGACGAGACACACGCCTTCCCGGTATCCGGCCTTGGCATCTCCGAAGTGTTCGGTGACCAGCTCCAAGAGCCGGTCCCACCCTCCTTCGAAATGGGTGAACTCCGACTCCGGGGTCTGCCGGAGCACGAAAGGGTTGACGCCAAAGGTGGGGGTCTTGTTGCTGTTGGTCATGTGGTTTTGTCCTTGTGTTTGTGTAGACGGGTGCGGGTCTCTGTTTCTGACACTCTGGGTTCGGAGAAAATTGCCCCCACGGAACAGGCACGGAGCCATTCGACGTTTTATCGAAAAAATCGGCCGCGTAGGGGGTGCACTCAGGCCCCTTACCGCCGATATTCTGTGTGTTTCATGAGGGAAAATCAGGCCAAAACCAAACCTGGACCAGCGAGCACGCTGCCGGTCCCCTGTCCTAGAATCTCTCCAGGCACCATGCACAGAAGCTGCCCCTCAAAGCGAAGAACAACGCCTCTTCAGACTACCCGTTTTCGGACCGCTCCGCATGAGTTTTGACCTAATCTTCCTGGAAATCTTTCTCCATACGCTCCAACATGGCATCAGCATCCTTCTCCGGTATCCGCCTTAGCCGGAGATCAGTCAGACACCACGCACGAGACTGTCGAGCCCTTGGGACTCGACATTGTCCTATAAGGTCTTTTGGGTAGAAGGTAAAAATGATTGTTGTAGCCCTAAACGGGTTCCTAGGGAACCGTGCAAAGCATTTGGACGTGACGGAAATCGTCACACAAGCCATGAAACAACTGCCTGACACGGACGGTATCACGCTGATCCGAGGCCGTGGGGGAGCGGGCCCTGTCGTCTTCAAACGTCTCTGCAAAAAACTCTTCAAGCTCTCCGACCAAGACCGTGTTTTGGTCCTGGTCGGCAAAAGCTACGGTGCCCATTGGGCCACCCGGCTCCTGTGGAAGTTGGCGGACAAAGAGAAGCTTTTCAACTTCCGCGCTGTTGCCATGGTCACCATCGATCCTGCCTTCACGTTGTCGAAGATGCAGAAGAAGATGCGCCCTATTCCGAAGATCAACTACGCGAAGAACTTCCACCAGTATGGCTACCGGTCCGGCTA
>Ga0307380_10011640_pt1 | contig 11003 bp, 18 predicted proteins | sample UN3MG_FD_202239 | JGI IMG/M metagenome (GOLD analysis project Ga0307380, IMG submission 202239) | Soil microbial communities from Risofladan, Vaasa, Finland - UN-3 | ecosystem: Environmental > Terrestrial > Soil > Coastal area > Acid sulfate soil | place: Finland: Risofladan, Vaasa | collected... | reverse complement strand
ATAATTGTCATTTTGGTTATTATTTATCATAGATGGAGCATTAACTAATTTAGGGGGTGATCTTATGACGCCAGTTTCTTATTTTTTAATAGCGAAGTTGGTTATACGGTGGATAGCTGCTACAGGTAAGTGTATTAAGGCCAAGGAAGCCGCAGGAGAGACGATCGATCTTTGGGATAGGCTAGAGTGTGCGGTCAGTGGTTTAAGCGGCTTAGAAGGCGATATTGTGCCTTTGATTGAGAAACAGTTATACAAGTCCGTAAAATAGGTTAACAGAGAGCAAGTAGTAAAATACGGTTAGCATAAAAAGGAGGTGGATAAACATGGCTAAATTAACAGCAAAAGAGGTACAGGAGAAACATGCCAGGCGGTTGAAGGGTGCTATTGAAGATATGAGGATAGGTATCGAAAGGGTGACAGCTTCCCCTACTGCTGCCGCCGCAGCGAAGCAAGATAAAATGAAAGCGAAGATTAACGCTGCGATTGACTCCGGTAAATGGGCAGCCGGGTTAAAGGCTGTATCACTTGAAGAGTGGAAAGACAAGGTTACTACCAAAGGGCTTCCAAGGGTAGCTGCTGGCATTGATAGTGCGGCGCCGAAGGTGGAGAAATTTTATTCTCAGTTACTACCGCACATTGACACTGAGCGGGCAAAGATAAGAGCTATGCCCGATCTTACTTTGGAAGATAGTATTAACCGTATGTCAACCTTTACAAGAGGTATGGCGAAGTTCAGTTTTAAGAAGTAGCAAAATACATTTTCTAGAGGGAGGTGACAAATATGAGACTAAGAGAAGTTTATTTAAGTGACAGAGAAATGTTGGGAGTGACAGCTACCCGGATTTGGAATCTTGATTTAAGTGATCCGATTATGTTTATCAAGTTAAAGTTTGAGGCATTGACGGATTATGCAGCCGGTTGTAATGGTAACAGGCTTCCCGATTGTGTATCTAAGATTGAGGTAGTTGACGGAAGTGATGTGTTATATTCAACCGATCTATTTGAGGCATTAGCACAACATCTTTATAGTGGACACGAAATGCCTTGGGCTAATCAATGGGATTGTGGTCTTGACGTTTCCGATGTTCAATGTTGTCTATGGTTTTCCAGGGATACAAGTGATCAACAGTTTATGCTTGATCCTAAGAAATTCGTAAATCCTCAGTTAAAGATAACCTATAACTTTCCAGTAGCAGCCGGTGACTATGTAGCAGCCAGTCAGTTTATTTCGGTGATTGCTATGGTATGTGAAAATCCGGTGAGACAGCCGGAGGGTTTTCTTATGACCAAGCAGGTTTATGAGTGGCTTACAGTGATTGGTGCAACCGAGACAATAGACATGCCAAGGGATTATCCCTGGCGTTTTCTAATGTCCAGGTTATACTATCCGGCGTTTGCTATGTATGCTGTATTATCACATTACAAAATTTCTTGTGACATTGATAAGTTTGTACCATTGAATATGCGAGCAAAGGATTTAGCACAAGAAAATTTTGGAATATATCCATCGATGCATATGCAGAGTCAATCTATGGGTGATGGTGCAGCGCTGCCGTTGACATCTTATCATTATTTTGGATGGACACACGGCACAACTTGTTTGTCAAACAACAACAATCAGATTGCTTTACCTTACGGTATGGCATCCGGCGTTATTCAATGGGCGAATGGTGCTCTAGGGGCGATCGGAAACCTTAACGCCGTAATTGGTACGGTACACGGATCGGAATTTGGATTTTGTGAACCTTATCGCTTTGGTAATTTAGTTGATCCTGAAGAGTGGTTCGATCCAACTTCATATATGAGTGTGCGGTTGATTATTGAGCAACTTGCAGTTGCCGGGCAACGGGCAGGGATCGTTTTACAGCAAAAGAGAAACTATTAATAAACCCTTCGTTTTTAATTGGTGGGCGAAAAGCAGTTTTAATTATATCACTTTAATTGAAGGGTTGAGTGATCCCTGGTTGAAGCTGCTTTTTTATCTTAACTTTATATAAGAAAAAGAGGAAAATAAAATGCCAATGAAAGTGAAATCAGACCAAATTAGAACAGAGCATTACGATTATAGCATGGCAGCCGGGGAAAACATCTTTTATCCGATCAAGGCCCGACGTGGAGAAGTTATTATTGTTCACAGTGTATGTATTTATAACCCTACGCAAGCAAATTCCGGTGCTTGTTATAAAATAATGCGTGTTAAGGGACATGAGTGTCGGTTAAATTATACTGCGGCTATTAATGCGGGTGTGGTGCAGAGATGGGCAACCGATGTATATTTAGTTGACGGTGACGAGTGCGGTGTGGCAATGACACCTAATGCTGCTGGTGATATGTATTGTGTTAATTTCCAGATATTACGTTTCCGTGACGACGAATATTTCAAAGCAACGTAGGTATGGATTATGTTTTATGCGTGGAATTTTGTCTTAACACATGACCGGACTGAAGTGACCAGGACAAAGCATGAACTAGATATGGAAAAGGGCACTATTACCAGGGTTGAGATTGTTTTTCCGGTGGGTTGTGCTAATCTGGTACACATTCATTTAAATGATGCATTGCATCAAGTATGGCCGAAAGACCCACAGTATAAATTTATCGGTGACGGTGTAACGGTAGTGTGTACGGATGAATATGAAATAAAAGAACAGCCTTATACTATACAATTTTATGGGTGGAATGAAGATGATCTTTACGATCATACAATCACGATTAGAATTCAAATTGTACCGGCTAAGGAAATTTTACATAAGGTAATTAGTGGTCTTATGGGATATACAAAAATAAGTAGACCGGTTGAGGAGAGTTAAAAATGGCAAGTGGCGCTCCTGATCATATTAGGTTAGCTGACGATGCACATTCAAGATACACCTGGACAAGAAGGGTGGAAGTTTCAGTCAATAGCGTAACCAATGTAACTTATACCCCGATAGATATAGATTTTGAAGGGGTGTTAATTTCTTTTTCATCTACTAACGCCTGGGCTGACACTCGCTACCGGATATATGTTGATGATGTTGAAATTCAAGAGTTAAGAGCTACTACTTTGTGGACGTCGCATCGATTCCGAACACCAGGCCAAGGTTTTGACATTACCGGTGTATCAATTTATGATGAAATAAATAAACTTTTTGGTGTGTGGTTCTATTCACATTTTATGTGCTATGTTAAGCGAAATGTCAGGATTGAGCATTTTCAAAATTCCGGTGGTAATATTTTAGTTATGTTTCCAACTATTTATTATTTAGCGAGGTAATATAAATTATGGCAAGAGAACCGGATCAAACCAGGTGGCGTGGTATCAGACCAACCGATCCACCGGAAAATATACCGGTCACGGAATCAGCGCCGTTAACTTCAATAGAAGTTGAACCGCTGCCGGGATGTGATAATTTTCCGGTAGCCGAGCAATTTCCATTGACTGAAATTGACGTTAATCCGGCTGCCGGTTGTGATGATTTTCCAACTACTACCAGGAAAATTGCACCGGCGGTCAGTGATCTACAAGCTATTACAGAGGCTTTATCTGAGATGGTAGACGGCACTTTAGTTTGTACCGTAGTTGGCAGCCTGTCATCTTCTGTTGTACCAGCCGGTGAGATTTGGATCATTAAAAGCGTAGCAGCTTGTAATTTTACAACTCACTGTGATATTGTTATACAAGCGGAGATTGGAGTTGATCCAACTTACCTGACATATAAGCCTGGTATGCCAGCCACAACTTGGCATACGGAGCAAGTCGATATAATTTTAGAGGAAGGGCAAAATATATTATATAGTTTTACTTTTGGTGGTGCCAGTGATTTATGTGTAGCTACTTTAACCGGTTATATCATAAGTGTTTATCCTTAACGATTAATTAAAGGAGAGATAAAATGCCAGCAATTAAAAATGCTATACCTTGGCAAGCTACGGTTAAAGCTGCTCCGGCTATTTCAGATTTACAAGCAATATCAGCTTTTGTCAGGATAGCAGATTCAAGAGTAGATGTTGGGGCACCTAATTATGAGCAAATTATTTACACCGTGCCAGTTGGTAAAATATTGATATTGCAATATATCCAGGCCCTGTGTTTACAGGCTGATCCAACGGCAATATATTTTAGATTAGGCTCCGGCGGTGTAGATTATGGCTGGTATTATGCGCTTTATGGCGGTGCCTGGGAGTCTCACAAGGATTTAACACAAGTAGTTGCAAACGCAGGTGAAGAGATACAAGTTTACTGGCAAGGCACGCTAGCCACAACAGATGTTAGTGCGCAAATGTTTGGTTATTTAATAAGTAAATATTAATCACATGTGGAGGTAAGAATCATGGTAAAAAGAGCACCGATAAAACTAACCCCGGAGCAAATAACCAGGCTTACGGGGTTACAAGATGATATTGACTGGTTAGCTGAGGAAATAAGACGAGCAAAATTAGTTGGTCTTGATGTAGCCGATCTTGAAGAAAGGTTCAAACGGACTACTTCGATCCGAGCAAGAATGTTGGAAGAGTACAAATAGCAGGTGATCCGTGATTAACGATTTAAGATTTTTGATAAACCGTGAACAGCCTCTTGATGCCTGGATAGACGAAACGTTGGCGGTTATTAATGATGTTTCTTATGACATTTTTTGTCAGCTAAACTTTGTTATGGGCGAGGTTCTATTCGATGTATGTTGAAACCTGGACACATTTTCGTACTGTTTTATATAATGTTAGGGGTTTATTGTCACCAGCCGATAAAATGACCTGTGATGTGATTATCAACTGGAGTACAAAACAACTAAGTTATTATACCGGTATAAATGTGTCTGCTTTAAATGAGGCCAGAGCCTGGGTTAACACCACAAAGGATAAATTTACCGGGGCATCAAAAGAGGATTTGATTGCTTGTTACTGGTTTTTACTTTCCTTAAACAAACAGATGAACGCCGGTGATTTTAACACAAGCGAAGGGTGTAGTGCTCATGGCTGGTATTGGTACGGTAACGCTTGCCATGAGTTTAAACTTGAGCCTGCACCTCCACCTCCACCACCTCCACCGCCACCACCTCCACCGCCACCACCTCCACCACCACCTCCACCACAGCCACCGGTACCCGATATAATTCCACCTTATCAACAGTTATTGGACTTTGCTGATTTGCTTGATGAATATTTAAAAACATTACCATTATTAAAATTAGTTGAACGGGGGATTGTGATTTTACTTCGAGACTGGTTAAGAGTGATCGGCTTCTTTTTAAAATGGCAAGCGGAAAGGAAGAAATAAAATATGATAGCAGAAGAACTGGAATATACTGAAGGTGATATTTCTACATTTTCCGGTGCGGTTGAAGACACGATTATAAACACTTTAATTTTGTATTTCAATAGTTTTTATGCTAATCCACCGCTGGGGTTATCTTATAGCGAAGCAGCACAAACAGCATATGCAACGTTAATGATTTTAGATAAATTCATGGAAGAAACTCTTCAGGCTCCGCTTAACAAGATATATGACTCGACACATTACTTTGAACACCAAATAGATAATTATATTTCAAAGCTACAGGATTTTATTGGAGTTGAATATAATCAAACAACAAAACAGATTGAATTAGCAATGGGAGGCATTCTATTTGCGCAAAGCGAAGGCATTAAACAAAACCAGGACATTATCGACGCCATTGGCCTTGCAATCCTGGGTGATGTAGGGTACAAAGCAGGATCAACAGCTTATGGAATTGAACGACTGGAATTTAAGACCTTTAAAGAATTGGAAAAGATGATTGAAGAAGTGGAAGCCGGAGAAATGCCTTTTACGGATGAACAGCTTGATCAATTACTTTATTTGGCAAGTCAAGCCGATGGAATTATAGATGCTATCGAAGGTGGGATTGAATTAGTAATGGCTCAAGTTGAAGAGTTGATTGAACCATTGATCGGCAAAGTAGTTGAGGATAAAATGGCTGTATACGATGCAAGGCTTTCGGCTTTGGAGCTTAAATTATTAGACTTTGGCGGCTTTGTTTTTGATACCTTATTAGAACTAATAGCTCTTATCTTTATGCCTAATAAGCAAATCGAAGACGCCGCAGCGGCGATTGTAGAATATCTTGAAAGTTATATCAACTCTGAATTAGTTCAAATTTGGGAGCAATTAATTTATCTGTTAACACGTATTCAGGCCATAGACGCCGTGACCTTGGCCCAGGTACAAGCCATGATCGATAAATCCATATCTGAAATTGAATTTCCTGAAAACGGAAACGGTTTACCAGGGCCACCGGGGCCGATGGGGCCGATGGGTATGCCGGGCCCGGTAGGTGCAACGGGGCCAAAAGGTGAAATGGGAGAAGCCGGAGAAGGGCAATTTGAATTAGAAAAAGAGATAACCGGTATTGATAATGCTCTTCAAACCAGGCTTGAAGATGCTCAGTTACTTGCAGTCGACGGTATTTCCGGGGTAGTGGAAGCAAATTATGATTTGCTATTAGCTATAAATGGTGTCATAATTAACGAAGTACAGCCTTTAATTGATCTTTTTACGGAAGAAATGATCGAAAGTATAGAAGCCTTAATTTCCGCTTTTGAAACGCCGGAAGCTATGCTGGCCTTTTTACTTGACGTGCCGGAAGGTGAAGAAACGGCAACTTATGAATTACTACAATTATTAATTGCAAATGCGTTTGAACTGGGAATTGAAGAGTATGAAGAATAATATTTATGGTAATATAATACAGTTAACCGGAGTAATACTTTTAGGAAGTGGAATTGCTTGTGAGATTATTTATGGTGGAGATATTCATCTTATTGTTATAACCCTCGGTGCCACTGTTTTTGCAATAGGCACCAAAATAAAAGGACACTAAATATTATGGCAAATAACGAGACACCAACCGATAAACTAACCGGATCGATATTTGATCGGGTTAAAGAATTCTTTACAATAGCGTTTGAGAATTTCTGGACTGTCAATCCAACTACGGCCGAGCCGCTGGTAAGAGTATTATTTAATGTTTTAGAAACCCATTTCGAGACCGGAGCAATAAATTATTTCCGGGATAGCCTAACTAAAACAATGAATGATATGAACTTGCCGGATGAAATTAAAACGGTCATAAATAATATCGTATCGGATAATTCAGTCGGCTCATATTTGGGTGCTTATTTTTTGATGTATTACTACTATTTCCAATATCTGAGCGAGCACGCCAACATTGCATCCGAGCTATCATCACACTTTTGGAGAAAGGAATATAGACCTACGCTGCCCGATCCTATGAGCTTGATCCTGGGAATTTTCCGTGATCCATCTGATGAAACAAGAATTAGAGATGAACTTGCAAAACACGGCTTTAACAATGAACGGATCGATACACTTATATCTACATCAAAATCCATCCCTTCACCGGATCAATACAAAGATTTATTTTTAAGAGGTGAAATCAGCGCCGATCAACTTCACGCCGGATATAAAAAATATGGTTTTACTGACGGAGAAATAGACCACCTTAAAACCTTATTCTATCCGATTCCCGGTTATCCAGACCTTGTGCGTATGGCTGTAAGAGAAGCGTTCTATCCCGATTACATAGAAGAGTACGGACTTTTAAATGAATTACCTGGGGAATTTCTTGATTACGCCGGTAAACAAGGATTATCCGAGGATTGGGCTAAGAAATTTTGGGCTTCTCATTGGGAGTTACCATCGATCTTGCAGGGTTTTGAAATGCTGCATAGAAACGTTATAACTCAAGAACAACTTAACAGTATGTTTATGGCCGTTGACGTTATGCCCTGGTGGCGTGATAAACTTGAGGCCATATCATACAACCCTTTGACCAGAGTTGACGTACGACGTGTCTTTCATATGGGAATCATTGGCCGTGACGAGGTGAAACGAACTTATCTTGATCTGGGGTATGACGACGAAAAAGCAGAATGGCTAACTGTTTTTACCGAAATGGAACGCACAGAAACGAGTCGGGACCTGACCAAAGCGGAAATATTATCAGCTTATGATAAATCTTTAATTAACCGCAGCCAGTGTAAATCTATGATCCTTGACCTGGGATATAGTGAAGACGAAGCTGAAATTTTAATATCAACAAAAGAATATCAAATCGTTAAAGAGATTAAAGATAGAGAATTAAAACGTATCCAAAAGTTTTATCTTGCCGGGGCTTATACTGCAAACCAGGCAATCACTGAATTGGGTAGACTTGATCTTATAGGTGCTGAACAAGAATCATTAATGAAACTATGGGATAGTGAAAAACTGGCAACGCTGAAAATGCCAAGCAAAAAAGACCTGGATACATTTTTCGCTAATAAGATTATAAATGAAACCGTCTACCGGGCAGAACTAAATAATATGGGATATAAAGGAAATTATGTTGAATGGTATGTAACCTTAGTTAAACAAGTTGGTGCGGAGGCATAATTAATGAGTGAAGAGCTAAAGAAACTTGAACAGAGTATCAGAAATATAAAAAAGGTTTTAACTAAGTCAACGGCAAAACCGGCGACTGGTGAGACTCCACCTCCGGTAAAACGTGCGGGTTAACTCGACCGGTATCGGTAACTATTCCTTTGTCATAAAGTCCTGTCAATCGCTTTGTTTGAACCTCTACCCGATAATCCTCTTTAATACCAGACCTTAACTCGTTGATCATCGAAGGAAATACAGGATAGGTAAATGAACCGGACTTATTCTTTTTTGCTTTCGATGGAATTCCTTTGATCTTTGTCCGCTTACCAAACGTATAGTTTTTAGCACCTCTTATAATTACATTATCGGAAACTTCTTCGGTTTTTAACCAGCCTAAACGATCTAAATCAAACAAAGCCGCTAAGTTTTTATACCCCTTCTCATTTACAATCAATGAGTCGGTGTCACAGTAAAAACAGTTTTTAATATCAGCGGCCTCAATTAATTTCCATAAATACAGCCTGGCATAATCCGTTACATGGGCGCTGATTGCAGGAAACGAGTTACCGCCTTCCTCTTCACCCTGCTCTATAATTGTTTCACAGCCGAAAAATACCTGGTGGATTGAAGTCTTGTGAGTTTGAGCATCTATAATCAAGCGACGTACATCCTCAACTTTGCCGTTAGTGCCTGAGTGAATGAGCTTCGATGTCTTTTGACCGAACTTTCCATATAGAGAGTTTAAAAGCAGCTTGCACATATAAGCAAACGCCGGATTTTTCTCCGATCTGAATTCTAATCGTTTATTATAAAAATAATCTACATAATCATAAAAGATGTTTGCTTTCCGGTAACAAGCAACTTCCAACACTTCCTTAACATGACCGTGTTCAATACCATAAAGCAAACTTGGTGTGGTTAAATAAGTTATAAACCGACCAACAGGAAATATTAATTTCTTATCTTTACGATAAGCATAAATTGGTTTATCAGTATCAACTAAACACTTGGCTACATAACAATATTGCCTTGCTGCCTTAACCAGCACCCTTCCTGAAATATTCACGCCGGTTTTAATATGTTTAATCGGATATTCGTTTTCCTTCATCACATAAGGATACATCGAATTGATATCAACTTTATAATATTTACCTTTACCTAATTTACCGATCTCAAAACATTCACAACGGCCACCGAAATAAGCGGAGCGCTCCAAAGCCAGTATTTCTTCATCAACATGAACAAAAATTTGCTTATGCATAAACCGGTAAGTAAATATTGAATAGGCAACCGCCGGGAGAGTATAAGGAAAACTACCAAGGCGGTTTTGTAAAAGGAATAAATAAAGTTTTCTTATGGCGGTATAAATGATCTCAACATCACGCTTGCAATAAACTAATAACTCTGAATCCGTTACTACTTTAAAATCAATTTCCAATTTTGGTAACCCAAACGATTCACCAATAACTTTAACCGGTACGTTAAAATAATTTTGTACGTTAACAAAGTCTACCCGGTGATTGCCTTTGATAAATTTGAATATCAGAGTATGACCTTTATTAAAAGAACTAACGCATTTCCACTTGTCTTTTTTCATATACTTATATAAACCGGATACCCTGAAATCAAACCAGACATTAGCTGACATGATCCTTGTGGTGCGCTGCGTTACCAGTTTACTCTTAAACCAATTATAAAATGCTGTACTCTTCTTATATGATACCCATTCTAAAGACTCAATCCCGGTTTTATTGTCTATAATCCAAAGGCACGCAACTATTAATTTTAATTGCTGCGTGCCTTCGTCGTCTATCTGCTCCGTTTCACAGTCAAAAAAGATGAACCGCTGCGGAAGCCGATTGCCATTCGACGATTTTAAGATATGGGCCTGTCTTGATCTTGACAACTTATTTAACCGTCACGGAATTTATGATTATATACCCTATATCAATGTCTACTTTGTATGTATCAGCTAACCTTTGTGCTTCCTCTTCGGCTTCTTCCATAGTCAATATATCATCCGAAGCTACCGTGATAAATGTTTCGGTGTCTTTTTCAAGGATCATGTCATAACCACCTACCTTGTATTCATAATTAAACTTTTTAGTCTGCTGAAATTCCGTGCGCTGAATTGTAGCCTCAGTCGGCCGATACTTCTTAGGGATCGCACGGAGCGGATCAACTTTCCGTGCAATACCTGAAAATTCACGCCAATCAGCTAGGAAAAGTGTCCTCCGATAACCTAACCCCTGGGATTGCAACATACGCAAACCTGCGCTTGCGCTTACCCCCATTTGTAACATTTCCGGTATGAACCGGCGTGCAATCCCTTGAAAAGCCGTAATTGCCATTATATGTTTTCCCTAATATCGTCTATCATGCTTTCTAACATACTAACCATTGTAACCATCTCAGAACAACCGAGACTTACTTGAGGAAGTGCTTCTTGATAACGGGTACCTACCTCCAGTATTAAACCCACAGCCGATTTAAAGTGCTCACTTACCCTTAACAACTGCCGCTTAGAATGTAACCTTGTTGAATACTTTTGATTGGTTGACATATCATACCCCCTTTATAATTAATAAACTACTCCGGCGAT
>Ga0307380_10011638_pt1 | contig 11004 bp, 6 predicted proteins | sample UN3MG_FD_202239 | JGI IMG/M metagenome (GOLD analysis project Ga0307380, IMG submission 202239) | Soil microbial communities from Risofladan, Vaasa, Finland - UN-3 | ecosystem: Environmental > Terrestrial > Soil > Coastal area > Acid sulfate soil | place: Finland: Risofladan, Vaasa | collected... | reverse complement strand
TTGACGATCTTCCGTGCGCGCTCGTCGGTGGCCGGCCAGAAAAAACGCATGATCGTCCGGCGGGCGTCGCCCGTCAGTCGCAGTGACAATCGCCGAACCGGTAACGGGTCCTCGGACATGGTCCCATCCCACGTGTTCCCAATGTTTGCCCGGCAGCGTGACCAGGCCTCAGGGCATCCATTCTACCGCAGGAGGGCCCACACTTCAACGCGATTGCCTTGGGTGCGGCGCCGGCCTAGTGGCTCCTTCCTGGCTTCATTCGCAATGTCGCCGCAGCGGTCAGTTGGGCACCTTATGGGCCGGCGAGGTCCGACTAGAAGAGTTCCGGCGCAGGAGCCCCGGCGATCTGACACCTCTCGCTCGTGAGGTCGGGGTTCTTGCAGCCGCAGAGATGCGTCCGCAGTCCGTGGCTCTCCGCTAGACGCGAGATCCTTGTGTAGTTCGCCTTTCTGTAGTCAGCCGGCAGTGCCCGAATCCGATGGCGGCCCCGGTACATCGCGAGGTCGGTGCCGATTGAGAACAGATCGCGCAGCCCCGTGGCCGCATCCGTCACCTCATGCAGTCCGGAAAGGAGTCTTCCTCGCAGGGCGGAGCGCAGAAAGAGGTAATTCAGTGCGATCGCTTCTGCACCGGCACGGGCGACGCGGTCCAGAAGTGGAGAGAGGCTTCCGTCCGTATCTGTAAGAGAGGGGATGAGCGGGTCGAGTCGAACCATCGTGCGGATGCCTGATTCGACCAGCCGATCAAGGTTGCGCGCACGGATCTCCGGAGCCGCCGCGTTCGGCTCGACAGTTGTTGAGACCCGTTCGTCTAACGTCGTCATTCCGATCTGGGCGTGAACGAGGTGCGGGCTCGGCGCGAAGAGCTTCAGGAACCGTTCGGGAATTTCCCCTTTGGTCAGAAACGCCACCAGGATGCCGCGTCCCAGCAGAAGCTTCATCAGCCCATAGGTCGCATCAAGCACGGGTTCGAGCGGCTGAAACGGGTCGCACGAGGGGGAGAAATAGACCTTGGAGACCGGCTTGCGCTTTCTGAAGAGTTCCGCCTGGACTTTCTCGACAAGGTTCGAGTAGACGATGACCCGGCCTTCGCCGGGATAGTTCGAGTACCCCCGCGTGTAGCAGTAGAGACACCCATGGGCGCAGCCGCGGGTGATGTTGACGGTGGCGATGTCGCGGAGACAGGGCAACTCGGAACTCGAGAGCGCCGCCGAACGCCGATCCTCGGACGTCACCTCAACCAGGGGAATTCTCCTCCTGCCCATTTCAACCGCGTCGCGTGCAGCACGATCCCCCGGACGCGCGGAAGAGGCCCGCCCGCAGCGGGCCCCGTTGTCTCTGGCACGCCCGGTCCCGATGCATCGGGATGACCTCTTGCTCCGGAGGAGGTCAGGCTGCTCAGCTCAAGCTTGTCCCAAAGGACCGTTAGTCAGTGACTTACGGAATGTACCACACGGGAATTGCGTCTGCAAGCGATTGCGAAAAGTCGCCGTTCGTCGCGTGCAAACGCGGTATTACCAGATCGAATCCGGCAGTCTCTGTCCCCATTTCCGAGAGCATCGGAGACTGTAGCACCATTACAGCGCTTACGATCCAAGATCAGGCGATTCTGTGCCGTCTTTCCCCCTCTCCCCCTCTGCGAGGGGGAGAGGAGATGAAACGACGCCGTAATGTTGCTACAGTCTCGTGCATCGTGACGTTTACGCGCTGGCACTGGGACAGTGAAGGGGCGGCCCGGTGCCTCCGGGTCGCCCCTTCTGCGTGCTCAACTTTCGCAACGGCGTAGGAACGTCAGACGTATGTCACGACGTCGCCGTCCTTCGAGACCCTCTTAACGTCAGTGATCCTGTCCCCGCTGTTGCACACCTCAGTCGAGAAGATCCAGCTTGATCAGCTCGCCGTAGAAGATCAGCTCGTCGTGCTGGTCCAGCGTGAGCTTCCCCTTCTCATACCAGTGGTCGACGCCGCGGAGGAAGGCATCCATGATCGCCTCGAAGGGCGCGTCGTTCTCCACCTCCTGGCCCAGGAGCTGTGCGACGGCCGCCAGCTTGCTCTCCAGGCTGTTCTCGACGCCGTTGGTCAACTCCATGCCCTCGATCCGTCCGAGCAGGTCGTCAATCGCACTGGCGGTGTCCAGAACCGTCACCGTCAATGTGGCGCTGCTTGTGCCGCCGTCATCGTCGGTCACCGTCACCGTCACGGTGAAGGTGCCGCTCGCCGTGTAATGGTGTCCGCCGGTGACCGTCCCCTCTAGCGGGTCGACCACGCCCGGGGTAATCGTGCCGTCACCCCAGGCGATGCTAGCGGCGTGGGTGTCGACGATGCCCACATCGGTAAACCTCGCCGAGAGGCTCATGTCCTCATACTGGTACAGCGTCTGGGGTTCGGTGAGGATCTGGACGGTCGGGGCCACGTTGTCGACCGTGACCGTCAGGGCGTCGATGCTTGAGCCGCCGTTGCCGTCGTTTACCGTGAGGGTTACCGTGTATTCACCGTCGTCAGCGTAGGTGTGGGTCGCCGTCGCGCCGCTTGCGGTTTCCCCGTCCCCGAAGTCCCAGAGGTGGCTCAGGTCATCGCCCTCGACGTCCGAGGAAGCCGAGCCGTCGAAGAAGATCTCCGTACCCTCATCCGTTGTCTGGTCAGGGCCCGCCTGCGCTAGGGGCGCGTCGTTGACCGGGTTGACCGTAATCGTCACCGTGGCGGTGTTGGAGTACAGTTCTCCATCGAACGCTTGGTAGGTAAAGCTGTCAGTGCCGGTGAAGTCGGCATCGGGCACGTAGGTGAACGACCCGTCAGGCTGCAGCTCGAAGAGTTGTGCGTGACTCGGCCCGGCATCCGGCACGGCCTGGAGCGGATCGCTTTCCGGGTCGAAATCGTTGGCCAAGACGCCGGGGGCCGCGGTGTTCAGTGTTGCATCCTCGTCAACGCTGTAGAAGTCGTCCTGCGCCATGGCGGCGTGGTTGTCGGCACCTATCTTCGCCAGAAATGCATCGGTCCCGCCGTATGGACTGTTGATGGCGCCCTCGAAGAGAGCGGAATCCGTCCTGCCGCCTGTCAGGATGTTCCCTGAGAAGTCAAAGGCTATGCCACGGGCGCTATCCATGCCCGCGCCCCCAAGATAGAGAGCCCACTCCAGCAAACCATCGGGCGAGACCTTGGCAACCATGCCGTCGCTGAAGCCGCCGTGGTATTCGTTCGCCTTACCATAGAAGTCGCTTGAACGTGTTTGCAAGGCGACGACGATGTTGCCCATCTCGTCCGCATCGATGGCGCCTCCGCCGTCCCATGCGCTTCCCCCCAGGTAAGTCGCCCACTGAAGTTCCCCAACAGGATCCACTTTGGCCACAAAACCGTCGACCCCGCCGTGGTAACCACCGGCGGGTGCGCCGCTGAAGTCGGTCGAGTTTGTGTGACCCGTGAGCAGGATGTCGTCCATGCCGTCGACGGCAATGCCGTAGCAGACGTCATCGAGGCTTCCACCAACATAGGTCACCCATTCTAGCTCACCGTTGGGATTCAGCTTCGCCGCCAGTGTGTCCCATCCTCCACGGTAGTCGTTGATGCGGCCCTCAAAATCGTCCGACACCGTCTCGATGCCAAGATAGACATTGTCAGACGCATCGACGGCGATGCCCATGCCATGCTCGCTGCTGCTTCCACCGAGGTATTTCGCCCAAATAGGCACACCATCCGCAGAGACCTTTACCGCAACCGCATCAGAAAGCCCACCATGGTGCATATTGCCGGCTCCGTCGAAGTCCTCGGACCACGCATGGGCTGCGACCAAAGCGGCACCGGTACTGTCAGCCGCTATCCCCCACCCGTAGTCCTCGGACGATCCACCCAAGTACAGCGCCCAATCCAGAACACCTTGGGGACTGACCTTTGCGGCGAACGCATCGGCAACACCGTGGAAGCCGTTGGTTGCTCCTCCGAAGTTGCTCGAATAGGTTCTCCCCGTCAGCAGAACATTGCCTGAGTTATCCGTCGCTACGCCATCTGCCTGATCGAAGGCAGTGCCGCCGAGAAACGTCGCCCACAGCAGATTGCCGTCTGTCCCATACTTGGCAACAAACGCATCGGCGTTTCCACCCACGGCTGAGTCTATGGGAGAACTCATCCCCGCCATGACGATGTCACCGGACAGGGCAGCATCCGTACCGATCGCCATGTCGAAGTGGCTTCCACCGAAATAGTTCGCCCAGAGCAAATCGGGGTCAATGACGAGGTCGGCAGAAGAGTCATACTCCCCCGCTACGCTCACCGTGACGGTGTCGGCGTCAATGAGCGTGAACCCGCCTGCAACCTCGACACGTTGTCCATCAATTGTCTGGTAGATCGACGGGGCCGTGTCGACAAGTTCCCCCAGCGCCGTCTGAATGTGCAGGGCGCCCCCAGCATCGAGAGAAAGACCGTCAATCCCCTGATAGCTGAGTTGTATCTGGCTGTAGTTGCTTCCGGGGTCAACGCGGAACTCGTACTTGAGTCCTCCGGGGCTCCCGGAGATATAGAGGTCTATTCCTTCGTAGAGATTCGGGTAGGCGACAGCGGAGTAGGTAGGAACGGCTGTCCGCCAGTTGGCCTCCTCGCCGACGAAGTAGTTGAAGACTACTGCGGACGGATTCATCGCGATGGGGCTCACGACGTTGGCCCCGTCGAACGTCACTGAGAATTGCGTGCGATCAAAGGCGCTGGTTTCGTCCTGAGGGTAGGTTGGGCCACCAAGCGCATCGGGATCATCCGGGCTCGCTGAGCTCTCTTGGCTGAACACTTGGAATACAGGACCGGTGTCAGTGAACAAGACGTTCATCCCCGGTCCGTGGAACGAATACCGGACCGCTTCATCCGGCCACTGGCCCTGGTTCTCGACGAACAGAGCGGGTGAGGCGTCGAATAGCTCGACCGCCAACTCTTCAAAGGCCCCGTCCAACAGGAGCCTCGGCTCGAGCACCTCAAAGGACGGGCACCCTTTGCCATTCGACAAGATCTTCCCTCGCATGGCGGTCTCACCCAACAGAGTCAATCATAATTCATTGATTAGGACAGGTTTTGTCTGGTTCCATCGATGCGGGCGTATACACGCCGCCCGCAAGCGGCAGACAAAAAGCATCGTATACGCGTATACTGGGACGTGGCAAGCGGAAAAATCATAGTATTTCAAGTGTGTTCCGTAACTTATGGGTTGGCATGTCGTTACGCCCCGTACAAAGTGTTGAACCTTGGCCAGAGGAGGGGTTCGAGCTATCTCAGTGGTGTCCACAATTGGATTCCGCCTGAGCCGGGCGGCAGGCGGGACCCGGGGCACGCTCCGGCCACAGCAATTATGATCAGCACCTCGCGGGGATCTGCGTGGTCGCCGTAGTAGGCGAGCTAGCCCGAGTACTCATGAATTGAACACGGCCTCCCGGTCTGCCTTGGGCGCGGTTGCTGGCGGAGGAAACAGACCGCTGACCTCTTCCGGGCACAGCAAGAGGCCACGTGTGCACAAGAAAAGCCCCCGACCATATCTCGGGTCGGGAGCTTGTGTTGTGAATGGCACGCCCGGTCCCGATGCGTCGGGATGACCGCTTGCTCCGGAGGAGGTCAGGCAGCTCGGCTCAGGCTTGTCCAAACGGGCCGGTGGTCAATGGCTTGCGGAGTATGGCATGGGAAAAGATCGTCTGCAACTCGTTGCGAGCAATCGCGGCAAAACCGGATCGAATCCGGTGGTTACCGGGTATGCACACATACCTCCTGGCTCAAGAACTCGATTCCTTCGTATCCACCCCTCTTTGCACTTGGGCAACACATTGGGCGATCCAGATTCCTGCCGGGCATGAGAGGCTGGACTTCTTGCTTCTTCAAGGCACACATTGTGGATATCCCGAGAGAGGCAATTCCACTGAAGCCAAGCATATCGACCCACGTCCTGAGCATTAAACGCAGAGCGGGATGGCTCCGGTGACAGGGCTACTCAAAGTAGGATCCTTTTAGGCGATAAAAAGGCCGTGCCCCCGGAGAGCGCAGACCGTGTTCAATTGCCCCGGTTCGGCTTGTAGGGCTTCATGGGCATGTGCTTCGGGTTGTACTGCGCGATGTCCGAGCGGTCCTTGCCGTCGGGCAGCGCGATGCGCAGGTCGAAGGGCTCGTACCGGATGAAGTCGAGCACCTGCACCTCGCTGACGGTGACGGCCCCGCGCACGGGGGTGACGACAAAACGGACGTAGCGCGCCTCGACGGGCTTCTCGGGGATCATCTCGAAGTTGTGTCCGCAGAATTTCTCGTCATCGTTGAACGCATGGTTCGCCGGGACGTCTTTCCATCGCAGGTTGAGGTTGAAGAACCCGACGCTCTGGAACGCGTTGCCGTCGTTGGAGATCAGCACCTCGACCTTGTCCTTCACCTCGCCCTTGACGGCGTCCCACCAGGGGTAGCCGCCGAGTTGAATCCGGAACGCGCCGCATGTTTCGGCCTTGCCGAGGTCGACGGTGATCTCCGGATTGCTGCCCTTGTTCCAGATCAGGGCGGGCTTGAAAGCCGTGCCGCCCGAAACCGGCGGACCGACGATGCCGTCGGTGAGTTTCTTGCCGTCGCACGTCGTGTAGAGCGCCGAGAGCGAGCTGTCGTACATGTGCCAGCCGCCGTCGTATTCGACCTCGGGGACCGTGTGAAGCGAGATGTCCCAGAACTTCACGTTGTAGCCCATCGCGCCCCAGATGGCGCAGTTGACGCCTGCAACCGTCGAGCACATCACATACCCGTGATCGTTGAACTGGCGGATGGGGTCGGTCAGCTCGTGCGCGTGCAGATGAATGGGCGCCGTCTGACGACGGGCGATCTTGTTCCAGTACCATATCGCCCAGAACTTCTCCTTCGGCGTCTGCCAGTTCGACGTGATGCTGTGGATCATCGACCCGATGTCCGTGTAGTCCGGGTTCGCGTCGGTGACGACCTTGACGTTGCCGACGCAAACAGGACCAGCAGAAGAACGACAATACCGGTGAACCAACTGTTGCGATGAAACATCTTGAGACCTCCTGTATAAGGCTTTTCAAACCTGAATCGTCTGGTCCAACCCGCAGCACGGCTATTATACCCGCCCCCGTCCACCTGACGGAAGCAGATAGTCTTGCTTTGCCTGGGCGTCACCTTTCCTTTCCAACTTCACGATGAATGCATCCTGGCGAAAGCGGCCCCTCTTGTCCTTGCCGAGCGCTTCGCCCCCGTTGGAGGTGAACACGCAGAATTAGTCGTCCTGCGAGACATTCCCGCCCAGCACGTTACAGGAACCGCTATCAGCAATCGAGACTTTCCTGCAGGAAGAGGACCCGTAAGCCGTTTCCCGCCATCCCCTGGCATCGCGGGACTGGAATCCATCTTCGGTCTCCTGCTATATGTAGGCCCACCCCACCGGATTCTTGCAGACCGGTGAGGTGCAGAAGACGTTTCCGAACCGCGTTCCGCGCCACTCCGTCGATGTTGGGCGTGAGGATCTCCTCGTTCCCGCAGCAGCCCGCCGCTTAGGGTCCCTGGTCGTCTGTGAGGATGAAGACGACGTTCAGTTGTGATGCTCCGGTCATGTCGATCTCCCGAGTCATTCTTCCCAAATCCTTCCGGTGGGAAAAGCTGCGGGTGCGAGGGGGGCCCCGCGTCTATTCCGCGGCGCGCTCGGAAGCTTCCACCATCCACGCGAAGTGGTCGGTCGGCGTGCCGGGGACGGCGCCTCCGCCCGGACACAGGATGTAGCCGCCCGACCGTCCGACCGTGCGGATGTAGGAGACGCACTCGCGCACGATCTCGTCCCTGTTTCCCCGGAAGATCAGCAGTGGCTCGGGGCCGCCCTGCAGGACCAGTCGTCCGGACATCTCGTCGGCCAGTTTCCCGCGATCCGTGACCGAGCCGAACCCGTCCAGCTTCGTGATGCGCAGTTCGTCGCGGAGGATTGTCAGCAGGTGGTTGATCTGCCCGCACATGTGGAACGCGCGGGGCGGGCCGGGATATTGCTCCCAGACGCGCAGGTAGTAGGGAACCACGAACTCGCGGAACATCGCGGGACTGAGCATCTCGCCGGTGTCGCAGCCCATCCAGATGGGATGTGCCGTGTCGCGTCCGACGAGCGCGTCGTAGTGGCGGATGCAGTTGAGGTGGCTCTGCGTGACGACATCCATCAGCCGACGGGTCCTCGCCGGGTCTTCCAGCACCCACAGGAAGAGGTTCACCCCGGCCAGCGCGAACGCCGCCGGGATCGGGCCGCCTCCCTGACTGAGCGTGACCTCGATCCTCAGCGGCTTGCCGTTGAGACGGACGTCCAGTCGCTCCGCGGCCCGGGTCATCAGGCCATGCCATTCGATGTAGCGCGCGTTGAGACCGCCGTCGGGGGGCGGCACCGACAGCCGGTCCACGTCCTCCAGTGACTGCAGCGGATGAACGCACTTGGGCGGACCGTCCTCCTGCCAGACGATCTCCATCGGGAATTCCGTCCCGCGAAGACATCCCAGGTCGGGACGGAAGGTGAGCGATTTGGTGGGGATGGGCGCGTCGTCGCGGATGTTTTCGATCTGCCATTTCCAGCTGAGAATCTGTTCGCGCAGGTTGTCCTCGGGCGATCGGATGTACTGGGCGAAGGTCCGGTTCCTCGCCGTCAGGTTCATGAACTGGTTGCCGCCCGCCAGGACAGGCACGCGGTCGGGGCGTTCCAGTCGATGCGCCGCCTCCAGTCGATGTATCTTCGCATCGTTTTCGGCCAGGACTTCATCGGGCACGACGATATCGATTCGGTCTTCCTTCATCCGGCTGTCTTCGTCCTTTCGCTTGGGGAGTAGCGACTGTGCATGAAGAAACCGCCTAGGCCGGCACGGTGCATGCTCTCGATGGCTCGGCAGAGACGGTCCGGGTCAAGTAAGCCGTTCCACGACCAGAACGGCGCGCCGCGGTAAATGGACGGGAAATTGTTCCAGAGACCGAGAAGTGTCTTTGACACCGACATGCGTCTCCTCGTACAGGAGACAGCCTTCGTGCACAGACGGGTCCGGGTGATACCCGTCCCCCCCGCGCTGTCCGTCATGGGTAACTCATCCTCTCGCACCGCGCAGGATGATCCGGTCTTCGGTCCAGTGGTCGCGATACCAGGTGCAGCATTCGAACGTATCGTTGAGCCGGCCCATGGTCGTGGCGAGCACCCTCCTGAAGCGGTCGAGGACCGGCCCGGCGGCAGCCTCATGGGCCAGGTTTTTCATCTGGTACGGATCGGATACGTTATCGAAGAGCAATTCTGACCCATCGACGCGGTACCTGGCGTAGGTATGCCGATGATCGCGAAGAGCCCGCCACTCGTGACCGTCTTCCCAGATGGCGCACGCGCCGGTGTTCTGCAGGAAGGCCGCTTCGGGCTCCGCACCGGGAAGCCCCAGGGCCCGATGCGACAGGTTCGTGCCCTCGACCTCCCCGGGGATGGGCAGGGACATCATCGACAGGAGCGTGGGCATGATATCGGGGGTGTTGATGCACGCGTCGGATATCGTTCCCGGCGAAATGTGACCGGGCCAACGCATCAGTAACGGAACACGAACCGCTTCTTCATAGAAAATGTTCTTGGCCCGGCGGCCGTGGGCGCCGAACATCTCGCCGTGGTCCGATGTGAAGACGATAATCGTGTCGTCGGCCATCCCCGTCTGATCCACGGCGGCGAGAAGTCGTCCCAGGTTCTCGTCCAGGTTCGCCGTCATGGCATGGTAAACCTGCTGCCACTCGTTCAGACGCGCCCGTTCCCCCTCTTTGAACGTCCCCCACTTGTCGGCATACGGGTCGTCCCTGTCGTCGTAGTTCGGCGGAAGGGGAAACTCCACGTCACGGAACATCGCGGCGTGCCGCGCGGGCACGTTCTGCAGGGTCCAGGGGTCGTGCGGCGTCCCGTACGACAGGAACATCGCGAAGGGCTTGTCTCCCCCGGCGTATTGTCGGAGAACGTCGATGGCCATGTCGGTCTGCGCGTCGGGCTCATAGACGGAGGCGTCGCCGTAGGGGATCTTCACGGGCTCGTCGCGATAGTAGTACGCGCCGAAGTAGTCGTGGTGGAAGTTGTATGCCGCCCAGTAGCCGTCGAAGCCCAGCCGGTGCGGTCCCGGGGGGATGCAGCCGTTGCGGGGATCGTCGTGGTTGCCCAGTTGATTGGCCCACAGGTGCCACTTGCCGATGTAGGCGGTCTCGTATCCCGCGCGCGTCAGCACGTGGCCGATGCATTCGTGGTTGGGGTTCACGCGCAGTTCGTTGATGACCATGCCGGTCGAGGTGGCGTACTTGCCGGTGAAGAGCGATGCACGATAGGCGGCGCAGACAGGCATCGCTGTTACCGCCTGTCGGAAGCTCACGCCTTCCTCGGCGAGCGCATCGATCTGCGGCGTGCGGGCGTTGGCGCTTCCGGCGTAGCCGCAATGACGATAGCCGAGCTGGTCGGCGAACACGTAGATCAGGTTTGGACTTCTTGAAGGCATGCCGGTATTATGGGTGGAAGCGCCGGACAATACAACCGCAAGTTCAACGAGAGCACGATGATGCAGGCGAATCGGCAAGGGGTCGGAACGGACCCGGGGACGCAGGGCGGTTCGTCCGGGCGTGTGGGCCGCCCGAACATCCTGCTGGTCATCGGTGACGACCACACCTATACGGACGCCGGCTGCTACGGAAACCCGGACGTGCGGACACCCCAGATTGACAGGCTGGCCGCCGAGGGCATGCGATTCACCAACGCGCACACGGCCTCGGCCATGTGCGCCCCGACGCGGTCGATGCTCTACACGGGACTGTACCCGGTGAAAAACGGGGCCTACCCCAACCACAGCCGGGCCCACGACGGGGTCCGGAGCATTGCCCACTACATGAAGGACCTGGGCTATCGCGTGGCCCTGGCAGGCAAGATTCACGTGGCCCCCCGCGAGGTCTTCCCGTTCCAGTACATCGACACCTCCGAGGAACAGTTGGAGGAGGTCCTGACCGGCAAGGGACCGTTCTGCCTCATCTATGCCAGTCA
>Ga0307380_10011637_pt1 | contig 11004 bp, 8 predicted proteins | sample UN3MG_FD_202239 | JGI IMG/M metagenome (GOLD analysis project Ga0307380, IMG submission 202239) | Soil microbial communities from Risofladan, Vaasa, Finland - UN-3 | ecosystem: Environmental > Terrestrial > Soil > Coastal area > Acid sulfate soil | place: Finland: Risofladan, Vaasa | collected... | reverse complement strand
CCTCAAAGTGGGTTTCATTTACTTTTATCCCGGATTCAGTAATATAAGAATCGCTAATTTTGGAAGCTTCGGCTAATCTGTTAAGGGCATCCTGATGTTGAGCCATACACCAGGCTGCTCCCGCTTTAGTATATTTTATAATATCACGCTCGAAATGCGCTTCTCTTTTTTCTAATTTTAATTTTTTACCTACTTCAACATCAGAAGCAACATGGGAGATATCGGTAGTTGATCTTAAAAAAATTGGCCCTCCGATTTTCTCTGAAATTTCAAAGGCAAGTTTCACATAATCTAAACACTCCTGCTGGGAAGCAAGGTCGAACATGGGAACCACCATCGATTTAGCATAATAGCGGGAATCCTCTTCGGGCATACCGGCACTTACTCCGGGATCATCAGCCACAAATACAACTAACCCCCCGGTGCATCCACTGTAAGCGATAGAAGCCAAAGAATCGGCAGCTACATTCACTCCCGACATCTTCATGGTAACCAAAGCTCTTTTCCCAGCCCAGGCAGCACCAGCAGCTATTTCAAAAGCTACTTTTTCGTTCGTACTCCACTCTATGTGAATCCCCAATTCTTCTTTTTGAGGCAGCAGAGTTAGAACTACTTCTGTAGAAGGAGTGCCCGGATATCCACAGACCACTTCTACCCCTGATTCAATTACCCCTTCGGCAATCGCCTCATTACCGGTTAATAATTTTTTCAAATTTATAACTCCTTTATATTAAAATTTTATTACTTCTTTTAAAGCTTGAATAAATCTTTCGTTCTCATAAGCAGTTCCTATAGTAAGTCGAATAAAATTCGGACAGCCCCAGGTTTTCCCTGGTCTGATAATCACTCCCTTTTTCAATAATTTTACAAAAATAACCTCACTATCCCCTTTTAAATCAATAAAAATAAAATTAGCCTCTGTGGGAAGATAAAAAAGGTCTATTTTCTTTAGTTCCCTATATAAATACTTTTTCCCTTCTTGATTTGATCTTAAAACTTTTTTACGATGTTCCTCATCATCTAAAGAAGCTAAGGCTGCTACTTGAGCTAACCGATTGGTAGCAAATGGATTCACTACTCGATTTAAATAACCAATTAACTCTGGTTTGGCTATGCCATAACCAATTCGAACTCCTGCTATTCCAGCTATTTTAGAGAAAGTATGCAGAACAATTACATTCTTTTCCTCTAGAACATAAGATAAACTATTAGGATAATTCTGATCTTCCACATAATCATAATAAGCTTCATCAAAGACTACAACTACATCCTCAGGAACTTGTTTTATAAATCTATCCACCGCTTCCTTATCAACGATTGTCCCGGTGGGGTTATTGGGATTACATAAGAAAACAATTTTAGTTTTTTCATTTATTCTTTGGGCAATTTCTTCCAAATCAAACCTAAAATCTTTAAGTTTAACAGAAATTAATTTTCCTCCCATAATTTTAGTTATAGTTTCATAAGCAGGAAAAGTAATTTCTCCGGTAATTACTTCATCACCATCATTAATAAAAGCCATACCTATAAGATCAATAACATTATCTGCACCATTACCAACAATTATCATCTCTTTATCAAGATTTAATCTGTGAGCTATTTTTTCTCTTAAGAGCCTACTTGAACCTTCAGGATAAAGGTAAATATTTTCTATCTCTTTTTTTATAGCCTCTATTGCTAAAGGAGAAGGACCAACTGAAGTTTCATTAGAAGCTAATTTTATAACTTCCTTTAAACCTAATTCTCTTTTTACTTCTTCGATCGGTTTGCCAGGAATATAAGGTTTTAAGTCTAATATCCCTTTTCGTACTAAGGATTTTTCACTTTTCATCTCTTAGATTCTCCTTTTAATATTTTAGATAATCTCTGAAAAATACTTTTATTAATCTTTTATATTTTATATTTTTACAGAAATCCATTATATCTTTTTTGAACAACCGACTGATATATAGCATTAATGAAGGTTATAAAATCAAAAACAGGTAGGTTAGTCACTTCCTGTATATCAGCAGCAAAAGGTGGTAGATCGCTACATTCTAAAAGCAATGCACCTATATCAGGATTTTTATCTTTAAAATTAATAGCAATATCCACTACTTCTTTTCTTAAAACATCCACATCGAAAATTGTTCTTGTGCCATCCATAAAACAAGCATAAAACTCTTTTGAAGGTTCTAATCCCGCAATTACATAAGGAATAGAATCATCTATACCTACCGGTGTAAGAAACTCTTTAGTAAGTCTATTTTTTGAAGCAGTAATTATGCCTACTTTCTTATTTTTCCCTATAAGCCTTGAAATCAGAGGAACTAATAGTAATGGCGAAGAAAAAACAGGTATATTAACTTCTTCTGATAGAATTTCTTGAATAATTGAAAAAAATCCACAGGACATTACTACTGCACGCACCCCATCAGCTTCTAATTCTTTTACCGTATCAACAGTTCTTTTTACTTCAGGAGTATAATTTCCATTTTCATCTCTAACAGGTGGATAAGGATTATCATGAACTCCTTTTATGATTTTTAATCTTACTGGAAAATTATATGTACTGGCATTACCAACATTTCCCGGTATCAAAGGGTATAATAAATCTAACAAAGCTATACCTATTGCTTCCCCATAATATTTTTTATTTACTTTAACTTTCACGTAAAACCTCCTATGTTTATTTACTGTAATAAAAAAATATTCTACAATTTCTTTAATAATATCTTCAATTGCTTTTTTTTACTTTATGATTACTAGTCAAAAAATAGGTTTAAAGATCCTTTTCTCTTTTTCTTATAATCTCTTCTATTTTCTCTTTAATTTTAGAAGAAACAGGCTCGGGAGTATACTCTTTAAGTATTTTCTTTGCCCCTATATTCAATTTATCGAAAAGAGTTTTTTTACCACTATCAACCCAGGCATGATATCTTTGTCTATCTAAATACTTGGGATACCATATTTTTTTAAAGTTCTTTAAAGTAGCTTCTTCTACAAGAAAATTGCCACCCGGTCCTACTTTGTCAATTACATCTACTGCCAATGTTTCTGTATTCACCTCAATCCCCTTTAGTATCTGCTTAACTTCTCCAATAATTTCATTATTTAATAAAATAGATTCGTAAGAAGAGGTCATCCCTGATTCAAGGTATCCTGCATCGTGAAGTAAGTTTGCACCGCTTAATCCTCCCATAAGGCAAGACATGGCTATCTCGGCCCCGGCCTGCTGGTCAAGAATTTTAGCGTCACTAATTCCACCAACACTAAAAATAGGAAGGTTATAGTATCTTGCTAAATCACAGCCTGCAGCATCCATAAGAAGAGTCTCAGGTGCTGCATATGCATCTATCGTAGTGGACATATCCATTACATCACAACTTACACCGTAGATAAAAGGAGCTCCTTTTTGCTTTAGTTGATGCATTACTAACCCACTTAAAACTTCAGCATTTCCTGTAGCCAACGATCCAGCTAAAGTAACCGGACCTGTTGCCCCGGCCAAAACTGCTGGACAATATGTTACAGGAATATTTTTCTCAGCAGCTAAAAGCAGCTTTTGCAGCGAAGGCTCACTATGTTTTAAAGGAGAACTGGGTTCATCATAAAGAATCAAAAACGGATGTTTCTGAAGTTCTTCAAGATCTCCCGCTACTACCGTTGCAATTTCTAAAATGTCTTCAAACCCACATTTATCATATGCTGTAAAAATTATAGGTTTTTTGGTATTTAATACCATAGCCTCAAAGTGATGTCTGTCTGATACAGCAGGAGGAATATCAGAAGCAGAACACATAGACATTACAAAATCAATGTTGGGAAGATAATCGCAAAATAAACTTAGTTTAGCTATATCCTCTTTTACTGCCAGTCTTCTCTTGCCAGTAAACAAATCAATAATGTTGGGGCAATCTGAACCTGTTCCAAAATAAACCTTACCCTCCTCAAGGAAAAGAGAAGGTTTTTTATCTTGATTATATATGGTTATCTTTGGTGGTACTCCAGACAATGCTTCTTCAACTAAACGAGGGGGTATTTTTACTATGTTACCTTCCACAATATTTGAGCCTGCTTTCTTTAAAAGAGCAATGGCTTCCTCGTTAAAAACTTTAACTCCGGTTTTCTCTAAAATTTTTAGGCTAGCTGAATGAATCTCCTTAATCTGATTATGAGATAGTACTTTAAAACAAATTTCATTTCTAATTTCTTGTGACATTTTTATTGCCTACCTTTCTTTAATTTTTTATACAAATATATTCCAGAATCTACAACACTGCAGACTAAATCCTCTGACATTCGTTTTTAGAGAGGAGTTTAAAATGCAATATCTTAAAAATATCATTTTCCATTCAACTTATAATTTCTTATTATGAAATTAATTTCCATTTTAATTTAATAATTTATTTCGTCAACCAGCAGTGTTAAGGCACACGCACTAAATCCACTAATTTGCTAACAGATGATAGATTCTCAAAATTTTGTACTATATCCAATAATTTTTCTATACGTTCATTATCTATAACATAACTGGTAATCCAACGAAACTTTTTCTCAAGTTCTCCTTTCTCCCATAACTCTTCGTATTTTGTAATTCCCGAATAAAAACTCTGCCCGTTTTTTAAGGTAATTCTTACTGCCGCAGACCAATACGCATTCGGGTCTTCTTCTCTATTTTCACGGATACCACTATATAAACCATCTACCTCTTTCGATTCTACTAACTCTATTTTATTAACTAACGAGAGAATTTTTTTATCATTGTAACGATGTGATAGCATCTGTTTCGGACCCAACTCACCATCAATAAGTAAAGCAGCCAGCGGCCAGGCTACGCTGAACTGCGCTTCCTCTTCTGTTCGTGGATGCTTAATTTTCAAACATACTGTTTCGTGAAACCCTTCCACCACAATCTTTGCAATATCATCTATTTTAATATTATATTTGTGCATCAATTTTGATGCAGCAGCAAAAGCAGGATGCCCCCATTTACAAGAAGGATATTTTTTGAAATGCACCCCGTCAACCATAATATATTTTTCCCCAATATCAGATACCCAATCTTGGTATTTCTTAAAACCCAGGATGCTGGGTATGCCGGTAAAACCTTGCTCTGCTAATTCAGCAGATATAATACCAGTTGCTGCTCCCCATCCTATTCCATGTTTAACCATTGTTGGAGTATTAATATCACGCATCATTGGCAAATTAGGTGCATGATATTCTGCAATTCCCAATGCATTCTTTATTTTCTTCTTACTTAATCTCATTAATTTTGCTGCGATTGCTGCGTTAACCACCGAACCCCACGAACCACAAGCTTGATATACTTTATGATGGTTATGCCAGCAGCGACCAACACGGTGTGCAACTTCGTAACCTAACACCATAGCAGTCAACATTTCCTTACCATTAGCATTTACTTTCTCAGATACAGCCAGGGATACTGGAAAAATTTGTGCACCTGGGTGACCTTGAGTATATTTAGCATCATCATCAATATCGAGCGCATTGGCAGCATAACCATTAGCTAACGCTGCACCTGCTGCGCTAGAACAAGCATTATACAAAAGAATAGTAGCTTCATTCCCAGGCCATAATTTCGCAATATAATTTGCGGTAATCTTACTGACGGGAGTAAGAGTTCCACCAACAGCAGCCCCAAGAGTGTCAAGTAGGCACAACTTAACCTTTTGGTGAACTTCCTCTGGTAAATCATTCCAAGAGATATCCCGAATAAAATCTGCTACTATTTCATTTCCACCCATTATTTCTATTCCTCCTTTTTTTATTAAAGGTAAAAATCTTCTCTGTTACTCACCGAAGGTATTACTTATTTCTAATTTTAGTTATCTGATTTATTTTGTAGCACGAGTAATTATATCATTTATTTGCGCAATAATGTTTTCTGGAAATTGCTTACTTTGACGTGTTTTAATAATTTCTTTCACTTTTTTATTAGTTCGCTCCTCTAATGATAATGAGCCATCATCATTCCACCTTTTATAGTTCTGGCGATTGATTAATTCAGGGTACCAGTTCTCTTTACAGTGACGAAGAGTGTGCTCTGTTTCTAAAAAATTTCCGTCAAGACCAATTTTCTTAATCAAATCCAGGGCTAGAGTTTCCTCAGTTAGCTCCAATCCACGTAAATATCGCTTGACCCAGCTGATAATCTCGTCACAAAAAACAAGTAACTCTAATGAAAAGGTCATGGCACAATCAAGATATCCTACATTATGTATTAAATCAATCCCGCTGAGGGCCCCGGCAAAAATAGAGAGTGCAGCCTCGGCAGCAGCCTGAGAGTCAAATATCTTTGAATTACTACAACCCCCAATACCAAAGGTAGGAAGACCATGGTAATGAGCCATATCCCAACCAAAAGACCTGGAATCCGGTGAAACATAGCAACTGCTCATAGTCTTCATGTCTAAAACTGATCCACTGCTATCACCTACAATAAAGGGTGTTCCTTCTTGCTTTAGTTGGGATAATACTAATGCACCCAGTTGACCAGCATGACCTAAAGCTAAAGCACCGGCAGCTGTGATGGGACTATCTACCCCCCAATGGCCACCCGGGATATAAATTAATGGCAAATTATGCCCTGCACAATACAACAACTTTTCTACAGCTTCTCTATTATGTTGCGTCGGTGACGTAGCATTAGCATAACAAATTGTAAAGGGTTTTTGCTCTAACTTTTTTGAACTTCCGGCTACAATTTTTGCCATCTCAACACAATCTTTTAATCCCCGGAGGTCATTATTAATTAAAACAATGGGTTTTTTTGATTCTAAAAGCATAGCTTGCATTTGGTAGCGATCATAGGTTTGCGGTTAACATTGGATGGAAGATACATGGACATTATAAAGTCGATATTTGGCAAATAATCAGCAACTCTTATTCCATTTATTATATCCTGGTATATCGCTTTTCTTCGTTTATTTGTATAAACATCCCAGATATACATACAATCAGAACCTACTCCAAAGTAAGTATTCTGTTTTCCCAATGTCATTACCTGAGCACCTAAACGATCATAAATTATAATTTGCTTAGGAACAGTAGCTAAAGCTTTATCTACTAACTGAGAAGGTATACGTACAAGATTACCATCAGATACAGAAGCCCCTGCCTTTTTAAATAAATTGATAGCCTCACGGCTATAAAATCGCATTCCTGTCCGTTTCATAATCTCTAAACTTGCTGAATAAATGAACCTCATTTGAGTCTTAGTAAGACCACGGAATACCGGAAAAGAAACCTTATTATTTACTCTTACTGCTTTCATTACCAAATTTATCCCTTATCTCAATATTTAATTACTTTACATACTCTTTGAGTTCGAATAACGTAATAAAAATAACAAACTAATCAGAGAAAGATAACTTTTCTGGATGGGTATATATTTCTTCTAAACCTAACTCTATAACCTTCTCTTTTGTGGGAATTCCTTTATAAGTCCATTTCATTAGTGAGTAAAATTCATCCAGCATTTTTTCCAGATTAACTACTGAACCTTTGCAAACTCCTTTATCAATTGGTTCTTTAAGAAATTTCTCAGGTAAAATATCGTCAGATCTATTTGCTCCTCGACGGATATTAAAGAGCCGCTCTGCATTGACAATTCTCTCCCCACACTGAAATAATTCCTCAGGAGAAATATTCCAGCCAATCAAAGCTCCAATTAATTCAGAAGCAATGGTCAAATCATAATTATTTAATAAACCAAGGTAGGGTATTTTGCAAATGCCAAGGGCATCTATAACTGCACTCACACAAAAAGTAACCCTTACCATTAATGATTTACCTTCTTCGGAAAGGCGGTCAGCTACCTTTTCGTTACCAAAAACCTCTTTAGCTTTTTGGGGAGTATAAGCGTACTCAAGGCGAGCATAAACATTAGCAAAATCAGCCCCTCGATTACTTATAGCATAACCTAAACCTGAACCTTTGAAACCTCGAGGGTCCATAGCAGTCATAGAGAGTCCTTTGACATGATAAGCGTATCGTTCTGCTCCATTTCCAATTATGTTTGCAGCTTCTCTAATACCCTGCGCAAGAAGATTACCAAGCCAGCTACTCCGTAAAGCTATTTTCTCTACTAATACTTCCATTGCTTCCGGACTACCCCACCCAAGCTTTAAACCATCAATTTTTTGCTCTGTAAGAATGCCCCGTTCATGTAAATCCATAACAAAGGCGATAAGACTTCCAACCTCAATGGAATCCATTCCCCACTTATTGCACATATTATGTAAATAAACAGACTCAACCGCATCTGCATTACCACACCTTGGCCCAAAAGCCTCCATTGCTTCAAAAGCGGGCCTCTCTCCTATAAAGCCTTTATGTCTACCCTGATCAATTTCTATTATAGCCCTGCAGTGAATTGGGCAGTTAAAACAACTTTTGCGTTTTATTTTAAAATCTTTAAGGCTTAAACCGTCAGCCGTATCTACTCCCTTAAAATAAACATCTCGGTAATTATAAACAGACCCCGCGCCTAATTTATCAACCCATTTTACCGAGGTAGAGTCGCCGTATTTTGAATATTCCTCATAACCAGAGGAGTTTTTCATTTCATTTAAATGACGTTTAGTAATTTCTTTAATTCTTTCAGTTTTAAGTGCATGAACCTTTTTTGTAGCTCGAACCGCTATTCCTTTCAAATTCTTAGACCCCATTACTGCTCCTAACCCGGTTCTTCCAGCTGCATCACCAGAAGAAAATATAATAGAGGATATATTAACGAGCTTTTCTCCAGCAGGACCAATAACAGCAGATTTAACACTATCATCACCAATTTGCTGTTGGATTTTTTCTTGAGTTTCATGTGTACTTAAGTTCCACAGTTTAGTCGCATCTTTTATTTGCACGTCTTCATCTTGAATATATAAATAAACAGGCTTCTTTGCTTTTCCCGTAATTAGCAACGAAATAATACCGCAAGCTTTCATTTCTGCACCAAAAAAACCACCCGCATTCGAACTTCCTAATAGATTGGTAAGAGGTGATATTGCTCCAACATGAATGCGCGCAGAGGATAAGGCATTAGTCCCGGTTAAAAGTCCACAGGAGAAGATAAGTATATTGTCTGGGTCAAATGCTTTAATTTTTTTATTTGTATATTTAAGTAGAAAATAAGCGTTGAGTCCTTTTCCACCAAGGAATTTTCGTAAAATATTACCCGAAATATTCTCTTTTTTTACTAAACCGTTTGAAAGATTAACTTTGATTATTTTATCCGGAAATTTCATTTTCTTACCTTTCTTAGAAGAAATTATTTAAAGTACCGTAAAATCTCCTCTAAATTGTTATAATTTTCATTAAATTTTTTCGAAATTATACAAACCAGGAGAAGGGTGCATCCCTATTTAGGTTTAGCACCCTTCTCCTGTAAAAATCTTATTTCTTTATAGACATTAGCCAAGGAGTTAAACGGCCGTCAGGGAAAAATTTGCCTGGGTCTACATACTTCTGCATGCATGCACAACGTATACCGTTTGTTACCCAAACATCTATCACATCATCATGCATTATTTTCTGTACCTTTCTATAAATTTCAGCACGTTTTTCAACATCAAATGTTCTATCGCCTTCTCGTACCAGTCTATCATATTCTCTATTGCACCAATGAGAAAAATCCCATTCCCCATCACAAACGTACCAAATAGTACAATAGGTAGGGTCAGCATTCAGACCAGATCGGTTCCAAACCATATGATAGGTGCCTTTTTTAGCTGCGTCAATCATAGCTCCCGACTCAAGGATATGAATCTCCAAATCAACCCCTATCTTTTTCCATTGAGATTGAATAACCTCTGCAGCTACATCGGCTTTTTGTGGTTTCATTCCGAGTATAGTAAGCGTTAGTCCATCAGAATAACCAGCTTCGGCAAGCAATTTCTTAGCTTTCTCAATATTCACTTCATCATGGGGTGCATCTTCCCAATATCCAAGCACTCCCGGAGGTAAGAATGTATAAGCTCGAGGAACCATCCCCATAAAAACAGCTTCGATTATTTCATCAACATCGGTAGCGTAACGCAGTGCTTCCCGAACCTTTATATTATCTAATGGAGGTTTACTAACGTTGAACCGAATCCGCCAGATAGCCATATCTGGGTTAGGATAAACCTTAAAATTAGGATTCTCTTGAAATCTACGTATGCTTTCTTCAGAAAGAACAGACACTACATCAATTTCACCTGCTTCCAAAGCCATTTCTGCTGTGAAAAGCTCAGGCATCGGAATGAACTTTAAATTTTCTATTTTAGGAGGTTCTCCCCAATAATCTTTAAAAACGGTAAGCGTGATCTCTTGATTAGGAATCCAATGAACAAATTCATAGGGCCCTGTCCCTACAGGATTAAAATTAAACTTTTCTTTACCCATATCCTCAACAGCTTTCTTGGAAACGATCAAGCCAGAAATCATTGGTAATGTTGCAGTAAATAGCCTAGCTGAAGGTTCTTTCAATATCAACTTTACTTTATATCTATCAATAATTTCTACATGGTCTAAGGCATCCCACTCTATAGCTTCCGGTGACTCACTTTCAGGATCGATAATTCTATCAAAGGAAAACTTTACATCTTCAGCTGTCATCTCTCCATATCCATGATGGAATTGAATTCCTTCCCGCAACCAAAATGTGATCTCCTTACCATCTTTACTTATTTCCCACTTCTCTGCCAGATCTGGCACAGCTTCCCATGTCCCCGGCTTGAATTTAACTAAACCATTATGGACAGAGTCCATTATTGGCCATACAATCCTTACATTCATTGCGTAGCAAGGGTCTAAAGCACCAACGTCCTCCGGTATTGCTATTCTCAAAGTAGACTCCTGAGCTATAACCCTTCCCGAAATAAAAGACAAAACTATTATCAGCATCAAAAATACAATCAAAAACTTTTTCATTTTTTTCTCCTTTTTTTTATAAATTTTCTTACATTACGGTTATTCTCATTACTTTTACCACCACCTCCTTCTTGACCCTGCTGTTATAAT